>Ga0247841_10012531_pt1 | contig 11038 bp, 7 predicted proteins | sample LaCruzMarch2015__2_FD_192410 | JGI IMG/M metagenome (GOLD analysis project Ga0247841, IMG submission 192410) | Freshwater microbial communities from meromictic Lake La Cruz, Castile-La Mancha, Spain - LaCruzMarch2015_18m | ecosystem: Environmental > Aquatic > Freshwater > Lake | place: Spain...
TCCATGGCAAACGCCGGTGTTGCCGGAATCACCCGTGCATCGAAGGAGAGCAGGGTGGTGCCTCCCAGAGCGAGGGTGAGCGAGCTTGCAGCAAACGATGCTGCCACAGAATCGATCTTCTCCACCCTCCCATTGAACGGGAGTTGTGTGAAATAAAGGCTGATCTCATCAGAGAAAGTGAACGCAAAATCAGGATTCAGACCGCTCTCTGCGAGCAGGGATGAGCAGACCATGCACATCGAAGTGCTGAAAAAATCATCGAATGGTTTTTCGAGACCAAGCGTTTCTGTCAGCCTGTGGAATGCCCGGCCATCAAGCCGGACGAAAATCGGGGGGATTGTTGTAAGATTTGAAAAAAGTTCCCGGTTTTCCATAGTGTGTCCCTGATTTTAGGAGAGAAAAAATGGGATGCCGGTTCTCCTGCAGTCTTTATCCGGTGATTACTCTTCTTCGCTACCAGAACCGGAGAACGCGCCCGGCAGATGGCGGATAAGGACAATATCATCGATTGCGCTGATGATGCGGTACGGGATCTTGAGTCCCTTGTAATTCTTGAGCTCAAAGAGCTGGTCGTTAACCTTGCCGACTACGATACTTTCTATCTTCTTGTTGTCCACATCAATGACAACATCATCGACTTCTCCGACAAACATGCCCTTATCGGTGTAGATCTGGAGTCCGAACAAATCGGTAATCTGGCTTTCCATCGTTATCAGAGAGAGTATATACTTAAGAGTTAAAAAGATAATCCTTTCATATGGACGGATCTTTCAGGATTGGCCGCTTATTCGGGATTCCGATCCTGATCCATTATACGTTCCTCTTAGTCATTCCGCTATTTGCCTGGATCATCGGCAGCGAGATCCTGAACACCGCTGGCATGTTAAAAGATCTTTTTGTAGTTCCTATCGATACCTCATTAATCACAAGCGGATATATGTCATGGATCCTGGGAGTCGTTGTCGCACTCGGCCTCTTTGCAGGCGTGCTCGTGCATGAGCTTGCCCATTCGGTTGTCGCAGTGCATAAAGGGATTGCAATTAACAGCATCACGCTGATGATCTTTGGCGGTATCGCAGAGATGGAGGAGGGAACTCCTGACCCTAAAACCGAGCTCCCGATGGCGCTCGTGGGACCCGTTGCAAGCCTGATCCTCGGCGTCATCTGCTGCGGGCTTGTCTACGCTGCACCGGCAGTGACAGCAAACCCGGGTCTGCAGGGAGTCTGGATCTTTATCTTTGGCTACCTCGGCCTGCTGAATATTATCCTGTGCGCTTTTAACCTCATACCGGCATTTCCCATGGACGGGGGAAGGGTGCTCCGGGCATGGCTTGCAACGAGAATGCCACTCCACCGGGCTACAAAAATTGCCGCAGATATCGGGAAAGGTTTTGCGATTATCTTTGGCATCATCGGGCTGTTTACCCTGTCTCCGTTCCTGATCCTGATTGCGCTCTTCATCTATATCGGTGCGAACACGGAGTCCACTGCGGTGAAGTACAGCCAGCTTTTACAGAATGTGACCATGGGCGAGATGATGAGCACACCGGTAACCACCGTTCCGCCAACCATGCCGTTGAGCACGGTCATTGGCATGATGTATTCCAGCAAGCATCTTGGTTTTCCGGTAATAGAGCGCGATACCCTGGTCGGCATCGTCACCCTTGCCGATGTGAACCGCACATCATCTATTGACCGTGAGGCCATGCAGGTGCGCGATATCATGACCCGGGATCTGGTCACCCTCCCTCCGGAAGCACCGGTGATTGATGCACTAAAGATCATGTCCGCACAGGATTTTGGCAGGATCCCGGTTGTTCAGGACGGGAAGGTCATTGGGATTGTGACCCGGACAGATATTTTGAAAGTGGCAGAATTAAAAAAGATATAAGTGCTGATGATCTGATTCAAAATTTCATCAGTGAGTCGATTACTGAGTTCCCCGCCACCTTCCGGTACGCTTCGATGCCTGAAAACGGCCTTTTTGCTATAACCGCTGCTACTTTTTTCTTGCCGACACCGGGCAGCCACCGGATAGCCGATGCCGGCAGGGTGTTGATCTCAACAGGGACGGGCAATGCCGTGATCGAGCGCATGCCCCAGTCCACCACTACTGCATCAGTGATGGTGTTTCTCAGCAGTTGAAGCGGAAGCCCCACAAGGATCGGGTAGGACCCCAACTGGCGCCCGAACGACAGGTCCCCGGTAACTTCAACACGGACATCGCGGAGAACGGTGCCGATCGGAAAAACCCGCTGGAGCATAGGGAGATCGATCTTTGTCCGGACAAATTCCTTAAACGTCCTGAACCGCTGCTCGTGCCTGCCGAGCGTGTTGTTCGTGTATGCAGGTGTGCCCTCAAACGGCATTACCTGACGGATGTTCACGCGCCGGACGCTAAGTCCCGCCTCGCGGACCCGGACGAGGAACTGCTCGTTCAGCTCGTAGGTTTTTTCAGTCTCACCTGCAAGTCCGCAGACAAAATTTAGTCCCGGGAGCAATTCGGGCACATTGTCCCTTCGCATGCCCCCTTCTTCATTCACAATTTCGATTGCCCGAAATACTTCATCGGGTTGCGCCTTGAGATTGTTAGCCGCAATCACGGACGGGTCAGCGGTTTCCATGCCAAACGCAGCAACATCTCCGGAGGTGTGGTGCCGGATGATAGCCCTCAGCGCCTCGCGGCTCTTCTCTTCATGCCGGGCAATGGTGGCCGGGTTCGTGTTGTCGATGTGGAGCGTTCTTAATTCTGGGGCTGATGTGCGAATCGATGAAAAGAGTTTATCGAGCAGGTCTGGCCGTGGTGCCGGATACTCGCCAGCTCCAGCTCCGTACGCAAGAATGTCCGGCTGCCGGCCAACCCGTAAGTGACGGGCACCGTTGGCGTAGAGTGCTGCAACTTCTGCAGCGATTCCCTCAATACTACGGTACTTTGGCTGGCCGTAGAACGGCTCTGTGCAGAACGAGCAACCGCCCGTGGCACCATGGGAGCAGCCCCGGGCAGTCTCCAGTTCGCACATCACGTACGGGTAGTCCGGGTGCTGCGTGATGATCCCACTGCCGGAAATGCTCCACGGATCCATCCGGGTGTAATCGAGCGCACCCGACGGAACGTTCCCGCCAAGATAATTATCGAGTGCAATGGCCGGCTCTCCGGTGAGCAACGCATCGAACCCGCTGATCACCTGACGGATCGCCTTCTGCCCGCCCTCTGCTGCGTAGCCAAACCCGATCGGGCCGCCAATCAGCTTCTTCGGGCCTCGTACCATGTGACCGATCTGCTGGATCTCGGTGAGGGTTGCAGGAGTACCGCCAAGATATTTTCCGGGCACTGTGACTCCGGAGATCATAACAAGCAGGTCGGCCCGGTTCAGTTCAACCGTCCGCATTGGCGCGAGGCGGAGCTGGTCGATGGTCAGGTACTGCACCGTGTAGCCATGGGCGATTAGTGCCCCGGCCACCGTACGGATGTATGGCGAAACGTACGGTGGCACGCCAAGACACGCGGGTTCATCCACGTAACCATCGAGGATGACTGCTACTGAACTCATACGTGATAACCAATCAAGGCGAGCAGTTTTCTGGCCCAGATGAGCTTTCCGTGTTTTACCGGATCGACTGCCTTGTCATCCGGGTCAAAACCGATAATCGTGATCTGATCGGCACCGAGTTCATCAGCCGCAAAGACCGCACGGTCCCCGTCAGAAAAACCGCCAAAGTTGTGGACATGGGGAAGTGGAGTGCCCTGCGTTGTTCCGACCAGAGGGCCCTGGAACCGGGGCACCCAGTGTTTTAACAGTGCGATGTTATCCCCATGAGCATGCACAACTACAATCGTGCCCTCTTTATTCAGCGCAAGGAGCCGCTCACTCGCACCGTCGAGATCTGTGAAGACTGCATCCGGGCGGATGCCATTTTCATCAAGCACATCAGATGCGGCATCAGCAGCAAAGACCACACCCTGAATTTTTCTAAGCTCGTCTTTTAAGCACGGTGCATTTCCACAGACCGTGACCGGGGTGTCACATGTCAGGGCTGCAAGGGAGAGCAGGTTGTCGCGGGGCATGAGCGAGGCTAGCAGCCGGGCTGCCTCTTCGTCCCCAGCCCGATCGAACCCGAAGTAAGAAAGGATCTCGCAGTAATGCGGTTCCCAATCCTTAAACTCCATTCTTCTTGCCCTCGTTTTCGAGGCCCACGAGGTTTTTGAACTTCTGGAGGATCGGCTCGATCACGATCTTTAAGAGATCTTCTTTATTTTCCACCCTCCCGAAATAGTGGAGAGGTATTGCAGCTGCTGCCATATTCGGGTGCCCGCCTGCATCGCCAATCTCCCCAAATGCCTCAGCGAGTGCGTTTCCGATGTGCAATCTTATGTCGCGGTTGCGGGCCGAGATCACGATGGCGTTATCGGTGATCCCGTAAACGAGCACCGTGTTCACCCCTTCGAGCGTGATAAGAAGATCGGCAGCCTGCGGGAGGGCGTCGCGGTTCATCACGTAGCCGACATCTGAGAAGAGATACCCGCTCTGGATACTGCGTTTCTGGATCGCTTTTCCGATCACTTCGAGCGTTTCCTGCGACATTGAAGGCGACATGATCTTGTCGAGAAGGTCTGCATCAGTGAGCGGCAGCAGGAAGCCTGCGTAGTTGAGGTCCTGTGGAGTCACGTTGCGCTTGAACTCTTTTGTGTCCGTGCGGATACCGTAGAGGAGTGCAGTTGCCACCCGCTTATCGACAGGCACATCGAGCTCCTGTAAATATTGTGTGAGGATGCTTGCTGTTGCTCCGACACCGGGCCGGATATCGACAAAGGTGCTCTGCGTTGCGATATGTTTACCCTCCTTGTGGTGGTCTATGATGATGTTGATCTTTGTCTGGGGGGGAATATCGTTGTTGGCGCCGGGCCCTGAACAGTCCACCAGAGCAAGGAAGTTGCACTGCAGCATTGCCTCGGGAGTCAGGTGCTCCATCTTGATATCGAGCAGGTTGACAAACGTGCGGTTCTCCTGGTGGCCGATGTTGCCTTCGTAGAAAATCCTTATTGTGAGGTTCTTTGGGTTGGCCCGTCTGGCAATCTCCGCGAGTGCGAGTGCAGACGCGATTGCGTCAGGGTCCGGGTTCTTGTGAGTGATGATCCCTAATGTGCCCTCCCAGCCTGATAGCAGGGTAAAGAGTCTTGCCGAGATCCGGCTGGAGTGTTGTTTTTTTATCTGGAGGATCGCAGAGCGTGCAACCACTTCCTGCGGATAGAGGACGAACTCGGCCCCGGCTGCTGAAAGTTTCTGGCCGTTGACCGGGTCGACCGATCGGGCGACTACCTGCACTGCAGGATATCGCTTCTTGATGGTCAGGACAGCGGCAAGGTTTGCATCCCCGTCACCGGTCATCACAAACGCTATCTCGAAGCCGGGCAGGCCAACTAACATATCAGAAGAGGTGACATCGCGCTGGTAGGCATCGTATTTCTGGTCGCGCAGATGGCGCACGCGGGACTCGTCCTTGTCCACGACCATCACGCGCTCCTGCTCTTTTAAGAGTTCAAGAATAATATTGTAGCCGTTCGTGCCGCACCCGAAAATGCAGTATTTTGTCGGTCCCGGCTGCTCAAACGGGGCTGGTTCAGGCATGTTACAGAAGATATACGATTCCAGGGTATTAAGGGATTCTTTGGTGCAGGTATCCAAAACCTTTATTCGGCATTATCGACCACATTATTAGGTCTAACAGGCTGGGTCTGTAGCTTAGTTCGGCATAGCGGCGGACTCTTAATCCGCAGGTCAAGGGTTCAAATCCCTTCAGGCCCGTTTTTCTTTTTCGTTGTTGCTCTTGCAAGTGCACTTCTCTGTGATCTGTCCTCCACGGGGTAGGTATATTAATATCTTTGGCGTGGACACTAACATTGGTTAACTATCCATTGGAAAAAACTGATGTTGGTGAAAATAAGAGAGTATGATCGATTCCATCTTTGACCTGATCATTGGCATGCTGATCATCTCTGGTATCAGCATGGCCTGTGTCGCGCTGTACGCCAAGCGTTTTGTTGGCCGGGTACCTGCAGCAACACCCTACGTGCTCCTGATACTCGCTGCTGCTGCATGGGCGATACTTTATGCTCTCGATCTCCTGACATCCTCGCTGCCACTCCGGGTTTTTTACCACAACCTCCGCTTCCTCTTCCTCCCATTTTTTTCCGTCCTGGAACTCTGGCTTGTCCTCGCATACGTGAAAAAGACGGAATTGCTCCGCCGGGACTGGGCTGTACTAATCCTGATTATTCCGGTAGTTGCTGCAATCCTTGCCATAACAAGCCCGTACCATCACCTGTTCCGGTATAATTTCTCAATCAACACGACCGGCCTGGTACCGGTGCTCCAGTATTCCGAGAGTGCGTTCTATACCCTCTATTTTGTATACTCGTTCATCCTGCTCGTCCTCGCCATTGTCCTTCTGGTTGCCGAGACCCGAAAGCAGCGAACTCTCTGGGAGATGCAGACCGTCCTCCTGCTTCTTGCGCTTGTAATTCCGACTGCGATCAATTACCTGTCCCAAGAAGGCCTGACTCCGGTCCCAGGCATTAATATGGCCCCCGTCCTCCTCTGGATACCGGCCATCCTATATACCGTGGCACTCTTCCGCTACCAGTTCCTTGACATCGTGCCGATTGCACGGAGCCGGCTGATTGAGGCCCTGAGCAAACCAGTACTGGTGCTGAATACAGAGGGGCGTATCATTGATATGAACCCTGCAGCCTGCTCGCTCTTTTTCGTCACCAATTCCACAGTCATTGGTAAGCCAATCGAAGATATCGCGTCGGATTGGCCGGATTTTCTGTCGTTGTGCAAGGAGGGGGCAGCGCAAAAGCAGGATCTCACGCGGGTAAAGGATGGCGTCACCCATTATTATATCGGATCCGGTGAGCCGCTCCTGACCCATCAGAGAGAGATTGAGGGGCACCTCATTTTCTTGCAGGACGTTACCGATCTTAAAAATGCTCAGGCCGCTCTGCAGCAGAAAACTGAGGAGATGGACCAGTATTTCAACACAAGCCTCGATCTCTTCTGCATCGCGGACACTAACGGATATTTCCGGCGATTAAATCCCGAATGGGAAAAGTCGCTCGGGTACAAACTTGCCGAACTTGAGGGGAGACGTTTCCTCGACTTCGTGCACCCGGACGATCTGCCTGCAACCCTTGCGGCAGTTGCTGACCTGAGTTCCCAGAAAAAAGTACTCAACTTCACCAACCGGTACCGGCATAATGATGGGACGTACCGGTGGATCGAGTGGCGATCTTTTCCCAAGGGGAACATGATATTTGCGGCGGCACGTGACATCACGGAACGAAAACGAATTGAAGATGCTCTTCGCGAGAGCGATGATAAGTACCGGTCAATCATCGATGAGATGCAGGACATGTTCTATCGTACCGACCTTGCGGGGAAGATCACGATGCTCAGCCCATCAGCGGTACAACTTGCCGGTTACGATTCGATCGACCAGTTGATCGGCAAGGATGTATCTTTGGTTTATGCAGATCCCGCTGAACGCGAGAAACTTCTTTCCATCCTCCGTGAGAAGGGATCAGTCTTTTCATACCCGGTGAATCTGAAAACCCGTAACGGTACAATCCTTCAGGTGACAACGAGCAGCCATTTCTTCCGTGATGCCTCCGGAAATATCCAAGGGGTGGAGGGGGTTATCCATGATATCACCGAGCAGCGAAAGGCTGAGGATGCCCTCCGCATGGCCAATAAGAAGCTCAACCTTCTCTCCAGTATCACCCGCCACGATATCCGGAACCAGCTGATGGCGCTTATGGCATTCCTTGAGCTGAGCATTGAGTCTATAGACAAACCTGACGAACTTGCGGACTTCTTAAAAAAGAACCAGAAGATCGCTGAGAACATCGCACTCCAGATCACGTTCACGAAAGATTACGAAGATATGGGAGTCAAGGCCCCCTCATGGCAGAATGTAAGCGCTGGTATTGACAAGTCTCTGGAATTGCTTCCCGTAAGAAACATCCGCATTGATCAAGAGACAACCGGTCTTGAGGTGTTTGCCGACCCGCTTGTCGAGAAAGTGTTCTATAATCTCATAGACAATGCCCTGCGATATGGAGGAGCCCAGATGACTGCCATCCACATCACAACTCATGCAGCAGGTAAATCACTAATCGTTGTCTTCGAAGACGATGGTGCCGGCATCGCTGACAGGGACAAGAAGGTGATCTTCGACAAGGGTTTTGGGAAGAATACCGGCCTTGGTCTTTACCTCTCCCGTGAGATCCTGTCTATCACCGGTATAACCATAGCCGAAACCGGAGTTCACGGTAAAGGGGCACGATTCGAGATGACGATCCCGCCAGGGGGATTCCGGTTTGTGAAAACCGATGCGTAAATCTCCCCGTCAAAAAAAGATGTTCACTAAAATTTTTATCAAACGTGTATCCAAAGGATGAGATTCCCCATTACGGCCTTTTACTACCGGATTACTACCGGAACTCATAAGCACCCATCCCGAGATTCCCCCAATACCAACTCTGATGAATTACCGTACCCCTCGCACCCGGCCCGGCTGCACCGAGTGCCACGATCAGCGGCATGAAGTGGTCTGGATACGGCTGAGCGTGGATTGCCGAGGGTGCAAGCTCGCGATAGTGGATCAAACTCTCTGAGTCACCGGAAGTAACTACATGGTTCAGCCACTCGTTGAACGCGATCGCCCGGCGGTCAGTGGGGATACCTTCTGCCAGTGCCAGTGTTGAATCACCAAGCGGGTGGACAGCCCCGCCACTACCGATGACGAGCACACCCTCATGCCGTAGGGGAGCGATCGCTTTCCCAAGCGCGAGATGACGGGCCGGGTCGAGATGACCCTGGATGGAGAGCTGGACGACCGGTATTTCCGCATCGGGACACATCAGCATCATAAGTATCCAGGCCCCGTGATCGAGACCACGGCCGGTATCGGTGTCGCACGGAAGGCCCGCTGCCTCAACAAGACCGACAACCCGTTGGGCGAGATCGAGGGATCCCGGTGCCGGGTACGCGATCCCGTAGAGTTCTCCGGGAAACCCGGAGAAATCATGGATGGTTGCGGGTTTTGTCACCACATTCACTGCAGGCCGGGGCGTATTCCAGTGGGCAGATATGCAGAGCACCGCAGAAATGCCCGGATACCTTTTTCCGAGCCCGGCAAGGAATGTGTAGGCAGGCAACCCTGTTTCGAGTGCCAGGGTCGGGGCACCATGCGACACGAAGAGGTGGGGTGGGATGCATGTGTCATAACGGATCGTGGATCGGTAGAGTAAAAAATCAGTGGATCGTGGCTGAACATTTACGATCCCGGAAAAATTCACGGTGCAGAATGAATTTTTCAGGTCAAATAAGAGTTTTTAAAATCCGAACAGACTTGGGAATTTTAAGGGTATAACCCCGCTATATCACTTTGTAAATCGGTACGCCCCTTTGGGTACGATAATCTCAAACCGGGTCCCGTGTCCACTTATACCAGTCTCTCTGATGGTCATGCCGGTGATAGAGAGGACTTCACGCACCAGAAAGAGGCCGAGACCGGTACCTTTCCCATATCCCCGGTCGAAGATCATGTTCTTTTCTGCAGGGGAAATTCCCACACCATTGTCCTCAATAATAAGTAAAAGACCATCCGGCCGCTCTTCGTAACTGAGTGTGACTTCGGTGACATGCACACCATGTTTCAAAACGTTCTCCATGATATTGAAAAGGGTTTTTTCCAACAACGGGTCAGCAAAGATCTCAAGTGTATCCAGCTGCAGGTTCTGTTTCATCTGCAGGAAATCAAGGTGCGAGATCGCGTAAAGGAATACCTGTCGCACGTTCTGCCACCGGGGCGGGTGAATGCCCATCTCCTGGTAATTCTTTGCAAAATCGAGGGTGTCTACCATTTTTTTGAGAAACATCTGCTGTTTTTCAAGATAGGACTTGGCTTTCGTATCGGTAACTACGTTCTTTACCAGTTCCTGGTATGCCGAGAGCGAGAAAGCGGCCGTCTGGATATCCTGGAACGTGACCGCGTTTAAAAGGTTTAACTTGTTCCGTGCCTGTTGCAGGGCGACATTGGTTCGCTTTCTTTCAGAGATGTCACGACAGAGCGTCAGGATCACGTTACCGGATACCCCATGAAAGACCGTGGCATTGACTTCAATTGGCTGCACGGTTCCGTCAGACTTGATGTAATCGATCTCAAGGCCCCGTACAAACCCGGTCCGCACACATTTTTCCACTTCACGGGCATTGCGTTCGAGATCATAGGAAGCCGTCCAATCGGTGACGGGGCGACCTATCAGATCAGCAACCGATGACCTGCCAGTGAGCCGGAGGTAAACTTCGTTGGCGTCAACGACCATCCCCCGGTCATTGAGGACTAAATAGCCGGTTTCGGTAATGTCGACGAGGGCCCGGTACCGTTCCTCACTCACTTTCAGTTCTTCCTCAACCTTCTTCCGTTTGGTAATGTCAATACCAAAGGAGAGGGTTCCTACAATCACCCCGCTCTCGCGGATATCTCCATTTCTCCAAAGGATGTAGCGTTCTTCACCGGTTTTTGTCAGGATCGGATTTTCAAACTGAGTTGGCAGACCCCCTGCCAGAAGTCGGTTGAACTCTTCCCAGACATGGGGATACCGGTCCCTTGGCACAAGTACTTCAAACCAGTTTCGACCGGCAAGTTCTGTGGATGTATATCCGGTAATTTCCATTGCGGCCTGGTTAAAAATTGTAATATTTCCCTCAGAGTCAAGGCCGATAATCATTGCATTAGCGGTCTCAATTAACATTTCAGCAAATTCTTTGGCATTTTGAAGGGCATTCTCAGCCGTCTTTTGCTCGGTTATATCTTCAGATATCCCCAGCAGGAACTGGGGTTCTCCGTTACTGTTGAGGACTGGAATTTTCTTGGTGTGAAGGATTCTCTGACCATGAGTCCGGGTCTCGATTTTCTCTTCCGGAATATCAAGAAGTATCTTTTCCTGCAGTACCTGCCGATCTTTTACGGT
>Ga0247841_10012532_pt1 | contig 11037 bp, 11 predicted proteins | sample LaCruzMarch2015__2_FD_192410 | JGI IMG/M metagenome (GOLD analysis project Ga0247841, IMG submission 192410) | Freshwater microbial communities from meromictic Lake La Cruz, Castile-La Mancha, Spain - LaCruzMarch2015_18m | ecosystem: Environmental > Aquatic > Freshwater > Lake | place: Spain...
TCGAAGACGGCTGGCTCGATTTCGACGTAAGCATCGCGACACCTGACATGATGGGCAAAGTCAGTAAACTTGGTAAGATACTGGGACGGCGTGGTTTGATGCCGAATCCTAAAGCCGGAACCGTTGTTGCGCCCACAGATTTGCCCCGCGCGATCAACGAAGTGCGTAAAGGCCGCGTGGAATTCCGGCTCGATAGGACCGCTATTATCCATGTCCCGATCGGTAAGAAAAGCTTTGAAGAAGAAAAGCTCTATGAGAACCTTATGTCGGTAATTGAAGCAATTACCCGTTCCCGTCCCAGCGGTGCAAAAGGACAGTTTATCAAGACCGCATCGATTTCCACATCCATGGGGCCGGGTTTACGGCTTGATATAAAAGCCATGACTGAATTGGCAGTCAGCGCATAAAAAATTAAATAGTAGTCGCCGTTGAAAGCGGGCGCCTCAAGGCTTAATCAGATACCCGCCGAGGTTAGTAAAACTGTATATAAGGCAGTTTGATTAGTCCTCGTGCAACGGCGCGAGGACAATTTATTATTGGAGCATTGATATGATAAGAAAACAGAAAGAGGCCGTTATCAATGAGCTTGCAGCGAACCTGGCAAAGTGTGTGGTTGCCATTACCACTGATTACCGTGGCATGACCGCCAAAGAGATGGTGCAACTGCGCAGGCTGCTGCATGCCGGGGGCGTGGAATACAAAGTAGTAAAGAATACTCTTATGCATTTAGCGGCCGAAAAGTCAGGCGCCAAGGGCCTTGACCAGTTCCTGGTCGGACCTATGGCAGTGGCAATCAGTTACGATGACGTGGTCAAACCCGCGAAAATCCTGACCGACCACATCAGGGCGGCTAATTCCGTTCTGAAAATTAAGGGCGGCATCCTGGGAGAAAAGGTGCTGACCGCTGCGGATGTGGCGAGACTTGCCGCAATACCGTCCAAGGAGATACTGATAAGCCAGTTATTGGGCAGGATGAAATCACCCATCTCCTCGCTGCATTTCGTACTGAGTTCACCGCTGCGTGGACTGGCGGTAGTGCTGCAGGCGAGAGCGAAACAGTTAGAAGGCGCATAACCCGGGCTGTCAATTTAGGATAAACCCGTTGATAAAGAATCTGAATAACAGGAGGACATTATAATGACAAAAGATGAGATCGTAACAATGATAAAGGGCATGACCGTTTTGGAGCTTTCCGAACTGGTCAAGGCACTGGAAGACGAGTTCGGCGTAAGCGCTGCCATGCCCATGGCGGTTGCCGCCGGCCCGGGCGCCGGTGGATCTGCCGGCGCCGCCGCCGCGGCAGAAGAGCAGACTGAGTTTACGATCATTCTGAAAGAGTTCGGCGAGAACAAGATTGCCGTAATTAAAGCCGTGCGTGAGGTAACAACGCTGGGTTTGAAGGAAGCCAAGGACCTGGTTGAAGGCGCTCCCAAGCCAATCAAAGAAGGCGTAAACAAGGAAGAAGCCGCGACAATCAAAAAGAAAATCGAAGAAGCAGGCGGCAAAGTAGAAGTAAAATAGTTATAGCAATCTAACAACTTGAGTTCACCGGTTTTCTTTGCGGGATGAGATGACCGGTGAGCTTTTGTTTTTTTGTTTCTGGTACTAATATTCTATATAAGGAAATAATATGAGAGGAGCACGTTATGGAAGAGTATCAAGGCAGGAAGGTGCTGGCAAAGGTTATCTCTCAGAAAGGAACCTGTGTGGCAGGACACAAAACAGGTGATGAATTCATAATATCTGATGTGTGCCCGCATAAAATGTGCGCCTGGGCTTTTTACACTTTATTTCCCTTTGCGCAGGTATTAATGTGCAAAGGCGCTTTCCCATGGGAAAACGATGCTGACAAGTGTACGGTTGCCTGTCCCGACCCGGGTAACCCGGTGGTTTTTGAACTGAGCCGCGATAAATAATTAAATTGTCTTGTCATTTTGATGTCTTGTATCTATAATTTAATTGAGTAAATATTTCGGCAGGAGGTGAATATGTCCGGGATGTATATAGCTTATGCTGACAAGCTGCTGAACTTCACAGAGCAGCACGCCACAGAAATCGCCAGGCAATGGGTACAAGCACTGCACTCAAATCCTAAGACGGCATCCTACCGCAAAGTCAGGGAATTTAAACTGGTCAACCAGGGTGAATCTTTTTATAAGAACCTGAAAAAATTGTATTTTGAAAAACAGGCTTATGATATGGCCACCGTGTATTTCTCCAAGTTTGCGGAGGAACAATTTTACGAAAATATCCCCCTGGATGAAGCTGTATATGCCTTGATGATGTTGAGAAGGCAGATGTGGCTTTTCGCTGAATTTCAGGTACTATTCACTTCGGCACTCGACCAATACCAGGCGTCTGACAGCATTAACCGCACCGTCCTACTGACAGACTACGGGATAATTGCCCTTGTTAACAAATACCGCGATCTCAAGAAATAGAAAAAAGTTTGCGTCTCAGCAGCTAAAATATAAAAGGCTGGATCTTTATTCGGCCTTTTATATTATTAATTGATGTTTCTTTGCCTGTATTGAAGGGCTTCCGCCAGGTGGTTGGTCTTAATCAACTCGGATTTATCAAGGTCGGCCACTGTGCGCGCCAGTTTCAGAGTGCGGTGAAACGCGCGGGCAGTAAAGTGCAGTTGTTTCATGGCTGTCCTGAGCAAAGCCTGCGCCGCCGCGTCAATGCTGCAAAACTGTTTGACTTCAGATGCCGTCATATCTGCATTACTGGTTAAATCCGTTCCTTTGAAACGGTCAAGTTGGAGTTGCCTGGTATTTTGTACGCGTTGCCTGACGTTCCCCGACTGTTCTGATGGCCTGTCATCCATAAGCTTCTCATAATCTATGCGCGGTATATCAAGGAATATATCGATGCGGTCCATCAGGGGGCCGCTGATTTTTTTCTGATAGCGTGTGACAACGGTGGAAGAGCACTTGCATTCTTTTACGGGGTCACCGTAATATCCGCAGGGGCAGGGGTTCATGGCGGCCACCAGAATGAAATTGGCAGGGAAGGTCAGGCTTCCCTCAGCGCGGCTGATGGTAACTACCTTGTCTTCCATCGGCTGGCGCAGCGATTCCAGTGCCATGTGGTTAAATTCGGGGAACTCGTCTAAAAATAATACTCCCCGGTGGCTGAGGCTGATTTCGCCGGGATGAGGTATACGCCCACCTCCTACCAGGCCGGCGTGCGAGGTGGAATAGTGTGGTGAACGGAAGGGACGCCGCGCTATCAGCGGCAGGTCCTTGGAGATAAGGCCGCTGACACTGTATATCTTTGTTACCTCGTTAGCCTCGGGCAGGGTCAGGGCAGGCAGGATGGCCGCCATGGCCCTGGCCAGCATAGTCTTGCCGCTGCCGGGAGGCCCGACCATCAGGACGTTATGGCCGCCCGCGGCCGCTACCTCCAGGGCCCTTTTAGCGTGTTCCTGCCCTTTGACGTGGGATAAATCGTTTTGCTGGTCCTGCCGGCAGGCGTCCTGCCAGCTTACACCGCCTGTATAGCGGGGGATATCTGATTCGCCCCGGAAAAAACTCACGAGCTGGCTGAGCGAGATGACAGGGTATACCCCGATGCCATCTATCATGCAAGCTTCCTGCGCGTCATCCGCGGGGACGAAGACCCTGGCTATCCCCTTGGCCTGTGCCATGGCCACCATGGGCAGGATGCCGTGGAGGTGGCGGACGTTCCCATCCAGCGAAAGCTCTCCCAGGAAAAGCGTGTCGGTGGTATCGATATTGACCTGGCCGGAACTAACAAGTATGCCGACGGCAATGGGCAAATCATAAGTCGGGCCGATTTTTTTTAAATCCGCGGGGGCCAGGTTAACAGTGATTCTCCGCATGGGAAAAGCGCAGCCTGCATTTCTTATGGCCGCGCGCACCCTGTCCCTGGCCTCTTTTACCGCTGTATCCGGCAGGCCTACGATAAAAGTTGCAGGCAGCCCCGGGGATATATCTACCTCCACTTCAACCATAAGGGCGTCAATCCCGGCCATTGCTGCTGTGTTGATTTTGGCTAACATATCGTAATCAAGAATTGTATTGCGTGATTATATCAGATATGAGCAAGATGTTAATATGATGGCAGCGGACAAATAATTAAGTTTTGGTTTGAAAGGCAGCAAAACTAATCGAAGACGGCCTTTAAGGCTCTATCCAATCCGGGCACGGTGTTATACTTTTTCAGTTCTTTGGGCTTTACCCAGCTAAATTCCGTATGTTCCCAGTCAAGCATTATTTTCTGAGGATCTAAAACATGGAAGAGGAAGGGGTGCACAATCCATTTTCTATGCAGGCTCTGGTCAATGATTTCCAGCGGCTTTCCCTGCCTGATCAGCTTGATATTGTTGTTAAACAGGCCTGTTTCCTCCCTTATCTCGGTAAAAGCCTGGTCAAGGGCATTTGTCTCAATATAGCCGCTGACCCCTGCCCATAACCTTTGATAAGTGCCCACCCTGCCGCTGCGTCTTAGCAGCAGTATCAGCTTGCTCTGCTCAAGAAAGCAGGTAACCACAGGTTTTTCTTCCAGGGGTATATCGGCCGTTTTATCAAGACACCATTGCAGGTATTCCACAACCAGTGCCAGGGCAGTGTCAGCAGCCTTCCGCTTGATCTGCTCCCTGTTGCCGCTGAAAATGAATTTGCCGGCCTTTACACCGGAAGCGGTTGACAGGCCGATATAGAAAAGGCCGAGGGGTTTATCGGCTGTTGCGCCACCTGGTCCGGCGATGCCCGTAGTAGATATGCAAATATCCACTTTGAGTACCTTTTTCCCTCCTTCCGCCATCTCATGTGCGACCTCGGCGCTGACCGCTCCATGCAAGAGTAAAGTGGCTTCACTGACGCCCGCCACAACCGATTTGATATTATTGCTGTAGGAGACCACCGCCCCTATGAAGTAGTCCGAACTGCCGGCAACGTTGGTGATTCTATCGGCAATACTTCCTCCGGTTGCTGACTCAACGGCGCCCAGGGTGAGAAACTTGCCGGTCTTTTCATGCAAAGCACGGGATAAGCGGGCTATCTCGATTTCCGGTTTCTTCATTATGCTTTACAGCCTGTTTACCGATATTCAAGGGGCATTTTAGCAGAATCAGCCTTTTCAATGTAACCAGCTATAGCTGATATAATAGGCGCCGTGGAACTGGCGAAAGATACGATACTATTCCTGGGGACCGGGGGAGCAAGGTTTACTGTTGCCAAACAACTGCTGGCAACCGGCGGCGCCTGGATGAACCTCGGGGGCACACAGATATTGTTGGACCCCGGGCCGGGCTCGCTGGTTTATGCCATCAAACACCATTGTGAACCTCCACAGTTGAGCGCCATCATTCTTTCTCACAAACATCTCGATCATTCTGTTGACATAAATGTAATGATTGAAGCGATGACCGATGGCGGTTGGAAACCCAGGGGGGCCCTGTTTGCGCCGTCGGACGCGTTTGATAATGGGGCCGTGATATTTCCCTACCTTAAGAGTTATCCGCAAAGGGTTGAATTGCTGGAGGAAGGAAAGCAGTATTCTGTAGGTGATGTTAAGTTCACTACGCCGGTCAGGCACATCCACCAGGTCGAGACCTACGGCTTTGTATTTCAGACTCCCCGGCATAAATTTTCCTGGATTACCGACACCAGGGTTTTTGATGACCTGGCCGGCCATTATAAGGCCGACCTTGTAATTATCAATGTGCTCAGCCTGGAGAGAAGGCTTCCCGTCGATCATCTTTCACTGAGGGAAGCGGAATTAATAATCAAAGAGATCAAGCCAAAGACGGCCGTGCTGACCCATTTCGGGCTGACCATGTGGCCGGTTAAGCCCTGGGAGATTGAGAGCAAAGTGAGTGAGGATACCGGGGTCAGGGTCATAGCGGCCAGGGACGGTATGAAATTTGACCTCGATGAAGTAATGTAAAGCACAGGTTTTTAAGATAATAAATCGAGGATTCTCTTTGCAAGGTCAGGGGTAATCCCCGTTACCGATGCCAGTTCTTCGATTGAAGCGTCCTTGAGATTGCGCACAGAGCCGAACCGCTTAACCAGAGCTTTTTTGCGCGACGGGCCGATACCGGTTAGAGAGTCCAGGGCGGATTCCCGGCTTTTTTTAGCGCGTATATTTCGATGATAGGTGACGGCGAACCTGTGGGCCTCATCCCTGATGCGCTGCAGCAGGTGAAGTTCGTGCGATGATTTGGATATCTGCACTGCGCCGGTAAGCCCGGGCTGGAATACATCTTCGTTTTCCTTGGCCAGGCTGATAATAGGCGTATCGGCGGCTTGAACCTCCCGCAGGGCAGAACAGGCTGCGTGGAGGTGCCCTTTGCCCCCATCGATGAGCACCAGGTCCGGCATTGCTGACCATTTACCCCCGGTATTATCGCCATGTACCGCGAACCTTCTCCTGAGCATTTCACTCATCATGGCGTAATCGTCGGCCTGAAGGACTGATTTAATCTTGAACCTCCTGTACAATGACGGCCGCGGGGCGCCATTTTCGAATACTACCATACTGCCTGCAGCATGGGCGCCCTGAATGTTGGATATATCGAATGCCTCTATTCTGTGGGGAATCCCCGGTAGGTTTAGTAAGTCTTTTAACTTTGAAAGTACCTGTAAATTCTCGGGGCGCGCCGACTGCCCGGCTTTATAAATCCCCAGTTGCTGGCGCGCATTTTCCGCCACCATACCGATCAGGCGCAATCCTGCTCCTTTCACAGGTATCCTTAGTTCTACACTGGATCCCTTTTTTTCTTTTAACCACTGACTGACCAGCAACGGCTGCTCAATCGGGGCTTGCAGAAGAATAAGTCCGGGGATGTGTTCAGCAACAGAGTAATACTGCTGTATGAAGTTTTGCAGCAGGTAGGCGTCGGTTTCATCCCTGACGTCGTCCATGATAAAATGCTCATCCCCGCCAAGCCTGGCGTCCTTTACCGAAAAAATTCTCACGCACGCTGTGCTTTCATCCCTGGCAAGTGCGATGGCATCCTGCTCACCGCGGATATTGAGAGGGATCTTATTGCTGGCGATGACCGCGTCGATTGCTTGTATCTGGTTGCGTAATTGCGCAGCCTTTTCATAATCCAGGGATCGCGAAGCTTCCAGCATTTTTCTCTTTAGTTCACGATGGACTATTTCCTCCTGCCCCTCCAACACAGCGATGATTTTCCTGACCAACTCGCCATACTCCTCCCGGCTGATGGCCCCGATGCAGGGAGCGGGGCAGCGCTGTATATGGTACTTGAGGCACGGCCTCGTTTCCCGGCCTGTGAAGACCTTTGTGCATGACCTCAGCGGGAAGTTTTTTTTAATGAACTCGTAAGTCTGCCGGGCGGACCACGCGCTGGGCACACGGCCTATATACCTGGCCCCATCGTTATAACGCCGTCTGGTTATGCTGATCGTCGGCCACGCATTTTTGATATCGATTTTAATGTAGGGGAAACTTTTATCATCCTTAAGCATTACGTTGTAATGCGGGCGGTACTTTTTTATTTGCTGACATTCAAGTATCAGGGCGGCGATTTCAGTTTCGGTAACCACGAACTCAATCTTATCGATACGTTCCACCATCTGCCTGGTTTTTTCAGGGAGGCTTGACGACTGTTGAAAGTAGCTCCTGACCCTGTGGCGGAGATTTGCCGCCTTTCCCACGTATATGATATTATTTAGCGCGTCCTTAAAGATATAGATGCCGGGCTGTGCCGGCAATATGGTTAAATAGGACTTAAGGTGCGATTCTAATATCATCATGTGAATTTTAGCATCGAAATGTACGGGTAACAAAGTTGAGAGGGTTCTTTTACTCTCCTTTTAATCTCCTGTTTGACGAATTATGATTTGTGCTAAAATAGTGCGTTCAAAATGCAAGAAGACATAAGGCTATTTCTAAATTACCTGGCCAAAGAGAAGAAGTGCTCCAAGAACACTTTGGATGCTTATCATAACGACCTCAGCCAGCTGGCAGACCATATCTCCCATTCTGCCAGCCAGGAGCTTGCTGTGAACAGCAAGGCGGAGTTATGCGAAGAGCATTTGGCTTCGTACATGGTCAGCCTGAAGGCCAGGAGTTACACTGTATCAACAATTGCCAGGAAGGTGGCCGCAGCCAGGACCTTTATCAGATTTATGGTTGAGCGGGGAAAGGCCAATGGCGATCTGTCACCCAGGCTATCTGCCCCTAAGGTAAATAAGGCCTTGCCACAGGCGTTATCGGTGGCTGAAATAAAAAAACTGCTGGATGAAACAGGCCGGTTGCCCACCATAGACGCCAGGCGTGATCAGGCAATGCTCGAACTGCTTTATGCTACGGGACTTTTAGCCAGTGAATTAATGTCGTTAAATGTTACTGATGTGGACCTTAACCATAGTTGCATCAACATCACCAATTTAAGAGGACGATCCAGGAAAATTCCACTTGATAAACGCATTCAAGAATTAATGCGGGAATATATCTCATCAGTGCGTATGAAGCTGTTGATCAGCGACAGGGAGCAGGCGTTATTCTTGAACCAGAGGGGCGACAGGTTGACCAGGCAGGGCTTCTGGCAGATTGTACAGGGCCACGCGGACGCGGCGGGCCTTTTGGCGAAGGTTACACCGCGTACAATCAGGCACAGCTATGCTGTGCACAGGCTCAATAATGGAGTTGACCTTCACTCGGTGCAGGAAGTCCTGGGGCATGCCCATGTGTCTACAACCAAAGCTTACAAGCAGGTATAATGCAAATCCCTACCCGGTGCTCAAGATATATAGCCCTCTGAAATGGAGTGATAATAATAATCCAGGAGAATATGTATGTCCAAAAAATCACGCAAAATAAAAACAAAAGGTAAGGCAAATAAATCAATTTCTAACACAAACACCGCTAACCTGCCTGCCAGCGCGATAGGCAAAAGGGTTGCCCCGGTTGCGGCAGCAATTGCCTTTCAGCCCAAAAATTACGATTACGTTAAGTCAGACCTGGTCCGCATCGGCATAATTGCCAGTGCACTCATTTTGATACTGATCATCCTGACGTTTGTACCTGCGCTTAAATCATAGGATACTAAGCCGGTGGATTTTGCCAGGGCGCGGCAGAAACTGATTGATTCCCTGCGTGATAGCATCGAAGACACACGCGTATTGTATGCTCTTTCCCGTGTAGCCAGGGAGTTGTTTATTCCCTTTGACCTGCAATCCTCTGCTTATGATGACAGGCCCCTGAGCATCAAGTACGGTCAAACGATATCACAGCCTTATATCGTGGCCTTGATGACTCAGGCTCTTGACCTTACGGGATGTGAAAAGGTTCTGGAAGTAGGTACCGGCAGCGGGTACCAGTCTGCCATACTCGCAGAGCTGGCGGATTCGGTTTACAGCGTTGAGAGGATAGTGGAACTGGCGGAATCGGCGAAGCTCCTGCTGGCGAAATTGGGGTACAGGAATATTGTTATCGGGACGGCGGGAGAAAAACTGGGTTGGCCGGACTATGCGCCGTACGATGCCATACTTGTGACTGCCGCTGCCCCCGAGGTTCACCAAGATTTATTGGAGCAACTTAAAGAGGGGGGCAAACTGGTCATCCCGGTGGGGTCAAGGTGGGAGCAGGAACTACTGCGGGTTACCAGGGAAAAATCAGGAAATACGGTGGAGAAGTTAGGCGGCTGCAGGTTTGTGCCCCTCATCGGCCGGGGCGCCTGGCAGGAGTGACTTGAGATAGATAGCGCCAACCGGGCAAACTGAGGTACAGGCCAGGCACGAATTGCAATCAGTTTCAGATAAGGGTATGCCGGCAAAAGTGGAAATGGTTGTCTTTATACCGCGGTAAGCGAAATCCAAAACGGAACGGCCCTGATTTTGGCAAACCCACACGCATTTTCCGCACAGCACGCATTTGTTGCGGTCAAAATTTATCAGGGGGTGGCTGACATCCGGCGGCCTCGCAATGACGAGTAAAAAAGGGAGACTGCCGCGCAGTTTAAAATGCTCAGTGGCGGCTATCCTTTGCAGTTCGCAATTTCTGTTCTTGACGCAATGAGCGCAATCAAGCCGGTGGTTGCTTAAGAGAAGGTCAAAGGCTGCCCGGCGTAACCTGGCTGTCCGTGGTGTGTGTAACTGAACCACCATGCCGTCCCGTGCTTTTTCCGTGCAGGCAGTAACGGGTTCAGGCCTGCCTGCGATTTCAACGAAACAAAGGCGGCATGACGCGTAAGGCCGGGGTTTATTCTTAATGCTGCAAAGATTGGGGATAAAGAAACCGTTATCGAGCGCCGCCCACAATAAATTGGAACCGGATTTAACCCTGGTCTCTTTTCCCTCGATGATTACCGTGCAAAGCATGTTGAAACGATAGCAAAAGAAAAGGCGGGTTACAAATCTGTAACCCGCCCTGTGGCTTGCCTGATGGAGTTCTTAACTCTGGATACTGCCCACAATCTGGCCGCCGGCAGACCTCAATTGGATGAGCAGCGGCATCTGGCCGAGGGAGTGGGTGGAGCAAGACAGGCAGGGATCGTAACAGCGTATGGCGGCTTCGACCCTGTTGAGTATGCCCTCGGTAACCTTGCCGTTTTTAATATAATCCCTGGCGACTTCGTAAACTGAGCGGTTCATGGCGGCGTTATTGTTGCCCGTGGCTACTATGAGGTTGACCCCCGTTATCTTGCCGGTTTCATCAACCCAGTAGTGGTGTATCAGAGTGCCCCTGGGGGCTTCAACCACGCCGACCCCCTGTTCATTGTACTTCCTTGAAGTAACCTGTATATCTGTGGAGGTAATGTCCCTGTCCGAGAGCAGTTCGCGCGTCCTTTCAATTGAGTAAATCAATTCGATAAGGCGCGCGTAATGAAAATACATGGAGCCTTCTACCAGGCCATTGGGGCTGAGTTTTTTGTAGAGCTTGAATTCAGCGTTGGCCAGTGGGGTGGTAATGCCCTTACAGGCATTGAGGCGGCCGAGCGGTCCGGCCCGGTAGACGCCGCCGGGGTAGCCCAGGCTCTTATAGAATGGGAATTTCATGTATGTCCAGTCTTCAACATGCTCGGCGATTATATCG
>Ga0247841_10012533_pt1 | contig 11036 bp, 9 predicted proteins | sample LaCruzMarch2015__2_FD_192410 | JGI IMG/M metagenome (GOLD analysis project Ga0247841, IMG submission 192410) | Freshwater microbial communities from meromictic Lake La Cruz, Castile-La Mancha, Spain - LaCruzMarch2015_18m | ecosystem: Environmental > Aquatic > Freshwater > Lake | place: Spain...
GGTCGACCACCGCGCGCACCTGATGTAGGTTGAGCCCTCGAAGGGTTCGTCCAGGCTCAGACCACCAGCGCGTAGCCGAGCCCGGCCAGGGCGCAGGCCCCGATCACCGGGATGACGCCGATCTTATAGCGCCACAGGGCGAGGAAGGCAGCGCCCATGACCAAGAGCGAGAACCACTCGAAGCGCCCCGCGAAGGGCGCCGCGGGCGTCGCTTGGGGCCAGAGCACATGCCACGCAAAGAAGACCGCCAGGTTGACGATCACCCCCACCACCGCGGCGGTGATGCCGGTCAGTGGCGCGGTGAAGTTCAGGTCGTGGCGGGTCGCCTCCACCACCGGCGCACCGACCAAGATGAACAAGAACGAGGGCAGGAAGGTGAAGAAGGTCGCCACGCTCGCCCCGGCGATCCCGGCCAGGACCAATGCCTCCGGACCGAACAGTTCCTTGGTCCAGCCGCCGACGAAGCCGACGAAGGCCACCACCATGATGAGGGGTCCGGGCGTGGTCTCGCCCAGCGCCAGGCCGTCGATCATCTGTTGGCCGGTCAGCCAACCGTGGGTCTCTACCCCGCCCTGGTAGACATAGGGCAGCACCGCATAGGCCCCACCGAAGGTGACGAGCGCCGCCTTGGTGAAGAACCAGCCCATCTGGGTCAAGGGTCCGGCCCAGCCGAAGCTCAGGTACAAGGCCCCTTCCGCCAGGCCCCAAATCCCCACCCCCACCAAGCAGTAGATCAGGGTGCGCGGCCAGGAGAGGCCGGCGTGGGCCGGCAGCGGGCTGTGATCGTCGATCAGCGCCGGCCCATCGATCCGGGTCGAGGTCTCGTGACCGCCGCCGGTCTTGAACTTATGCGGGGCGAGCCGCCCACCCACTGCGCCCATCAGGCCGGCCGCCAACACGATCACGGGGAAGGGAATGTTTAGCGCGAAGATCGCCAGGAAGGCCGCCGCGGCCAGCGTCCACAAGACCGCGTTGCGCAGCGCCCTTGAACCGATGCGCCAGGCGGCGAAGACGACGATGGCGGTCACCGCCGGCTTGATCCCGTAGAGAATGCCGGCCACCGCCGGTACGTCGCCATAGACCAGGTAGACCCAGGTCAACGCGATCAGGATAGCGAGCGACGGCAGGACGAACAGCACGCCGGCGAGGATGCCCCCCAGGGTGCCGTGCATCAGCCAGCCGATATAGGTGGCGAGTTGTTGGGCCTCGGGTCCGGGCAAGACCATCGCGTAGTTGAGCGCGTGCAGAAAGCGGTGCTCGCCGATCCAGCGGCGCCGCTCCACCAACTCGGTGTGCATCATGGCGATCTGGCCCGCCGGTCCGCCGAAGCTAACGAAGCCGAGCTTGAGCCAGTAGAGGAACGCGTCGCGCAGGGAGACTGGGGCGGGCGGGTCCTGGGGCACCGGGGGGCGCTCCGCCGGGGAGGTAACGACAGCCGCAGCGCTGGTGGACATGGGTGGAGACCTCCGTTCGGGGTCGCGTCACAAGGAAAAGACCGTTCAGTCAGGCGTCGAGACCGGGGGACAGTCCGCGGGGGTGTCGAGCCACAGAAAACGGGCCTCGGGGTCGATGCGGCGGCGGATCAGCCAGGCGCTCGCCACCCGGCCCACCCAGAGGTGGTGGCGGGTCGCCCAGGTGCGACCCCGGTAATCGGCTACCGCCAGGCGTTCGAGCGCACGCTCGGAGGGGGCGGGTTCCGCGGGGGAGAAGCGCCGGGCGATGGCCTCCCCCAGGGCCGTGCGCGCCCGCGCTTGGGCGACGCCGGGAAAGAAATCCTGGCGCTCGATCTCGGCCAGCGATTGGGTGGGAGTCGTTCATCCTGGAGCAAACGCAGGCACAACCGCTCGACATGGACCAGGTGGAGGCGCAGGCCGCACGGCTCGCAGAGAACCTGGACGAGGCGCCCGAGCGAGCCTGGGCGCCGTAGGTCCAGCGATTTTGCAGGCGTCTGCGCCAAGCAGCCGAGCGCTGTCCCGCCGCGCCCCAGGAACCCGATGAAGGTGATTGTCGACCGGATGCGCTGCTCATGATCGACCCCGGCGTGCCATGGTTCGCGTTCGCTATCGACGAATTGCTCGACTATGCGGCGCAAGCCGGTGAGTCCATGCTGGACTTCTACCCCTGGGAGCCGGGGTGCGCCAGCGCGATCCTCGACGCCTTGGAGCATCTGGCCGCTGCCATCATGGCCCTGATCCCCTCCGACATCCGAGAACGCCACCCATGGGATTCGTTGAAGACCACGAACCGGCCGCCATCACCCCGCAACACCCCACCGGTGCGCGCGTCTTTCCTGCGTACCACACGCCGCTTGGCCAAGGCACGATCACCGCTCATCCGATCGACGCCGACCCCGATGGCACCCGCATCCTCCCCTGACCGCCGCCGATGCGCGGGGCTGCTGCACGCCCTGCTGGGGGAGCTTACACTGACCACCGGAGCACCTCCTGGCCATCGGTGATGCGTCGCTCGCCTGATCTGTGCCGGGCCGGGTCCGGCCGATGCGCTTGCGGTTCCGTCATGGGAATGTCCGGGGGAACCTGGTCGATCGGCAGGACTGGGGCGAGACCAGTGACCGCGAGTAGGTGCGGTTCTGGCGCACCCCGGCGCGGGCCAAAGCGACCCGGTGTCCCCCTGCGACCCTGGTGTCCAGAGCAGGTCGGCTCGCGCTGTGCTCGGGGTTGGAGCCGAGCCGCTCAATGGCTACGGTACCCTGTCATCAACCGAATCTGAGTGGCCAACCGATGCTTCGCCCCCGTCAGATCCTGGAAACCTTCGGCCAACGCCACCCTGGGGCCTGGCGGGCCCTGGATAACCTGCGCGCAGGGCGCCTCGGCGCGTGGCCGGTCTATGTCTATGCGCCGCTCGACCTGGCTGGGGTGGCGCTGGCGACCGCACAGCGCACGGCGGGACGACCGCTGCCGTCGCACACGTGGGAGATCATCGCGCCGGCCCAGGAACTCGCGGGACTGGCCGCGTGGCGGGTGACGCAGCAGGTGTTCCGTTTCGACCCCGACCTTTACCAGGCGCTGCTGGAGACGCCCATCGCCGGGCTGATCCCCGGCGCGCATTTTCGCCGGTTGCCGGCCTGGGGTGTCTACGTGGAGACGCCGGGGCTCTGCGCCCCCCTGGTCGGGGGCGGTGAGACGCCGGTGCATGGGACCTTCGCCTGGCTCGACTGGCGCGCGGACCGCCGCGAGGACATCCTCACCCTGGGTCTGGACACAGACCTGCAACTGGCCGTGGGGTATGTCCCGTTGGTCGGGAGCCTGGATGAAGGCCTGGCGCAGGTCGAAGCCGACTGGCGTGAAGGGCGCGCCGCCGGGGTGGCCGACAGCGCTGTGCCGGACGGCTTTGCCGCTGCGGCCCGCTCGGTCTATGGGCGGCTCCTGTCGCTGCTCCTGTACCTGTGCGCGGACGATGCCGACTACCAGCGCCCACCCTGGCCAGCGCCGCGGCGGACCAAGAAGGGCCTGCGCCTGTTCCCGCCGGATCAGCCGTCGATCTGGACCGTCGGGGAGCGCATCGGGGCCGTGTTGCGGCACGCCACGGACCCGCGGGAACCGGGGACAGCGGCGGCGGACGGTCACCGATCCTCGCCGCGCGCCCATGTGCGCGCCGCCCACTGGCATTCCTTCTGGCGCGGCGCCCGCGATGGCGAGCGCGAGCGCGTGGTCCGCTGGTTGCCGCCGATCCTGGTCGGGGCGGACGGGGTCACGGGCCTGCCGGTGACGGTGCGGCCGGTGCGGGCGCACTGAGCGCACACCCGTCGCGATACCGAAGCATCACCGCGCGCCATCACGCACACCGGCGGCCCCAGTCTCACCGACGCCGTGGCCGGTTCGGGCACGACCCACATGCTGTTCGTTTTCTGCTGTTGGCCGCCGTGCCTTGACCGCTGGGATGGCCGAGTGGCGGAGGTCCGCGATCCGGAGATATCGGAAGCTTCCCGGCTGAGGGCCGGGCACACTCCGACGCCGAGCAGATTAGCATCCGACCTACAGCCCAGGGCCGCCGTACTCCCGCTACACCCTGCCTGGCGGTGTGGAGCCCGGCAACAAGGAACTGAAGGTCTCCAGCGAACGCCCCCCGGCGGTGGCGCGTGCCACGCGCGCCTTGGCCACGGCAAGCAGGCGCTGGTCATCATCGGTTTCGACCATCTGCTCCAGGCTGGCGATGAGGGTGTCGGCCGACGCGTCGTCGCCCTCGGCGCGGCTCAACATGGCCATGGCACCGTAGAGCGCAAAGGCCTCCTGGATGTGGAGCCGCGGGCGTAGCGCGAGGCCAGCCAGCAATGCTTTGGCCGCCTCCAGTTCCCCGTCCTCGATCAGGAGGCCAGCCAGGTTGCAGCGCGCAAAGAGATAGTCGGGATGGGCCGCGATCACCCGGTGCAAGAGCTCCCGGTACGCGCTGTCACGACCCTGACGGGCACGGATTGCCGCCAGATTACCCAGCGCGGTTTGATGGTCTGGGACGCGCAGCAGAATGGCTTGGAGTCGCGCCTCGGCGGCGACGAGATCACCGTCGCGCATCAGGATGCGGGATTGTTCGAGCAGCGGCTGGAGGTCCGCTGGCAGATCGGGTAGGACCGGTGCGCGATAGATCTCGGTCGCGATGAGCTTAACCTCCCTCAGTGCCGTGCCGTCCCAGTAGCAGAGGGTCTCGTCGGTCCCGCTCAGACCGGCGTCGCGCAGGGCGTGCAGTAACCCGCGGCGCTCTTGGACGGTACCGACCGGCAACCGCGCCAGGTCCCGGACGATGGCGGCCGCGTGCCGTTCGGGCTGACCGCTCGCGGCGGGCTGGGCCACGGACACGCGCTGCAGCCGATGCTTCAACAGTTGCACGGCGAAGGTCCGTAGGCGCGCGTCGCCGGCCAGGTAGATCGTCTCCAGATAAACGTCGCTGGCGGTGAGCTCATCGAACCGGGCTTCCAGGTGCGCGGCGCCCGCCGCGTGCAGTCGGTGTACCCAACCGACGGGGAGCATATGGCTCCACTCGAACAGGGCCGGATGGGCCGGAGGCGCGCCCTCCTGTTGCAGGGCAGCCAGACCCTCCGCGGCGGTGGTGAGCCCCGGGCGTTGCGCCAGGGCCTGCCGCCAGAGCGCCCGCGCCTGCTCAGCGTCGCCGAGCCGACTGGCCGCCCCGGCGCCCTGTTGGAGTCGTTCCGCCAACAGCGGACCGGTCTCACCAGCGGCCCAAACCGCCTGACCCGAACGCGCAAAGGCGTCCCAGGCGGCTTGGTCCTCATGGATCAATAGCAGGCCGGCGACCTGGCCGTAGGCATCCTCGGCACGCCGCGCCTGGGCCTGGGCCAAGGGGACAGCCAAGCCCCTGGCGCCGGTCTCGTCGCCCAGATACAGCCGCAGCCGCAGCGCCCAGCCGAGGGCGAAGAGGTTGCCCGCGTCATGCTGCCAGGCGTCCAGAAAAGCGGCCAGCGCCGCCTCGATGCGGCCCACGTGAAACAGGGCGAACCCCCGATTGTTGCGGGCCGAGGTGATGGCGACACCGTCGAGCATCCGCGCCGCGCCCGCGAAGTCATGGGCATCCAGGTGCAGCTTGCCGATGTCGAACTGCGCCGCCTGCGCGCGGGTCGCCGCGGTCCCATCGGGCTGCTGCAGCAGCTCGGCCAGGCCCGCAGGGTCAATGCGGGAGGCCCCAGTCAAGGCCCCCAATTCCTGCAACCGGTTCGCAACCTGGTAAGCCAACACGAGGTGATGGCCCTCCATCGCCAACTGGAAGAGTGCCTCTAGGGCGCGCACGCTCCGGGGCCGGCGGACTGCCCACTGGTAGGCAGCCAGGGTGGCCGCCGCCCGACTCTCGCCCTGGTCCAGGGCATCCAGCAGCAGCCGGTTGGCACCGCCATGATCGGGAAAGTTCTGCACCAGGGTGCGGGCGCGCGCGATGGCCCGCGGATAGTCCCGGGCACCCAGCAGACGCTCCACGGCCTTGATTTGGGCCGGCGCGGGCTGCTCGCCCTTCGTCTGGCGGGTAGTGGACGGCTGCTTCGGCACCGCGGTTGCTCCGATGGTCTGATGTTGTAGAGTCCCCTACTGTAACGCGGTCGGACGTTCGACGACGGCAAACGCCGCGTATCGCGCCTTCTCGGTGGCATCGACTGACCCAGCGGGCAACCTGTCGCCATGAAGCCCAGTTGCGCATGGACGACCAGCGGCAGTGTCACAGGTCGCACGGCGTTGAGGTTTTCGCCCGGTTTGTCGGTAGCCGCAAGCGCTGGGCACCTCCGACTCCCCCGGAGAGAGGAGCAACGAGCGCCGTCATGGGCTGTCATCGTCGCGTTGAGGAACCCCAGGCAGGGCTACTTGGTGCGGACCCTATACCAGGCGACTCGCTGACCATCCACGTCACGGTAGCGCAGCTCGAACAGGCGCGACTCATGCAGCACCTGTCGCCAACTGGCGCATCCGTACCTGTTGGGCTGCTGTTCAGGACTCCGTTCCATGATCCATCGCCCCGCCGCTGCAACAGGCGTCCAGCCGTCCACGGCGAGCGCGTTCGCCGCCTCGCGCAAAGCGCCGACAATGCCTGCTGCGGGCCAGTCCACTGTGCCGTCCGGGGCGATGCCATTGATCACCACGTCGTGGAAGGCATCGGACTGTACGAACGCCGCGGCCAGGCGCCTGGCCTGCTCCATGTGCTCGGCCCAGCCCCGAAGCTGTTCGTAGTGCCGGTCGATGCGCGCGTACGCGGCACCCAGTGCGTCCCGCGCGGTACGGCATCCGCCGGTCGACCAGAGATCATGCTGGTCGATGAAATGGTGAACCAGATTGTTTCGCAGCATCACCAGTTCCTTCAGGTCCCGTTGTGTCCTGACGTAGTCTTCGCCAGACAGGTTCAGCTGCAGCCGCATGGCGAAGAAAAAAACATCCTCTGGTTCGTTCGCCGTGGTATCGGCGGCGGTGTCAGTCGCCGCGGTCACGACGCACGATCCGAGCAACTGCCCCACCAGGGTGCCAAGGGTCTTGGTCGATGCATCATGGATGCGCGCCGCACGGATTGTCTCCAGCGCCGGCGCGGGCCCCGAAAGGTCGTGGTGCGCAACGATGGCCTTCATCAGGCGCTCGTACTGCTGCAGGCGCAGCAGGCAGCGGCCCAGCAACCGTTGGACCTCGCGCTGCTGTGCTGGCAGTTCCTGATCGTTCCCAGCGGGCTGGGAAGCGGCCGCCTGGGAGGGCATCAGCGTGCCCAACTGGACTGGTCGCGGGGGAGTCGCCCGTCGGGGTCGTTGACGGTGACCGAGTTGCCATTCGTGAGCCGGTCGGAATACACCACGACGTTGGTTCCGCCCCCGCGCACCTGGCTCGGAAAAAGGATGCCGGTGTAGCCATGGGCCAGCACCATATCGGCGAGAACCCACGTTGGAGGTTCGCTATGCCGCTCGAACTTCAGGTGGCGCCAGTCCTCGCGCCAGTCGTGCCATAGCGCGTCCCAGGGCGCCCCGTGGTGGAGTTGGCGCAGGTCGACCAAGTCACGCAGCGCCACGGTGTACGAACACATCGTGCAGGGTGGCAGGAAGGGTGAGGTCTGCTGGTACTCGCGCAAGGCAGTCACCTCATCCAACGACAGGTACAGCGCCGCGACGCCTTCTCGGTTGAAGCGCCCCCCGCGGGTGGCGGCGCCGGCGCCGCTGGTGGGCCGGCTAGCCCACTGCGGGGTATGCGCCCGGAATAACGTGGTGCCGGGGGGCAGATCGACGAGGATCAACCGACGAACCCGGTGCTGATTGACTCCAGGTAGCCGATCGCATCCTCGGTCCGGCCGTCCTGTACCAGTTGCAACAGGGTCTTGTGACGGAACACAGGAATCGGTTCGTTCTTGACCAGGAAGATGGCGCGTTGTGGGTCCGGCTGCACCACTGCGGCGGCCGACACCACGCGCATCAGGTCACGCAGTGCGGATTGCAGTCTTGGCGATTCCGGGTGGGTGCGCAGGGTATTGCGATGAACCCCCGCCAGCTCGGCCAAATCCTGCTGCTGCAGGCCAAGGATGTCGGCGACGCCCGATGCAGAGAATCGCGACGTCCCGGGTTCCCGCGTCGATTCGAGCACATCTGCGAAGAGGGCGGCCATGGGGTTGCACCTGGGGGGCATTGCGTAAATGCACATTATACGCACAGTACAGGCACACATCAAGCCCCAGCCCGTCCCGCGGCCGGTCGCGACGGGTTAGTCGCGACCCCGTGGGGATCACTCCAAACAGCGTCGGGGGGCATGATCTGCGCAAGAGCGATCGTCGCTGCGCCGGATGCGCCTGCACGGTTTCCCGACGCGCCGCATGACGTGGCGGTGACAGGTTTGGCAATACCGCCGGCGCTCGGATCGACGCGCCCGGCCACAGTCTCATGGCCGTCCACCGGCGAACTGTACGCTATGCACCCACAGCGGTTCCGGCACGTCTTGGCGGTGTCCCGTCGCGTATCAGCGGTACGCCCCCGACTGCGGTCCCGTCACCGTTCCCGCTGACTCACCGCTCCGGGTTGTGACTTGTCGCGCGTTGAAAGCGATCGACTGTCCGCTTTCAGGATTCACGCGTCATTCGCTTGCGGTCGATGGCCCGCGGCCAGTCGACTCCTGATCGATGCCGATTGGCGTCCATTCCGAGCAGCCATCATCAGCGGCTCCCCCCCCTTCCCGGACCGCAACCGCCCGCCCTTTCGCGGCTGACACTGGCAGCGCGAACGCAGACCGCTGCAGCGGTTTAGACCGAGCGCCTCCGCCGCTGACAGCACAGCACACGACTCGCTCAATGGGTCCCCGAGGCCAGACCGGGGGCGGTCATCAGGATGTGCTGCCGGCCCCTCAGTGCAACACCGCCTCCACGTCGTCGGCGGTGAGAATGCGCTCGGACCAGGCGAGCAGGGTCTCAAGGTCCGCACTGCCGATCCGCTCGCGCCCCGACTCGCTTGGTGGGCCGAATTTGCGCTCGATCTGGCGTAGCAGGAATGCGGCGTCGCCCTGCTGCTTGCCCCGCTCGACGCCCTGTTCGATGTAACGATCAAGAAACGTTTGCATGATGGTGTCTCCGACCGGGGTCTCACTCAACAGCGTCCGGACCCGCGCTTCGTCCAGACGGATGTTCGCCAGAACAGCGTACCGCAGGAGGGTGGGCAGACTTTCGCCTGGGTCTGGTCGCCAATCTGGCGAATGGCAAATGGCGAATGATGCGCACGCCGCGGCAGCGGACGCTCGCGACCGGGCTAACGGCCTGAACCGAACCTAGGGTTCCTTGACGAACAATTTTCTGCGCGCATGCGTCAAGTTTGGAGCGGCGCGAGTTTGGCCTGATCGAAGAGGTCCGTGAACGCCTGTTGCAGTCGGCCCATGGCGGTCGCGATGGGGCGGTGAGGCGCCTTGGGGCAACCGTCGAAGAGTTGGGATAATCCTGGGCGCAGAATACGGCTGTGGACCTTGGTAAAGAACAGGGCGACGCGGAGACCCAGGTCGGTGACCCGGTAGCGATGGCTCTGTGGAATCCGTTCGATCAGACCGTGCAACCGCAGTCGCCGCAGATCGTAGGTCATGCGTCCGGTGGAGTAGGCCGCGATCGGCACCCCGAGGGCCTGCGCCATCCAGTCGCGCAGACTGGCATGGCGGAACCCGTCCGGCTGGGTGAGGAACAGGCACAGGGTGGTGAAGAGCGCCAGCACCCGCGGATCGTCGAAGTGCAGCCCGGCGGCGCGTTGGCCGGCGACCACCTGCGGTTGGGTGACCTGATCGAACACCCCCTCGGCCAGGAAGCAATCCTGGGCGATGGTCTCCACGTCAAGCAACCGACGGTTGGCGGCAAAGCCGATGGCCCGCAAGGCGGGCAGGTTGTTCAGATTCCGTCCGATGCCGACGTCGCGGGTGTTGTTGATCGTGGTCTCGGTGCGCAGGGCGCGGCCTTCCTTGAAGTATTGCTTGATCTTGGAGGACTTGTAGCTGACATGCAGCGAAGGGATCACTCCTTGAGTGATGACGCGGGTGTGGAAGGTCCCCGGCGTGCGTTTGGTGATCCTCCGGTTGAAGATCAGGCTGACCTTCTCGGGTCGTCCCAGGTCGAGGTTCTCGCGGATGACCTCCTCAAACAGATGGCGCCCGGACAGGGGCCGGTCGAACACCTGGGTGCGGGAGAACTCCGCTTGCAGGATGGACAGTTGGGGATTGAACCCCGCCGCGTGGTCCGCGGCGGTGAAGGGATCGGGGAGACGTGCCCGCCACTTGGCGACCAGCGCGGCGATCTTGGTTTCCGTCAGTTCCGTGAGGATCTGCTGTAAACGCACGGGATCAGCACAGGAGAGCACCCCGTTGTCCAAGGCTTCAAAGGCGATCCCCTCTTTGGTCAACTGTCGCTTGGCATACTCATGCCCATTGAGGCAGACCCGTGCGGTGTAGGGAAAATAGGAGGCGAACTTGATGAAGAGCGGGCCGAAGTCCGCGTCGACCAGATAGAAATAATAGTGGTTGCACATGACCGCACTGCGGGTGAGCCAGGGGTAGGGCTGGCCGGTATGCTCGCTGATCTTTTTGATCACGCGGAAACTGGCGAAGCGCTCCTGCGCCTTGCCGATGTACAGCACCCCTTCCGGACGGGAGAAGTTGGCCAAGCGTTGTTGCGTGACGTCGTCTTTGCGTTGGTGCGGGGCGAAGGGAACGATCTCGACGCCCTCACGAGTGGCGAAGTCCTGGATGGACTTCACGAAGGCGTGGCTCATCGGCGCCATCAGCACAGTCGACGCCACTTTGGCCCCGCGGTGACCCTTGAAGAAGGTCGCGACCCCGCCGCCGGTCTGCAGCATCGGCTGATACAGGTTCAGGTACAACCGGTCGATCCCTTCGATGTCCAGCACGACCTTCTCGTCCAGCAACTCACGCACGGTTTGTTCTATCATGACAGCAGGCCCCGGTTGAACCCTCGGCTTCATGCCACCACGCCGCTTCGTGCGGCCATCAACGGAAGTGTAGCCTTCCGTCGCCCAACCGGGGCCACTCAATGCCAGACGCCATCCCATGACTCGTCGGTCTGAGGCGAAGCCTCGCTAG
>Ga0247841_10012534_pt1 | contig 11036 bp, 12 predicted proteins | sample LaCruzMarch2015__2_FD_192410 | JGI IMG/M metagenome (GOLD analysis project Ga0247841, IMG submission 192410) | Freshwater microbial communities from meromictic Lake La Cruz, Castile-La Mancha, Spain - LaCruzMarch2015_18m | ecosystem: Environmental > Aquatic > Freshwater > Lake | place: Spain...
CCTGATTTTCCGGGAAGCATCGATCCCGTATTGCGTGGAAGTGGCCTCGGCGCATAAAAATACGCGAGCGCTTCTTCACATTCTTGAGACATTCAATGAATCGCTCGAACCGGTTGTCTGCATTACTATCGCAGGGCGGAGCAACGCATTGTCAGGCGTGGCCGCCTGCAATCTCAAATGGCCCGTTATCGCATGTCCGTTTTTCCAGGATTCACAGGACTATTTGATCAATATTCACTCCACTCTGCAGATGCCGAGCAAAGTGCCTGTACTCACTGCAATTGATCCGCAAAACGCAGCAATGGCCGCAATCCGCATTTTGAAAACAATGGAGGGGGCTTCTTGAAAGTACTCGTCATTGGAACGGGCGGACGAGAACATGCCCTGGTCCACACATTTTGGCGGCAAGGACATGATGTCTATTGCCATCCCGGTAATCCGGGAATGCTTGGCATGGCATCAAAGCTTGATCCGGAATCGAATGATTATGCCAAGATCGCTCAAGCGGTGAGAGAGAAAAAGATCGATCTCACCGTCGTCGGTTCCGAGGTTCATCTGGAAAAAGGGATCCAGGATCTCTTCTCCTCTCAAAATCTTGCACTCTTCGGTCCATCGAAGCGGGCCGCACGCCTGGAGAGCAGTAAGGCGTGGGCCAAAGAATTCATGGTCAAATATCAGATTCCCACGGCTCTTTTTGAAATATGCACGAATCCTCAATCGGCTCGTCAAGCGGCGAAGAGGCTTTTTTTGCAAGGAAGACGAGCTGTTGTCAAGGCAAGCGGCCTCGCAGGCGGAAAGGGTGTTGTCTGCTGCCAAACATTTGAAGAGGCCAACAGTGCGATTGAGCAGATTTTAGAAGAAAAAATCTACGGCGCCACAGAAGTGGTGATCGAAGAGCTGATATCGGGTCCTGAGCTCTCTTTGCAGGCAATTACAGATGGACAATCCATTCTCCCCTTGCTCGCGGCGCAGGATCATAAGCGATTATATGACGATGATCTTGGTCCGAATACAGGAGGGATGGGAGCCTATGCGCCCGTATCTTTTCTTAGCCCCGCGCTCCAGGATGCAATCCGGAGAACCATCATCGAGCCGACTCTCTGCGGATTGCAAAAAGAAGGGATCTCATACCGAGGAGTTCTCTATTTTGGCCTTATGCTCACAAAAGAGGGGCCAAAAGTTCTCGAATACAATTGCCGTTTCGGCGATCCCGAAGCGCAGGCTGTTTTGCCTTTGATCGAAACGGATTTAGCTGAATTGATGCTGGCATCCGTTCGAGGAAATCTTGGAGAGGCCGCGATCCGATTCAAACCGCAAGCGAGCTGCTGCGTTGTCATGGCCGCTCCGGGTTATCCAATGGCGCCATCGTCAGGGCATCTGATCTGTGCGTTGCAGGAAAGAGCGGATCTTTTGTTCTTTCACGCGGGGACGGCTATCGATTCTCAGGGAAAGCTCGTAACATCCGGCGGACGCGTGCTGGGCGTTACGGCGCTGGGAGCGAATTTAAAAATTGCAGCCGAGACAGCGTATAGAGCCATCGATTCAATGAATTGTCCATGGGCCAATTTTAGGAGGGATATTGGGAGAGCCGCTCTTTCAGCCGCGATCTGAGAGATCTATGCATATCGCCGTCTTCGGCTCCGGAGCCGGCACTATCCTGCGCGCCATGCTCTGTGCTCAAAATCGAGCGCCGCAGCCATTCACCATCCGCCTCCTCTATACTGATCGCGAGTGTGCCTTTCAACAGATTGCAAAAGAGGCAAACCTTCCGCTTATCCACAATCCCTGGAGCAAAACGCTGAGTAGAGAACACTATGATCAGCGCGGATTGGATTTGCTCCGTACGTTTTCTCGGGATATGCAATGTCCGATCGATTTTATTTTGCTAGCCGGATACATGCGCCTGATGTCGCGCGTCTGGCTGCAGGCCTTTCCTCACCATATTTTGAATATCCATCCTGCAGATCTAACCATTTTGGATGAGCGGGGAAAACGGAAATTCATTGGGGATAACGCTGTTTTTCTATCTCTTCAATCCGGGATGCGTAAAACGCGAACGACGGCGATTTTAATCGATGAACAGGTCGATGGAGGCCCGATTTTGGTTTCGGGGCCGTGGGTTGACTATGTTGGAAACAATTCCGTCACAAAAGAATTAGCTCAAGAGCATCAGGCAAAGCAGAAAAAGATGAGCGATTGGCCCACCTGCCTCACTGCTTTGCAATTGCTCGCAGAGGGCCGTTTGGAGCTCAGTCTTCCTGCTCTGGATGTGTTCTGCGATGGCAAGAAAATGCCGCCCGGCGGTTATGAATTATTACAAGGGGGACAATATGTGTGGAATCATCGGGATTCAGGGAGTTGAGCCGATAGCGGAAGCGCTATATCATGGCATGCTCCAACTGCAGCATCGAGGACAGGATGCTTCAGGTGTCTTTCTCTCTGATCCGGCTATCTCGGATCCGATGCTTCGCAAACGATCGGGCTGGGTCTTTCAGCTTTTTCAAGAAGAGCCGGCACTGCAAAAAGCTCGCTGGGGTCTGGGCCATATCCGCTATTCGACATCCGGCAAGGGTCAAATCCGGGACGCTCAGCCGCTCACCATCAAAAAGCAAAACCACACTTTGGCCATTGTCCATAATGGAAATCTCGTTAATTACACGATATTGCGCGATGAATTGGAGCGTGAAGGGGCCGTATTTCAAACGACGTGCGATAGCGAGTCGATTCTGCATCTTCTTTCGCAAAATCTATCTTTAGACAAGCCCTTTTTTGAAACTCTTTGCCAGGCCGTATCCAAAGTATACGAGCGAGTATCGGGGTCTTATTCGATTATCGGGATGGTTACGGGGTACGGGATGTTCGCATTTCGCGATCCGAGGGGAATTCGTCCTTTGCTGCTTGGAAAAGGAAATCAGCTTTTTGCTATCGCATCCGAAACGGTCGCATTGTCAAATATCGGATGTAAAGGAATTCAAGATATTATGCCGGGAGAGGTCGTGTGGCTTGATCCGAATGGAGATCTTCACCAAAGAAGATTGGTTTGCCTAAAAAAACATAGCCATTGCGCCTTTGAATTTAATTACTTTGCCAAGACGCCGTCCGTGATGGAAGGAAAGGAGATCTACGCGATTCGCTCAGAGCTCGGCCGTCTTCTCGCCGAAAAGATTCTTACTTTGAATCTGCCTCCTATCGATGTAGTGGTTCCCATCCCCGAAACGGGCAACCCTGCCGGCATTGCTCTGGCCCAGCGTCTCAAAGTTCCCTTTGCCGAAGGATTCATTCGCAATCAGCATTCGGGGCGAACATTTATTATTGCCGATAGCGATAAGAGAAAAGCCGCATCCATCCAGAAGTTGGTTCCCATTCGTTCCGTCTTCGAAGGAAAGACTGTTTTATTGGTCGATGATAGCATCATCCGAGGGACCGTATCCAAAAGCACCATTTCTCTTGCGAGAAACCCCGGAGCGAAAAAGATTTTGTTCGCCTCCACATTTCCTCCGGTTCTCTTTCCCTGTATTTACGGAATTGATTTTCCCTGCAAAGAACAGCTGATCGCCGCAAGCAAATCTTTGATAGAGATCACGCAAGAGCTTGGCGCGGATGCGGTGATTTATAATGATTTGGAGACATTGAAACGGGCGATTGGACTGGACGATCTGTGCTTGGCCTGCGTGACGGGTTCTTATCCCACTTCAACTGAAGGAATGGAGCGGCTGCAGCAGCTGCGGGAGCAAGATTTATATCCTGTAGGGAGTCTCTGAATTTCGATAAAAACGGTTCATCCGAGAAATCAGTACCTGGTTTAAATGGCCGGATTTAAATTGATAAAAACAAGATCCGCTTCGCTGGCAGGATCGCCTTCGGCGGCAGGATGAAAAAGAGGATGATGAACGGCCTTGTTGCATAAATAGCACCACAGAGATCGAAACCACAGAGAAAGATTTATCTTTTCATGCAAGGGAGGCCATATTACGGAAGTAGCAATAAAACTGTTACCCATGTTGGTACACTCCCTAGATCGATGGTTTTTTCTCTGTGGTTTCGGTCTCTGTGGTGCTGTTTATGCAACAACGCTATGATTAACTCTTTTATATTAGACTCCTTGCGTAACCAAGCTTCTGTCGATGAGGGATGTATCAACATCTCGTATACAGCCCTCGCAAAAAGAATCGAAAATCGGCCAAAATAATCCCCAAAATTGACGAAGCCCTGGTTACGCAAGAAGTCTATTTTTCTCTCTCAGGATTGCTCGTTAGTACTCAAGCGTCGGTAGTGCGATTGAGATGTGAGCATGGCGCTTTAAAAACCCATTGATGGAATCGTGGATGAATTCATGCACTTGTTTGGGGGCGCGTCCGATCAAGCGTTTGGGATCGCAAGAGAGGCTCAATTCTTCTTCGCTTAATTGAAAGGCCGGATCAGCGGCAATTTGTTTGGCCGTGAGGCGCTTTTCTTTACTTAATCGGCGGAGCTTTTCATGCAGATCTTGCCGATTGCCGCCGCGCTTGACCGCTTCCATCAAAACATTTTCCATCATGAGTCGAGGCAATTCTTCATCCAGATGGCTTTGAATGGTTTTTGAATCGACCTGCAGATCCTCGATGAGCGGTATCAGAATATTGAGGATGGCGTCGGCAGAGAGAAAGGCTTCGGGCAGGCTGAGGCGTCGATTGGATGAATCATCAAGCGAGCGCTCCAGCCACTGCGTGGCCAATGTGTAGGTGGGATTTTGGGCGAGTGAAATGAGAAAGCGCGATAGGCCGCAGATGCGCTCGGCATAAATGGGGTTGAGTTTATAGGGCATGGCAGATGACCCGACCTGTGTTTCAAGACGAGCCTCGCATATTTCTTTGTCATGTGCGAGCAGGCGCAAATCCGTTGCCATTTTATGAGCGCCGGCGGCAAAGGCAGCAAGAGAGTTCAAAATTTGAAGGTCGATTTTTCTTGGATAGGTTTGTCCGCAAATCGGAAGAATCGTTTGAAATCCAAAATCTTCCGCTATGAGTTTTTCGAGTTTTTTTACCTTTTCATCATCGCCGTTAAAAAGAGTCAGAAAAGATGCGGCCGTGCCTGTGGCTCCCTTGGCTCCGAGAAAAGGAAGGTCGTGATGAAGGCGCTCCCAGTCCAGGGCATCGCTCAAAAGGTCCTGCAGCCAAAGACAGGCGCGTTTGCCGACTGTTGTTGGCTGGGCGCTTTGATAATGCGTAAATCCCAGGCAGGGCATATCGGCGTATTTTTCAGCAAAAGTGGATAGGCGGCGAATGGCTATCGCCATTTTCTGTAGTAATAGATAGAGAGCTTCTTTGAGTTGGATGAGATCCGCGTTGTCTGTCACATAGGTCGATGTTGCGCCTAAATGCAAGATAGGCTTGGCTTCAGGACATTGATCGCCTAAAGCATGAATGTGAGCCATTACATCATGCCGAAAGCGCTTTTCATATTCCTGGATTTTTACAAAATCGATTTTTTCGAGATGCGAACGAATTTCGTGTAATTGCCGATCGGTAATTGACAAGCCCAGTTTTTGCTGAGCCGCCGCGAGAGAAAGCCAGAGTTTGCGAAATAATACAGAGCGGTGCTGCACTGAAAAAAGAGCTGACATTTCGCTGCTTGAATAGCGGGAGATTAGCGGACTTTCGTATTGGTTTTTGTCCATGAGTAACACTGTGTTTTTTAAACACAATGCGGATCTAACCAATTAACTTCAACGCGTGTGTTGCTCTGCCGGTAAAGTCTAAAAATTTTAGAAATATGGATCTTTGATTCCTAAGGCTTTGGCCGAGTTGAAATCCGATTTTTGAGTCACATTCGGTATATGTTACATGCTTTTTAAAAGACTTTTGTATGTTTTTATTATGTATAAATTTAACTTTAAATACAAATACCAATCTTTATTTTAAAGTGTAATGTGATTAAGAAAGCTTTTTGTTTTTAAATGTATTTTGATAGATTTTGTTGTCGCAGATTATTGTCTCTAAGTATTTTATTGCTGGCCTAGCTATTGACTGTCTTAATTATATAATAATAAATTAGTTGTGCGTGAAATGCAAACTTGATATAATGATGAAATCTTAAATATAATAAAGGTAAAATATGAGTTTATTGATTTCATCGACAATATATATAAAAAATTCATTGTGTCAAACTTATTGTGCAGTGAGAAGAGTCTCTCGCCTTCTGGGCTTGCCTATCGTAATCGGAGGATGTATCGGAGTAGTTCTGAGAAGCTATCCACATATTTGCCTCCCCGCAGCAGGGTTGATGATGGCTGGTTTAACTATTCGTCACGCTTCTTCATATTTAAAAATTCAAAACATTTTTACAAAATTTGTTTCGGTCGATACGGGATTAAACTCAAGCCACTTTAATTACTCTGGTCAATTGCAGGGTATAACAGAACCACCACCTGAAGTAACATTGGAAATGCTTAGGGATCTTTCGATCGATTGTCATGATAAATTTGTGAAAGAATGTCCAGATTGTTCTCCACCATTTTTAATTGAAGATATCAAATTCATCATTCAGCGAATTCAAGCGAAAAGGTATTTTGATTCAGTCCCTTTGAAAAAATCTAATAGGGAAGATTGGTTTATCAATTTAGACCGTACATTGAGAAATATCACGCATCAGTTGTTGATCAGAAAAGAACGTGGCGATTACGACGCAATTTATTTTTCTTTAGCAACGCTCTCGGAAATGAGCAGATGGTGTGGAAGTCAATATAAAGTGACTACCATTCAAATATTACTAAGACTGAAAGCAGAGCCTCCGAAAACGATCGAAGAGGAAGCCCAATATAAAATAGTAGAGTTTCGTAACTTTTGTATTCAAAAAGCATCATCCCCAATGATTGCTTTTTTCGGCGAAGATGTGAATCCTCATGTTTTAAATGAAGCCGTATATCGGACATCTCAATTGATCAAATTGCCCGGTAGTGAAACAGCTTCTTTGGATTTTGGAGTCATGGGTTATCATCCTTGGGCATTCATTAATCCGATGTATTTGCCTAACAAATTTTTCTCGTTCTATACCGTAAAAAATTTGGTCAGCTATTTTGATGAACTGATCAATGGGATTCTTCCAGATGGAAGAAAATCGGATGTTCAATTGAAACGCGAATCGATGATCGATTGGTTTCGGTCTCAAATAGCTGAGTATTTACACACTGACGATCCTGAAATTATTTTAGATCAAATGCTCTCTCATGTACTGGAAAGAAACGACAACTCTAGGTCGAATGCATTAAAAAAAGAGGCCATCGAATATTTTTTATTTAAAATAGGCGTTTTATTACAAAGAACTCCTCATCTATCTCCAGAAGATGAATTTCTACATATGCAAGAAAATTCATAGGGAATGGATCGTTGATCCCCAAGGCTTTGGCCGACAGCAGTATAACTTAAGAAAAACTTGGTTTAAAATCTTCCAGAGGAAAGAGCATCGATTTGAGAACAAATTGCATCCGTTCGTCGAGAGGACTTAATTTTTCTTTCACTACTTTCCAATTGGTGCCGCAATTGGGAAAAGCGCGTTCGTAGGATTCTATATCGATGTCCTGGGGACCATAATATGGGTGAAACATCGACAACAGTGCGGCGCCATTTCCTACCTGAGCCAAAATCGTCGCGTTTTCCCACTCTTTGCATTCATTCGGTTGCTTTCCCAGACGAAGTAGTTCGGAATTCAGATATTTAACAAGCACTTTTACTTTTTGCACGCTTTCATGGGGGAAAAAGCTTCCTCCTCCGCTCAAGTAGATTGTGCAGAGGTCTTGACCATTTGTGACCTGCACAGCATCAGAATAATATCCCACCTTATATTTTTTCCCGGGGAAGGGACAAAGCGGACCTTTTGCCGTCCCATCAAAAAGGGGTAAAACACTGCGCTTGACGATGAGTTCGCGTTGATCGGGTTGCTGCGAGCATAGCCCATTATATTCACGTACCAAGGACATCATATAGCTTGCGCCGCAAGTGGCATAAAGACGTCCACCACCCTCGGCCAGGAATTTGTTTCTGATGAAAGAAGTTTGTTCTGTTGAAAAAACTTGATCCAGATTGGAGCTTTGGCCTGCCGGAATAACAAGCAGCGTTTCTTTCGGATTGCTTTCTTGGAGCGCCTCGATCAGATGTTCTCCTGCAACAGAGGTGACGCGCCATGGAGGTCTGCCGCAGCGTTCACGGTAGCTGTTGAGGATATTGAACATTTCTTCTTGTTTGATGATATTGGCTGCATAGGGACCGAGTAAATCGTTTTTCTCGTGTCCCTTGTAGACGATTACATTCTGAATGATTGAATTTACTGCTGCGCTCATCTGCTTCCTACTTTGCTTCGCTAGCGTCAATCATTAAATTTATTCGCGAGTCCGCATATACCGCTCGTGATTCAAAAATCGGTTCTGTCTGCGTCAGATAGCCATTGAATATGAATCCGCCTGCATCGCCCAACTTCAAGAAGTTGAGCTGTTTCGGCGCCGGCTTCGCCTGATTCAAATTCAAGGCACTTCCTGGACATAATCCGATTTTTGAACCACTCACGGTATAAAACATTATTTACGACCGTTTTGTGCAAGCTTTAAAAACTCCGGAGACGATCTCATGAATATGGGTGGAATCGTGAGGGGCGTCATCGTTAGAGGATGAATGATCGCTATGCGAAGCACTAGAGCTTCCAGAGATAATATCCATAATATGGTGGGTCTTCTGAGGAGACTGAACTTCGAAGGCAGCTCTTGGCATCGATTGTAGTTTTTGAATATATGCAGGCTCTTCGATTCGCGAATCATTTTTTCTTGGCGGCAATGTTGAGGAATGACTCGGTAATGAGATCGGGCAAATTGTTTTCGATTCAAATGACGGATGAAATGGTCTAAAAGCGCTATATGCCGTTGGAATTTTTACAGGAGGGATGGATGGGGCATGTGAGAATGTATTGTGAGCAATCTTGTGCATTTTATGTGCAGGTTCATAGGGCGATTCTGTGAGATTAACTTGTTTTTTCTCTTTTTGAGAATCGCTATATTTAAAATGTGGTTTGATTTTAATCATGCGAAGAAGCTCTCGTTTAAAATGGTGTTAGGGAGTCTACCAAAAAGATTCTTCTATCGATTTTCGAGTCACGTTCGGTATGACCCGTTTGGTAAAGCTGAGTATTTTATGAGATCGTTCTGATTTTGGAAAACTGCAGAAATAATTATTAATGTTCAGGCCGACAGCAGTATAAAAAAAGCTGATTTCCAACAGCCTTCACGATGTTATTACCCCTCGGGTTAATAATTTTCTAGCTTGCCATTGGCCTGTTTCCGAAATCGAAAAATGAATAAGACCGCAGTTGTCGATCATCCCCTCATGGCTGATCTTCATGAAACAACACGCTGCCCAATGAATCCCTCCATGCGCCACGATCAACACAGGTCCTTCCTTGGAAAGAGCTTGATTGATTCCCGAGAGAGCCCTTTGCATAAAGCCATACACAGGTTCTTCCGGGCATCGATGAGCTTCTTCACCCAAGGATGTCATTTTTTGCCAAATTGCAGAGTTGCACTCGGTTAAATCGTAAATCTCGTGATGTTGGGCGGACAGCCTCGCGCAACAGATTTCTTTGGTTTCCTTGGCTCGTTTAAGGGGGCTGCAGCAGATTGTCTTGATTGGCAAGGAAGAGACCCGATGTTCAATGCGATGGGCCTGCGCTACTCCTGTTTCATTCAAGGAGATATCGCCATGGTTTGTTTTTGCGGAGGGAGCGATATTTCCATCTGTCTGGCCGTGACGAATAAAATAGAACTCTTTCTTCAAAATCATAAGCTTCGGTTCTTGCTGCGATCAATAAATAATATCTTTTTGTCTTTGATCTTTGCAATACATTGAAACGCAAAATCTCGCTCTCAAAAATCAAAGCTTCAGGTTGATAGCAGTATAGTCGTGAAGGATCTCGACCATTTTTTGGTGACCTCGAACAGCGGACAATTTTATCAAATCATCCAGATTTTTTTTGGAAAATGAACCGGTGTCCAATAAGAGTTTGACAATTTCCTTATGTCCGTTGCTTGCTGCAACGAAGATAGCCGATTGCAGTAACTCTTTTGAAATTGGACCGAAGTTTAACAAAGTCTCAAGAATTTTTTGGTGGTTATTTTCGACAACAAACATCAATGCAGAACCGATAACATCTTCCGAAAAGCGCGCCAATGCTAATAGCGCCTCAAGAGTTCCTCTGCGATTATTCTCGATAGCAAATCGAAAGGGCCAATTTTTCGTTTCATTAGAAATGCTGCCGTTTCTTAAGAGCAGCGCCAAAACTTCTCTACGATCGTTTTCAGTAGCAAGCCGAAATGCCCAGCATTGAACTTCTGCAGGAACGCGGGTGAGTTCAGATAATCGTTTAACAATATTTACGTGGCCATTCATGGCAGCAAACCGAAACGCCATAGATCGATGCCATTGTGGAATCAAACCATTTGTCCATAAAAAATCAACGACCTTCAAGAAGCCGTGTTCTGCGGCGGTCATAAACGCATTCCCTCGCGCTATTTCAGAAATATTCCCGACAGTTAATAATATGCGTAGTAATGCGAAGTTGCCGATTTTTGCAGCGTTAATCACTTCCTGGCCGCGAATCTGCGTATCTTTTAGACGCAGGATAACGAATCGTACCCGTTGGCTGTTTGTGAGACGCGTGATGCAAATCGGACACGTATCTTCAGCTTGGAGCCATCGTGCGGCACAGTGTCGATGAAAAATATGCGGGATTTCTAATTTAGTGCTGCCGTGATTCACGGCATAGCGGTGTAATTCGACTAATTCTCCTTCTTCAACGTCCTGACATATAGCGCAGTGGATATCATTCCGAGAAGAATTCGCCAACGGTTTCGAATTTTCCATGGCTCACGATTATCAAGCAGAGAGGGTTTTTATAAAAGATTCTATACGTTTTGTTTGTAGAATCTTAAAATTTTCCTCTTTGTCAAAAATGCCGGGGATGATGCAAGAGCGGAATGGATTTTTGCAATTACCTCCTTAAATAGAGAGTGAAATCGG
>Ga0247841_10012535_pt1 | contig 11035 bp, 4 predicted proteins | sample LaCruzMarch2015__2_FD_192410 | JGI IMG/M metagenome (GOLD analysis project Ga0247841, IMG submission 192410) | Freshwater microbial communities from meromictic Lake La Cruz, Castile-La Mancha, Spain - LaCruzMarch2015_18m | ecosystem: Environmental > Aquatic > Freshwater > Lake | place: Spain...
ACTTTTGACCCGGATCCGATTACGGCATTCGCTGTAACCTGGCTCGCGTTTATGGGTTTGATGTGCAGGCTGACCTCAAGGATTGTTATTTCCCGCGGATTGATCATCGATAAAAATTTGATGTTATCTGATTCGAAAAGTCTTAACTGATGGTCCATCGCTCTTTCAACCAACTCCTTCACCATTTGTACCTGGCAAACTCCCGGAACAATAGGATTACCGGGAAAATGTCCGTCAAATACCGGATGGTTGACATTGACCTGGATAATTACCTGACATTGTCGTTCAGAATTTTCAATTTCTGTGCAGCTAAATGATTGAACATCATAGATATTTGTTGCAGGCATTTCTGGTTTATTTAGTCTAAAGTAACCTCACAAAGATAAAGAAAATTGTACTCCCCGGTCAATTTTTGCTCTTCGCCTGATCATCGGTTTGCGATTTTATTCCTTTCCCGTTATAAATTCAAATTAATATTGCGGAAAACATTACTTTTACAGGTTAGCAGGTATTTATAAACATTAGGATCGGCGTTTACCCAATAAAAACGATTAACATGAAGAAAGGTTTGAGAATCCTGTTTGCTGAAGATGTAGCAATCCATCACCTGATGGCTAAACAGATATTACTGCAGGAAGGTATAAAGTTTGAACCATTCCTGGTTGAAGCAAAAGATACATTTCTTGATGCGTTACACAACTTCAAGCCGGATATTGTGATAACGGATTTCATGATGCCGAATTTCAATGGCATGGAGGCATTAAAGCTCACGCTGGAATACAACCCCCTGATCCCGGTCATTATTTTAACTGGTTCCATCAATGAAGAAGTTGCCGTAGATTGTTTGCGGAATGGGGCTACAAATTATGTGATCAAAGAAAACCTGATGCGCTTGCCATTTGCTGTAAAGGAAGCAATCGAAAAAAAACGGGCACTGGCAGAAAAAACATCGGCTCTGATTGCCCTGCAGGAAAGTGAATCAAGGTTAAGCAGCATTACCAATGCTGCCGGAGATGCTATTATTATGATTGATAACAATGGCATGATCTCTTTCTGGAATCCCGCTGCTGAAAAAATATTTGGATTTGCTGAACAGGAAGCGATCGGAAAAGATCTGCATACCTTGATTGTTCCGGAAAATCATCAAATAGAATTTCGGAACAAATTCCCGATATTTCAACAAACAGGCGAAGGGAGCGCTGTCGGCAAATCGCTGGAAATGAAAGCTCTGAAAAAGAATGGAGATTTGTTAAATGTATCCATTACCCTTTCGGCAGTGATTGTAAAAGAAAAATGGCATGCAGTAGGAATTGTGCGTGATATAACCGATCGCAAGCATTCGGAGGAAGAATTAATTGCAGCCAAGCAGAGAGCCGAAGCAAGCGATCGGCTTAAAACGGCTTTTATCAACAACATTTCACACGAGGTCAGAACTCCGTTGAACGGAATACTCGGATTCAGTGCGTTAATTATGCAACCCGATCTGCCTGACGAAGACAAGGAACAGTTTTTCTCAATTATTAAAATCAGCAGTTCACGCTTGCTGAATACCATGGCAAGCTACATGGATATCTCAATGATCGTGTCGGGCAATATGGAGTTACAGGTTAAACCTTTTAACCTGAATCACCTTTTGCATTCACTCAGGGATCAGTTTCAGCCCGTGTGTACAGTTAAAAAACTTGATTTTTACTTAACCATTCCTGAGGATTATGAAACATGCATGCTTATTTCAGACCCTGAAGTCATAAGAAAAGCTGTCACACATTTGCTCGACAATGCTGTAAAATTCACGCATCGAGGTGAGGTTAGGTTTGGCTATTCCATGAAACCAGGTGCGCTGGAATTTTTTGTCAGTGATACAGGAATCGGTATCGGTCAGGAAATTCAACCGCATATTTTCGAACATTTTATGCAGGAAGAATCCTCAATCACAAGGGATTATGAAGGAAGCGGATTGGGTTTGTCGATTGTAAACGGGTTAGTCACCTTGCTCGGTGGTAAACTTCGCCTGGAATCGGAAAAAGGTAAAGGCTCTGTCTTTTTCTTCACCATCCCTTATGAAAAAGATTTGTCAGGATTTGATGCCCCCAATGACAGGTTGGTTTCGGCGCCCCTCATTGACAAACCGGTAATCCTCATTGCCGAAGACGATGAATCGAACTACCTGTTGATGGTTCGGTTGCTCAGAAAGGCTGATGTTATAATCATACCTGCCATAAATGGGAAGGAAGCCGTACAGAAATGCCATGACCACCCCGAATTATCCCTCGTTATTATGGATCTGAAGATGCCGGAGATGGATGGAATGGAGGCGACACGCGAAATAAAATCATTCAGGAAAGAGCTTCCGGTGATTGCAGTCACTGCTTTTGCCATGAGCGGGGACGAAAAGAGGGCGTTAGAAGCAGGATGTGATGACTATATTGCTAAACCTGTCAGTCAGGAGTTGTTGTTTTTTAAACTCAAAAAATTTGGAATTGTTGGTGAATGAACACTAAACTGTTCCGATGATATGAAGATTTGTTCAAAAACAATATAAAATGCAAAGTCAGTCTTTGGATTCACAGCAGGGTCCTGAACACTATTACCACCTTTTAGTCGATCAATTGCCAAGTACGGTCGCCATTCATTGTGAAGGGAAGATTGTCTATATAAATCCGGCCGGAATAAGGCTTTATGGTGTTGGGAGCGAAAACGAAATCCTCGGAAGATCAGCGATTGAATTCGTCCATCCAGATGACCGTGCCAGGGTAGCACTAAGAATTGGAAAGGCCATGCAGGATGGAACTCCTGCCCATCTTAGCGAAGAAAGATTTCTTTTGCCCGACGGCCGGATTGTTTACGCCGAGGTTATAGGGATACCAATAACCTTTGAGGGCAAACCAGCTATGGAGGTTATCATTCAGGATATTTCCGACCGTAAGGCAGCCGAAGATGTTTTGATGCAGAGTGAAGAGATTTTTACCCAATTTCTGAAGCATAGTCCGGTTTATATATTTTTCAAGGATGACCAGATAAGAGCCTTACGACTCAGCAGTAATTTTAAAGAAATGCTTGGCCGACCGGTTGAGGAGATGCTTGGAAAAACCATGTATGATCTATTTCCATTTGATTTCGCGAAAAAAATAGTTGAGGACGATCTCCGGGTACTACAGGAGGGGAAAGAGGTTGAATCAGAGGAAGAGTTCAACGGGAGAAACTATACAACATTCAAATTCCCGATCCAGATCAATGGAAAACCCAGGTTTTTAGCTGGATTTACGATTGACGTGACAGAGAAAAAGCTGGCAGAAGCAACACTGCTGGAAAGGGAGAAGAAATACCGGTTATTGGCCGAATCGCTTGAAATCGCTGAGCAGCGGACAAGAGCGCTGATCGAAAATGCCCCCGATGGAATCGTGATGATAAATAAGGAGGGCAATTTCTTTTATGCAAGCCCGACTGCTTCCCGAATGTTTGGTTATTATACTGAAGATTTCGAAAAATCTCATCCGAATGACCTCACCCATCCGGAAGATTTGCCAATGGTGCTGGAAACCCTGGGCAGACTTATGCAGAAGCCGACACTAGTTCCTACCATACAATATCGTTTCAGGCATAAAAATGGCAATTGGTTCTGGATTGAAAGTACATTCACCAACCTGCTGGGAACTCCCGGTATTGAGGCAATTGTCATAAATTTTCGTGATATTACTGATCGGAAACACGCAGTGGATAAGCTCAGGGAAAGTGAGCAGCGTTCAAGGAGACTTTCGCACGGGATTGAACAAAGCCCGGCAGCGGTGGTCATTACGGATGCCACAGGTCATATCGGGTACGTCAATCCAAAGTTCACCAGTATGACGGGTTACACCTTCGAACAGGTTGAAGGAAAGATAGCACGTATTTTGAAAATTGACAGGACTCCGGAAGATGTTCATAAGCAGATTTGGAATGATATAAGTTCAGGAAAGGTTTGGGCAGGAGAGTACCTGAGCAAAAAGAAGAATGGGGAGGCCTATTGGGAATCGGTTTCTGTGGCTCCCATGTTTGATCCCACCGGCAATATCACCGACTTTATTATCACGATGGAAGATATTTCGGAACGAAAAAAAATGATCAGCGACCTGGTTAATGCCCGTAAAAAGGCGGAGGAAAGCGATCGCCTTAAAACGACATTCCTTGCCAACATGAGTCATGAGATCAGGACCCCTATGAATGCCATTGTCGGTTTCGCCGAAATGCTTTCTGACCCGGACCTGACACAATCGGAGCGGGTTAAATTTTCGCGGATTGTTCAAACACGATCAGATGACCTGATGCATATAATCAACGACCTGCTTGAAATTTCAAGAATAGAGTCGGGAAATATCACTGTTGTTAAAAGTAAATTTCTAATCAATCAGGTAATCAACGATATTGAAGCGGTTTACCGGCAACGGTTACAACATAGTAATTCAGGTGTTTCACTTTTTGTCGAAAAGGTGCTGCCCGATAATCAGTCGGTAATTGAGACCGATGTTCACATTCTCAAGGAGGTTTTTTTCAATCTTATCGACAACGCATTAAAATACACTCCGTCAGGTTCGATCAAGTTCGGATATCATGCGCCTGAGGGTGGAAAGGTTACTTTCTTTGTAAAGGATACCGGTATTGGGATATCGTCAGAAAACCATGCATTAATTTTTGAACATTTCCGGCAGGCGGATATCGAAAATCAGCAAAATTACAGTGGGACTGGTTTGGGATTGGCCATTTGTAAAGGTGCGCTTCAATTTATTGACGGCAGTATAGGAGTAGATTCTGAATTAGGAAAAGGAAGTACATTTTATTTTACCCTTCCATATGCTCAACCGGCCTCCGTATTAACAGGTGAGGCATCCGGGATCGATTCAGCCATTCAACAACAGGTAGCCGTTTACCCTTATTATTGGCCCGACAAGCGCTTGCTGATTGTTGAGGATGAACCAACGAACATGGAGTTTTTAACAATCATTCTGAAGCGAACCCAGATAGAAATTACGCCGGTTGCAACCGGAGCGATGCTAAGAAGCCATTATCATGAGCTGGATCGGTTTGATGTGGTTATGCTTGATGTCAGGCTGCCTGATGCGAACGGGTGGGACCTGGCACAGGAGCTAAAAGCCATTCGCCCGGGATTGCCTGTTATCGCGCAAACTGCGTATGCCATGTCGACCGATCGACAGAAGAGTGAGGAGACAGGATGTGATAACTACATCTCCAAGCCGATTAAGAAGGAGAAATTATTGGAAATGCTTGCGGTTTATCTGAAAAAAAATAATCTTACCCGAAATACCAGCAATGTATCTTGAATTTGACATCCGCACACTGGTGCTGATACTTGGAATCACCCACCTCATACAGGTTCTTGTCTTTTACCATCAGTACAGGACGAATAAAAGCTTCAGGGGCATCGGGTGGTGGCTGTTATGGAGCGCCGCAGAGATGGTAGGGTTTGGTGTGATATTATTCCGTGATGTCCCTTCCCTGGTACCTTTTATAATTGTTGTTCAAAACTCCATGATTGTCGCCGGAACTGTTTTCATTTATGCAGGCGTAAAACAGTTTTTTGACAAAAAAGTAAACCTGCAGATATTAATTGCGGTTGTTACCGTATTTTTCGCTGGCTTACTCTTTTTCCTTTTCATAATGAACGACATACGGATCCGTTCTGCGTTTATCAATGCTGCCATTGCCTGCATGGCTTTTTTAACTGCCTATAGTTTGTTCTTCGACAGGTTCCCTTCCATTGCTGCCACTGCCAATTTCAACGCTGCAGTTTTCATAATACATGGCAGCCTGTTTACCTATCGTACCGCTGTGATCTGCACCGGGCATCCCATGGACGACATTTTCACTCCCAGTCTTTTTAATTATATTCCGTTCATTGATGCACTCATCGTTAGTCTTTTATGGACATTCGGGTTTATTATCATGGTCAACAATCGTTTGCATGTAGAGGTATCAGAGGCCAAAAAACAATTGCAGAAAATTTTCAATACGAGTCCTGATGCTGCTGTAATTACACGTTTGAGCGATGGACAAATTGTCGACATTAACGACGGTTACACAACAATCACGGGGTTTACCCGTCAGGACATTGCCGGGAAATCAACGCGTGAGATTAATATATGGAAGAATAGTGAGGACAGAAAGAATGTGGTTGGGCAGATCAAAGAAACAGGTCATTGTGAAAACTATGAAGCCCAGTTTGTGAGAAAGGATGGCGTGGAAATCACAGGGCTGATGTCAGCTAAACTTATCATTCTTCAGGATGTCCCTCATATAATCAGTATTTCCAGGGATATCACTGAGCGAAAAAAGACAGAGGCTGAAATCCAATCTAAAAATGAAGAACTTCAAAGACTTAACATTGAAAAGGATAAATTCTTTTCAATTCTGGCTCATGATCTCAGAGGTCCGTTCAATGCATTTCTAGGATTTACGCGGATCATGGCTGAAGAACTCCCGTCAATGACACTTGTTGAGATCCAGAAGATCGCAGTCAGCATGCGGAAATCTGCAATCAATCTTTACAGGTTACTCGATAATTTACTGGAGTGGTCCAGAGTTCAGCGAGGAGTGCTCGGCTTTAATCCGGTTGTGCTGACAGTAAGGACAGTTGTAAATAAAAGCCTGGAGCCGGTGATGGAATCATCCATTAAAAAGGAGATCATGATTGCCTGCGATATTCCTGAAGATATTACGATTACGGCAGATGCCCATATGTTCGAAACCGTGATCCGGAATCTTGTTACAAATGCAATCAAATATACGGAAAGGGGAGGCGCTATTAACATTTCTTCTAAATTTTCAAACAACGATTTTCTTGAAATCAGCATACGCGACAACGGAATAGGCATCAGCCCCCAAATGCATAAAAGTATTTTCTTTCCCGATTCCAGTACAAATCGTCCCGGAACCGAAGGTGAACCCAGTACCGGTTTGGGATTGATCATTTGTAAAGAATTTGTTGAAAAGCATGGCGGCCATATATGGGTTGAAAGTGAAGAGGGGGCAGGAAGTACATTTCATTTTACACTGAAAAAATAAAAAAAACAGATGAAAAATTTACCAAATGTTCTCATTGTTGATGATAGCGAAGAGAATGTTTTTTTCCTTGAAAGCATTATAAAAAAAATTAAAGTCAACCTTATCAAGGCATTTTCGGGTGCAGAGGCATTGGAGAAAAGCAAAGACCTGGAACTCGCGCTTGCCATCATCGATGTGCGAATGCCTGAAATGAATGGTTATGAACTGGCAGAGAGGCTTAATGAAATACGACAGGAAAATAAAGTTCCCATCATTTTTCTTACTGCAAGTCATGTATCCGAATTACAGGTATTCAAAGGATATGGTTCGGGAGCTGTTGATTACCTTGTTAAACCCGTGAACAACAACATCCTGTTGTGTAAAATTAATGTGTTCCTCGACCTCTTCATCCAAAAACAGACCATTGCAAAGGATGCTGCCTTACTTAAAAAATCGGCTGACGAACTGATTAAAGCTAATGAAGCGCTGATAAAAAGTGAGAAAAAATACAGAAGTTATATCGACAATGCGCCTGATGGGGTTTTTGTGACGGATGAAAAGGGAAGGTACATTGAAGTAAATGAGTCAGCCTGCGCCATTACCGGATATTCGAAAGAGGAACTTTTGAAAATGTCAATTTCAGACCTGCTTTCTGATGAATCGGTTGAAGATGGCCTGGCCCACTTCAGAACAACGGGTATAACAGGAAGATCAAAAGCAGATCTGTTGTTCAAGCATAAAAACAGGACGACCCGGTGGTGGGCGGTCGAAGCCGTAAAGTTATCAGAAACACGGCATCTTGGATTTACAAAAGACATCACCCTTCGGATAGAAATGGAGGAGGCCATCAGGAGACATCAGTTTGAACTTGAATTGCAAAACGATGAACTCTCCATTGCCGTTGTCGAAGCGAAAGTTGCTTCCGAAAAATATGCTGAACTTTACAACTTTGCCCCTTCGGGTTTCTTTACACTTTCGACCGAGTATAAAATTCTGGATTTGAATCTGGGTGGCGCTCAATTACTGGGTAAGGACCGGTCGCGTATGATCGACAGCCACTTTGGCCAATTTGTTTCAATTGATACCTTGCCGGTCTTTCACGCTTTTTTACTCAATGTTTTTAAAAAAGATTCAAAAGAATCCTGTGAAGTAATGCTTGAAACAGGAGGTATACAACCCAAATGGGTGCACATGGAAGGTGTCACCATCGGGAATGGCGCCCAATGCCTCTTAAATGTTGTGGATATCACCGACCGTAAGATTGCTGAAGAACGTTTGAAGCAAACATCCACCCGCCTCGCTTTGGCAACCCGGGCAGGGGGAGTTGGGGTTTGGGAGCTTGATTTTATCTATAACAAGCTGACATGGGATGATCGCATGTTTGAATTGTACGGTGTTGAGGAAAAGGATTTCACGCGCAACATTGAAGCCTGGTATGCATGCATTCATCCTGATGATCTGATTCGATGCCATGCCGAAATCGAGATGGCGAAGTGTGGTGAAAAGGAATTTGATACCGAGTTCCGGGTTTGTCATACAAACGGAAGTGTGCATAACATCAGGGCAATGGCCTTCATTTTGCATGACAATTCAGGTAGTCCGCAAAAGGCAATAGGTACAAACTGGGATATTACAAAGCAAAAACAATTGGAAGACAAGCTGAAGTCAAGTGAAGAGAACTTCCGCACATTTTTCGAAACCATGGGCGATATGATCATGGTCGGCAACAGCCGGGGCGATGTTTTTTACGTAAATACCTCCTTATGCCTCAAACTTGGCTATAACACTGAGGAAATTCAGAGAATCAATCTTTTAGAAATAATTCCGGCAGAAAGACGGACCGAAGTTGAACAGATTTTCTTTGAAATGATGACAGGGAAAAGGAACTCATGTAATTTACCGCTTGCGCGAAAAGACGGATCCCTGGTACCAGTCGAAATCCGTGTGTGGTTTGGTAAATGGGACAGTAAAGATTGCATTTTTGGCATAGCCAAGGACCTGACCTCAGAGCAGGAGGCCCTGCTGAAATTTAATAAAATATTTTACGGTAATCCCGCTCTTATGGCCATGAGCACATTTCCGGAAGCCATATTTACCGATGTGAATGATGCTTATGTTACCAAAACAGGATATGCCAGGGAAGAACTAATCGGAAGAAAAAGCGGTGACTTAAATCTTTCATTTCAACCTGAAAAACAAAAGATAGCTTTCAAAGAGTTAGAAAAAAATGGGTTTATTCATAATCTTGAGTTAACCATAAAAACCAAATCCGGAGCGATGCTTGACGGGCTTTTTTCCGGTGAAATTGTAGAAAACCAGGGAAAAAAGTTTTTTTTAACGGTGATGGTTGATATTACAGCCCGTAAAAAGGCGGAGGAAGACCTCAGGAAGAGCGAATCAAACCTTGCCGAAGCCCAACGGATCGCCCATATGGGAAGTTGGGAATGGGATATGATTTCGGGTACGGTAAGTTGGTCGGAGGAGATGTACCGCCTTTTTGACCTGGAACGAAAGAACAAAGTTGTACAGCCTGAAACGATCATTAAAAATCTCCATCCCGATGATGTTGGGAAATTCATAGAAAGTATGCAGAGTAATCTATCCGAAGGCAAGTCAACCTCCCTTGAATACCGCGTTGTCCATAAAGATGGTTCGATTCACCACCTCTTTGCTGAAGGAAGGGTTGAATTTGATAATCGAGGCAAACCAATCAAGAGTGTTGGAACTGTTCAGGACATTACTGAACGCAGGATTGCAGAGCAACAAATGAAAGTAGGAGAAGAAAAATATAAAACAATGTTAAATGCATCCCCCGATGGAATTCTTTTGGTTGACATGAATGGAATCGTAACAGAGGCCTCTGAAATCGGGTTGGAGTTGCTGGGCGCCGAATCGAGAGACGACGTGGTTAGTAAAGATATTTTCAGGTTTATCCCGTCAGAAGAAAAAAATACTTTAAAAGAGATCATTGAACGCACTATGAATGAAGGCCTGGCACAAAATGTCGGAATGCAAATCAGAAAGAGAAACCGTACAACATTTGCAGGGGAAACCAGTGTCACCCTGATTCAAAACCCTGATAGCACACCCTTATCATTCATGATCATTATTCGCGATATTTCGCAGCGTAAAAAGATGGAAACCAAACAGATGCATGCCGATCGAATGGCCAATCTGGGGGAGATGGCCTCTGGTATTGCACATGAGATCAACCAGCCGCTGAATATAATCTCCATGGTAATGGACAAAATATTATTTGAGTCGGTCAAAGCTGATTCGATCGATCTGGAATTCCTGAAAACCAAATCAAATAAAATCTTTGACAATATAACCCGTATTCGGAATATCATTGACCACATCAGGGCCTTTTCGCGAAGCCATGATGATTTTGTACTGACAGCTTTTGATATCAATACAAGCATCGAAAATGCAACTTCGATGATTTCAGAACAATTCAAACATTTGGGTATAAACTTGTTAATTCAGCTTGATAATAAAATTCCTTCGATTTGCGGCAATACCTACAAGTTTGAACAGGTTATCATTAACCTCCTGGTTAATGCCAAAGATGCAGTGCTTGATAAGAAAGGCAAACAGGATGCAGATTTTGAGATGGTTGTTGGTATAAAATCCTACCAGGAGCATCAAATTTTAGTGGTTGAAGTAACAGATAATGGTATAGGTATTGGCAATGAGGATATTAACAATGTCATTCTTCCTTTTTACACCACCAAGGATGAAGGTAAAGGAACAGGCCTCGGATTATCAATCTGCTATCAGATCATTAAGGAAATGGGCGGAAACATAGAAATTATAAGCGGCAATTCTCATGGAACAACAATTAAGCTGCTATTGGATATAACTAAGAAGAAATGAAAACTATTTGATGTAAACACCAGGATTACAATGAAAATACAATATTACCCATGAATAAGCCGCATGACAAACAGGAAAAGAAAAACCCGAACAAACAGGCAGCGGAACTGCAGAAAAGGAAGCC
>Ga0247841_10012537_pt1 | contig 11035 bp, 5 predicted proteins | sample LaCruzMarch2015__2_FD_192410 | JGI IMG/M metagenome (GOLD analysis project Ga0247841, IMG submission 192410) | Freshwater microbial communities from meromictic Lake La Cruz, Castile-La Mancha, Spain - LaCruzMarch2015_18m | ecosystem: Environmental > Aquatic > Freshwater > Lake | place: Spain...
TTTTTTCATGGCTGGTCTCCTTATGCGTTATGGCCCATCAAGGCCGTTATTATATTGAGCGTGATTATTGTATCACAGCTCGCTGCTGGGGAGATCAGCCTTCTCATTTAACCTATGGCGGAAAATCAGAAATCAGAAATCGGCAATCCAAAATTCTTACGTGTAGTCGGCTTCCGCCGGTTCCGCGACGGCGGCCAGCAGTTTTTTGATCAGGTCCATCGAAGTCAGACCCTCGGAATCGGCGGCAAAATTCGTGTAGATCCGGTGTTTCAGCACGGGAATCGCCGCGATTTTAATGTCGTTACAGCTGACGTGAATCCGTCCGCCCAGAACGGCCTGGGCCTTGGCGGCCAGAATTAAGAATTGTCCCGCCCGCGGCCCCGCGCCAATATGCACGTATTCCTTCACAAAATCAGGCGACTGTTCGTTCCCCGGCCGGGTGGCGCGCACCAGACGGATCGCGTATTTAATCACGTGCTCGGATACCGGAATCTTGCGCACGACCTGCTGGAGCTGGATAACCTGCTGCTTGCTCAGGACTTTTTGCGGCTGGGCGGTCTGCGTTATGGTTGTCGTGCGGATAATGGTTTCTTCCTCGTGTTCGAGCGGATAGTCCACCCAGATGTTGAACATAAAGCGGTCCATCTGGGCCTCGGGCAGGGGATAGGTGCCCTCCTGTTCGATGGGGTTCTGTGTCGCCAGCACAAAAAAGGGCGCGTCGAGGGTGTAGGTTGTGTTGCCGACCGTGACCCGTTTCTCCTGCATGGCCTCCAGCAGGGCCGCCTGGGTCTTGGGCGGCGTGCGGTTGATTTCGTCCGCCAGCAGGAGGTTGCAGAAAATCGGGCCGCGCATGAAGCGGAAATCCTTTTCATTCGTGGTCCGGTTGGTCTCCAGTACTTCGGTGCCGGTGATATCCGTCGGCATCAGGTCGGGCGTGAATTGGATGCGCTTGAAATCCATGTCCAGGACCTTGGCGATCGTGCTGACCATCAGGGTCTTGGCCATGCCGGGCATGCCGACCAGCAGGGCGTGTCCGCCGGCAATCATGCACATGAGTATCTGGTCCAGAACTTCGCGTTGTCCGACAATGACCTTGGCCGTCTCCGCACGGATGATATCCATGTGCTTGCTCATCTGCTCGACCAGCGCCAAGTCGTCCGCCGTGGTCGTAACCGGCGGCTTGGCCGCCGGCGCCTGAACCGCCGGGGCCGGGGCCACGCCGGCTTTATCCCGCGGGGATTGCTCCGCGCGCCCATCGGCCTTGAAACGGATCTGGGTATCGCCGATTTCAATCAGATCGTTGTCGCGCAGGGTCACCGTGGAAACAGGCTGTTGGTTGACCAGCGTGCCGTTCGTGCTTTTCAGGTCGGCCAGCATCCATTCGGTCTTGTCCCGGTAGAGCCGCGCATGATGGGAAGACGCGCGGGTATCGTCCAGGATCAGGTCGCAATCGGAATGCCGCCCGAGCACGAGGTCCGCGGTCTGCAGGTCAATAATTTCGCCGTTCTTGGCGCCGCCGGTAATCATAATTTTGGCCATAAACGATAACTCCTTATTGGGTTCGGTTCAATATAAGCATTCATTTCTTGGATGCGGATTTTCCATTCATCAGGTTCAATTCCCCCAGATCCTTGTCCGTATCCACCACCCGGATGCCGCCCAGCCCGGGCAGATAGCAATGCGGCAGGATGCCATGCAGGTCTGGGGGACCCACCTCCGTGCGCACGATCTCCCGGGTTTGCACCAGTTGCCAGCCGACTTCCCCGACGTCTTCCAGGCATGCTATCTTGATACTGCGCACCTGGATGTCGGTGCGTGTCGTGCCGTCCTGCAGGGTTACCGGTTTCGTGCGCATCTCCTGCAAAACGCAGCGAACCTTGCCGTTGTGGCCGGTCGTGCCTTCACAGCGATGGATTTTCTTGGTATCGAAAAACGGAACGGATTTGTTAATCGTGAAGGCAATGTTCGTCCGATCCCGGTCGGTCAGCGTATCGGGGTCGCGCGTCAGCCGGCAGCCTTCGTAAAACCGGTTGGGCGCCACCAGCACCAGGTCGTAGATTGACGCCGGCAGTCCGGTGAACTGGATTTCTTTTCCGTCCTCCGTAACCGTGCCCTGGTAAACCAGTTTCGGGTTACCGTTGTCGATCGCAAACACCTGCCGAACCGGATTGGCGCAGGCCACCAGCGTGGCATGGATGCCGCCGTGCGCGGCGGGATCGCTCTTGGTGTACAGCCGGGATGACTGCTGGGTGCCCGTGACTTTGCCTGCCAGGAGCGGTTGTGCCGGCAGCAGGAGTGTGAAAGCTAAAACGGTTAACCACACAAGTCTCATAGGTTGATCTCCATGCTCAGCGAACCGAGATTCCTCGCAAAACTCGGAATGACATGTTCCTTACACGTGGTCTGTCATATAATAGCTTGTCATTTCGAGCGTAGCGAGAAATCTCAACGGTCATTTCGTGTTACAGGGGAGGGTTTTGCTTGTGGCGCCGGCTTTTTACTGATGCCGAGCACCTTGTTCGTGCTGAATAGTCCGGCCAGGCCGGCGGCATCCACCTTTTCGGATGCCGCCCAATCCTGCGACCAGGTATCCACGTCTATTGCCAACTTGCCCTCGGCCGAGGTCGTGTCCAGCAGCCCCTTGACCTCCTCGGCCAGCGGATGATTGGGCAGGCGCTGGATGATCAGCAAGGCCAAATCCCGCGCCTCTTTATCACGGTCCAACCGGGTTAGGCAATACAATTCCATTTTCATGGCCTGCGGCAGGGTGTTGCTCAGGTCCACCGACTGCCGGTAGGTCGTTAAAATTTTCTGGGCCCGTTTAAACTGTTTGAGCGTCAGGTAATATTCCGCTTCGGCCAGCGGGAAATCGCCGGCCAACTTGTCTAACGGTAATTCCAGTTCCCATTGGTCCAGTGTTTTCCGGGCTTCGAAAAAAAACTGCTGACCAATCAGGCTGCGCATGGTCGAATAATAGGCCGACGCATGCACCGCCGAAACTTTCCATGCATCAATGGCTGGGGTTGCGCCCGGCGCCAATGCCGTACCGGCCGGTGTTGGCGTCTTTCCGGGTTTCTGATGGCCTTTCTTTTTTTCCGCCGCGCCGGCCGGTTTGTCGTCCGGCTTCGGCTTAGGTTCAGTATTGAGCGCTCGTTGCTTATCGTCCGGCTTGACGGATATCTCCGGGGCGCTCGGCTGGTGTAATTCCTGGGCTTGGGCATAAAAGCGCCGGGCCAGATCCGGGTGCCCGTTGAACAATTCCACGTCTCCCATGCGGACCATCGCCAGTTCCATCTGCTTGAGGCCGGCCGCCGCGCCGGTAAATTCATTGGCCGCCAAGCGTGCCTGGCCTAAGTTGTCGCCCTCGAAAATATAGAAATGCACACGGCGCGCTTTCCATTGCCCGATGCGCGCCGCTGCTTTTTCTTCCTTCTCGAACCGGTCCAGCCATGTAACGGTCAATTTCGGGTCGGCCAGGCGAAGCGCCTCATAAAAGGCGTCCTCCAGGAGCCAGCGCTTGGTGTTGTCCAGGTTCAGGATATCCGGGCGCGAACGCTGGAACAATTCGCTCAGCAGGGCGTATTCGCTTTCCGGATCCATGACGGCTGCGAGGCCCTCCCATAGCGTCGCATTCCACAGTTCGCCCGGCCGTTTGTCGGCGGGTGTGGCGCGGCACATGGCCAGGAACAGGTCCCGCACCTTGCGCCGGTCCTCCGCGCGATTGATCGAAAGCCGCGGCGGTTCGTTAATCGGATCCGGCGATTTCGGGAAGAACAGCGTGGAACAGGTGGATTTATGGTTGCCGCTGGACACGGTCAGGGTCACCCGTTGGTTGTCCATGCCGCCATAAAGCCAGGTCGCTTGCGGTCCTTTTAGCCGGCGTTCGCCGCCAAAGTCCCACTCGAACACCGTGTTGGTCGGCAGTCGTTCACTGCCGAAGGCATAAAACTGGAAGAGGCAGACGGGGCTTTGGCCGGGTTGAAGAATCGCTTCCCACTGGTTGGTGATAACCGCCAAAGGCCCTTGCCGGGAGGCCGCCGCCGTCAGTGCGGCTATACCGGAATGGACAAAATCTTCTGTATCCATCGGCCCGGTGACTTTAGTGTTGAGAAATTTAGGGTCCTTCGGGTCCTTGGGCTGGGGCTCGCCGGCCTGTTGCCAGCCCAACTGACATTCCCGCCCTGGGAATGCCTGCGCAAAATGATAATACTCGATCCGGTGAATGTCGCCACTGAGGTCAATCCAGGCGCCTTTTTCCGCACGGTCACTGCCGCCGCGGCCGTGCAGGCCCGGCCAGCTGTAGACCAGCTTGCCGTCAATGAAAAATTCGGAGCCATCCTTGGAAACAGTATAAAAATAGGTTTTCCCGGCTTTTTTGACCTGGAACCAGCCGGAATAATAGGAAGAGGATTGATCGTCCCGGCCGACCGGGGATAGGGAATGGAAGATGCGTTCCACGAGCGTGAAATGTATGTCCGGGCCGACGGGCATTTTTTCGGCCAGGGCATGCGCCTGTTCCAAGCCCGGTTTACCGCCATTGCGTACGAAGAGCAGGAGGCTGGGGTGCAGGGTGGGGATGGGCTTGGGATATTCGGCCGAAGATGAAACGTAAATCCAGACTTGCTCTGCGGGGGCATTTTCGAACACGAGCGCCAGGCCCACCTCAGGGTTGTGCCATAGCAGGTTGGCCTTCAGCGGTTTGCCGGCGTTGTCCACCACGTCGGCCTTGAGTTTGCCCTTGGGCAGAATGCCGGCGTCCGGCAGAATGGCCACAATGCCGGCCTCAGGCATTGTCGGGCGGGAGGCAATCTGCACCTCGAATCTCACGGCCGCGCCCGGCATGTGCCAGGGGGCTTGCGCCCAGACGGTGGTTCCGCCGAGGAAAATCAACGCCCCGATTCCTATGCACCAGTGTTTTTTCATGTTTCTCGAACCAAAGAACCACGCCCTCACGGGCGCGGCTACAAATTATTTGCCCAGCTTCTTTTCCGACTTTCTGCATTCTTCATTCTGCATTCTGCCTTTCTTTATCACGGCGCGGCGCTCAATGATTTAAAATATTCCGATACTAATTCCCGGTACGCGGTTGGAGCTTCATCGCGCACGCCAGCGAGCTGATCGTCAATCGGTGGGGCCGCCGGGGCGGTTGCATCCGCCGAGTCCATGACCGCACCGCCCAGTTCAGTCTGGGATTTTTTCAAGGCCGTCACGGCGTTGCGCTGGAATTCGCGCACCTGCTGAATGGGATATCCCTTGGCCATGGCGTCTTCGGCTTGCTGCATCCAGCGTATGGCTTCGTCCAGCGACCCGGTCCGCACGTGGGAGAGCTCGGAACGGGCATACAGCGCTTGCGCATTGCGCTTCAGCATGGCCTGCAGGCCCAGTTCGGAGCCTTGCGTGATCTTGGAATCGCGGCGCGGGCCCGAGCCGGCCATGCCACGCTCATCGCCGTAGCCGGAGCCCTTGCCGCCGCCGGTGGCCTTGGCTTTGGAGTGGCCATCCTCCTGCACCTGGCCCGATTGCGAGGAATCCTGCGTCATGCGCTTATCGATCTTCTCGTCGCCGGCGTTGACTTTGCCGGAACCGGCTGCTGTTTCACCGTCGGACATGCCCTCCCGGCCCACATTAGACCGGCCATCCTGTTCCTTGTGGTCCGGGCGCGTGTTGCCCGATTTGCCCTTGGCGGAATAGTTGACAAACTCGCCTTCTTTGATGTCCCAGCCCGCCATGAAGTCCGCCGAGCCCTGGTTGGTGGCGGAATCATCCGATTTCTTTTCCAACTCTTCCTCCTGCTTGGCCAGGTCGCCGATAATGTCTTCCATTTCGCTGGGCATGGGGATTATCGGGACCTTCGGCATTTCCATCTGGTCAAAGTTCTCGGTCAGCGCCTTGCGGCTGTCGGCATCGGCCGGCAACCAGGTTTCGGTGTCGTCAATCCGCTTCTTGGTGTCTTTCAGGGCGTCATTTATGGCCAGGATCCAGTCTTCTTTCTGCAGGCCGATTTCCTGGATCTCGGCCTTGTCGGTACCCATTTTCTGCTTGACCTCTTCGTATACCTGGAAGACGTCTTGCACCAGGTCGTTGCCGACCGGCAGTTCGGGGAAGATCTGCAGGTCGGTGGCGATTTCCAGCAGGGAGTCTTTCATCTGCTCGTGCAGCTCCACGAATTCCTCTTCGAGATCATCCAGCGGTTTCTTGGACTTGTCTTCCTGCCGCAGGGTTTCCCGCATGGCATCCACGCTCTTGGATTCCAGTTCAATGAGCTTGTCCATTTTTTTGCTGGCCGCTTGCAGAGCCTCGTGCATTTCGGCGGCCTTTTGGGTGGCGTCCTGAATGCGCCAGCCGTTGAGCAACTTCTGGAACGCGGTGAGCTCCGCCAAGGTCGTGCTCTGTGGCGGAATGGCTGCGGCCGGCTGTTTGTTCTGGAGGCACTCGGCGGCTTTAAGCATCAGGGTGGCCAGCTTGTTGCTCTCGCAGCCATCGGCAATCTGAACCAGGAGCTTGCTGAAGGCCATGTCGCTGGCGGTGAGCGTCGTCGCATTGACCCGGCAGGCTTGCACGAATTCAGTCAGGGCGCCGGACAGGCGGTCCTGCTTATCCACCAGCGCCGCATTGATCTTCACGGCGTTGGTAATGCCGGCCTTGGTTTGCGTCAGCGCGGCATCCTGGCCTTTGACCAGTTCATCCAGTTGGCCCAGCAGCCCGGTGACTTCCTGGTTGCGCTTGACGGAATTCAGCCCGGCTTCCGTGCTGGTCAGCACTCGCAAAATTTGTGTTTCCAGCAGAATAGCGCGCTTGGCAAGAACGGGTTTTTGGCCGGTTTCGGCGCCTGGGATGCGCATCAGGACGTCAATAACTTCTGCCATCGTCCCGAGATGCAGTTTGCGGACCGGTTCCGTCAGCGTCCCCAGCGGCTTTTTGGGATCGGCGATTAACTGTCCTGCAATTTTACGGATGACCTGCTGGGCCTGGGCCGTGTCCTGCCATTTTAAGGGCTTGGCCGTCTGCTGGACAGCTTCCAGCTTGGTTGTTTTTTCCAGGTTTTCACGCTGACGTTCTACCAGGCCTTTCATCGCCTCCTCCAGCTTGGTGGTTGCGGCCTTGTTTTGGGAGGCAACATCCTTGGGCGTGTTCCATTCGAATATGATCGGCGCCGAAATCGTCCGATTCGGTTCGCCGCCGGCGCCGTTGCGCCCGTCGGCGCGGTTGTCCACGGCCACGATTCGGAAAGCCAGCGGTTCGTTCATGCTGAACGGAAATCCCTCGCCGTTCCAGTTTGTGGTGAACGTGCGCGCGCCTTCAAGCGGCCACGCCTGGACTTGCGCGCCGGGGACAATATTTTGCCCTGCAATATTTTGCCCCGCGCTTTTTTCTTGGGCGGGAATTGTTTCCAGTTGTACGGAGGCGAGCCCGAAATCATCGCTGACTTCCCACTGGATGCGTGGTGCGGCGCCGGCGGCCAGTCGGGTGCGCCCCGTGGGCGCTATGATGCGCAGTGTGGGGGGGGCATCCGGGATGACCTCGATTTTTAATGTTGTTTCGGCTATGGCGCCGTGCGCATCGCGGGCCGTGATGACGAGCGGGCGGGTTGATGCCAACATGACCTGGCCGCTCCATGATTGGCCGTGATCGGGCGACAGCAGGGACACGGGGTTGGTGGCCATTACCGTGGCGGAGGTAAGCTCCCGGTTGCACTTCAAGTCGAAGGTAAGCACCGAATCCTGGGGAATTGAGGGTGTTTCCGTCAGGCCATCGAAACTCAGGCTGCCCAGGCGGGCCGCCCCGTCTTCGCCAATGCTTCGCCGGGCTATTGCCGGAGGCGTAGCCGTAATCTCCACCCGTGAAAACGCCAGTGGCGGCAAGGCCTGCACGGCAAAACGTTCGGACACGGCGTCCCCGGCGCGAAAGCGGTACTGATAACCGGTGGCGATGCGGGGGATCGTGTAGGCATAGGTTTCCTCGCCATCCCCGGTCAATCGTCCTAATTTCATAACACTGCGCTTGTCATCCTCCGGCCAGAGATCAAGATACACCATCTGGCCTTGTTTGCCCGACACCTTGCAGGTTAACGCCAAGGAGGCACCCTTGAGGATGGCACTGTTGCCCGGTGTGATCCCATGGATGACGGCCAGGGTGACCGGCGCGCGCGGTGAAAATGGGTTAAGCATGCGTGCCATGGCGTTGCTCCAGGCGCCGCCGACCCAGGCGCCGGTGGCAATGAGCGTCAGGCACGCCAGGAACAGCACGGCATACGAGCGCCAATGTTTTTTACGATCCCGCAGGGCTTGTACTTTGATAACCGACCAGTCGGGGGCATTCCGTTCCACGTATTGCCGTTCCATCGGGTCGGCGTTTTCGTGCTTGGAAAATTGAAGTGTGTTGATGAGGTGATTATCCAGCTTCGGAAACGTGTGCTCGATCCGTGCTGCCACGCCCTCCGGTGTGCGCCGGATGCGCAACGCCATCAGGACCAGCCAGAAACCGGCCACGATCATGGCAAGCAGCATGATCCAGGCGGCCATCCGGCCAGTCCGCTGGTAGCGGAACAACAGGTCCGATAGGGCGAGCAGCCACAGGCCGGTCAATGCGCACGCAATGAGCAGGACGGCCCGAATCTCCGCCTGCCAGCGATTCAGGATCCGCCCGATGCGAGTCAACTCAGACTGTAGTCCAATTGGTGACATGGCAGATTTCCATGTTTGCCTGATTTAATAAATTTCAAAGTTTGGACTGGATTCCCGCTTGCGCGGGAATGACAGAGTGGCGACGCATAATTGTCATTCCCGATCTAATGCTACTCTGCGAAGTAAGCCTTCGCTACGAAGCACGAGTCGGGAATCCAGAAAAGTTGCCGGCTATTTTATCCGTTCCAGTTCCACATTGTCCACATACAAGTAGACCCATTCCGGGTCCTTCCATGTACCGTTAAAGGCGGCGATGTGGATGACCAGGAATTGAATTTTATTGAAACTCTCCAGGGCCAGCTTGGTCATCTTTTCGTCGGGAAACGTCTGCGAGGCCTTTGACCAGCCTTGCTCGGGCTTGATCCCGCCCATCGTGCCGGCTTTTTCCGCGCCGAAATAGACCTGGGCAAAACGATAGCATTTGCGCATTTCCTTGAACTTGGGATGAGCGTGTGGTTTGATGCCCGGCAGCCAGCGATAGCCTTCCACCAGGATACGGCAATCAGGCCCCGTCGTTTTCGCTGAAATCGTGAGCTTGTAGCGGCCGCCGGGTGTCACCGGGATCGGGTCGCTATCCACCATCACGCCCTGGCCTATCTCCCACAATAACCGTTTATTGCCCTGCAAAGCCAGCACGTGCTGGCGCGAGCCCTCGTTAGTGACCGCCACGTGGTAATGGTTGCTGGCCATGAGTGAATATAATTCGCCGCCGGCTATATCCTCGTCACTATATTTATCCCTATAGTCGTATTTCCAGCCTGGCAGAAATTCGTTGGTGTCGGCGAAGTGGCCGTTGACGACCAGGTTCGAGCCTGCCCAGGCTGCGGAGGATGCCAGCATAAATCCGGCTATTAGAACGTGAAGCGTGAAGCGTTGAGCGTGAAGCGTGCGGAAGTCGGAAAAGTTAAAAAGATGTGGGGTCATATGCTTGCAACCTCATTTTTGTCTGTAAATCTGAAATCTGAAATCGGCAATCGGCAATCGGCAATCGGCAATCGGCAATCGAAAATTCTTCCGTCAGGCCATATTTCTCAACTTTCTTAGTATCCATTCTAAACTCAATAATCCAATCAAACAAGTTAAAATGGGGATGTTGTTCCAGAGCGAAAGGTAGCTGATGCGCTCCTCCTCGTTGGCGGGGATGGTGATTTCGGAAAGCACCTTGTTGACTTCTTCAGGTTCGCAGAATCGGCCCTTGCTGGCGTCGGCGATTGCCGTCAGGACGCCGATATTAGCCGCGCGCGGCACGGTTTCCGGTGTAAAGGGCTGGACAAAGAACGAGAATGGCGCGGAGACCATCTTCTGTCCGTTGATTTCACAGGATGCCACGGCGTTGTGCAGGCCGGGTTTCTGCGGTGTCAGGCTTACGCTGTAACCGGGATATTTTTTGCCCGTCGTGGTGGTGACGTCCTGCTTGGTCATGCGGAATGGGATGCTGCGGCCATCCGGTTCCTGCACCTCGCAGGTCACGACCACGTCCTTGGGCACAAAATTGGCCGGCGTGGTAAGCCGTGCCTTCAGGTCAATGGCCTCGCCGGGGAATACTTTATCAGCGTCGGCGGCCAGATCCAGTTGATACGCATTCACATCCGTTTCGGCCGGGGAGAGCCACGCCAACAAGGGGGTCCAGAGGCGCTGATAATAATTAATTTTTCCCGGAGCCAACTGCCAGCGCCAAAGCGAATCGGTCAGAATAGCCGCCACCTTACCCTGACCGTATTTCTGGATCACCAGCACAGGTTGGCGGCCGCCAGGCACTTCGGCGGTGATGAGCTCCGTCGCGCCGGGCGAGAGCGTGCCGCCCGTAAATATGGAAAGGACGGGAGGGATCTTGTTCCAGGCGGTGGCATCTTCCGTTGTAAATATCGGGTGGGCCCGGCCTTCGCCGGTTAACGCCAGGGCTACCTGATTCTCCTGAAGCGTCAGTTGTTCGGCAGCCTTAACGGGCAGGATCTTGCTGAGCGGGCCGGCCATCAGGCCCTGGGCGCCCCAAGCCTTAGGTCCTCCGAGGGCTACGAGACTGCCGCCATTCTCGACGAACTTGACCAGGGCTTCGGCCCGCTCGTTACTCAGTTCGGTGGCATTCAGGTCGCCCAGCAATACAATCTTGAAATTTAACAACTGCTGTTCGCTCAGGTCGGGTGAGGCGGCGCCCGCCGCCCCGTAACTAAGAAACCGACCGCCTGGTCCGCGCACGAAGCAGACCGGCGTGATGTCCTTGAGCCCTTTCAGCACGCGCACGAGGTACTTGGATTCCCAGCGCGGCACGCCCTCGATGTAGAGCAGGCGATTCTTGGAATCAATAACCTGCACGGTGACGGCATAGGTGTTGTCGTTGGTGCGTGTTTCGC
>Ga0247841_10012539_pt1 | contig 11034 bp, 17 predicted proteins | sample LaCruzMarch2015__2_FD_192410 | JGI IMG/M metagenome (GOLD analysis project Ga0247841, IMG submission 192410) | Freshwater microbial communities from meromictic Lake La Cruz, Castile-La Mancha, Spain - LaCruzMarch2015_18m | ecosystem: Environmental > Aquatic > Freshwater > Lake | place: Spain...
GTTTTTCCCTGCAGCGGAAATTAAAACGCAAGGCACTTTTAGTGCCGCGTCAATTTCATTTATTTTTTCATTATTTTTTTCTCTTGTTGCTTTTTGTTTTAAGTTGTGAACATCAAGGATTGAAGCTTTTATTCCTTCAATCCTAAGTCCTGCATCCTCTACTCTTTGTATAATAGCGCCAAGCATCCTCTCATTCACCGCGCTTGGCTTTGCTATTATTAGTGTGCGCAAAAATATTCACCTTTTACTGAGGCATTGTGCCCCTCATCGCTCTTATGTGTTCTGCTTTATGGTGGAGTATGTGTATGTCGTTTACTGAAGGATAGTTGTGCAATTCTTCAGGCTTGAACCATAAAGCAATTTCCATTTTTGCCTCATCTGGTTTTCCTGATGCGTGTACAACGTTTCTTACCGCTTGACCAACTAGGTCAGAGTAAGCAAAGCTCACGTGCGCAAAGTCTCCTCTTATTGTTCCGGGCAGAGCTGTTTTTGGTTCTGTTGTTCCGCAAACTTTTCGAACAATTTCAACAGCGTCAACCCCTTCAAGAACTACCGCTACTACTGGCCCCATGGTTATTAGGCTCATGAGTCCGTTGAAGACTTTTTCTCCTCTTCGTTCTTTAACATCGTAATAGTGTTTTGCAGCGAAGACTTCATCTATCCACACCATTTTCATTCCTACAATTTTTAGCCCGATGGTTTCAAAGCGCTTGAGGATTTCTCCAGTCAAGCCTCTTTGTACTCCGTCAGGTTTTATTAGGAGTAATGTTTTTTCAATCAAAAGCATCACTTCCCTTCCTTAACTTTAGCTTCTTTACCTTCCTTGTCCTTAGCAGAGAGTAGTGTTTTCTTTAATTTGTTGTAAGATTCTGTCCATCTTGTGTATATTGGTTTTCTGCCCAGCACTATCTGGTTTTTTTCGCACTTGTTGGAGCAAAAATAAAATACGGTACCTTCTTTTTTAACATACATTTTGCCTCCTCCAACTGGAAGGTCATTTCCACAAAAACTGCATTTAACCATTTTTTTCCACCTTCCTAATTTTTCGACTTGATTTCTTTTGCTTCTCTTTCTGTGTCAAGCAAAATCAAGACGTCTCCTTTTTGCACGCTTCCTCTCGCGTTTCTTCTCTTCACACGCCCTTTTTCCGGACCGTCAAGTATTTTGCAGAGGATTTGTGTAACTTCTCCATGAACGCCTGTCTTTTTCACTACTTCAACTACTTCAGCAGGTGTTCCTCTTTCGTCAGCCATTTTTCATCCCCCCAAAATTTATTTCTTAAGTTCTGCGATTTTTTTTCCTAAATCCTTAATGTCAGCTTCAACGCTTGATTCAGTAATAGCTACTGCTGCTGTTGCTGTTCTAAGGTCCGCTTTTTCTCCAAGCTCTTTTTTTGTAGCAACGTAACTGAATGGTACTTGCTTCTCGTCGCACAAGATTGGTAAGTGCATTACGATTTCTTTAGGACTAACGTCTTCAGCAATGACTACTAATTTTGCAGTTCCTCTCTCAATTGCTTTAGTTACTTCGTTAATTCCGCCTTTTACTTTTCCATTCTTTGCTGATTTCTCGAGTATTTCAAGAGTCTTTTCTCTTAGCTCGTCAGTCAACTGTACCTTTATATAATCCGCCATCAAAAACACCTCCACGTCAACGCTCCACTCCAGCCACTTTCATAGCCAAATTTGAGCTCTGTTTCATTGGCAGAAACAAGTTCTGTTAAATAAAATCCTTTAAGAAACCTTTAAAAAGGTGGGGTAGGAGGCAACTTTTTGCCGTAAGAAACCCTAAAAGTACTTGCTTTTTTGAGTTAGTTTTGAGCGTCAAAGAAGTCTATTGTTTCGTTAACAAATCCAGAGTGGAACTCGTGATAGGCTAGAGCTACTTTGAATGGATTAATCAGGTCTTTTGCTTTTGCTGCGAGCTGGGGAGAGAGACTATCCAGAACTGGTTGTAATTCTTTTAGTTCCTCAACCCTTAGTCTTTGATAATCCTCATCAGTATAATCCGGGTTGTACTCTCTGCCTTTTAATTTGTCAGTGAATACTCCTTCTGAAGTAATGTACCCGTTTGCAACGAATGCGTCAAAAACTTGGGCGGATTCTTCAAGTGTTACCCCTGGCACTCGCATGAATAAATCCTTTGTAACAACCTGTTCGTAGTTTTCCATTAACACTGTCGGAACTCCTTTGTTTTTTAGAATATTATAATTTGGAAGGTACTCCTCATTCGGCACTCTTGTGTCATTTTCTGACATGTTGAAGAAGGTTGGGGTTTTGTACTCTTCTTTCGCAAAAAGTCCTGCAAGTCCTGGCGCATTATAGGGAGCTACCGCTTTGTAATTAAATACCGCCCCCACATAAGTCACAAATGAAGCTCCTCTTGACATCCCTAAACCATAGTGTTTCGTTGCATCAGTAATTAACCCGTTTTTTTTAAGTAAGTCATCAATTTTTTTTATATACACAATATCCACATTTGTTTTTGGGTCTTGTGTTACGTTATACTTTCCGCTTTCCCTATCCTCGCTCTCAATTACTACAATTCCATACCCTCTCTCAACCGCGGTTTTCATAAAGTGCAGCCAATCTATACCCCCAATTAGTCCTTCCGCTGAACCCTGAGTCCCATGGTAGTAATAAATTACTTTTTCCTTGTTTGGTAAATAATAATAAATTTCTTTTCCATCAACAATTGCATGGTTTGGAACAAATGAAATAATTGACCAGTTTCTCATGGTGTCAGCTTCAATTGGTTGTTCTTTAAGGCTTGCTGGAAGGTTATCATTTCCCTCGCCACCGCTCAAGCATCCGAAAGAAATTAACAATAACCCAAATAGAACAAAAAGGAAGAATCCTGCAATAATTTTTTTCATAATAATCAATTTTTGAGTTAGTTTGTTTCACATTTATTATTCAAAGCCTATTTAAACGGATTTATGCGATTTGGCTTTGTATTTACGCATAGGAATAAACGCACTTTATTACGCCGTTTTCTTTCTTCTCAATGTTTGCGTACCCCACTCCCTCAAAGTGGACTACTCCGTTCGCTTTTAGGAGAGCGGGAGCGGAGAATCCTCTTTTTGTGGTTCCGTCATTCATTAGTATTTCAACATCAACTAACTCATCAATCCAGGAAATTACTTGGTAATCAGTTTTTGAGTATGAAACAAACATTGCTTTCCCTTGGAATTCATTAGCTTCAGTAATTTTTGCGTTGAAGGCTTTCTTGAATCTTACAAGCGAATCTTTTTTACTTTTATATTTGAGAAGCTCTTTTTTATCTACAAAGATTTTCCTTAGTCCAGAATCAAAATTAACTTTCTCACCGTAGCATTCTCCTTCGCCCGGAGCTAAATTATATATTTCCATTTCTGCTGCTTCTTCAAAGAACGCAAACTCGCTTACCTCTCCAAGAACCGCTTTGTTTGTCGAAGCAAAGTTCTCAATAGTGATTTTTACTTCTTTCATTGAGACTCCACAATTTATTATGACTTGCCTTATCGCTTGCGAGGTGAATCCTCTTCTTCTAAAAGACATTATTGTCGCCATTCGCGGATCATCATAGGTTTCAAGCCCTTTCTCGTCCATTATTAATTTCATTTTACTTTTGCTTAGGGTCATATCCCCGAGTTTTGATATTTTTCCAAAGTATTCCGTGTGCGGGAAATTCTTCCAACCCAAAAGCTCAAACATTTCTTTTTGTTTTTCCCCATTGGTTACATGCTCCTGTCCGCGTATAACATAATTAATATTCATGTCATGGTCATCAACCGCGCTCGCAAGGTTGTAAGAAGGCCAAACATGCTTGTTTAGCATCTTCTTATTTGTGTGATTCACCTCATCCACTACTTTTGCCATCCACCAGTCACGCGTACTTGGATCCGGATCTTTCAAATTAGTTTTTATTCTAACAACCGCCTCTTCTTCTTTTATTTCATGAGCAAGCATTTTTTTCCAGGTGGAGAGCTGTTCTTTTGCGGGTTTCTTCCTGCAAGGGCAGGCTTTTGAGTCCCAAATTAGTTTTCTCCAAGATTCAGATTCACAAAAACAAACGTAAGCGTTAGCGTCGGAGAGGAGTTTTTCAATTACTTCATAGTATCTTTCAAGCTTGTCGGAAGAACGAGTGACTTCGTCAAACTTTATCCCAAGCCACTCAAAATCTTTAATGAATTCTTTCTCAATTCCCTCAACAGGGGTTTTTGTCTTGGGGTCAGTGTCGTCAAACCGCAAAATTATTTTCCCGCCGTACTTTTTTACATACTCATCAGTGAGCACTGCTGGTCTTGAGTGGCCAAAATGCATTGCTCCGCTTGGGTTTGGCGCAACGCGCGTAATCAGTTTTTCGCCGGGAGCAAGCCAGGTGAGTTCGGGCAGAACTTTTTCTTTTTCAACGTGTTTTAATTCCCAACCTTCGCTCTCAAATTTTTTGTACTCTTCCGCAAGTTTCTCTTTTTTCATTTTGTTAACAGTGGTAACCACTTTGCTAATGCTTGGCATTACTTTCTTTAAATCAGCCTCGGGAAAGAGCGCTTTTACTTTTCCAACTACCGCCCCTATTTGCGCGGCCCCGTCGTGCTCGTAAGCGTTTTTGATAGCGTACTTGACTGCTACCTCTTCAACGTTGTTTGTCATAAAAAGAATTTAGTCAATAGTGTTTATTATTCTTTGCTGGATCTAAGAAGTGAGTCACTAATTTCATTTGCGTGTTTTTTTGCCCAATTGGAAAAAGCTTTTCTCTCAGCAGAGGGGAGATTTTTGTTTGCTCTTATCGAACGAATGTTTCTTGCCAAGTTTCGTCTAAGCAATTTAGCTGCCCCGTAAACTACGGGTTTTTTGGCTAAACTTTTTGGCAGAGGAATACAATCAACTCCTTTTTAGTTTTTTTCTTAAACAAAAAGCAATTAGAATACTTTCCCTTTCAGCCAGTGCGCGTCAAAAAAGTGCGTTAGCGCAGCTATCATTGGGAGGTGCTCGTTTAGTATTGTGAAGTGATAATCTGGTTTTTGTTTCTTAAAATCAGATATTGCTAGAACCAATCTTTTTCCGTCTATTATGAAAACATTAAGTCCGTGGTTGAATTGTTTCACTTCGCAGGAATCCTTTAGTCTTTTTGATGCAGTCGTGTTAAGCAATTTTATTACAACATTTTTTTCTTTTGCTCTTTTTAGCGCTTCGTGAATAATGTCGTGCTCGTCAGTGATTTCGGTTAGCCCTTGAATGGTCTTTGTCGCCCTGAGTAATTCTTGCCCGAGTATTCTTTCAAAATCCTGTTTATCTTTTACTTTCATTACTTTTTCCCCAGTTTCGTCTTTTCCGCTGGAGTAATCTAAAAAATTATCTTTAAGTTCAGTTGCTTCGCTTTCTAATTCTTTTAATTGATTTTTTTTAGTTAGGATTAGTAAATCAATTGCTTTTTGCGGTTCCATTCCGCGGTAGAGTTTTGGTCTTCCTTTTATTTCTATGATTAAGTTTTTTTCCATTAATTTTTCTAGAACATCATAAACCCTTGTTTTTGGCACTTGAGCTGTTCGTGAAATTTCCGGCGCTTCAGCTTCTTTTAAACTAAATAGTGTACTTAGCGTTTTTGCTTCGTACTCTGTAAGGCCGAGTTTTTCCAACAAGGCATAAGCTCCGTTATTATTCATCCCAACCACTAAAAAAACGTTCTTGCTATAGTATTAGTGCACAAACAAGTATATAAATTTACTTTAAAACGTTAATTAGGGTCAATTAAAGGGGTTTTTGGGTTGTTTCGTAAAGCCAAAGAGCCCCTTAAAAAATAAGAAAAATTGGCAAAAAAACTTAAAAATGAAGAAATTTTACTCTCTTCTTGGCCTTCTGCTTCTAGTTCCGCTTCTAGCTGTTCTTCTTGCTTGGAACGCTTTTCTTGCTTTTTCTTCAGCATTCTCGTCAATTTCTTGCTCAAAGTCAGATGGCTGCGCAGCGAAAGTTTCTCTAGAAATTTCTTTTCTTTCAACCAGTGTCTCTCTTGCAATCAAGTAGAACAATAACGCTAATGATTTTCGTCCCTTGTTGTTTGCAGGGATAACCAAATCAATATTTGCTAAAGGCGAGTCAGATCCTGCAATTCCGATTATTGGGATCTTTATCTCAGCAGCTTCTTTTAGCGCTTGACCATCAGCCAGTGGATCCGTTATTAAAATAACTTTTGGTTCATGGAATAATCTTGCTTGAGGGTTAGTGAATGTTCCAGGAATAAATCTCCCAGTAAAGTCTCTTGCTCCAATCATTGCTGCAAGTTTTTTTGCGGGTTTGTGCCCATACATTCTTCGGGCTATTATTACAATATCTTTTCCATCGTACTTTGCAAGCATTTTCGCAAGCATTCTTATTCTTTTGTCGATTGTTTCAATATTAAATACCATTAACCCATCTTTTCTTTTCTTAAAAATGTACTTCCTCATTTCGCCTGTTTTGAATTTTGTTCCGATATGTACTCCGCTTTTGAGGTAAGTTTCTATATCTATCAAAAGATCTTTTCCTTTATAGAATTCTGTATCGTCGAACTCTTGTCTTGCTTGCCCTTGTTGGACTTCTTTAACCATCGTTTTTTCTTCCATAATATCACTCTTCAACATCAAAATAATTACCTAACATACTTCATTATATCATCTATGAGTTCTGCGTGTGTCAAAAGCATTTTTCTGCAACAATATTTTTTTACTTTCAAATCGTCCAACACTTTTCCCGCGTCTTCCCCTTTTTCTGTTCTTTCCTTAAATTCGCCGTAAAGACCGCCCAAAACTTTTCCGCATGAAAAACATCTTACTGGAACAATCATTCTTCATCACCACAAATACCAATAATTCAAAACACACCCGCAAATTTTGCGAAGAGTAAGCTGCACTTGCGCCGCTATCTCTTGCTTTTCTGCTTGTGTCTCCTTGCTTTTCTTCCGAGTGGCTTCTTTGTCTCCACTCTTCTAACATCATCAACAAGCAAAGTTCTGTCATAGGCAGTAAACAATTCCTTGAGTTTTTTGCCTTTTGCTTTAACTAGAGCTTTTGCTATGCATGAACGTACCGCAACTGCTTGACTCATGAATCCTGAGCCCGAAACAGTTACTTCAATATCAAATTCTTTAGCCGCTTCTGCTGCGAGTCTAATTGGTTCAAGGATTAATTCTTTTACGTATCCTTTCGTGTAAGCGTTAACATTAATCTTGTTTACTTTTATAGTTCCCGTTCCTTTTCTTATTACTGCTCTCGCTACCGCGCTTTTCTTTTTTGCTTTTACTATCATTCCTGCTTTTCTTGCTGCAGGTTTTATTTTCTTTTCGTCTTCCATTTTTCAACACCTAAAAATAATCCTTTTACCACTGCCCGCCGATTGCGTGAGCTATTTCTTTCATCGTCATGAAATTGTGTCTGTCATTAAATTTAATATCCTCAAACGTTTCCATTTTTTCTTTCGCAAGTTCCGTTGGAACTGAGTTGAATACCATTAATCTCTCAATTATTCTCTCTTTTTGTCTCTTCTTTGTAGGAAGCATGTTTCTAATCATTCTTCTAACAATCCTGTCAGGGATTCTTGCATATTTTGGCCCGTAATGGGGGTTTCCTTTTACTGCAGCATCCGTCCTTCTCTTGTACTTTTCAAGAATGCTTTCAGGGCTTGTTCCCACAACTATTACTTCTTCAGCATTAACGATTGTAATTGTCTCTCCTCGGATTATTCTTTTAGCCACTTTTGATGCGAGTCTTCCCGCAACAAGTCCTTTCGCGTCTATTACAACCATCATTTCACCATCGCTCAATTATTTAACTAAAACTACTTTCTTTAAATCAACTTTTCCCGCGCCTTTTACAAATTCTGCGAGGGTAGTGAATTTTCCTGAAGCGTTAATCTTTGTTTTCGCGGTTGCTGATATACTGATTGCAACTACATCAACTTTTTCGCTTAATTCTCCTTGTGATAAAACTTTTCCAATAACCAGAAGTGTTTTTCCCTTGTTCTTTTTTGCTAAGTAATTTATTTTTTCGATATTAACAGCAATATTGTTTCTTGATGGAGTAGTTAGTCTTTCTGCTAAATCCTTCCACATTCCTTTCTTTGTCGTTCTTGCTGCTTTCTCTAAACTCGCAATGAGTTTTACTGTTTCAAACTTTTTTGCCATATTTTTCACTCTTTTTATTTTTCCTAAATATAATAATTAATGCAGGGGAAGAGATTCGAACTCTTGAAGGCACTAAGCCACAGGATTTCTTAAAACCCTTCTCTGACCGCTAACTTTAGCAAGTTTTTGTTTGCTTAAGTCCTGCCCCTTTGACCGCTCGGGAACCCCTGCGGAGCCTTTCAAGTCAATTTGGAAAAATTCTTCCCAAAAATCCCTTTCAAGCTTGCTTTGCCGCACTTTGTGCGACTTCACAATTTTTTTTTAATTTTTTTATTAATTTCAATTTCTTAATTATAATTTTTTTACCGCTTCATCAAGAGCGTCCAATTTTTCTGTCATTTGGTCCACTGCTGAATCAAGCGCTTCTTTTGCGCTTAATTGCCCAGTTGCTTCAATTGTTAAAATGAAATCCGTTTTGCTGTATTCAACATTTGCTCCGTGTTTTCTTAAAATATCAAGGTGCTGGTTTTGGTGCTCTATGTTGTAAGGGTCAGCGAAAAATAATTTTCCTGCTTTTACTTCAACGCTTCCTTTAGGCATGTCGCTTACTATTGCTTTAGTGTCATAACTCTTGTCATTCTTAATTTCAATTACTTCATTATAAGATACAATTGCTGGCTGGTATTTTGCGTGTTCTTCCCCGCTCTTCATTGTCGCAGTCATTTCTAGCTTAATGTTCTGGTCCTTTGCTAGTTTTGTAATTAGTATTTTCTTGTCAGTAATTTCTATTTTTGGATCAGTGCATTTAATGTCCTTGCTTGTTACAAGGCATGGCCCGGTTTTTTCAAGAACTAATTTTACTGTGTCCCCTCGTTTGTAAGTTTTAACATCAGTCTTTATTGGCAATAACCCTAGTCTGTTAGCAAGCATTTCGTCAAATGTTGGCGAATCATTTTCGTATATTTGTACGTCTTCAACAGCCAAGCATGGAACATTAACCATTATTGTTCTTCGCAGGGTGTTCATGAAAGTGTAGTTTGTTCCCTTCACAAGGTATTTTGTAACCGCCCCGTCCTCGTAAACTTTTTTTACATCCATAATCATCACTTCAAATTTTTATCAATAAATCTTAACATTTATTTTACTTTTCTGCTTTTCCTCTGAACTTTTTCTGTTTTCTGCACCCATCGTGCGGTATTGGAGTTACGTTCTCAATTGAAACAATTCGAAGTCCATTTCTTGTAATTGATCTGATTGCTGCTTCAGCGCCAGTTCCTGCGCTTGGGCTTCTGTTTCCGCCGTGTCCTCTTACTTTAACATAAACTTCCTTAATTCCTTTTTCTCTTGCGGCATTTGCAATATTTTCTGCAAGTTTCATCGCAACATAAGGTGATCCTTCTTTGTGCTGTGCTTTTGTTTCCATTCCGCCCGTAGCTTTTGCTATTGTTTCAGCACCAGTCATGTCTGTTAACATTAACATTGTATTATTGTGTGTCGCATACACGTGCACTATTCCTCTTGTTTCTGCCATTTTTCATCAACTCTCAAAAATTATTTTTTTTCCTCTGCCAAAACTTCAACAGCATCAGCAGGCTTTGCGTCTTCGAACTCTTTTTTTAGTTCGCTTTCTTGACTTTCAGCTTTTCCTTTAACTGCTTTTTTGTTTGATGCTTTTTTTGTTTCAAACATTACTTCGTCTCCGTGCCATTTGATTTTGTCTTCTTCTTCAGCACCAACAATGTAACTTGGCCTGTCAATTTTCATTCCGTCAATTTCAATGTGCCCATGAACTATTAATTGTCTTGATTGTTTTGGGGTATTCGCTAACCCTTTTCTCCAAACTATTGTTTGAAGTCTTCTTTCAAGAAGTGCTTCAGGGGTTAGTACTAAGACATCATCAAGTGAAGGACTTGCTCTTAAGATACCCATTTTCTTTAGCGCATCAAGCAATTCTTTTTCTCTTTTTAGTCTGTTTTCAAGTCCTAAAGCTAAGAGTTTTCTTGCTGTTGCTCTTTTTGTTCTAATTATGGTTTCTGCTCTGAACAATTCTTTTTTATTCTTTAGTCCGTAAATTTTTTTTAGTTCCCTCTCTTTCTCAATTCTTTCTTTCTGGAAGGATTTCCTTGGTTTATCGAATTGTTTTCTTTTCTTTTTTGGGTCACCCATAATCATCACATCTCATTTACTTCTTTGCAGGCGCTGCTGCTTTTGCTGCTGGCTTGCCCGCGTCCTTCTTTGTAACTCCAACTGTTTTACCTTTTCCCCTGTGTCGGCTCTTTGTCTTCTGTCCTCTTACTGTTAGCCCCCACATGTGTCTTAGCCCTTTGTATGACTTTATTTCTGCAAGTCTTGAAAGGTCGTTTCTTAGTGCAAATGCTAAATCATTCATTGTTAAGTGTTTGTTCGCGCCTAATTCAAAATCCTTTTGTCTGTTTAGAGTCCATTGTGGGAGCTTGTGTTTTTGAGGAGCAATCATTATCTCTTCAAGTTTTTTTATTTCCTCATTTGTAAGTTCTCCAAGTAATCTTTCTCGCGCGATTTTGTTTTCTTTTCTAAATTCAGTTGCGATTAATCCGCCCATTCTTTGCCCGATTCCTTTTATCCCTTGTATTGCTAGTTCAATGCTTTTTGTTCCGTCAAGGTCTTTTCCGATTACACGAACAATGTAATTAAATTCTGCTGCCATTTTTCATCAACTCACAAAAATAAATTCTTTCAATCATCCTTTTTTAAAAATCATTTCATTGATTTTAGTGCTTTTACTACCCCTTCGTGGCTTTCTTCTTCTCTTACTTTTACTTGTTCACTTAAAGGAAAGAGGTGCAGCATATTGCATTCTTTTCTTTTTACTTTTGGCCCGTCAACAAGAACTTTGCCCGCTTTTGGCTTTGAGAGAACAACTACCATTCTTCCGGCCTCTCTCCCTCTTGTTTTAATACAAACTTGTCCGAGTTC
>Ga0247841_10012540_pt1 | contig 11033 bp, 13 predicted proteins | sample LaCruzMarch2015__2_FD_192410 | JGI IMG/M metagenome (GOLD analysis project Ga0247841, IMG submission 192410) | Freshwater microbial communities from meromictic Lake La Cruz, Castile-La Mancha, Spain - LaCruzMarch2015_18m | ecosystem: Environmental > Aquatic > Freshwater > Lake | place: Spain...
TTGATGATAAAAACCAAGGCCGCAAATCTGTTGTTCTGACAGATATTGCCGGTATGGAAGACGAAGGATGTGATATGGACTTCAAAGTAGCCGGAACTAAAGCCGGCATTACAGCCATGCAAGTAGATATAAAAAAGCATGGTTTGCCAATGGATATTGTGGAGCAAGCGCTAAATGGCGCTTTGACCGCAAGGTTGAGCATTATGGAAACAATGGAAGCGACTATAAAAGAAGCGCGTGCCGAAATGTCTCCGTATGCTCCACGTTTGTTAACAATGCGCATTAACCCCGCCAAAATTGGTGATCTTATTGGCCCTAAAGGTAAGTTTATAAATCAAATCATTGATGAAACTGGTGTTGAAATTGATGTAGAAGATGATGGTTTGGTTACAATTACCGCAAAAGATCCCGTTTCTATGGAAAAAGCGCGGAAATGGGTAGAAAGTTTGACTCGCGAAGTGATGGCCGGGGAACAATTCCAAGGTAAAGTGACTCGTTTAATGAAATTTGGCGCTTTTGTGGAAGTTCTACCGGGCAAAGAAGGATTGGTGCATATTTCCGAACTTTCGGAGCAAAGAGTGAATTATGTAGAAGATGTTGTGAAAGTCGGCGATATTATTTCTGTGGTTGTCACTGAAATTGACGATCAGGGAAGAATAAACCTTTCGCATAAACGCGCAAAACAGGTAGAATAATGGGGAAGGGGGTTTTCCCCAAGTAACTTGCCAAATGATTCAACAACAAAACAAACAACAAGATAATAAATTTTTGATAAAGACGGAAGAGGCCCTGAAGGCTTCTTTCGTCATGCCCGCTATTCGTACGATGGCTGATGATTTGGCCGAAGCAAATAATCCGACTTCAATTTCAGTTCCGATATCTGTTTCTCCATCAACCACGAGTAACTCTGCTGGAAGTGAAAGAGTTTTGACTTATCCGCCAACAAGGCCGGTTGCTAATAATATAGCTAGAACAAATAAACCGGAATTAAAGAAAAATATTGTCCTGGCACCAGACCAGCTCAAGACTAATAATGGTAAATCTGTTGGTATTAGCGTGTTTGCAGGAGTGCTTGTTTCGTTAGTATTGTGTGCTGCTCTGTGGGCAGGATGGACATATTGGCCGCGCAAGAATGCAACCATTGTCGATAAAATACCATCGGAAACATTGGCTTTTATTAGTTTCCGTCGTGGGGCTATGACAAGCGAGAAAATTTTACCCAAAATCCTTGATCAACTTAAGGTTTCGGAAAATTCCCTGGGGAATCAGTGGAATGATTTGGTATATGGTATTTTGCCTGGCAGCACTTCCTCAGAGACAATTTCTTTCCTTTTGCTCGCGGGGGAAGAAAAGATTGATTTATCTGGTACTGACATGACGGCGAAGAAATTGGCAAACGGAGTCACCGCAATTGTGGACAATACAGTTGCGGGCAGAATGGATGGCCTTAGTGGTAAAACACTCGGAGAAAATGTCGAATTTAGGAATTTGTTGTCTCAGGCGTCTGAATCATCAGAGTATCTATATATAAAACAGGAGCAATTAGCGCCGATAGTAAAGGCGTTTACTTATCTTTCTCCAAATACGAATTATCCTGTTTTAATTTCATTATCTTCCGGTGGGGAGAATATGCTGGCTATTTCTGGTGTAAAAGGTACGGGAACCGAGTTGGTAAAAAAACAAGTCGCATGGGATAAACTTCTTAAACCGATTCCTGCGGAAATATTGTCTTTAGCGGGAGGGGCAGATTTGTCCAAGAGTTTTGATAGTTGGCGCGTTGCCCAGTCTAATGATCCGAAAATGCAGGAATTTCTTAATGGTTTAAATGATCAGGGAAAAGTACTAGAAAAAATACGCGCTGATTTAACAGGCGCTTATGTTGCTGGTAGTTTATCTTCGGCTGGTCTTCTTCCTGACGGGGTTGCTGTTGCAGAAGTAAAAGAAGGCGCGGTGGAAGATTTAAAAACACAGATGACGTCACTGGAAGTGGCACTAACGAAACTGGGAAGCATGATTGGAGGAGGAAGCTACACGGATGCAACATTTGCGGATGGAAATTATAAAGATGTACCAATTCGTTTTGTTAATTTCGGAGATTCCAGCCATAGTTTTGATTATGCGATAGTGGATTCGACACTGCTTGTATCTAATTCCAAAAACAGCATGCAAAAAATGATTGATGTTTACAAGGGAAGTGCAGACAGTTTTGTTGGTGCGATTAGCGCAAAAGACCAAATACAAACCAATTGGCAATATATTTTGTTTAGCCCCGACACGTTAGCTAATCTGTCTGCGCCACTACAAACTTTTCTTTCTGGTTTCTCCTCCTTTTACATTGAATCAACAGGCGCAAAAACATTTAGCGGAAGTATCGCTTTTTAGAGTGTAGGGTAGTAAAACATAAAAACAGTGTCATTCCTGCCGCAAGCAGGAATCGGGCGTAGTCGCGTCTTTGCGAGGTTACATGCGCAACCGAAGCAATCTCCAACAACAAACAAGGAATTTTGGTTATTCTTGACTTTTAGTGTACTTAAAACAATAATGGCATGTTCTTTGCCTTGGTAGGCAAGAGCTAGTGCAAGTGTTTCTTTTCAAAATTCTTTTCAAAGAAAGGGGTGATCACAATGACCGCATTGATGACGCCCGGACAGCGGAAACAGCTCAAGAGATTATTTGAAGATGGCGCCGATTGGGCGCTCGACATCGTCGGGAAGGAGCTCACTCAAAAAGAAGCTCAGCGAGTGCTTGGCAGAGGCAATGAGTTGCGTGCTAATTGGCCTGAACTAATTCGCACTCTTGCTCGAGGTCGCTACGCCTCCGAAGTCGTGCCATATAACTTCACCTATCCTCCCGAGTTCACTGGTCTCAAGTCCATTCGGGATCAGGTGGAAGTGCTGATGCAACACTTCCCGCATCTCGATCCCACATGGGCGCTTGAACAGGGTCAGCAATGGTACGACGGCCTGAAACCCAATCTTCCCGATTGGATCGAAGGACCGCTAGTGTACATCCGGAGTGGGAGCAGCTATCATAGCGCTCTCCGAATCATTCTGGATAAGCTTGCTGCGTCTAGACTGCTCACTAACTATCGCGAAGGTCAGCTCGACTCCAAGCGTCTCCGTCAGACCGAGCTCACGAAGATAATGGAGCAAAAGCTCCACGCTATCCAACCCGGTAGCTTCCTGATTGTGCCGAGTCAACTCGGCATACGGTACCGTGGCAGTTCCGTCCGTCGGGATCGCGAACTATTTATCCCCGGCGAATTCGGTCACAGCTCGTTAGCTGTTAGCTGCATGGTGCTCACGCATCCGACCCGTTTCGTGCGTTGGGAACAACTGCATGCTATTTGCGCCGGTGACGAGTTTTCTCCAGGTGCCGACGGCGTCTTTGGCATGGCCCCATACTTCCGCTTCTTCGCTGGCTGGCTTGAGTTCAACACGCTCGTTGTCCGCGTCCCGGACAACAGTTATGGTTCGGTGTCGGCTTTCCTCCCGCAGAGATTGGCGCTTGCTCTTTGAACGCTTGAATTGCAAAATATTTCAGGGTTATTCACACGCATGTGTGGGTAATCCTTTTTCTTTTGTAAAAATTAAAAATATTTTATGGTTTGTCATTCCTGTCGCGAGCAGGAATCCGTCATCGTCGTTGAATCATTCGTCTTTGTGAAGCGCCACATCGGCGCTGAAGCAATCTCCAATTTCAAACATGTATTTTAATTTCACAATGCAAATTTCTACGAATAAGATGAACTGCCAATTTGTATTGATGTTAAATATATTTTTATTGCCAGCTTATTTGTTGGAGATTGCTTCGCCTCGCTTGAAAGCGATGGCTCGCAAAGACGACTGACGCGTAGACGACGAAACGCACCGTCGTCTTTGTGAGCGCAACGAAGCAATTTCCAAAACATAATTAAGATAATTTAACAAAATAAATATTTTACAAATCATCATCGAGAATATCTGAAAATAGTTTCAAAAATCCGATTTATTTTTGCTCAGAAAATTTTATTACATTCATCTACCACCAATTAGTAAATTGAAAGATTTATTGTCCGAATGCCTCCGACAAAACAGGGGAGTGGGCGGTGGGGAATTTTCTAAAAATCACATATTATAGCGGTGTATCAAAAAAGTAAATTGATGAACAATGATAGTGTTCATCAAAAATTGAGCTCAAAAAACGCATCTGAATAAAAAAGACAAAAAGAAAATTAATAGAGAATAAGCATGAATATTTATGTGAATGATTAGAATGAAAATTATTCTAAAATTAATATCTGCAAACGTTTATTTGTTAAATTATTTGGTATTGTTTTTGTTCTGATGGGGCAGGCGAGAGGGTGTTTTGATATATTAGTTTATTCGAAAAAATAAAAGCATTGTCATTCTTGTCGTAAGCAGGAACCCATCATCGTAGTCGCGTCTTTGCGGGGTGCCGAAAACGGCGCCGAAGCAATCTCCAACAACAGACGTATCCTAAATAATCTCCCTTTTCTCGATCCACGGCTTCGCATGGGGTTAAACAATAAAGCAATCTCCATAGCCATCCGTACCATCTCCGCGTAGGCGGGGATCTTTGTAAAAAGATAAAATATTGTAACAGTCCTAAGAAAAATAACGGTTGGTAAACAACCTGAGGTGTTTATTTTGTCGGTGTTTAAGTTGCCGACAAGATTCCCGCCTACGCGGGAATGGGAGGTCTTAAAGGATTTGAACGCTCTAAATAATTCTCTGAAATTTTTAGCGGCTGCTGACAAACAAGTCGATAGTTTTCGGTAGGAAAGGTTAGATATTGGTTTTTTCTAGATTGCCGGCTGTTAATATTTACCATCATCCTACTTGTGGAAAAGTAACTCATGCCATTTATGAAATATGTCTCAATTTAATTTTTTCTTCCAACATAATTACCCGTGTATTTGGCTTTAATTGGCTTATTTTAAGCGGGATGCCTAAAAAATATTGACTAAGCGTGAAAAATCTGCTATGCTTAATAGGTAATAAGTAAATAGTTCTTTCAAAAAGACTAAATATCCAAGGTTGAAGGTAAAAAACGGAGCCACCCTTCGACCACTAATCTCCCCCTATTAGTGGTCGTAAGGTGTCTCTGAACGAGAGATGTGCACGCATCCAAAAAAAACAAACATAAACACCTCGAACAAATTGATCTTTTGATCTTTGGAGGAAATAGGTAGGAAAAAGAGTTTTTGGGAGATTAATCTTTTTCTTCACCTGAAGATCGGAGTCACCGACTTACTCAGTCGTGCAGATGAGTGAGTATAAAAAACGCTCTAAGCGTCTAGTAGTCATGCCCTTGGAGAACTCGTGTATAGAATAATATTCTGTCCAGGAGCTCTCCAACGGTGTGCTGATGCTTAGGGTTCAAAGCCCTACTAGGCACAAATATTTTATTTAGGCCTCTCAAGTAGGGCTTTTCCATTTCTAACAACAAAAAACAAATGACATTATCAAATGAATTTCTCGCAAAGCAAAAAGAAAATCTACAGACGGAGAAAAATAAGTTAACCGAACAATTGAATTTAATTTCAGTAAAAGATAAAAATCTCGCTGGCGATTTTGACGCGACCTTTCCTGACTACGGACGTAATTCGGAAGACAATGCCACGGAAGAAGAGGAATATGTATCTCGTGTTGGAGTAGAAAATTCGTTGGAAATAAAATTGCGTGATGTAACCCGTGCGTTGGAATTGATAGAAGAAAAAAAATATGGACTGTGCCAAGAATGTGGGGAAGAGATTCCTCAGGATAGATTACTGGCGATGCCATCGGCGTTGAGATGCCTAAAGCATCAGTAAAAAATAATTTCATTGCGGGCTGCGTTTTTTGTGCAGCGATCATTGTTGACGTTGTCACAAAAAAAATAGTGGCAGTTTATTTTGCCGACAAATTGTCGGTCGGCAACTTTTTAGTGTTTGGAAATTTTATCAACGACAAGGGATTGTTTGGTTTTGTGTCTTTGGCTCCTGTTGTAGTAATTAGCGTGATTATTTTTATTTTTATTTTATATTTGTTTTTTCAGAAGAATACTGCAGAGGAAAAAATATCTCTGTCTCTGGTTTTGGGTGGGGGGGTAAGTAATTTTTATGAAAGATTAATTTTTGGTCGAGTGACCGATATTATGTCGATTGGTAACCTTGGAATAATGAACGTAGCTGATGTGGCAATATTTGTCGGCACAATTTGGTACGCCTACGCACTTATAAAAAAATACAATTAAGTTGTAGCAACTGGGTATTGATCCGAATGTCCGTCTTTGCGAACCCGCAGGAGCGGGTGAAGCAATCTCCAAATTAGGACGTTGGTAATCGTAAGCACGTATGGTTATATGTTGTTGTTTCATTTGTTGGAGATTGCTTCGCTATGCTCGCAAAGACAAACATTTTCTGTTTATTTTTATTGACACGAAAACGTGCCATTGTGTTTTTGCACACTACGCGCGGTGAAAATAGGTTGTACATTTTAGTCATGGATAAATTTAATGCGCTACAAGTTGCAATAAAAAAACTTGTTACGCGGAAAGGGAGGTAAATTATGGGATTAATTCTTTGGATTATCCTAGGAGCAATAGCCGGTTGGATAGCTTCGGCCCTCACCAGCAGTAATACAAGTATCGGGATGGATATCGTATTGGGTGTGGTTGGGGCGGTTGTAGGCGGTTTCATTATGTCGCTGTTCGGCCAATCGGGTGTAACTGGTTTTAACGTCTACAGTATTGTGGTGGCTGTTGTTGGAGCGGTGGTTTTGGTTTATGCCGGACGCCTTCTGCGCAGCGTTTAGATTTTACTTGGTCGAATAAATAATAAAAATAATTTAAAGGAGGTGGGGAGATGACAACAGGGGGGAGGAAGAAAGCGGCAAAAAGAATGAGGAGTATTCATTATTTCGATGACGCTTATTTGGACACAGGTTTATCAAAAGGGGAATCGGAGAGACGCGCATGGAAGGCGCTTTCCGCGCTGATGGAGGGAACAAGCGGTCGACGCGGAAGTTCGTAGAATCATAGAAAATTGAATTGGGGGGAAAATATCGCCAGGCCTGGATTTCCAGGCCTAGTTGAATTTTTGTGTTCGCATCGCATCTTCGCTTTGTCGCGTCTTTGCGAGGACTAACAAGTCCGACGCAATCTCCAAGTGAAGACGTTGGTAGTTGTAAGCATGTGAGATTATATCTTGCTGATTCATTATTGGAGATTGCCGCGCCTCGCTTGAAAGCGATGGCTCGCAAAGACGATGGTATGTTGTGAATACCTCTTTGTTTTCTTTTTAAAATAATGAGATATTAAAAACTATGTCATCCGTTGTTCATTCCGCGTCTCTGATTGGATTGGATGTTTGTTCTGTTGATGTTGAAGTTGAAGTGCTGCCTGGTCTACCAAGTATTACCATCGTTGGTTTGCCGGATGTGGCGGTAAAAGAATCGAAAGAAAGAATAACTGCCGCATTGGCTAATTCCGGTTTTGAACCGCCCCGCCATCGCACTATCGTTAATTTAGCACCGGCGCATATTCGCAAAGTCGGTCCGCAGTTTGATTTGCCGATCGCGTTAGCTTTTTTGTTGGCTACTGGCCAATTAACAGCAAGAGTCGATAATTATATTTTTTTAGGATCATTGGGGTTGGACGGATCGCTTCGGCCAATTCTTGGTACTGTTGCTGTCGGAGAATATGTCGGATACCACAAAGAAAAAATTCTTGTGGTACCTTCCGCAAATGCTGGAGAGGCCGTGCTTGCCGGAGGAAATGTATTGGCACCAAATACTTTGAGAGACATTATCGAACACCTGGAGGACAGAGTCCAGATGACGAAAGTGGAACAATACGCGGAACAAGAAAATAATTTTGTCGCGCATATGAGTGATTTTGGTGAAATTGCCGGACAGGAACACGCCAAACGCGCGTTGGAGGTGGCCGCTGCGGGCGGACATAACGTGTTGTTGCATGGTCCGCCGGGATCAGGAAAAACATTGCTCGCGCGCGCTTTTGCTGGAATTTTGCCGAAGTTAAGTCGAAGCGAAGCATTTGAAGTTACGAAAATTTATAGTATCAAGGGTTTGCTTTCTTCTCAGAAGTCGCTGATTACCACTCGGCCGTTTCTTTCACCTAATCATTCAACATCGGCGGTTGCGTTAATTGGCGGAGGATCTACTCCTCAACCGGGAGAAGTTACGTTGGCGCATCGCGGAGTTTTGTTTTTGGATGAGTTCGCGGAATTTCCGCGCGTGGTTTTGGATCATATGCGCGAGCCGTTGGAAGAAGGTTTTGTGACAGTTAGTCGGGCAGCAGGAAGCCAAACTTTTCCGGCGCGGTTTTCGCTTGTTGCCGCGATGAATCCTTGTCCTTGTGGATATTTTGGTGACACGAATCGCGTTTGCACTTGCGGTGCAGGAGAAGTGGCAAAATACCAGCGTAAGATTTCCGGACCACTTTTAGATCGTATTGATTTGCACGTGCATGTGCCGGCAGTGAAAGCGGATATTGTTTTGGATCATTTTGAATCGGAACCATCAGAAAAAGTGCGGGAACGAATTGAAGTGGCCAGAGAAAAACAATCTTCTCGTTTTGGCAACGAAAAAACTAACTCGGAAATGAGTGGGGAACAGATAAGAAAATATTGTGAGCTTTCCGCGGAAAGCAGAGCGCTTTTGGCAAAAGCGGCGGATAGTTTGCGTTTGAGTACACGCGCGGTACATAGAACTATCAAAGTTGCTCGAACAATAGCCGATTTAGCCGGGGATGAAGAATTGAAATCAGTACATCTGGCGGAGGCACTACAGTACAGAACGCCGTTGGGGGAGATATAGGGAAGTAAAAGCGATGTCATCCCCGACTTGATCGGGGATCCGTCGTTATTGGATTCCTGCTTGCGGCAGGAATGACACGGTGTTTTCTGTTTCTCTGTCAAAAATGGTGACTCTAAAAAAGGGCTTAGATAAGCCAATAAATAAGGGCGTCAATGCGGTACTATTGACAAAATTGCCTAGCGGGTGTATACTTCTCCCTTGATTAAAAACGGGTCTGTATGGATGGAACCAGCCCCTTTACAACTAAATTACGGGATTTGAAGAGAAAGCAGGGATGCGTACGGCTTGTCCGGCATCGCTACCCCTGGAATCCAACCGCTTAAAAAGCGGAAGCAATCATGGGAGATATTAATCGGAAACGAAAGATCGCCCAGACCTTTCGAATAAGATTAACTAATCTAACACTAGGTTGTACTCTCTCTTTACTACAGCCCGTCAGTGGGAACCAAAAGAAATTTTGGTTCTCCGCCTATCTTGCCACGTCGGCCGGATAGGTGGGGTTTGCGAGAGGTTGTCTTTCGCTTCCCGAGTTGGTAGGTCCTAACTCTCGAAAGGAGAAATCATGGACCGAGCGATAATGGGTGAAATCGCGATCAAGTTGCTCAAGTACAAGGCGGGACAGGAGGGAGTCAAGTTGAACTCCTCTACCGCCGCCAAGATCGTCCACGCCGCGAAGGCGATCGGTGAACCGGCGAATGCTGTCGCCAAGTTCTACACCCTGATTTTCGGTGAAATGGTCACCGAGAATATCACCGCCAAGGTCGCGGTGAAGTAATCAATCGGATTCAAAAGAAGTAAAGGTTGAAACCAATGGTTTCATAAAAGGGTAATTGATCCTCAACGAGGACAGTACAAGAACCTCTCCTACCTTCTTCAAATCCAACCGAGGTGCCGGTCGATAAGTTCTACTTATTCGACCGGCACCCCTTCCTACCCATGGCGACTTTCACCCTTGTGGTGTGTTCTTCAACTGCTTTAAGCGGAAGGAGCTAAGCCGCCAGAGGTAGGGAAATTTCAAGGCGTTTTTTACGGAGAAAAAGCGATGCAGACGAAAGCGTTTTGGGACGTCGCTTCGATGGGATTATCGTCGTTGCTGGCGTTTGTCGGTTGTTACTATCCGGCCACCACTCTTAGTGAGAAGGGGCAGGACTTCTTATCGTTCTTGGTGATCGTCTTGGTGGCGATCACTGCTATGGTCATTGGGATGTTCATCGAAAATCGCATCTCGGTGTTTTTCAAGAAGAGACAAGATGCTGATTACGAACGGGACACTACTGAGTGACCCGGTTCTTTTCCCCAAGTTCTGATAGAAAGCAGGGCTATAGGGGAACAGGTTATAACTCAATCCTGTATAAAAAATGAGCTATCTGGGGACATCCACTCGATGTCCCCACCATATTTAAATCGCGAAGCGACAGTGTTTGGCGATTTAAAGTGGAGAAAATTTTCGACTAGCGAAGATGGACTATCGCCATTATTTATTTTTTGCGATTCTTGTTCATCTTCACTAGCGGGAAATTTTCCCAAGTGTTTTTTAGGATGACCCACATTCAAGGAGTTGGACAAATGGAGACGGCCACTGCTACCGGGATGGATCGAGCCAGACGGATTGTGGATGCCATGCGCGCGAAGACGGCGGAGTTGGTCGCGCCGGTTCGCCGTCGGCTTTTGGAAGAAGAAGAGCAAGCGAAGAAGAGCGTCAGCGTTCTCTTCAGCGCTCGGCCGGCCTACATGGTTCTCGCGATGCGCGTGCCCATGCGCGGTTCGCGCTACATGAACCGCGGTGCGTAGACTCACTTCGGTTCTCGCGGGCAAAAAACACTAATTATTTTAGCGAGACGATTTGGATAATCGTCTCGCTACCTACCAGTGATAATCAGCACAATGCTGGTTGTCAGCGGCGGGAACAACCCGTTTTTCATGTGATTCAGGGATGAATTGCAGACGGAGTTCCTTTTTTAGGGAGAAGGCGATGAACCTAGTTAACTCTGTGGCATGGATGTCTCTCGGTTTGTACATGGTTCACTCGGCCGGCTCAGACAAACTCTGGGTTGCCGCTCTTGCCTGCGCTTTTCTCAACGTCGTCTGGGAGTTTGCAAAAAAGAAAGAAACTCCGGGCGCCGCGGTAGACTTGAAAAAGCTTCCGCGGAACAAGGATGGTTGGGAAGTCACGACCGAGATCAAGCTGGATCGCTGGCATTCAATTGTCAGAGA
>Ga0247841_10012541_pt1 | contig 11032 bp, 11 predicted proteins | sample LaCruzMarch2015__2_FD_192410 | JGI IMG/M metagenome (GOLD analysis project Ga0247841, IMG submission 192410) | Freshwater microbial communities from meromictic Lake La Cruz, Castile-La Mancha, Spain - LaCruzMarch2015_18m | ecosystem: Environmental > Aquatic > Freshwater > Lake | place: Spain...
ATCGTACTCGTAATAATTAAGAATCGGATATCTCATCCATAGATCGATAAAACATTTTATTTGAATACCGTGAAGAATTTCCTCACCACTGGCATCAACCAAGTCACAATAAGGAATATTTTCCAGGCATTCTCGCCAAAGAACAATGTCGCGTTTATCTTTTGCCACTGCGTTCTGTATTTCCTCTTTAAACCGAACGTAGGCCGCTCTGAACTCCTTTTTCATTTTAACCTCCGTTTTTAATGTGGGTGGGCCGAGTTGGATTCGAACCAACGAAGGCGTGAGCCAGCAGATTTACAGTCTGCCCCAGTTGACCGCTTTGGTATCGACCCGATTGTTTATTATCTTGTCTAATGATAAAAAAAATATCAACGCTTGTCAAACCGAACAGGCCATATTCGGTTATCGCTGATAAATTTTATATCTCTTTTATTTTATATTTAATATGATAAATCTGACTAAGCCGTAGGACATAAAAATGATAGCTAACCCGATAGCCGACCAAATAATGATATCTCGTCCCTTTTTAACCTTTTCCGCGCTACCGCCCGAAGTCATCCAAGTCAAACCGCCATAAATAAACATGAGCAAAGCCAAAGATCCAACTACTCCCAAAACAGCATTAATAATCGTTCCAATTAATTTTTGCGGTGAGGTGCAGTCTGGCTCGCCTACAGGACAAAGGGGGTTATCGAGGCAAGTAGTGCAAGGTGCGGGGTTATTTTGAGTTTTATTATTCCCCTGAGCATATACAAAAACAAAAGGCATTAATAAAAAGAAAAATATTAAACTAATTAAAAACTTTTTCATGTTTTTAGCAATTATTATTATTTTAAATTATATCATATAATTTGAGAAAATAAAAACAGGCTAGTCGATTTTTTATTCGACCAGCCTGTGGATGTTTGTAGAGCATAAGGCTCAATTGACTATTATATCAAATTGCTCCCGACTCAAATTATAGATCCGAAATTCATATTTATCTGGCCACGGTCCCTTATCCCATGAATTGGCGATTGTGCCATCCCGATATTTAAGAATAAAGGTTGCCTTCTGATTTGTGAAGCTAAAGCAACGTCTTGGACCAACCTTGATCCAGTTAGATTCCTGACCTTCGGCCAAATTAATCGGATAAGTTCCTGGATTATTATACTCGGTAATTTCCGAATTTTGGACAGGTTGCTTAGTCTCATCAACAACTTCTGTTTTTTGTGCTTCTGGCAAGCCTTTTGGAGCATCACCATAGTGAACAACTAAGGCTGCGCCTGCTTGCAGAAGTATAAATAGTATTATTGACTTTCCCAGACCAGACTTAGTTTGAGTGGCAGCATCAAATGCGGCCAAAGCAAAGGCCGCCATGATAAAAGACAATAATACTTTTATCCAGAAGTACCAAATCGGCGCAAACCAACAAAGGAAAACTAATGAAATCCAAAATGTGGTCGCCGAAGTTCCAATGGCCCAAATTAATCTCAACCATTCTTTCTTGGTCAATTTAGGACCAGGGCTAGCTGGAAGTTGCGGGGGTGGTGGCGCTTGATTGGCGGGCGTCGGATTAGCTGGATTAGCCGGTGTAGGGTTAACCAGTGCTGGGTTTGGAGGCGCGGGGTTAACCGGGGCTACATTTCTATTTCTTACTCTTACGATTCGTGTCATTTTTTTTCCTTTTTTTTAATTTATCTTATTAAATCCTTTACCGAATTTTGCTCCGGCGCCAGCAATACCTTTGCTGTCGTCGATGATCAGGGACTTATCGTTTTTACCGATTTCCGTCCATTTATGAAGGAAGCCTAAATAATTTATCGCCTCTTCACGAGGTACTCCTTTGGCGACTAAACTAGCGACTTGCTCAGAGAAACCATCACCCCTTAGCTCCAGAGATGTTTTTTCAGCCCGAGCCTTAGTAACCGTTGTTTTAGCATCTATCACAGCGATTTTGCTATTGTTTTCAGCCTCAAATAATTTGCGCCGAATTTCTAAATCCGGTTCAGAAAGTTTGAAGTCTTCAATTGCTAATCGGAGAATCTTTACGCCCCAATTTTCCTCAATGTAGCTTATAACATCTGGGTCTACCATTAGGCTGACATCATAGTCAGTTTTGCCTTCGTTAGCCTCATCAAACGTTTTGTCTCCGAAGAAGTCATTTACGGCAGATTCCATTTTTGTTTTAATGGCTTCATTAATATTAAAAATATTATATAAAGCCTTTTTAGAATCTATGATTTTAAAGAATACAGCGCCCTCGATATAAGCTGACGCATCACCTTTAAACTCAACTAATAACACCGAGTTCTTTTTATCTTCAGGGATGTCTTTGTATGGTCCATCGAATAAATTCATTCTGTCCTCACCCATAAAAAATACCGCATTATCTTTTACTTCAATTATTCCAAAAAATGGAAAAATGAAGTGCAGTCCCGCTTTCCAGGTAGCGTAGTATTCGCCGAACAACTCTACAATTGCCTCTTCATTATGAGATACTGTTCTTGCTGTCAAGACTAAAGTAGAAACTACGGCAATAATCAAGCTTGTGCCAATTCCCCACCATATCCACGTAGAAGCACCTGCCCATATAGTTGTTAAAATAATTCCCAGACCAATAGCGACTAACAAATAGACCACAAGTAATAGGGTCCAACAAATTCCGATTTTTGTTTTCATGATTTTCCTTTCTTTTTTTATTTTTTGGTTTATTTTTTCTGTTTTTTTTGAATTGTCAAAGAGCTTTTTTTGCCGAAGCATCAAGCACTCATTGTTGGAAGTATTATAGCATTTTTTATTAATTCTGTCAATAATATAAAAGAAAATTAAAACGCACGAATAAATTAATTTAAAATTTAACTAATATTAGCATTATTTATAAAAAAATTTATGTTGCTTTTTGCCAGTTGACAAATTTTCAAAAAGACTATATACTTTCTCTACAAAATAAGTAAATAATGAAAAAAGAAAGAAAAAATGAATGGCGAGTCGTGTTTTTGCATAACGACTTCCCTGATGGCACCCGTTCACATCATTCTTATGGAAAAGAGGGGCCAATATGCAAACGAGTTTCTAAAAATATTTCACCCCGTGCGAGCCTAAAATGGCACTTTCATGGCGGATATGTTAGCCCAAAAAGAAGCACGCTTTTAAGAAGATTATATCAGGCCGATGTCTTAATCTCAGCTTACCCATGGAACATGGATATGAATGACGATAATATGCACTGGCTTGAAGCAGAAAATTCACTACTAAATCTCTTAAAAGAAATTAAGAAAGAAAACAAGAAATTAAAAATATTCTTTCTGCTTGAGCCGCATCATTTAACCGAAGAGTTCGAAACAATCGGCGAAATTGTCAGTGATGTCCACGAAAATGTTCTCTATGATTACTTTCTAAAGAGGTAATCAAAAAACCGCTTAACTCAAGCGGTTCTTTTTTTATTTTATAACTGCAAATAATTACGCTTTCTTCAATTTATTAATTTCTTCTTTAAGTTCAACCATTTTTAACTCACGGTTAATCATAAAATCATTCATTTTTTCCAGTTCTCTTATTTTTTCTTTAATGGTATTTTCAGCTTTCTTGCTTTCAGTAATATCCCGAAACGTCCAAATTCTTCCATAATTTTTCTGCTCCGAATCTAAGACAGGAGCAGAATAGCGATCTAAAATAATGCCATTTTTTAATTCTATCTCGTCGCGACTTTTTTCAAACTCATGGTCATAAAGATACATTACTTTATCCAAGAAAACTTTAGGATCTTTTGTTAAACTAACAACATGTTTTAATAATTTGTCATCATCTGCACTGCTTAAAATATCTTCAGGAACACTAAATATCTCACCTACTCGACTATTAACCAAAATTATTTTCTTATTTTTATCTACTATTAATATTCCATCGATTGCAGTATTTATTTGCGCTTCAAGAAGGGCTGATTTTAATAAGAGTGACTCCTCCGCTCGCATGCGTTCGATTACTACAGCAAAACTATTAGCGATTGATTTAAGTAAATCGACCTCTAATTGATTCCACTGACGCTCATGATGACACGAATCAAACCCAATAAAACCCCAGAGTTTATTTTTGACCTGAATTGGCAGGGCGAGCAAAGAAATAATTTTTTGTTGCATTAGTGCCCCGCGTTCTTCATTTGGGAAGTCGGCCACGTTGCCACTTATGTAACCACCTGTTGCAAAAGTATCATACCAACGAGGCGCCGCGTCATCCCAGGGGATATTCTGGAGAGTGGGATTATTAATCTGTGCTTCAACATTATCAGCCGACCACTCGTAGCGCTGTGTCATAAAACCTCTTGATTTTTTGACGCCTGGAATATGTTCAAATATGTAAACCCGGTCAACCAGTGTGGCCAAGCCAAGTTCCTGAAGTGCTCCGGAAATATTTTTTTTCGTCAAAACCTTATCGGAAAGAATACAATCAGTAGCTTTTGATAAGCCTATTAAGAGCTTAGTCTGGTGCTCACGTTCTTTCTCAGTTTTTTTATGTTCCGTAATATCATGAACAACTGTAAAACGATATTTTTTATCCTGAACAAAAACATTATCGGCTGATAGCAATACTTGCTTAATATCGCCATTCTTTGCTTTTAAATTCGCTTCAACATTAACTATTCTTCCACTACTATCTGCCCTTAATAACACCGACTCTCTTTCTTTTTTGTCCAGAATACCTAATTCGGAGACAGTTTTTCCAAGAGTTTCTTCTAGGGTAAACCCCAACAAAGAACAAAAGGCTTCATTTACTTCAATAAACTTTTGACTTTCTAAATCACTTAGGCCGCAAGCTGATGGATTAATGTGAAAAACTTTTGAAAATTTTTCTTCCGATAATTTTATTTGCGAGACGTCTTTAGTTACGCCAAAAAGTACTGGCTGACCATTCCAGAAACCATGTGTAATTCTTGTTTCGACAGGAATTTGTTCGCCTGTTTTAGAAATAATAGGCACGGGACAAAATTTGGCTTTCCCCGACAACATTTCTCCGACGATTTTTCCCGCTTCAGCCTGTCGTTCAGGCGGATGAATCATTAATACAGGCTTTCCAATTAGTTCTTTTAGACTGTAACCAAGACGAACAATAACCGTATTGTTTACATGAATAATATTTCCCTGTTCGTCGAGAACAAAAAGGAAGTCATCGATGGAATTAAAGAAAGCCTCATAATTACCGTCCACGGCAGTAGGCGGCTCGTTTGGCTTTTGACTTTTAAGCACGACAACGTTGTTTTTTTTGAGGTTCATATGAGCCGACTTCGGGATTTGAACCCGAGACCTTTTCCTTACCATGGAAATGCTCTACCAGCTGAGCTAAGTCGGCTTACGTAAAATATTTTTTTCTCCTACACATCAAGCAAACTATCTATCTTATCTTTCCAGTCTCCTAATTTCTGATTTTCCGGATTGACGGCGGCTAATCTCTCGAGTGAGTTGAGCGCCAATTCCTTATCTTTTTTTATTATACTTAAATCCAAAATTAAATCAAGGAAACGAGGACTATTTGGCTCTAAATCAAGAGCTTCGCGAATATTTTCCAAGGCTGCGTCTAAATCCCCGGCCTCACGTTCAACCCAGGACAAAGAAAAATATATCTCTTGGATACTTAGTTCTCCCATAATAGTCTCATCATCATGATGCTGCCGCGCTAATTTTAAGGCATATTCATAGGTTTGTCGGGCTTCGGACCATTTTTTCTGTTCATCATATAAAGAGGCGAGTTTAAAAAAAGCCGAAAGATTTTTTTGATCGAGACTGATTATTTCTAACAACTTTTCTTCCGCTTCCTCAAAATTTTCCTTTTTTAAAAGATCGGTATGAGAAACAAATAGATTCTTAATCATCTTCTGTTTTTCAGTAAAAGAAAATTTGGCAGAACTTTTATAATTTAACCTAATTTTCTTTAATCGTTCTTGTGATAACTTTAAAAAAGCAGAAAAACGTTTGCTAATAAAAAGCCACATCCGCCCAACTCCACCCCCTAAGCGAGCTAAATCTCTCTCTACTTTTTGCTTAATAATCTGATCTTTGAATTTAGCCTCTTTTTCGCCTGGCAAATTATTTATATCTAAAATCGCTAAAGCCGGAAATTTTTTCAAAACAACGGCTAAAATAATTATTAAACAAAGTACTATTAAAATAATAGAAAGAAGTGTTAGCATATATTTATAATCTGTTTATTTTATCATCATAGGAAACTCAGTAATTTTTAGACTAGCGCCACCAATTAGTAGACCATCAATATAGTCTTGGCTCAAAAACGATTGTGCATTACTAGAATCAGCGCTTCCGCCGTAAATAACACGTACTTGTTTTTTTAAAATTTTATAAGACTGCTCGCGGATATATTTTTGGATTTCATTTGCATCTGCCGGAATAATCGGTTTAGCGTTTTTATTTGTGCTAATTGCCCAAACTGGCTCATAAGCGATGACTAAATCATTGGCACTATTGATTCTAATACCTTTTAGGGCATGCGACAACTCCATTTTTAAATAATCCCTAGTTAGACCAGCATTTTTTTCACTTAATTTTTCGCCGACGCAAAGCACGGGAATTAATTTATTTTCCAAAGCGGCTCTAATTTTATTATTTATAATCGCCGAATTTTCATGAAGGTGCTCACGTCTTTCACTATGGCCTAAAATTACATATTTAACGCCTAAAGTTTTTAAGTTTATAGGTGATACTTCACCCGTATAAGCGCCTTTTGAGAAAGCAGCGCTATCTTGAGCACCAAGACTAAGCTTGGAGGATTTTAATACTGGGCCAACGAAAGGAAGGGCGGAATAATCCGGACAGATAACAACTTCGCTCGCTAATGGTTTAATTTTTTTACTAAATTGCCGAGCTAATTCTAAACTTTCCTTAATTGTAAGTTGCATCTTCCAATTAGCCATGATTAATTTTTTCATATAATAACTTAATATTAATAAATCCGGACTCGCCGAAATGTTCTTTTTAAAAATTTTAAAATTTTAAAAAATAACATTTCCGGCTCGTAGTTTAATTTTCAAGTTAGTTCGCCTGCGGCGAACCTGGCGTTAAATAAACTTTTTAAATTTTTAACCTTTAACACCTTTCGCCCAAGCAATAGTACGCTTAATGCCCTCTTCTAAATTTACTTGCGGCTGCCAATTTAAAACATCCTTAGCACGCGCAAAACTTAAACAACTACGCCGTTGTTCTCCGGCTTTGCCGGGCATTTCTTTTATTTTAATAGGAGCATCAAGCGCTTTTTCAATGTCGCGACGGAGATCAAGTAATGTCGTTTCAATGCCATGGGCAATATTAATTTCGCTCGGGCAATCAATATTTAAAGCAAGGAACAAACCACTGACAACATCATCAACATAAACAAAGTCTCTTGTCTGCAGTCCGTCGCCATACTGAAAACTTTCTAAACCCTTAACCGCATTATCAATAAAAATCGCGATTACGCCAGCTTCTCCGCCCTTAAATTGACGTGGGCCATAAACATTAGAAAAACGGAGCACTGTATAATTTAAACCGTAGACTTGATAATAGTAATTTAAATATTTTTCTAAGGTCAATTTATGAATTCCATATGGGGAAACTGGATAAGTCGGGGCGGCTTCGCTCGTCGGAATTTCTTCAGCTTCACCGTAAATCGCACCGCCGGTTGAAGCCATTATTATTTTCTTAACTTTATTGAGGTGACAATTTTGAACTATATTTAACCCACCGAGTACATTTATTTTATTATCATATTCCGGCTTCTCAACTGATATGCGGACATCAATTTGGGCCGCCAGATGATAGACAAAATCAAATTTTTCTTTTTTAAAAATCTTCGCTACTTTAGACGAACAGATATCAATTTCATAAAGCCGCGCTTTCGGGTTTACGTAATCTTTCCGACCCGAAGATAAGTCGTCTATGACCACGACTTCGTGATTCTCACTAATTAATTTATCAACTAGGGTCGAGCCGATAAAACCGGCGCCGCCCGTAACTAATATTTTAGACATATAGGGATATAATAACATTATTTTTAAAGAAAAAAAAGTGCTAAAAAATGACTTGCCTTCCCCCTCTTTTTTTGCTAAAATAATAGCAGATAATTAATTAATTCAGACTGCTAATTAAGCAGTAAAAATAAGCCAAAAAACCCCAAAATATCGGGAATTTTTTGTTTTTAAATCTTCATATAATATGTCCAAAGACCCAAAAAAACCTGACGCTTACGGCGCCGATCAAATCACAGTTCTTGAGGGGCTAGACCCAGTCAGAAAAAGACCAGGCATGTACATCGGCTCTACCTCAGCCGCTGGTCTTCATCATTTAATCTGGGAAGTAGTTGATAATTCAATCGATGAAGCGATGGCGGGCCATGCTAGTGAAATTTCTGTCTCCCTACTCCCTGACGGCATGGTTTCCGTTAAAGATAATGGTCGCGGTATTCCGGTCGGAAAACATAAAGTAACCGGCGTTTCCGCTCTGGAAACTGTTTTAACAAAACTACATGCTGGTGGTAAATTCGGCGATGGCGGCTATAAAGTTTCCGGCGGTCTACACGGCGTCGGCGTTTCGGTTGTTAACGCACTGAGTGAATACTTAAAAGCTGAAGTTCATGTTGATGGCAAAATTTGGGAACAAGAATATAAAATTGGCAAACCACAAAAAGCGGCCAAACCGGTTGGCACCTGCAAAGACACGGGAACTACTATTACTTTCAAACCCGATAAAACTATTTTTACAGAACTAGAATTTAGTTGGGGGAAAATTTTAGATCGCTTAAGACAACAGGCTTATCTTACCAAGGGAATTACGATTAGCGTTTTTGATAAACGCTCTGGTCATCGTGCCAAAAAATATAAATTCCATTTTGAGGGCGGCATTAAATCCTATATCAAATCAATGCACCGCAACAAGACGGTCAAAAACGATACGGTTTTTTATGTTGACAAAGATACTAATGACTGCAAAATTGAATTAGCTTTACAATATAATGATGAGTATAACGAAAACGTTTTAGCTTTTGCTAATAATATCCATAACCCTGAAGGCGGTACGCATATTGCCGGTTTTCGCTCTGCTCTCACCAGAACTCTAAATAATTATGCTCGTTCCAAAAATTTATTAAAGGAAAAAGATGAAAATTTAACAGGCGATGATGTGCGCGAAGGTTTAACCGCGATTGTAAGCGTTAAACTGCCCGATCCGCAATTTGAGGGTCAAACAAAGGGAAAATTGGGCAACGCGGAAATGAAAGGCTATGTCGAAACTATTTTTGGCGAAACTTTTAATACTTTCTTAGAAGAACATCCAAAAGAAGCTGAAGCGATTATTGGTAAATGCGTTCTATCGGCGCAAGCTCGTATGGCTGCTCGTTCTGCCCGCGCAACAATTCTACGTAAGGGCGCTTTAGAAGGAATGACGCTCCCTGGCAAGCTCGCCGACTGTTCAAGTCGTCATCCGGAAGAATGTGAATTATATATTGTTGAGGGCGACTCCGCCGGCGGCAGTGCTAAGCAAGGCCGCAACCGTAAGTTCCAAGCAATTCTTCCTTTACGCGGTAAAATTTTAAACGTCGAACGAGCTCGTCTTGATAAAATGCTCGCTAACAATGAAATTAAAAATTTAGTAATTGCACTCGGCACAAATATTGATGATCAATTTGATATCGATAAGTTAAGATACCACCGCGTTATTATCATGACTGATGCCGACGTTGACGGCGCGCATATTAGAACATTACTTTTAACTTTGTTTTTCCGTCATTTTACTCCACTAGTCACCGGAGGTTATATGTATATTGCGCAACCACCACTTTATCAATTAAAGAAGGGCGCAGCGGTGCGCTATGCTTATAGCGACGAAGAAAAAGAAAAAATTATTCTCGAACTTGGCGGCGGAGTTGAAGAAGCCGTCGAAATCGGTGAAGAAAATGACGAGGGTGAAAATATTGAAGTAGTTGAAGAAGAAGATGAAGGGGCAAATAAAAAAGGTAAAAAGGGCGCCGAAGAAGATAAAAAGAAACCAAGCAAAATTACGATACAGCGTTACAAAGGTTTGGGCGAAATGAATCCGAGCCAACTTTGGGAAACAACTATGGACCCCGCCAGCCGCATCGTTAAGCAAGTTACGATTGAAGACGCGGCCAAAGCGGACCAAATATTTGATATGTTAATGGGTGATAACGTCGCTCCGCGCAAAAACTTTATTCAAACCCATGCGAAAAAAGTAGAAAATTTAGATATTTAAATAATATGTATATTTATCTTTTGACGCCGATAGTTGCTTTTACTCTGGCGCAAGGAACGAAAGTATTTTTACGCTCCTTCCACCACAAAATTACTTGGCACGATTTGTTCGCATATTCCGATATGCCGAGTGGACATACGGCGGTAGTAATTTCACTAGTCACGATCCTTGGCCTAAAACTTGGAGTAAGTTCACCAATTTTTGCCACGGCTTTTGTCTACGCTACGATTGTTATAACTGATGCGATTGGTTTACGAAACTATCTCGGCCAACACGGTAAAACCTTAAACGTTCTCGTAAAAGATTTAAAAGAAGACGAATTTCTTGACCACTACTACCCCAAGCAACTAGAAAGAATCGGTCATACGCCGATTCAAGTAATTGTTGGGGCGCTGGTTGGTATCGCGACAAGTCTAATCAGCTTCTGGATATTTTAAAAAAAATATAATCGCTTATATGAAAAGAGCTTCTCTAAAAAGAAAAGCTTTTTTTGTTTTTTTGCGGAGACTAGATTAGGGCTCCAGAAAGTCGTGATTGCGAATCATCCGGATACATATTGAAATACGTATCATCAAGAAATTTTTTCGGAATCCGCGTGCCGAAAACTGTGCGACCGAATTTTTGTTCAAGCTCCCTTTCTTTTTGAGCCGATTCATAGTCAATCGGCACTGAGGTTTGTTGAGCGATAACGACGCCGACTGCTTTAAAAATATTCGCTTCTCCAACTAAGCCTAATTCCCTAGCGCCTCTTAAACCTATGCCTTTTTCCTTTTTTTTCATGACGACCTCCTATTTTTTTATTT
>Ga0247841_10012542_pt1 | contig 11032 bp, 11 predicted proteins | sample LaCruzMarch2015__2_FD_192410 | JGI IMG/M metagenome (GOLD analysis project Ga0247841, IMG submission 192410) | Freshwater microbial communities from meromictic Lake La Cruz, Castile-La Mancha, Spain - LaCruzMarch2015_18m | ecosystem: Environmental > Aquatic > Freshwater > Lake | place: Spain...
TGTGCCCACTGCACATTTCGCAGGAGGAACTGTGGCGCAACCTTTCCGAGGATGCGGTTAGTTTTTCCAGTAAATTAAAACAGGCCTGTGAGAAGGCTGCTGCTGGCAAAGATATATTGATTATCGAAAGCACGGGAGCTATTAAGAATGACCAGGTTGCGGCCCTGGCGTGCTATGCCCTGGCTGAAGCGGTAAATGCCAGGGTTATCCTGCTGATCTGTTACTGCTCAGATTACAGGGAAGCAGAGATTTTACAGGTTGCTCAGAAACTGGGCGACAAATTAGCGGGCGTCGTGCTTAACCAGGTACCTGTATCAAAACTCCCCTGGGTGCGTGATGAATGCGTTGAATATTTCAAATCAAAGGGGGTAAATGTACTGGGGGTATTGCCGGAATCCAGGTCCATGCTGGGCGTGACCGTAGGGGAGATTTCCATGGCCATAAACGGCGATATCATATTATTTAAGGATAAGGCCAACGACCTGGTGGAGAACGTGATGCTGGGTGCTATGTCGCCCGATTCAGCCAGGGATTATTTCAACAGGCTGCGCAACAAAGCCGTGGTTACAGGGTATCAGCGCGCTGATATGCAACTTGCCGCCCTGGAAACTTCCACCAGGCTCTTGATTGTGACCGGGCAGAAACCATCCGCATCCGTAATGGTCAAGGCAGAAGACAAGAAAGTACCGCTGATGGTGGCGCAAAAGGATGTAAATGATGTTATCCGTGGGATTGAACAGGCCCTGGCATCTGCCGGGTTCCACCATCCTCAAAAGCTACAGGCTATGAGCGCTCTGCTTGATGCCGGCTTTGATTATAAGGCATTTAATGCCGCCATGGACTTGAAATAGCGGTTAACCCCCATCCATCTCTGTTTCGCCGGTATCCACGGATATTAACTCCAGTGCTCTATCGGCGTATTTTGCGGGTACTTGAACCTTTACCTGGCCCAGGCCGTTGACAGTCAACCCGTACACACTTCCCAGGCTTTCATATTTAAATATGGCCAATATGCCTTCGACCTCCAGCCTGCCCCTGATTATCTCAGCTTCGGGTTGCCCCATAGCCTGGTAGATTGTTACTAATTTATCGCCCGGTTCCATGACACACTGAGAGTATGCAAACAGATAAGCGCTGTCAGTACTGACAGCGCTTATCTGGATTTTGCAATTAAATTAATCTTAAAACTTATTTTGCGCCGCTGCTGCAAGCTTTGCACTTGGCCAGAAGGTTATTCTGGAGTGCCCAGGTCAGAGCAACGCACTCGGGATGCGGGCTGCCGGTGAGGCCCCAGTCACCGCCGCCGATGGGGGAAGTGCCCCTGTGGTTCATATGGCTGTTGTTGATGTTAGCCCTGGTGCCGATGTCGCCGGCGCCCCAGCTCTTGCCGGCCATTGCAAGGCTCTTGCCCCAGCAACCGGAACATTTGGAAGTGCCGAGACCTGCAGTGGTCGTGTTGACCGGACATTTGCCGGCGCCAACGCCACACTCACCTGCCAAATAGAGGGATGTGGGCGGGGTGGCCGGGGCTAAGCAGTTGTTCTCAGTGGTACAAGCTGTACCAAGGCTTCCGGCCTGGGTATTGCATTGGGCGCAGCCACCAAGACACTGGTTAAGATCGCAGCCTGTGGGCCTCGGGCAGGCCGAGGTATTGCACACGCCTGCACAAAGCTTGTCCGGGCCGCAAAGGCCGGCCAGCCTGGTCATGGCGCTGGTGGGCGTCCTTCCCCAGTGCTCAAGGTATATCTTCCAGGAGTTCTGGTTATTTTCCCATTTAACTTTGTCCCAACCAGTGCATTTGCCCAGATCGGCTGAGACCACGGCCGGTATCAAAACCAATGATAAAGCCAGTACTAATGCTACGAGGGTTCCAAAAATTCTCCTCACGGTATACGCCTCCTTAATATGGAATTTGGGGGAATTCTACAAGGTCGTGTAGACTTTGTCAATAGCCACTCCGGTTCATTTTCTTGAAATTAGCCGACATAAAATATAAAATTACGCTCTGTTTACCGAAAATAAAATTTTTTTTACGGTTAAGTTAATAGTCAGGAGGAAAATGCATTGGAAGCCCTGGGGAAACATCTTTTATTGGAATTAATAGATTGCGACGCCGCTTTGCTTAACGATATTGAATATTTGAGAAAGGTTGTATCCGATACTGCCAGGCAGATCGGCGCGACGGTGATTAAGGATTCTTTCTACCAATTTACACCGCAGGGAGTCAGTGTTGTGGTTATTATAGCCGAATCCCATATATCCATACATACCTGGCCGGAGTACGGCTTCGCGGCAGTGGATGTCTTTACCTGCGGAGATGTGATCGACCCCAAAAACGCGGTCAAACCTTTCGTTGAGAAATTGAAAGCCACCTCCTCGTCTTATATTGAGATGAAGCGCGGAATGGGGGATGCAGTCAGGGAGGCGGCAAGTTGGAAATGAAGAAACCCGATTATTTCGACCGGGATAAATGGCTCATCGATGAGCTGTCCGAGGACCTGGTGCAAATACATGGGATCCAGCGCGTTCTGCATGCCAGGGCCACAAGTTTCCAGCAAGCACAGATAGTCAAAACCCACACCTTCGGTATTTGCCTGGTGCTCGACGGAAAGATACAGTCCGGCGCTAAGGATGAATTTATCTACCATGAATCGCTGGTGCACCCGGCGATGTTAGCTCATCCAAAACCCCAGAATGTATTCATCGCCGGTGGTGGCGAAGGAGCTACCCTGCGCGACGTCCTGATGCATAAGACTGTTAATAAAGCGGTAATGGTGGATATCGATGAGCAGGTCGTAAAACTTTGCAGTAGATACCTGCCGACATTTCACCGGGGGGCGTTCAAGGACAAAAGAGCGGAGGTGCGCTACGAAGACGCCAGGAAATATATCGCCGAAACAAAGGAGCGCTTCGACGTTGCGGTCATCGATCTGGCCGACCCGGTGGAGGAAGGGCCTGCCCGCATGCTTTATACAAGGGAGTTCTACCAGTTAGTAAAAGACAGGCTATTGCCCGGGGGCATTATGGTGGTGCAGTCCGGCCAATCCGGCTACATAAATGTAGATAATTTCTGCGCCATAAATGGTACGCTCAGAAGCCTTTTCACTATGGTCCGTCCCTACCAGGTGTATGTGCCTTCGTTTGTTGACCTCTGGGGCTTTCATACAGCTTCGGACACCATCGATCCAAAACGCTTGAAACCGGGGGAGATAAATAAAAGGATAAAGGCCAGGATATCGGGAAATCTGCGGTCATATGACGGCATTGCGCACGGGGGACTTTTTCCCCTGACCACTACACTAAGACGTAAGCTGCGCGGGGTTAGAAAAATAATTACTGACGCATCACCGATCTCTGTTCATTGAACGTGTTACGGCGCCTTTGGCCGAAATGTCTCCATCACTATAAAGTGGTAGTCACCGCTGACAAGGCTGCCGCCGGCAGAGAAACCGCATTTTTCAAAGCATCTCTGTGCGCGGATATTCCAATTCAGTGTCCTGAGAAGTAATCTATTTAGATCAGACGTTGCGAAAATATCCTGCAACAATACATTTACGGCGTCAGTCCCATAACCCAGGCCCCAGAAGTCTTTCTCACCTATCAGTACACCAAGTTCAGCCTTATTGCTGAGAAAATCAAAGTTAAAAAGGCTGCATTCGCCGATATGTTTAGCGTCCAGCGTATCGATGGCCAGGGTGCAGGCCAGGCCGGGGTATTCAAGCTCAACGGAATAGCGGTCCAAAAACTCTGAGAAGGAAAAGCTGGTTGGGATAGAGGCATCAAGGCTGCAGAGCTCTTCATCGCAGCGCCACCGGTATTGGTCACGTGCATCTTCAAGCCGGCGTGGCCTGAGCCTGACCTTTTTGCCCGTCAGTATCAGTTGGCTATTCAGAAATTGGAAGATAGTGGATCTTCGCAAGTCTCAAGCTCGATTAATGCGGATTTTACCGCCTCTTTGATGCGTGAATCATGTGATTTACTCAACTGCTGCAGTGCTTGCCTGGCCTCCTGGCCGCCGATTTTGCCCAGGGCCATAATTGAAGCCTCCTGCACTTCATGGTCATCATCGTCCAGCAGTATCAGCAGGCCGGGCACCGCCTCCTCCTCGCCTATTTCACCGCTGGATCGGGCTGCCTCAAATCTTATCTCGGAATCGCTGCTTTGCAGCTCGGCCATGAGGAAATTTAGCCAGCGGGATTGGCAATTGCGTCCCATGGCGAAAAGCGCGCTGGCTTTTACGCCGGGTTCTTCGCTGTAGTAGAAATCCTCAATATAGTAATCCACCAGTTCCTGCTGGAAGGGAGCAATGGACTCCAGCGCGCGCCTGCGCACGGAGAGCGGCTCGGACGTATTCTCAAGTACCTCGAGCAGCCCCTCGAACATGTCCTTGCCGATGGCTTCGGGCAGATCTCCCAACTCGGCAAACAGGGCGAATTTGCCGGCTACGCGCGCCGCAACCTCCCTGACTTCAGCAGATTCGTCAGTCTTTAAGGTCGTTAAGATAGGCCTGACCACAGTATATTTGTCTTCAAGTGCCAGGCCTTCCAGGGCCCTGATGCGTATGCCGGGGTCAGAGTCATCTAAAAAATCCTTGAAAACGCGGGTGAAATCCAGGGTAACGTCATCCTCTCCCAGGCTGACTAACTTTCCCGCCACTTCTATCCGCCTGGCTACCTCCGCATTACTCCAGGCTTTGCTGAATTGGGACAGGTCGTCGTCATTCAGGTCGGAGAGCCTGGCCAGGTCAGTATTATGGATTTCACTATCCGAATAAAGTGCTTTCGCGATAATCTCGCTTAAAGGGCGCTGCAGGGCATCCATTTAGTCCTCCTCTTCCTCATCGTCTTCCTCGTATTCCTCATCCTCTTCAGGCGGCGGCCACACCGGCCGGGTGTAACGGTCGATAAATTCGCCCATGGCCTGGGCCGCCAGCCTTTTCATTTGCTGATCCGAGTCCTCGGCGATCTTAGATAGCTCAGCGAGGTCGATTTCCAGATCAAGTACCTTTAGCAGTACTTTCAACACAGCCAGCGATGCTTTGGGATTGGGGATCCTCGTGGTATAGGAAGGAACCTCTCCCAGCAGGCAGATGCCTTCGACGCCGCGTTCCCTGGCTACCCCCAGCAGCAGTCCATTCAGGCCGGCAATCTGCAGCCGTCCGCGCAGCACGACATCAAATTTCTTGAGAAAATCGAGCAGGGACGTATCAGTTGCTACGCCCCAGACCTTGGGTTGCTCCGTGTGGTGGATTTTAGCTATCGCGGCGGCGAACGTGTAAACACGTTGCACCTTGAATTTTTTTGCGATATCAAGGATGAAATTGGCCAGGTCGTAGCCCTTAAAAGAAGGCTGCTCGTCGCTGATGAAAAAAAGGATATCCTTTTTAGTGGACGGATTGTGCCAGTAGTAGAACTTCCCTTCAGGAAACTGGGGCGCTTCCACGATATTGTCTTTGACCATGACGCCGATGGGATCGAAAAAAGTGAACGGCTCGATCTCGCCGATGTCCTCGGCTTCAAGCTTCTCCCTCAGATAGCGTGTTACTATCAGCGACAGGTTACCGATGCCCGGCCAGGCAGCCACCAGGTCGCAAGCCTTAGGCCGAGGCTCTTTGCGGAAGTTGACCATTTTTTTGATATCCATTATTTTGCGGAAACTGAGACGGCCGGGCAATAGATGCTGGGCGTGTTGACGTATCCTCCTATCCAGCGGGAATCGCTGCCAATGGCTGAGATCTCTTTGAGCAACTGATAAACGTTGCCGGAAACCATGGTGTCTTTCACCCTGCCTGTTACTGAACCGTTCTCTATCTTATAGCCGAGCAGCACGTTGCCGCTGAAGTCTCCGTTTAAAATGTTGCCCTGCTCGGCGCCCATCAATTGCTCGATGATGATGCCTTCCTTTATATCCTTTATCATATCGGTGAGAGAAGTGTCCCCGCCCTCGATCACCAGGGCATGAATCGCGGGTGACGGCATGCCTCCGCCGCGGACGCCGTTGCCTGTGCTCGAATTGCCGGACAACGCGGCGGTGTGCAGGTCATAATAGAACTGCACCACCTTGCCCCGGTAAACCAGTGTGTTGCGGCGCGCCGCTACTCCCTCATCGTCAAAGGGGCTGCTGCCCGGCTGGTAGGCGATGGTAGGGTCATCGCTCAAGGAGAATTTGACGTCAAATGCCGCGGAACCTTTCTTGTCCTTTAAGGGAGAGGCCCCGTCCAGCACTGTCTTGCCGTTGAAAGCCGATATAAGCGGTGATAACAGCGCCCCGGCCACGCCGTAAGGCGTGAAGATTACAGGGAAGGTACCGGAGCGGATGGCGGCATTTTCCCTGGCCAATTCAAGCTGCCGGATGATCTCCCCGCTAATCGCTTTATGATCCGAGATCGGACGGCAGGAACTCTGTACGTCACCAATGTAAAGGATATCTCCGTCCCTGACCAGCATCCCGTCCATGCTTATGCTGAAATTAGTCCGTTTGTAAGAGGCATGTCCACCCTCGCCGCTGGCTATCTCGAAGGTTGCGGCGCCGCGGGATACGCTGCCTTCACAGAGAAGCCCCGCTGTGTTATGGCATACCGCGTCAATAATGGCGGAGCCCAGTCCGACCATATCGTCGATTGTCACATTTTCAACCGCGGGATCATAAGTCTTTACGGCATTGTTGGGTTGCAGGTAGGGGAAAGTGAAATCGGACTGGAAACCGAACTGGCTGGTATCGAGCGCCATATTGACAAGTTCAGCGGCATTGATCCTGCCGCTGGCCTGGGCAAAACCGACACGGCCGTCTTTAATCAGGCGTAACGCTGTCGTGGTAGCATCCTTGGTTTGGATCTGTTTGAGGCGGTTGGCCTCGAACTGGACAGGGGTCCGGCTGGAGGTAACACGGAAAACCTCGGCGCTCTGGGCGGATTTACACGCGGCGGCAAGTATCTCGTCCAATCACTTACCTCCGACCAGGCAATTCTGGATGCGAATATGCGGGCTGCCGTTAGAAACAGGCAGGGGTGATTGCCCGGCCTTGCCGCAGCCGCCGCCCTGGTTCATATCCAGATCGTTGCCGATGGCATCAATGTTGTCCAGGGTGGTGAATACGTTGCCGGTAAGCACCACCGGCCTGACCATCTCCGCGATCTCGCCGTCCCGTATCATGTAAGCCTCACCGGCTGAAAAGGTAAACATCTCGAGGCTGGTCGTTCCGCCGTACCAGTCCTTAGCATAAACACCTTCTTTAATGCCGCTGATCATCTCTGCGAAGCTGGTAGAGCCAGGTTCGATATATGTATTGGTCATGCGCACGATGGGAGGGTGGGTATAATTGATGGCACGCGCGTTGCCGGTGGGCTGTTCGCCCATTTTGGCAGCGGTCTCGCGGGAATGCAGGCGGCTGGTGAGCACGCCTTCTTTAATTAAATAAGTTTTGCCGGCCGGTGTACCCTCGTCATCATATTTGAAACTGCCGCGGTAACCGGGCACGGTGGCGCCATCCACTATATTAAGGTGCTTGCCTGCGAACCTGCGACCCAGCACCATTAGTTCGCGCATCTGGGGGTTCTCGTAGATATGGTCTGCTTCAGAGAGGTGCCCGAAGGCTTCATGCACGAAAACCCCTGCCAGTACCGGGTCAAGCACCACCGTATAGGCGCCGCCTTTGGCGTGGGGCGCGGAGAGCAGGGCGGCTGCCCGGCGGGCGATGTCCTGAACCTTTTCATGCAGGTTTTCAACAGCAGCGAAATCGCCTTTGCTGCCGATGCTGAGGCCGACCTGCTGAACGTCACCGTCTTTGCTCGCTATGGCCGATAGCCGCAGATTGAGATCGATGCGGCCCTGTTCGATATAGGCGCCCTCGGAGGTGGCAAGGGTGACCTTCTTCTTGATATCCGCATATCCGATGCTGGTAGTCTGGATGTCTTTCGTTCCCAGCATGATCCGGTTGTATTCATCCAGGATATTATTTTTGGTGGGCAGGGGGACGTCCATGGGGTTTTTTTTAAATTCCGCGGGAACTTTATCCACCATCGGGACGGCCGGGCTGAACTGGCTTTCACCTTTGCCAACCTGCCTGGCCTGCTCAACGGCGAGGGCAACCTTCTCGGACAGATTATCGAGGCTGTTAAAACTGACAAAGCCCCATCCGCCCCGGACGAGCGCCCGTACGCAACCTCCTGTGCCGGCGCTCCGGCCCGCTTCCTCCAGCCTTTCGCCGCGGTAAACCAGGCGGCTGGACTTGCTTTCTTCGAGGCGGACCTCTATGTAATCAGCCTGGTGGCCTTTTAGTGCGTCAAAGAGCCTGTCTTTCATAGGTAATTAATTGTAGCAGATAAATTCCGGCACAGTGAAGGAGATGAGCCCGGAAGCAATTGGTGTGAGCCTTCACACGCAGAGGCTAAGAGATACCATGGCCATGTTTAATTTACATAAGCGCGCTCAAATGTAAATAGACTTTTACCGCCCGCCGTTATATACTTTTTGAGGAGGTAGCCAATGCAGTCCAGCCTCATCGGTAAAATCGAGAAAGCCAAACGCTACGCTGAAGAACCGGAGCGCGTGACCATCTCCAATTTCTCTGCCGAATTCCGCGGCGAGAACGACAGCCATAGCCTGGGACTGAGAGATGGCAAATGGCATTGCAACTGCCACTTCTTTTCGCAGTGGGGGCAGTGCGTGCATATCATGACACTTCAGCGCCTGCTCAGCAAGATGCTTCCGCCGCAGGCAGATTCCCCTCAGCAGGTTTAAGCGTTAGTCCCGTGCCCTCGAGCGCCGTAAAATGGCGCCGGCTCAGGTTATACAAATTTTCCACTTTCAGTAAAGGCCGTCTGAATCTCGGCAGCCAGGAAAAGCGACCCGGCCGCCAGTATAATATCCCCTTCGCTTGCCATCCTAAGAGCAGCCGATAACGATTTCACGGCATCAACTTCCTGGCCGATGTTTAAGTTGCTGGTTTTTAGCAGCTTAAGCAGAGAATCCACCGAAGCGGCCCTGGCATGGTGCGAACTGGTGAGAATTACGCGGTCTGCGAATCCTTGAAGCTCATTTCCCATGCCGCTGATATCTTTATCGGTAGACGAGCCAAAGATAACGTAGGCCCGTGAATAGGTAAAATATTTTCGGATAGATTCAATCAGCCGCTTGAATGAGTACGCATTATGGGCGCCGTCGATGATAACCAGTGGGGACAGGCCGAGGATTTGCATACGTGCCGGCCATATCACACGGCCGAGGCCCAGCAATATATCTTTGTAAGTTATATCCGCTCCCTGCTGATGCAATATCTCGATAGCTGCGACAGCCAGGGAAGCGTTCTCCATCTGGAAATCTCCCAGCAGCGGCAGCCTGACACGGTATTTGCGCAGCAAGCCGTTAACCTGGAAGGTCTGGGAAGTAAGATTGTTGCTGATGGGAATACATTGGATATCTTTTCCGGCCTGAATTAACGTCGCATTTTGTGTTTTGCATTTCGCTTTGATGACCGGGCCGGCTGCGGTTGCCTGCGGCGCGCTGACCACCGTGCAGCCGGGCTTGATGATACCCGCCTTCTCCCCGGCAATCTTGGCCAGAGTATCGCCCAGCACCTGGGTGTGGTCAAGGCTGATGGAAGTCAATATGCACACATCGGGTTTAACCACATTGGTAGCATCGAGTCTGCCGCCCATGCCGGTTTCCAGCACCTGGAAGGATGTCCCCTTTTCCCGGAAATACAGGAAGGCTATGGCAGTCAAGACTTCGAAGGTTGTCAGGCAGCCGAAGCGGGCACTTTTATTAATTTCCTCCACATGCGGCCTGGCCAGGTTTACCAGCCGTGCAAAATCTTTTTGTGCTACCGGGTGCCTATTGATCTGTATCCTTTCCTGCCATGAATACAGGTGCGGTGAGGTGAATAATCCCGTGCAATAGCCGGCGGCCTTAAGAATGGCGGCTACCATGGCCGCGGTGCTGCCTTTGCCCTTGGTGCCGGCGATGTGGATGGTTTTCCTGCCGGCCTGGGGATTGTCCAGCGCAGCCAGCAGCAACTCCATCCTGCGCAGGTCGAAGTTTGAGGCATCATACCTCGTAGCCGGGGATTTTTCGTAATTGGTGAGGCTTTCTATGTAAAAAGTTGACTGCGTGTAATTAAGCACAGCTTGAATTATAGCATCGCTGCCTTGAGGCGGCAGCGAATTAGCACGACGTCATTCAGAGTTTTACAAATTTGGGCATAAGCCTGTCCTTCCACCTGGCCTTGCCCTGCATGGTCAAGACCATTGAAGCTACAGCTATCATTGTCATGAAAACTGCGCTGGCGGGATAAATCAGCACCAGGTAAAGGGGGAAATGGAAACGGATATGGTTTACAGACCAGAGAAACAGGGTCAGCAGTACGGCCAGCCCCGCCGTCAGGGTAATCAGGGAAGGTACCTGCGGCATAAGGAGTCCGATGATTAGCGTCAGGATAGGGACGATAAAGACTATGACCACGAGTGTCCACATCAATAACAGGAAATAGGGGTCAAAGCTAAATGTGGCGAAGGTGCTTTTGGTCAGTCCCTTCCACACCTGGTCAAGATTATGATACATGCGGCAGGAAACCTGTCCGTTGCCGTCCAGCAACCTGTATTTAAGGCCCATGGCATGTACCCTGCGGCCGATGGCGATATCGTCCACAATATTTTGCCGCACCGAGGCATAACCTCCCACGGCATCGTAAGCCTCCCTGCGGAAGATAAGGAACTGACCCAGGACGGCGAAAAGCAGGGGATTGCTTTGCAGGCGGGTAAGCTCCAGCGGCACGCCGCACAGCATGCCGAGGTAAAATGCAGGTATGCTCAGCTTCTCGGACCAGGTTACCACTTCCTGCCTGGGGAGGGCGGAGATGAGCGCGGCCTTTTCAGCGGCCATGGCCGAGGCGGTGGCTTTAAGCATATCAGGTTTGTGGCAGGTATCGGCGTCCACAAACAGCAGCAGTTCCCCGTCGGCAGCCTCGGCCAATTGCTGGCAGGCCCAATGCTTGCCCCGCCAGTCATCCGGCAGGGGTTTACCCTTAATCAGCCTGA
>Ga0247841_10012543_pt1 | contig 11031 bp, 9 predicted proteins | sample LaCruzMarch2015__2_FD_192410 | JGI IMG/M metagenome (GOLD analysis project Ga0247841, IMG submission 192410) | Freshwater microbial communities from meromictic Lake La Cruz, Castile-La Mancha, Spain - LaCruzMarch2015_18m | ecosystem: Environmental > Aquatic > Freshwater > Lake | place: Spain...
ATTATCTCCACCACTAGTTCGAACAATTGCTATTTTCTTGTCATTTAAAGTAACTTCTTTTATTTCCAGATCTTCTCTTGCAACAACATAATGATCTGGATTAATCTGGCCTGAAACAATTCCTTCGCCTAATCCATAAACCGCCTCAATAACAACATTATCTGTCTCATTAACAGGATCTTTTGAAAACATAACTCCTGATTTTTGTGAATCAACCATTTTCATAACAACAACAGAAAGCAAACTTCCCTCATCAAAACCCCTCTTATGCCTATAGTAAATTGCTCTTGCAGTATATAATGAAGAAAAACATTTTTTTACAAACTCAATAAGATTTCTATCTCCTTTAACATTTAAAAAACTCTCCTGCTGTCCTGCAAAACTAGCATCAGCAGAATCTTCTGTTGTTGCAGAACTTCTTACAGAAACAAATGCAGGTTCCTGAGAATGTTTTAAAATATTCAATGCATCCCTTGAAATGCTGTATTGATCTTCAATTTTTTCAAAACTTAGAATATGATATGCTTCAACAATTTCTGCTTCCATTTCCTTAGGCATTCTCTGTCTCTCAATCAAATCCCTTATCTCTCTTGATTTTTTCTGAAGTTCCTCGGTATCTTCCATATTTATTCTGCTTATTATTTCTTTTATCTCCTGATCAATTCCCATTGTCTTCATAAAATAATCAAAACTCTGCGCAGTTATGCAATATCCAGGAGGAACAGGAAATCCTGCATTATACATTTCAGAAAGGCTTGCACCTTTTCCTCCAACAACCCCTGTATCTTTATTATTCAATTCAGAAAACCATTTAACATACTGGTCTTCCTGAGAAAAATCATCCGTCTTTTTCATACATAAAAAAAGTTTATTCAATATTTAAATATTTGTGTATGCCAAATATTTAATGTTCCTTTAATGCCCTATGAACAACAAACTTTAAAAGTTCAAAGAAATTAAAAGCTCTATGAAAAGCATACAAAAGACAGTGATAGGTTCAATTCTAATACTCATTGGAATAATCTTGCTTTTCTATCTTGCAAGTGATGTAATAACAAAATACACAGGATTTTCAATAGCAGAATTAAAAACAGAAGATCAGCTATTCAAAGAGTGTTTAAAAGAAAAAAATGCAGCACTATACATAAATACAAATAATATAAACGAAACTCTAAAGTCAATTGGTCTTTCAGATTATAAAGATTCAATAAAAATAATAAACTGCCTTGGAAATAAAAACTTTTGCGAAAGTAAAAAAATAAATGTTTTTCCAACAATAATAATCAATGAAAACATAATCCAATCAAAAATAACAATTGAACAGCTAAAAGAAATTTCAGGCTGTGAATAGAGAGTTATAAATATCAAAATATTAATATTACAATAAATGAAAAAGCAAGAAAGGGTAAGTAAAAAAAGCTAAACAATCACAATCAAGCTTAACAAATAAAAATAAGCGAACATGTGAGCTTAAAAATAATGATTACATTACCAATATAAATTAATAATGTAAATAAAAAGTAGCAAGGAAGAATAGGTTAGTATTTATCATATAAAAAATAAACAACAAAGGAGGAAATAAAAAATGTCAAAAGTAGACCAAGAAAAATGCATAGGATGTGGAGCATGTGTAGCAGTATGTGAAAAAGTCTTTGAAATGAAAAATGGAAAAGCACATGTGAAAAAAGGAGAAGAAAAATCCAAGCTTCCATGTGTCAAAGAAGCAAAAGAATCATGTCCAGTAGAAGCAATAAGTTTGTGATTAGTCTAGGTAATTGATAGGATAAAGAAGAGTAAGAAGAAAGCTAAGCAGTGAGTCATAATCAAAAAATAACACCTACACAACTTTTCCCTGTCCTAAAAAAAATCAATAATATATTATTAGAATTTATTAAAAAGACCCCAGTTAGAATAAGTACAATGCAAGTAAGAATTTTCTTTATCTGGCTTTGTAGCTCTTAAAGAACATTTACCATCTCCAATGTAATTAGGACACATCACACCAGTAGGAGTAACACCTTCAAATCTTACAAAAACTTCTAAACCATTCTCTCTGCTATTTTCATTTAAAACAGGACATCTTATCCTTAGTATCCCTAATTTTATGTCTTCCATTTTATTTTTATAAAGAACTAATCACTCTTGCTAACTCATTTAATCCTAATTGAGTGTCAATATGATAAGAATCGACAAATCTAGGTGCTTGAACAACTCCAGAATTACAAAGCTCTGCAAGGTCTCCAAAACAAGTTCTCATTAAATCTCTTCCTATTCTTTTAGATTCTTTTTCCATATCTTCCTGTGTTGGAAATGCCCATTCTCTTGGATGAGGACCTCCGCAATTTCCAGCAACTCTAACCACTAAACCATAAGTTTCAGGTTGATTTTCTCCTATAACTGGATATTTTCTCTCATGTAATTGAGTAGCAATTTCCAAAGGCAATCCTTTTCCATTTTTTTCAGAAGCCATCCAATAATACCAAGCTCTTTCAAAAGTCCAATCTCCTAATTTACCAGTAACAGAATAAGGAACCTCTCCAGTATTTCTTTCCCCACGAACTAAGGGAATTCCTGCTAAAAGCAATTCTTCTTGAATATATGCATCTGCATCTCTAACTCCTGCAAGATTTTTCATTTTATTATTTTTATTTTATTCTATTTAAATATTTATATACTAATTAAACGCAACATAAAGCACAATTACTATCACAACTAAAAATATTATTGCAATTAAAACTAAAAACCAAAACCAGTTAAAATTACTAATTCCTGAACTTGTATAGGTCTTAATGTTTACATAAACACCCTCTTCACTTATATTGCTTCCACTTCCTGAAACTATTATTTGACCATTGCCTTGTTTGCTTAAATACACATTAGGAATTATTAAAGGACTTGTCTCAACATCATCAAATCCACTAAATCCAATTATTCCATTTCCATTACAATCTCCATCATCACATCCCTCTTCACATGTCTTGACATATTTTCTAATATTCTCATTCTTAACACACCTGTCATTTTCACAGCTATAGGAAATAAAATCTTTAGACAGAGTATTATTATTTGAACAATATTCATCAGAATAATAACTTTTCTTGCAGTCACTATCATGAGAACATTCTGTATCTTCAACACAAGCTCCACTTGAACATCCTTCAGAACAAGCACTTATACTTCTTTTCTCAATGCTATTTGAACATGAGCTTAATATTGTTCCTGCATTACTGCATGTATAAGTAGTATAATCCCTATAAACTCCATCTCCATAACAATAATTACTTCCAGAATATCCCTCTGTTCCACAATCAGAATTTGAATAGCATCTTACTGTAACACACATATTACTCTGGCATAATTTTCCGCTTCCACAATCAGAATTATTATTGCACTCAGGAAGACAAGCCCCACTCTCACATCCCTTCAAACAAGTCTGTATTAAAGTCTCTTCTGTTCCAGGAGTGCTAAAGCAACCACCATTTAAACATCCCTTATTATAACAATTTCTTGAATGATAAACACTTCCATTCTTGCAGTAATTTCCACCATAATTTGCACAAGAACTCTCTCCGCAATCAATTAAAAATGTAGGAAGTATTGTTATTTCACATCTGCTTGTCTGTCTTCCAGGATTAATGCATTTTGATGTCTGAAAATTTTTAAAAACATCATTGCTTGAACAAAATTCACCCCCAATAAAACTACTCACTCCACAATCATTGTCAATAACACAATTAACAATACTATGATTACATATTGATAAAACTGTTCCAGGATTAATGCAAGAATCATAGCTATAGACATTTCCATCATCACACTCTGCATCACTGCTGCAGGCAGCAGAAATACAATTTCCATTTGAACATCCGCTAAAACAATCTTCAAATAATCTTGGAGCTGTGCTTGATGAACAAGAACTATCTCCTCTTCCAGGATTAATACAAAAGTTTGTCCTAAAGTCCTGATAGGAATCACTGTTCATGCAATATTTATTTCCTGTAAAAATATTTTGTCCGCACTGAGCATCACTAAAACAATTTATTGTAGCTCTTGATTCATCATTTCTAGAAGAACTATAGGTGTTTGGATCAGCAATATTATCCCAACATCCAGCATCCTGAGCATCTGTTAGTCCATCATTATCATTATCAAGTCCATCTGCACATTGCTTAGCAACACAGTTTCCATTTGAACAAGTTTGCGAACCAGCACAGGTTTGTTTTAATTGGCTAGTTGTTGAACTAGTACATGAACTAGAGCCTGTTCCAGGATTATTGCATCTATAGGTAAGAAAATTCTGATAAATATTTCCAGACTGGCAAAAAAGAGCTCCTGTAAAATCATTTGTTCCGCAATCACTGTCAGTTGAACAAATTATCTGAGCATTAGAACAAATACTTGAACCTGTTCCAGGATTATTGCATAAATCATAAGTATTAACATTATTATCATTGCAATCACTATTTGTCTTGCACTTTACATCACCAGTGCAATAAGGATCATGAGCTATCTCACTATTATCATCAATATTATAACATCCTGAATCTCCCATGTCAATAAGTCCATCTCCATCATTGTCAATTCCATCATTGCATTGTGCTAATTTATTTACACATGTTAATTGAGTAATCCATCTCTTTGTGTATTTTGGTTCTCCATTTGCATAGGTAAAAGAATTTCCATTCCAATACCATAGACAATCACTTGCAGGAGAATACCAATTGCATCTTCCACCATCAGCAGCATAATAACTGCTCCATATGTAAGGATCCTTGTATCCAGCAAGATTACATATTTTTGTTACAGTGGGATCAAGCTGACTTAAACTAAGAGAAGAACACATCCCAGTGCTCCATGGAGCATTGTTTGATAAAAGCATTGCATTCCCATGTCCGCTCAAAGCACATGTTCCTATACTTACTTTAGAGACAACAAAATTGTAAATTGTTGTAAAATCATTTCCAACAGTATAGGTCTGTCCATTATTTGAATCAAGTGTAACAACCCCATCAATCAACCCATCTCCATCATTGTCAATTCCATCATTGCATATCTCAATAGCCTGTGTAAAAGAAATAATATTTATCAAAATAATTAAAGCAATTCCAGATAATAAAAATATTTTATTTTTTTGAGTGATTTTCTTCATTTCTTATATCCTATCACCCCTATGTTATCACCCCTAAAAGTAAATAACAATAAAGTACAAAAATCATTTATAAACAATACTACAATAAAAAATACCTAATAACAAGTATAAGTTATTTTGTTACTGAAAGTAACAAATCTTTCTCACTTAACATGCTCTCTTTTCCACTAGCCATATCTTTTAATTTGTATTTTTTCTTTTTAACTTCATCTTCTCCAACAAATATAACATATTTTATTCTATAGGAATTTGCATAATCAAGAGCTTTTCCAGGTTTTCCATACATAACACTGCAACCGATTCCTTTTTTTCTTATTTCATCAGAGAGTTCAATTGCTTTTTTATCCTCTCAAGACTTATTAAAAGAACTTTTTTATCTTCAGTTTCAATCTTTGAAATCAGCTCTAATCTATCCAGTCCAAAAGAAATTCCGCTTGCCTGAATTCCATTAACCAAATAACTTCCTCCAGCAGCAATTGTTTCCTTTAAATCTGATTTAATCTCAAACACACTTCCATTATAATAACTGAGTCCCCTTGCAAGATAGGGTAAAAAGTTAAGTTTGATTTTATACATAGAAGAAATTTTTTTCAGTTCTGCAATTTCAGAGTATGTACTATATTTTTCAAAATATTTTTCTGGTTTTTTAAAAATGTCAAGAGCTTTTTCAGCATTGAATTTTTTAAGATTTTCACGAACTTCTTTTTCACTTAATTTATCAAGTTTATCAATTTCCCTTATAACCTGTTCTCTATTTTTTTCACTAACACCCACATCTGCAAGAATCTCATTCAAAAGCTTTCGGCTATTAAAATTAATTACAAACTTTATTCCAATGCTTCCAAGTATTTCACTTGCTATTTTTAATATTTCAGCTTCATCCTTTATTCCAGAACCAATGATATCACAATCGCACTGTGTAAATTGTCTCCATCTGTTTCCAGCAACAGGCTCATCCCTGAAAACCTCTCCAATCTGATATCTTTTATAAGGAAGTTTCTTGTTATTTGCAAGTCTTTTTAATTGAAATGTAAATTCATACCTAAGTGCAAGCTTTCTTTCTCCTCTGTCTTTTAATCTGAAAATATCACTAACAGCCTCATCATTTGTATTATTGCCTTTTACAAATTCTTCATATTCTATAACAGGAGTCTCAACATTCAAAAAGTTATAGGACTTAAAAGTTTGTTCAATTATTTTTCTTATAAAATTCCTTTTAGAACAGTCTTCAACATCTCTGAATCCTTTTACTGTTTCAATTGTCATTTTGCGCTTCCTCTTTTGATTTATCTAATTTAGTTCTTTCTTCCCAAAGATTCTTTCTTTCTAAGAAAGAAGGCTTGTTTATTAAGGTTTCTTTTAGTCTTATTTCTGCTGCTTTTTTATGTGCATCAAGACCTTCAATTTCTGCAAGCTGCATTGCTATCTTTATCAGCCCCATAGATTTATTTTTATTAATTTTTTGATAAGTTAATATTTTTATAAATTCTTTTACAGATAATCCTCCCGTGTATCTTGCAGCCCTATTTGTTGGTAAAGTATGATTTGTTCCACTGCAATAGTCTCCGAATACCTCTGCAGAATATTTACCAATAAATAAAGATCCATAATTCTTTAATCTGGATATTATTTTTTTTGGATTTTTAACTTGAATTTCCAGATGTTCTGGAGAATATTCATTTGAAATTCTTATAGCTTCGTTTAAGTTTTTAACTAGGATTATTTTTCCATTATTCATGGATTTCTTTGCTATAAATTTTGTTTTTAATTTTTCCAATTGCAAATCTATTTGAAAATTAACTTCTCTTGCAATTTTTTTAGAGGTTGTTAGAAGATTCGCTTTTGAATTTATATCATGTTCTGCTTGAGCTAGCAAGTCTGCAGCTATAAATCTTGGATTTGCATATTTATCAGCTATTATCATTACTTCACTCGGGCCTGCTATAAAATCTATTCCAACATCTCCAAAAACCAATTTTTTTGCATCTGTAACATATTTATTTCCGGGTCCAACAATTTTATCTACAGGGGGAATTTGATTGGTTCCATATGCTAAGGCAGCAATTGCTTGGACTCCACCAATATTAAAAATCTTTGTAGCTCCGGCTAAATCCGCTGCTACAATTGTAACAGAAGATATTTTAGGGGAGCAAATTATTATTTCTTTTACTCCTGCAATTTTAGCAGGAATAATGCTCATCAAAGCAGAAGAAGGTAAGGAAAAATTTCCCCCAGGAACATAACAACCTACCCTTAACAAAGGAACTATTTTTTGGCCTATTATTCCAAAATCTCTTTTTAAATTTATATCTTTAAATTCTTTTAATTGTGCTTTTGCAAAGAATTTTATATTTTTTATAGCAGATTTTATTGCATTTAATGTCTTTCTATCTACTTTGTTATAAGCGCGTTTAATTTGTTTTTTGTTTATTTTAAAGATTTTATTATAATTTTTATCAAAAAGAATATTATATTTAAGAATAGAAGAATCTCCATTATTTTTTACATCTTGAATTATTTTTTTTACTGAAGTCATTTTAGGTACCTTTGAACTATTTTATTAATGTTATTTTTTATTAATTTAAACTTAATATTTGCATTAGAAGCAGCAATCTCATCGTTTTTAGTATCCCCAAAATATATTGCATTTTTTGTCCCGAATAATTTTATGGCTTTATTGATTCCTTCTGGATTCGGTTTGTCTTTTTTTACATCATCCATAGATATTAAAACCTGGAAAAAGCCTTCCACTTGATTTTTCTTTAAGGTATAAACTGCTTCTGCTTTTGGTCTGCCTGTTACAATTCCCAATTTATATTTTTTTGATATATTTTTAAGAATATTTTTATTAAAAAGCCATCTTTCATTTTTTATTAAACCATTAAAATTATTTCCAAGATAATATTCTTGAAATTTGTCTATTATCTTATTCTTTTCTATCTTTTTCCCTTTACTAATGATTATCGCCTCTGTTAAATCCCAATCATTATTAAATCCGACTTGATCTTTATAACTTTGAATTTCTCCATAACTAACTTCTGAATTTGTGAAAAATTCTACGGTTTTTTTAATTGCAGTCCTATAGGAATTAGTAACATCCACTAAAACTCCATCCATGTCAAAAATCAATGTAGGATTTTCTAAAATTTCTTTTTCTTTATCTCTCCTTTGATTTTCTTTTTCAATATCCTGAATTGTTATTCCTTCCTTAGCCATTATTACAAACAAAAAATAAATCAAATCAGCACATTCCCAAATTAAGTTTTCTCTTGAATCTGCAGTTATTACTTCTCCTGCTTCCTCTATAAGTTTTCTTTTCAATTCATTAGGATTTGCAATTAATTTCTTCGTGTAAGATTTTTCATCATTATCCTTAATTCTATTGCAGATTTTATTATATAAATCCATTAAAGAAAATATTTTTTTCTCTTCAAAGCAAGAATATTGATTTAAATGGCAAGCATTACCTTTTTGTTTTACAACAAAGATTAAAGCATCTTTGTCACAATCGGTTTTTATTTCAATTAATTCTTGAGTATTTCCAGAAGTTTCTCCTTTAAGACAGACACGATTTCTTTTTCTACTGAAAAAATAAGGTTTTCCTTCAGTAATTGTTTTTTCAATACTATTTTCATTTGAATATGCTAAAACTAATACTCTATTATTTTCATCTTGAAATATTGTGGGAATTAATCCATTCATTTTTTTGAAGTCTAATTTACTATAATCAAAATTAATCATTTTTTTAGAATAGGTTTTACCCCCAATAATAACCATATCTGACTCAAAGATTTTTTCATAAACTCTTAATCCTGCTTCTTCTGCTGATTTTCCAGAACACACAATATCAATGACCAAGTCTGCAATTCCTCTAACAAAGAATTCTTCACTTGCACCATTAACATAAATCTTTTCAAATACATAACCCTTCCCCTCTAATCTGTTTAATATTCCTTTTTTTGCAAGCTGTTTATATTTAGAATTTACAGCAACTTTTATTTTTTTATCAAAATCTTCCAAAACTTTGTTTTTCGGTCCAAGCAAGCAAAGGCAGGGTTTTTTGAATAAATAAGAATCATCTTCCCATTTTATTCTTTTCATAATCTCCAATTTAGAGTCGTAATTTGACGAAATAAATTCTTGAAATAAATCTTCTCCAGTTATTCCAATAACTTCTTTGCCTTCTTTAAAAAGTTTAGAAACAAAACAAGGAATATCCTCCCCCCTAATTTCAATTATATTTCCAATTAAATTGAGTGTTTTAAGAATTTCTTCTGCTTTGGATTTTAATCCAGAATTCTTTGGTATGATGAATACAATCAAGACTTTTGTCTGTCATCTTACAACAACCCCCCAAAGAAAAAATTAGAAAAACAAGCGGGAGCTGGGTCCTCAACAATTGTAAAACAATTCTTGGGAACTTCAATTCTCACGAGATTGAAGTAATCGAAGTTCGATTCCAAAAAAGCGGGAGCTGGGAATCGAACCCAGGTCTCAAGAGCCACAGTCTCGCATTCTACCACTGAACTACAACCGCCATACCGAATATTTAATTTATTTAAGAATAAACCATTAAAAAACTTATTGTTGATAAAAGAATTAACATTATTAACACTCGGTAAATCAGTTAAGCGAGTAAGCAAAACATTAAAATTATCGCAACCAAACTTACTCATTTTACATACATTATCAAAACCAATATTATTCAAAGAATTAAAAGCTAAGCTAGATTTATTAAATGATTCTCTAGCAATGGGGATAACTCCCAATTAGTTTAGCTTTCATAAAAATAACAAATAATTAAAGTTTATAAAACTTTCTATATTCCACATTACAACAAACATTTTAAACAACAAATAGTAATTAAAACAATGAGAAAAGGAAAAGTTTCATTATCTGAAGCATTAGCAATAGGCATAGCAGGTGTAGCAATAGGCATATCAATATCAAGTATTAATGGTTGTAAACCTAAATATGAACCAAGACAACCAACACCAATCCAGCAGCAAATTCTACAAAGTCAATATGATGATTCCTAGAGAAACCTGCCTCCAGAAGTTTTAAATCACCCAAATAGAGAAGAACTTATGCCCTACATTAAGAGCATTTAATAGAAATAGAACACAAAGGGAAAAATTTATAAACGATTTCTAATCTAAAAAATAAGTAAAATGGCACAATATATAGAATACCCTACTTCAAGAAGAGATTTCTTAAGACTAATTGCAGGAACAGGCGCCTTATTATTTGGATCCTGTCTTCGCTCTCAAGAACAGCCTCTTCCAACACCTCCCCAAAACTACGCAACACCTTCACCAATTACAACTCCCTCTCAAAGTTATCAAACACCTCCACCAATTCCACAACCCCCACAAAATCAGCCGCTTACTCTTGAACAAATAAGAGAGATAAAAATAGGAGAATATAATGCAAGAGGAAGACAGTGGGAACAGGATTCTTCTGCTATTGCAAGACCAGTTACTCCAATATCAGGAAGAGCAACAATTGATGATTTAATAGACTCAATTGGCAGACACATATGGGGATTAGTACCTCAGCCATTACAGCAAAATTTTACAGTGGGATGGGAAAGAACTCCTCAAGTTAACCGAGAAACAATACTTCAAATTTACAGATTTCCCTATGAACACTATTCAAAAGGTTATGATGACACAGGAAGAAAAAGATTTAATTTTTTCAATGCAGCATATGCCAATGCTCTTAGAGTTAATCCAGAAAACCCAAGCAATGAAATATTCATAACAGGAGATGATTCTCTAATAGCAGAATACCAAAATCATTATCCTTGGATAGGTGTAAGATATCAATCATCACAAACAGGAAAAGCATTTTGCGGATTAGACATGTTATCAATTCCAGAT
>Ga0247841_10012544_pt1 | contig 11031 bp, 13 predicted proteins | sample LaCruzMarch2015__2_FD_192410 | JGI IMG/M metagenome (GOLD analysis project Ga0247841, IMG submission 192410) | Freshwater microbial communities from meromictic Lake La Cruz, Castile-La Mancha, Spain - LaCruzMarch2015_18m | ecosystem: Environmental > Aquatic > Freshwater > Lake | place: Spain...
GGACTTTTGGTTCCCGATGAATTAATGGCCAAAATGCTCAACGAGAGATTTAGCTTACCGGATATAAAAAAGGGGTTTATTCTCGATGGGTATCCTAGAAACATTGCTCAGGCTAAAACCCTGGAAGGAATATTTAAGAGTAAGAACCTAGATATAGATTTGGTTGCTTATTTAGACTCAAGCGATGCCGTAATAATTCAAAGACTTTCCGGAAGGCTTGCTTGTAGTCAATGCACAGCAAATTACCATATTAAAAACATGCCTCCTAAAGTAGCTGGAATTTGCGATAAATGCGGCGGTAAACTTTACCAAAGAAGCGACGATAAAGAAGAGACAATAATTAAACGGCTTGAAGTTTACAAAAAAGAGGTAAAGGCCTTAATAGATTATTATACGACAGAAAAAAAACTGCATCGCTTGAATGCTGATGGCGATTGCGATGTTCTTTTAAATGAGATAATTAATCTTGCTAAAAGATCCGATGATACCCTTAAAGTCTGAAAAAGAGCTTCAATTCTTAAGGGTTTCGGGAAAAATATTGAGCAAGGTTATGCAAGAGCTTAAAAGCTGTATAAAAAGCGGGATTTCAACAGCTGAAATTGATTCCAAGGCTTTTGAATTAATACTAAAAGAAAAGGCCAAGCCTGCTTTTAAGGGGTACAAAGGTTATCCGGCAACTATTTGCGCATCGATTAACGAAGAAATTGTGCATGGTATACCGGGGGACAGGAAACTTAAAGACGGGGACATTATAAGCCTTGATCTGGGAGTAAATTACGAAGGTTACTTTACTGATGCCGCAATTACATTGGCAGTCGGCGAAATAGATAAAAGAGTAGGTCAGTTAGTTAAGGTAACCGAAGAATCGCTGGCTTTAGGGATAAAAGAAGCCAAAGTTAATAATCATCTCTTTGATATATCGCATACGATTCAAAGTTATGTTGAAAAACACGGTTTTTCCGTGGTTAGGCATTTTGTCGGACATGGCATAGGAATAAATTTACACGAAGAACCCGAAATTCCTAACTTTGGCAGGCCCGGTGAAGGTCCGATAATTAAGGTTGGAATGGTTTTTGCAATTGAGCCAATGGTAAATATGGGCACCTGGGAAGCCAAGATACTTGATAACGGCTGGACAGCTGTAACAAAAGATAGATTACCTTCGGCACATTTTGAACACACAGTAGCTGTTACTAGCAACGGTCCTGAAATTTTGACAGGTTAATAGTTGTTTCCCTCGCTTAAACACGCTAAATTTCTATGAAATTTAGCGTAAGCTCGGGATACCTGCCTGTCGGCAGGCAGGAATTCGGACATTTATGCCAAAAGAAGAACTTATTGAAACTGAAGGAAAAATTGTTGAAGCACTACCCAATGCAATGTTTCGGGTTGAGCTAGAAAATGGTCACGTAGTACTTGCGCACGTTTCAGGTAAGATGCGTATGAATTTCATTCGAATTTTACCGGGTGACAAGGTAAAATTAGAGCTTTCTCCATACGATTTAAGTCGGGGGAGAATTACCTTTAGGGTTAAATAAAATGAAAGTAAAAGCTTCCGTAAAAAAGATTTGCGATCGATGTAAGATTATTAAGAGAGAAGGGGTAATCAGAGTAATCTGTACTAATCCTAAACATAAACAGAGACAAGGTTAAATTCTAAAAGAGGTGTTATTATGCCAAGAGTTTTAGGTGTTGATATTCCTAAAGAAAAAAGAATTGAAATATCGCTGACTTATTTATACGGCGTTGGACGTGCACTTTCCAATAAAATACTAAAAGAAATAAACATCGATCCTAATAAACGCGCTAAGGAATTATCGGATGAGGAAATAGCACGTATTACTAATTATCTTCAAAAAAGCGGATTAAGGGTTGAGGGAGATCTTAGACGCGATATCTCGCAAAATATAAAAAGATTGATGGATATAGGTTCATGGAGAGGGTCGAGACATAAAAAAGGCCTTCCTGTACGCGGGCAACGAACCCGTACCAATTCAAGAACAAGAAAAGGTCCAAGCAAGGGTAAAGGAAATATGGCTGTAGTTAAAAAAGCTGAGCCGTCAAAAGCAGCAGCAAAGCCAGCTAAATAGTTTTTTCTAAAAAAGCTTAAGGAGGCATAATGGCTACAAAGGAAAGGGCAAAAAAGAAGAAGATAGCAAAAGGTGTAACAAGCGGTATTGCCCATATTCAGGCGAGTTTTAACAATACGATCATTACTATTACTGATAAACAAGGCAATGTGCTTGTATGGTCAGCACCTGGAATTGTTGGTTATAGCGGATCAAAAAAATCAACTCCATTTGCTGCCCAGGTAGCAGCAACTGATGCCGGTAGAAAAGCAAAAGAAATCGGAGTTAAAGAATTAGAAGTCCGTGTAAAAGGGCCGGGCTTTGGAAGAGAATCAGCTATCAGGGCCTTACAAGCCGCTGGATTAATAATCACCACTATTAAAGATGTAACTCCTATACCGCATAATGGTTGCCGTCCTAAGAAGAAAAGGAGAGTATAATTTATGGCACGATATATTAATGCAGTTTGCAGGTTGTGCCGCAGGCAGGGAGAAAAATTATTCCTAAAAGGCACTAAATGTACAACCGAAAAGTGTACCGTCGTTAAAAGAGCTTATCCGCCAGGACAACACGGTCAAGGTAGAAGACAAAAGCTTTCTAATTACGGCCTGCAGTTAAGAGAAAAACAAAAAGTAAAAAGAATGTACGGAGTATTGGAAAAACAATTCCGTCTATATTTTGATACTGCTTCTAAATCAAAGGGTGTTACCGGTAAAGTATTATTACAGCTTTTAGAGAGAAGGCTAGATAATGTAGTCTTCCGTCTGGGATTAGGCTTATCCCGATCTCAAGCCAGACAGTTAGTCAGACACAACCATATTTGTGTAAACTCTCGCAGAGTAAACATTCCATCATTCTTAGTTGATAAAGATGATATTATTGAAGTTAAAACAAAAGAAAAAGCAAAGAATAAGTTTAAAGAGATCATGGAACAGTCTAAAGAACGTACAGTTCCAAGCTGGCTTGAATTTAATGCTACAGGTTTAAGCGGAAAAGTATTAAGGCTTCCTGAAAAAGAAGATATTCAGCAGACAATACAAGAACAATTGATCGTAGAGTTGTACTCGAAGTAATAGATTTATTAATTTATTGGTGTTTGCTTACCGTGTTACGCCCAATCCAATAGGATGGATTGGCGTTCACCTACCGTGAAGGAGAAAGAATAAATGGGTATAAAATGGAGAGATTTTCAATTACCAAAAAGACTTGAATGCGAAGAGGCTACTTATACAAATACATATGGGAAATTCTCAGCGGCTCCTTTTGAAAGGGGTTATGGCGTAACCTTAGGCAATTCCCTAAGAAGGGTATTGCTTTCCTCTATTGAAGGAAGTGCAGTAACCAGCGTAAAAATTGCAGGGGTTCAACATGAGTTTTCAACTATACCTGGAGTATTAGAGGATGTTCCAGAGATAATTCTTAATATTAAGAGTTTAGTTATAAACTCACATTCCAAGATTCCTAAAACTATAACCATTAAGGCTGATAAAAAGGGTGAAATCAAAGCTAAGGATATTGAGGTAGATGAAACTATTGAGATTATCAATCCAGAGTTGCATATAGCTACCCTTACCAAAGATACTAAGTTTCACGTTGAAATGGAAGTATCACGCGGCAGAGGTTATATGAGCGCAGAATTAAATAAAAAAGAGGATAAAACCATTGGGGCTATTCCAATTGATTCAATATTCACACCGATAAAGAGGATCAACTATTTTGTCGAGGATACCCGCGTAGGTCAAAAAACAGACTACGATAAACTAATCCTTGAGATCTTCACAAACGGTGCAATTAGTCCAAAGGATGCTCTTCTTTATGCTTCAAATATACTACAGAGGCATCTAGATATTTTTGTTAATTTCGGGGTTCTTCCTGAAGATATTGCGGAAGAAGAACCAGAGATGACTAAAGAAGAAACGGCTGTCTACGAGAAACTTAGACTTCCGATTTCAGAACTTGAATTATCTGTACGCAGCTCTAATTGCTTAAGAGAAGCCGGAATTAGGGTAATTGCCGACCTGGTTAAAAAGAATGAAGATGAAATGTTAGGGTTCAAGAATTTCGGTAAGAAATCATTAACTGAAATCAAAGAGTTGCTCATGGGTATGGGCTTAACTCTAGGCATGCAGGTTGACAGCAAAAAGCTAAAGAAAGCTTAAAAAGGCAAAAATGAGACATAAAATCAGAAAGCATAAGTTAAACCGTTTTACAAGTTGGAATGAAGCGACTTTAAAAAGTTTGGCAAGAAGTATTTTAAAATATCAAAGCATAAAAACCACGCTCCATAGGGCTAAGCTTGCCAGGACTCAGGTAGAGAAGCTGATTAATCTGACTAAAGATAATAGTATAAGTGCCAAAAGAGAAGCATTTAGGGTGTTGCAAGACCATAAACTGGTAAGTATTCTCTTTAAAGATATCGGACCGCTTTTTTCAAACCGGAAAAGCGGATTTACCCGCATTATCCATCTAGTAAATCGTAGAGGAGATAATGCCCAGATGGTAATATTTGAACTTACCGAAAAGAAAGTTAAAGAAATTAAAAAAGAGAAGAAAGCAAAAGAAAATAAAGTAGAAGCAACGAGTCCCGAAACTACTAAGGAAGTTCCTAGCACAGAGAAGAAAGAGGAAACATCTTCTACTCGCGAAAGGCATGATTTAAAAGGAAAACCATCTAAGAAATTCCTTGGTGGAATAAGAAACATATTTAAGAAAGAAAGGGATTCTTTATAAAATAAAGTTTATTCCATGCAAAAAGACACGAGGCTTGCCGAGCGTCTGGATAAAATTAATCCTTCCTCAACACTTGCCATTACCTCTAAGGCAAAGAAATTAAAATCAGAAGGTTTTGATGTTGTAAACCTGGCTGCCGGAGAACCTGATTTTGATACCCCGGATTTTATAAAAGAAGCTGCAATTGAAGCAATAAATAAGGGCTTTACCAAATACACACCCTCTACTGGTGTGATTGAATTAAGAAAAGCAATCTCTGAGAAATTCAAAAAAGATAATAACCTAAATTATACAACTTCCCAAATAGTTGTTTCTTGCGGAGCAAAACATAGTATCTTTAATGTTTTAATGGTACTGGTTAATCCGCTTGATGAGGTATTAATTTCACTTCCTTACTGGGTGAGCTACCCAGAAATGGTTAATCTCTGCCAAGGCACCCCTAAATTTATTAAAACCACTGCCAAAAACAACTTTAAATTCACTGCCTCTGACTTAGAAAAAAATATTACCCCTAAAACAAAAATACTTATTCTTAACAGTCCGTCCAATCCGACTGGTTGTGTTTATAACGAAAAGGAGCTAAAGGAAATTGCCGAAGTTTGCGTTAAAAATAAAATATTTGTTTTAAGCGACGAGATTTATGAAAAATTAATTTATGATAATCTTAAACACACATCGATTGCAAGCTTTAACAGCTCTATCTACGATTTGACTATTACCGTCAATGGCTTGTCTAAAAGCCACTCCATGACCGGATGGAGGGTTGGTTATCTTGGCGCACCATTATATATTGCTGAAGCCATATCCAGGCTTCAAGACCATTCAACTTCAAACCCGAATTCCATTGCCCAGAAAGCTGCAATTACAGCTTTATCCTCGGAAAACGATTTTAGCAAGAAAATGCGTTTAGAATTCCAAAAAAGACGCGATTATTGTATTGGTCGGTTAAGCAAAATGAAAAATATCGAAGCTGTTAATCCCAGCGGTGCATTTTATATATTTTTTGATATAACTAAGACCGGACTTAAATCTGATGTCTTTGCTAGCCGGTTACTGGAAGAGACCTATACCGGACTTATACCCGGAGATGGTTTTGGATTGGATAATTTTGTACGCATGAGTTTCGCAACTAGCATGGAACAATTAACAAAAGGAATGGATAGGCTCGAATTATGGCTCAAACAATAGCAGAAAAAATATTAAGTTCCCATGCCGGAAAACAGCTTAAAGCCGGAGATTTTGCGGTTTGTAAGATTGATTTTGCCTTTGGGCAAGATGGTACAAGCTCTATAATCATTGATCGGGTAAAAGAACTTGGACTTAAAGACTTAAAGACAAAATTCTGCATGGTTATAGACCATTCTGCACCCTCTCCAAGCGAAGGGGTTTCTCGGGTGCATAAGAAAATGCGCGATTTCTCAAATTCCTATAAAACCCGCTTATTTGATATTGGTTGTGGAGTATGCCATCAAGTCATTCCTGAATCCGGATTAATCCTACCCGGGGATTTAGTTTTAGGAGCTGATTCTCATACCTGCACATATGGTGCTTTAACGGCATTTTCAACGGGAGTGGGGTCTACTGATCTAGCCATTGCTTTAGCAACTGGAAATAATTGGTTTAAAGTACCAGAAAGCCTAAAGATCATCGTAAAGGGAAAAGTTCCTAAAGGTATCTATGCCAAAGATATTATTCTCTATATTATTAGCAAGATTAAAGCTGACGGAGCAACATATAAAGCAATTGAATTTTGTGGTCCGGTTATTCAGAATTTGGATATGGACGGACGGTTTACCATATGCAACATGGTTGTAGAAATGGGGGCAAAGGCCGGATTTGTACCTACGGATGCAATAACTTTATCCTGGCTTAAGTCTCGTAAAATAAATACTAGCAAAATTAAGCCCGTTCTGGCAGATAAAAATGCTGAATATAGAGAAGTTTTTGTATTTGATATTTCCAAGATAAATCCGCAGGTTTCAATTCCTCATAATGTTGATACTGTTATAGAGGCAAAAAAATTAAAAAAGATTAAAATAAACGAAGCTTTCTTAGGAACATGCACTAATGGAAGGCTGCAAGACCTAAAGATTGCGGCAAAAATATTAAAAAATAAGAGAATTCAACAGGATGTTAAATTTATTATTGCGCCTAGTTCTAGGGAAATATATTTAGAGGCTTTAAAACTCGGATTAATTGATATCTTTGTTAAATCCGGTGCAGTAATCGTCGCTCCGGGATGCGGCCCATGCGTAGGCACGCATAATGGTGTGCCTGCTGATAAAGAAATTGTTATTTCTAGCGCGAATAGGAATTTTAAAGGTAGAATGGGTAATCCTACTGCCTTTATTTATCTTGGCTCTCCGGCTACTGTAGCTGCTTCGGCAATTAAAGGCTATATTTGCGATCCAAGAGAATATTTGTAAGTTAACACCCGGCCTAAACGGATCGGCCGGTAGCATAGAAAATGCACACTTGCCAATCATATATGGCAAGGTGTGTCCCTTAATTAGTTGACACCCGGCGCTTATGTGGAATTGCGCCGGTGTCCACTTACTGTGGAGGATTTTATGGAAATAAGAGATCTGCTTTTATTGTGTATTGAGAGACACGCTTCGGACTTACATGTTACTGAAAATGAACCTCCGATTTTACGTGTAGACGGAAAGCTCATCCGGACTGATTTAGGGAAATTAAATAAACAAGATTTAAAAAAAATGATTTATAGCATTTTAACTAATATGCAAAAGGAAGTATTTGAAAAAGATATGGAATTAGATTTTTCACTTGCTTTGCCAGGCTTAGATCGATTCCGTGTTAATATACACCTGCAAAAAGGTTCGGTTGAAGGGGCATTTAGACGCATACCTTTAGAAATACCTACGATTGAAGGCCTAGGGCTTCCATCGATCATTCCGGAGTTAGCCCGCAGGCCAAACGGCCTGGTTTTAGTAACCGGCCCTACGGGTATGGGTAAAACTACCACCTTAGCTACTATGATTGACCTTATAAACCATGAACGCGAATGCCTTGTTGTTTGCATAGAAGACCCAATTGAGTTTATATATAAAAATGACAAAAGTATTATTAAACAAAGGGAAGTTTATGCAGATACTCATTCTTTTGCTGAAGCCCTAAGGCATGCGCTTCGCCAGGACCCTAATGTTATTGTTGTCGGTGAAATGCGTGATCTGGAGACAATTTCTACAGCATTAACTGCTGCAGAAACAGGACACTTAGTTTTAGCCACACTTCACACGCCTGATGCACCTCAAACAATCGAAAGAATTATTGACGTATTTCCTCCCCACCAGCAACAGCAGGTTAAACTCCAGCTGGCTGACTGTTTACAGGGGGTTATTTCTCAATTACTATTGCCTCATGCTTCAGGTAAGGGCCGCGTTTTAGCCACTGAAGTAATGGTAGGTACTTCCGGCATAAGGAATTTAATACGCGAGCAGGAAATTGAGCAAATCCCTACACTTATGCAAACCGGATCGCAATATGGAATGAGGACAATGGATAAATCCCTAAAAGAACTAACTCAAAAAGGCCTTATCACTTTAGATACGGCTTTAAGTAAAGTAAAGAACCCTGAGGAGTTTAGGCAACTATGATTCTTAAAGGTGAGTCTTTAAAATTAGGAAATAATATTAATACCGATTTTATTATATCCGGAAGATATAAATTCTCAATTACCGACATAAAAGAACTGTCTAAGCACATTATGGAGGATATAGATCCAAATTTCTATTCTAAAATTAAACCTGGCGCATCTTTTATTGTTGCCGGAAACAACTTTGGTATGGGTTCATCAAGAGAACAAGCTCCCTTGGTTATAAAAGAATCCGGCGTCTTGGCAGTCATAGCAAAGAGCTTTGCCCGCATATTTTACCGCAATTCTTTTAATATCGGACTTTGTCTCATCGAAACAGATACTGATAAGATTAATGAGCATGATATATTAGATATAGACCTAGATAACGGTATAATCAAAAATGTAACCCGGAATATCGAATTAAAAGCTAAGCCCTTCCCGGGATTCATGCAAGAACTTCTTAAGGAAGGCGGAATAATTAAATATTATCAAAAACACGGTCAGTTAAAAGTTTAAGAACTTATTAAAAAAAATGACACATAAAGTTACCTTGATACCTGGAGATGGAATTGGGCCTGAAGTAACCCTGGCAGCTAAAAGATGTATCGAAGCTACCGGAGTGAAAATTGACTGGGAAGAAGCCATAGCCGGATCAGATGCACTTAAACAAACAGGTGAATTATTACCTAAGTCTGCCATTGATTCAATTAAAAAAAATAAAGTCGCTTTGAAAGGCCCGATTATTACACCTATAGGCGAAGGATTTCGTTCGGTAAATGTAGCTATTAGGCATGCTTTAGATCTTTTTGCCTGTGTACGTCCAGCCAAGACCTACACCGGAGTGAAAAGTCTTTACAAAGATATCGATCTGGTATTGATCCGTGAAAACAGCGAAGATCTGTACTCGGGAATAGAATTTGAAGAAGGCAGACCTGAAACAACCGATCTGATTAAAAACATTGAGAAATACAGCGGTAAGAAAATTCGGCCAGATTCAGGAATAAGTATTAAGCCTATATCTAAGTTTGCATCCGAAAGAATTGTCCGTTTTGCTTTTGAATATGCTCTAAAACATAATCGTAAAAAAGTAACCGCAGTGCATAAGGCAAATATCATGAAATTTACCGATGGCCTATTCTTAAAAACTGCACGCATTGTAGCAAAAGAATATGAGGGTAAAATCGAATTTAGTGAAGCTATTGTCGACAATATGTGTATGCAACTTGTCCAGAAACCGCATAATTATGATGTATTAGTTTTACCTAACCTCTACGGAGATATTCTTTCAGATCTTTGTGCCGGCTTAATCGGTGGCTTAGGGATTGCCCCGGGAGCCAATATTGGTCTAGATACGGCTGTATTTGAAGCTGTACATGGATCTGCCCCTAAATATAAAGGCTTAAATAAAGTTAATCCCACAGCAATGATTCTATCCGGAGTATTAATGCTTGAATATCTAAAAGAGGAAAAAGCAGCCAGAGCCTTAGAGAATGCCATAAAGAAAGTTATTGAGAGAGGCAAAGATGTCACTTATGATTTTAAATCTACCCCGAATGACCCTACCGCAGTAGGAACTCAAGGTATGGCTGATGCCATTATAAAAGAAATAAGATGAAAATAAGCATTATTGGTGCAGGAAATGTCGGAGCCCTTACTGCTATGCGTCTAGCTCAATCCGGGCTAAGCAACATAGTTTTGATTGATATTGCCAAAGGTATGGCCATAGGTAAAACCCTGGATATGGAAGATGCCCAGGGTTTATTAAAGAGTAATTATGCTATTACTGCATCTGACGACATAAGCCTAATAAGAGATTCCAATATTGTAATTATTACTGCCGGCTTGGCTCGCAAGCCCGGAATGACCAGAGAAGAACTTCTAATAAAAAACTCCCAGATCTTAAAAAATTTGTCCTTAAATATAAAAGAATTTGCGCCGAAATCAATCGTAATCGTAGTAACCAATCCATTAGATCTGATGACCTATCTTGTTTTAAAAATAACAGGTTTTAAGGCGAATAAAGTTATAGGTATGGGTGTTAGCCTGGATACATCTCGCTTTGCTAACATTATCTCCAAGGAATTAAATATTAAAGTTACGGATGTAAAAGCCCTGGTTATCGGTTCTCATGGTGAAGCAATGCTACCCTTGCCCAGGCATAGTTATATAAAGGAAACAAATTTAAAAGAGCTACTCGAGTCAAGCAAGCTGGAATATTTACTTAAGAGAACGATTAATAGGGGCGCAGAAATTGTTGCAAATTTAGGTAACGGCAGTGCTTTTTTTGCACCCTCCGCAGCAATTAGTGAAATTGTAAATGCTATTTTTAAAAACGAAAAATCAATTATTCCCGCCTGTGCTTACTTAAATGGAGAATACGGGATCAAAGATATTTCTATAGGCGTACCTTGCTGCATCGGCAAAGAGGGAATAGAGAAAATAGTCGAACTTAAACTTGACCAAGAAGAAAAGGAAAAGCTAAGTAAATCAGCTGAAAGTATCCGTGAATTAGCCAAAAAGCTGCCTATTTAGCTTGGCTTTATTATGTATGACCTTGTAATAATCGGAGCAGGATGGGCAGGCGTAAATGCGGCTATAAAGGCTAAATCTTTAGGTTTAAAAACCGCAATTATC
>Ga0247841_10012545_pt1 | contig 11030 bp, 11 predicted proteins | sample LaCruzMarch2015__2_FD_192410 | JGI IMG/M metagenome (GOLD analysis project Ga0247841, IMG submission 192410) | Freshwater microbial communities from meromictic Lake La Cruz, Castile-La Mancha, Spain - LaCruzMarch2015_18m | ecosystem: Environmental > Aquatic > Freshwater > Lake | place: Spain...
TTGAAAGTTTGTTCGATTGATTCGATGGCAAAGTTAGTATATCTACGATAAGTAACTTTCCAGAAAGTAATTTGAGGATTACCAGTAAGGTAAACATCTTGAGCTCCATAAGCGACGAGTTGCATTAAGCCACCTCCCATTTTATAATATGGCTAAAGAAAAAATTTTTGAGAAATTAAATTAATTAATTATTAAATTAATTTAATTTTATTTTTTATCTAAGAAAAAATTTATTTAGATCTAAATTGGTTTTCATAAATTTCATTAAATATGTGTCTTCTAGTACTTCCTTTTTACCTTCATAATTTTTTGAGAATACATAAGAATCACCTCGTTTTTTTACAGACCATCCTTGCTCTATGGAATTAAAAAGTAAAAGCATTTTTTGAAATTTAATGGCGTCAACCTTTAAATCTTCATTTTCTAAATCTTTTAAGGAGTCTAGATTTATTTTAAATTCCATTAAAGTATTTCTATAAAAGTTTAATTATTTTTAAACTTATTATGTATTTGTAATTTTTTTCTATAAAATTTAGAATAATGTAGTTCTTCTTTTTCAAGATTATTTAAACTGCTTTTTACAATCTCTCCATTATCATTTGAATAATATATATTTTTAATCCTATATCCCTTCTTTTCAGGTAATATCTTCATAGTTTGAATACAATTAGCACAAGGCTTCGAATTTTGTAACTTATTATTTTTTGAAATTCTTATAACCAGTAAATTGATTGGTTCTAATTTCTTATTTCTCTCTAATGGTTTAAGCTTATTAATAGCATCGTGTTCAGCATGAATACCAGCTTCATTTCCATTACTATCACCCATCCTATTAAATCCAAAACTTAAAATATTAGCCTTTTTCAAAACGTTTTTGTTTGCCTTGTAAAAGACATGAAGCGTGATTATAATTTCCACACAAACAAGATGAAATCTGTGATTCTCCTTTTTCAAATGAAGAAATATCAGAATCAGATGGTAAACAGAATCGCTTCAAAAACAAAGTATCAAGTATTTGAGTCATTTTATATAATTGTTTAATTTATAAAATTATATTTAAATGATTTCAATTTTAATTTTGTGGCAAATTAAAATAAATAATTTCTCTATATTACAAATTAAATAAATTTTATTTAAAATATTAAAAGAGTTATGTTGTCTTTTAAACCGAAATCGAATAAAAAGATAAAATTCAACAAAAAATCCGCAGTTACACTTGATATAAAACATAAAGAGTTTTTACATGAATTTTCACAAGATGAAGACACTATTTTAGACTATAAATATCAAATACAAAATTTGAAGAAAAAATTAAATCAGGAAAATGAAAGTCTCTCTATAGAAGAAAAATTAGAAATTAATGATAAAATAATAGATTTAAAAGAAATAATAAAACAAACACAAAATAAAAAGAAAGAATATTTACTTGATAACTCAAAATATATTTTTGAGTATTTTGAAAATAAAAAAAATATTTCAACTGGTGTTAAGTGTGATACAAATAATAAATCAAATGCTATAAATAAATTTTTTAAAATAAAAGAAGAAATAGATAATGAAATTAGTTCAATCCAAAATGATAATAATAATATTGTCTTAAAATATTTAAGTAATGTTAGTGATGATTTTTTAGATATTAATAATTTTGTATATCAGACAGATATATGTCAAGTTTGCCACAAGGGTGAACTAATACCTCTTGAAGAAGAAGGTATAATGGTTTGTAATATATGTTCAAGAAGTATTCCATATTTAATAGAAAATGAAAAACCTTCATATAAAGAACCTCCAAAAGAAGTATGTTTTTATGCTTATAAACGTATAAATCATTTTAAAGAAATATTGGCACAATTTCAAGGCAAAGAAACAACTCAAATACCTTTGGATGTTATTGAAAATATTAAATTACAAATTAAAAAAGAGAGAATTGAATTATCTGAAATAACAAACACAAAAACAAAAGAAATTCTAAAAAAATTAGGCTATAATAAATATTACGAACACATACCATTTATTAAAGATAAATTAGGAATTAAACCACCAATTATGTCTCCTGAATTAGAAGAAACATTATGTAATCTTTTTATTGAGCTACAAGCTCCTTATTCAAAATTTTGTCCAGATGATCGTGTTAATTTTTTAAATTATTATTATACAGCATATAAGCTTTGTGAACTTTTATGTGAAGATAAATATTTACAACATTTCCCAATGTTAAAAGATCCAGAAAAAAGAATGGAACAAGATGTTATATGGAAGAAAATTTGTCAAGAATTAGATTGGGAATTTATACCAACTATTTAATATTAACATATACCATGTTCTCTAAAAGGTAGTAAAACTAATAATTCAAAAGCAAAATATAACATAAATGAATTTACGGACCAACACCATAATGTTCCTAATTAATTATACGAGTAATAAGTAATCATTAATAATGCTATTGTGTATGATAAACCTAAATAGTGCTTATTTACAAATAAACTAAAAAATAAAAAGAATAACCAAAAAAGGAAAAATACTCTATTATAACCAGTATCAAGATCAAACCAATCCTATTTAAGATGACCATTTTTCGCAACATTTGTTTTGAATTCTTTTTTATTTAATTCATAAATAAAATATGAAAAAGCTAGTATAGAGTAAGTTAACAACATTTTATTTCTTAATGGTATTTCTTTAATCAACATTAATGATGTTATTGGTTGTGTAAAAAGTAATAATTGTCCCAATGTTGAAAATATTCTATTTAATAATTTATTATTCAAATTTCTCCATAAAAAAAATTCAATTAACTACATTGTAAAAAACGACATCATAAAAATATAAGCATAAATGCTATCAAATAGTAGTATTTTGTAATTAGAATACTTATTATTAACAATAATACAAATGTACTAAACAAAAATGTATTACACCGACCAAAAAGAAAAATGAGACAAAAACAACTTAAAGATATTCTAATGTAATAAACTGTGTCGTAAGGCATCTTTGGATGGAGCAGAACCTATATTCCTTCTTATGCCTTTTCATAGCATTAGGGATATGGTTTTTAGTGGTTTAAAAATTTTAATCTGTAATGAAGTCCCCTTATTATTTCATATGATAATTGAGTAATAATTTGCTTATCTAAACTTGTATTAGTAAGATTTCAATTCCAATAATTCTAATGTAAGGTGAAATAATATTGTATAACAAAAGTTTCCAACCGCTTATAAAGCTGTCAAATGGAAATATGCCCAAGATTTTTTTTTATAGAAAATGTATAGGGTGCTTTTATATCACCATTAAGAAATTTGTCTCATTTTTCTTTTTGGTCGGTGTAATAGAAACATATTGGTTCCAACACATAAATTATTAGTTTATTATAATTTATGTAGTTTTTAATTAGTTGGTTTGTACGGGAATAATTTCAACATATTAGTATTATAAATCGAGTAATTAGGGACATTACTATTAGCCCCTACTCCATTACCAAAACACATTCCACCTCTTTGTTTATGTCTACGTGTTTTTCTTCCTTTTTTCCCGCGTTGTTTTTTAGTGGTTCTACGACGTCTTCTTCCACCAAATTTATCATCAGATTCACTGGTTGTATATCCAGACATTCTACTTGAATTTAATTCATCTAAATCCATAGTTCCTTGAGATTGAAATGATTCATCTAAATTATGTGGATCATCAGGAGCATGTGGAATAGCATCAAATTGTTGTGTATTAGGATTTTTAAAAATATGTTCATTTAATAACTCAATGATAACTTGTTCAGGAATATCACTAGAAGAACTGCTATGTTGTATAGTGTATATTTTCTGTATAATTTCATTATAAGTAACTCCTAGTTGTTGTAAACTAGAGATTTGATTTGGACTAAATTCATAACTTTGTAATTGTTGTAATTCTTGTTCAGTAAATGTACCTCCTTTCATTGTTCTACGTCTATTTCTTCTTTGTCTTTTATGTCTAGTATGTCGTTTCACCATAATATATTATTATTAGATTTAAATATATTATGTTATTTAGAATCCACCAGGGAATTTAACTAGATTGGCTCCGATACCAAAACCAGCACCTGATCTAGCTGTTACACCCATGGATGGAACATAAGTATCAAGAATGCTAAATGTGGCAGCAGCAGTTAAAGCAATTAATACAATTTCCTCAATATTCAAGGAACGTTTAGGAATAGCATAAGCAGCAATAGAAACCATCAAACCTTCAACAAGATACTTGATAATTCTCTTAACAAGTTCACTAACGTTTATTAATCTGTTCATTATATTAAATGTTAAGAAAAAATTATTATTGCGATAAAAAACTTAAAAATAAATAATTTAATTAATTAAAATGGATTGTTCTAAATCTAAGCAATCTAAAAAAGGTGGTTTTGAGAGAAAACAACAAAATGGAAAGGAAAATCCTAAATATGTTGATTTGTTAGAAGAAGATAAGCCTATAGCTAATCAAAAATTTGTATGTATGTCTTTTTGTTCACCCGAAAAAATCCTAAAGCAAAAGGAAATTTTCTTTTTTGAAGAATTCCTAAAGAACTGGGAGTTTAATAAATCTATGGAAAAGTTTTTACAGTTTATAAACTTTATTTCATATAAATATAATGTATCATTTGAAGATCTAAATAAGGATTTTAAAGATTTTGTCCAAGAAGAAAAGGATAATTTAGCTAAAACAAATTTATCAGATGATTATAAAACATATTTAGACAATCATGAAGATGAACTTCAAAAGAAATTTGATATTGAAAATAATTTCCAAACAAGCACTAGAGGATTAAAAATAAGAGGTTCTTATCCAACTCAAGAAGAAGCAGAATTAAGATGTAAAATGTTGAGAGAAATTGATCCTTATCATGATATCATGGTTGGACCAGTTGGTATGTGGATGCCTTGGGACCCAGAGGCTTATAAGACAGGTCGTGTTGAATACATGGAAGAAGAATTAAATCAATTAATGCATGAGAAACAAAAGAATGAGGATAATGCTAAACAAGCATTTGAACAACGTGTTAAGGAAACAAAACAAAAAGCTATTGAAGAAAATATTAAAAATGCTGAAAAATCTGGTAATACTTTGTCTCAAACTATTGACGAAAAGGGAAATTTGATTGGTGTGAATAATGCTAGTACTCAAGAGTTTACATTAGGTGAACAGGAAAATATTTCAACTGCTGATATTTGTAAGGAATTATTTGAAGGTGAAAATATTGTTGTCGGAAAGAGTGATTATGGTCAAAGTCAATTAAAATCTGGACCATTTGCAAAAAAATAAAGTTTTAAATTAGTATTTAAAAATTAAATAATATTACAATTATGAAAATTTGTTATATTATTTCTACTTGTGATAAATACTTAGATACACGTGTTAAATATCAGATGGAGTCATTTTTAAGTGATGTCGATAAGAATGATATTTTTTATTTGACATCAAAAATGAATATTGAAAAAAGACATTTTGGGTGGAATTGTATGGATGATTCACAAAATATAACTTGGAAATACATTTATTTTATTAAAAATATGAATAATATATTAGATTATGATTGGTATATATTTCCAGATGATGATACATTTATTTTTATTGATAGATTAAAAAATTTATTAAATAATTATAATAAAGATGAATTATATTATATTGGAAATGAACTTGATCATATTAAAAAAGAGTTTTGTCTTTATATGTCTGGAGGAGGAGGATATGCGATATCAAATGGATTATATAAATTAATTTATAATTATATTAATGAAATAGGAATAAATAATGCTTATTATCCATTAATTAATCTTAAAGAACAATTTTGTGATGATTTATGTATTGGTTTATGGATTAATGAACTTAAAACTAAACACAATATTAATCAAATTGATAATAAAAATTTTTTAATAGATCCACATAAAAATGAAGATGAATTAGATAAGGTTATAACAATACATAGAACTATGACTGAAGAAGCTAACAAATTTTATTATAATATATCAAAACAAAATAAAGAATTTAAAAAAGATACAGCATTTGTTCTAGTAACAGATTTAAATTATTTTACAAAATCAAAACGTACTATTATTGATTTAAGATCAAAAGGTAATTGGACTGGTGATATTGTTCTTATTACAATTGATTTTACGTTAAATACAAATTTTAAAAATTTTTATAATATTATTGATCTACATTTTGAGCCTATTGACAAATCACAACTCTTAAATAAAATAGGTGAACAAGGTTTTTCAAACTCAGATAAAAGAGAAATCACAAAACTAAATCAATGGGAAAAATTACACGTATTTGATGATTATTTTATGAAATGGGATCGTATTGTATTTTTGGATGCTGGATTACGTGTATTAGATGATGTTAAACATTTATTGGAATTAGATTACAAAAATAAAATACTTGCACCAAAAGATGGAAGATATAATAATTATAATTTATTTAAATGTCAGCTAAGTTATGACAATTTAGATATGATAGAAAAAGTAAAAAGAGATTTTGGAGAGAATATTTTAAACGATATGTATTTTTTGAATTGTATATGGATTTATGATACAAATATTTTAAGATTATGTGATAAAAATCAAATGATAGAAGCGATGAATACTTATACTTTATGTAGAACTAATGAAATGGGAGTAATGAATCTTTTATTAAGATTTAAATATAATTTATGGAAACCTTTTCCTGTAAAGATTTCATCAGGAAAATTTTTATTTGATTGGTGTGAATTAAACAATTCGAATACAAACTGGAGAGATTATTGTTTAATTAAATATCCAGTTACTATCTCATTTGATGATTGTTAAATAACACTATAATAATAATCATTTATTATATTTTTATTTTTAATATATCTACTCATTTTAGCAGAACAAATGCCTTCCATTTCTGCTGCTTTAGCTATAGTATCCCATGTTGCTAATAATTCATTAGTATCTTTTTCCCTCTTATATACTTTTTTACCAGTTGATGATGAAAATTTTTGTTTTTGAATATATGGAATTTTTAAAGATATTCCATAATAACCCTCATTTGATTCACCATCAACCCAAACTGTAGCTTTTAATGTATATGGTGATTCGTTTAGGTAAGTTTTGAGTTCTTTTATATCATTTTCAGATAATTCTTTATTAATACTTATTTTCCATTTTTGATATTCTTGTAATAATGTTGAATTTAATATCTTTCCACAATCAGAAAATTCGCAAGCATTAAAAATAAAAGTTTCCACATCTGAATTATTTGAATTTTTTTTATAGTCAACCGATTTCAATTTAATACCAATGTATCCATGATTACCATCAATTCGTTTTGGTTTAAATCTTGTATCTAAATAATTTTTAAGTAAATGAAATACTTCTTTAGTTGGTTTAACTTGGTTCCATAGACGATATCTTCCTTCTAAATTTACAGATAATTCTTGAACATCTGGTCTAACGATACATATTTCATTTATAAACTGATTAATTTTTTTATTCATATCATCTTCTGGTAACAAAACATTTTGATAAACAGATGTTTCATTTTTCTTAATAGTGTCAATTGTTTTTTGTTGTTTATCCATTTTTTCCCTCAAATTATTTATTTCAAGAGTTTGTTCTAAACAATTTTTTTCAAGTAATTTTATTTTTTCATTTAATAAGTTATTTTCTGTCTCTAATTCTTCATTACGTTTTGTAAGTTTATTAAAGTTTTCGATGCTATAAATCTTAGTTTGGATTATTTCTTTTATAATTTTTGTTAATTTATCAATAGTAAAGATGTCATTATAAGCAATAATTTCAGTTTTATTTTTATCGTTAATTTTAATTGTTCTTAATTGATGCTTAATTTTTGGATGTGATTTAATGAGATTTTCTATTTCAACTTTATTATGAACTCTAAATGCATTTTTTAGATTAAAATTATTATAATGCTTATGATGATAAGAAACTCTATTTGATAAATCATTAGTATGGCCGAATTTAATTAATTTCTCTCCATTTTCATTTGTATTATCAATAGTTCCAAAATAAATGCATTCAGTATTAACAGGAAATTGGCTTATCAATGCTTGTTCTACTTCTTTTTGTTTTTCATTAATGACTTTATCTTTATTTTGTAATTGTAATTTTAATTGATTACATTCTTCATCTATAGTTCCTTGTAAAATTTGTTCTAATTTCATATAATATTCATGAATTTCATCAGCTTTTTTAGTTTGAGATTTTAAACAGAATTTTTTAAATGTATTAATATTCATCATAAAAATTTCTTTATTATGACCACCATGAGATTTTTCATCTTGCTTTCCCATATGGGAAAGCAACTTTTTATAATCGTTGTCTAATTTAAAATGATTTTCTAATAAAATTTTTGACTTTACTTTTGATTAAATCCTAACCATTTCCATACATTATCTAAGTCAATAACAAAATCTTTTACTGGGTCACAATTCAAATAACAATAAAAACTTGATAAAAATAATTGTTGCTCAAAATCTGAAAAATTTGCTTTAATTTTTGACAATAATTTAATATTATAATCATTTGATAACTTAGTTATCGGGTTCTCTTCAATCAGTTTAACAATGTCTAATTGCTCCATTTACTATACATTAATAATAGCGTAGTCTTTAAGTTATGGTTAATATAATTGTTTTTGTTTTAAAAAGCAAAAGCAAGTTTTAAATACTGCTTTCCCTAAAGGAGGAGCAAAATTTACCACTTAGTAGTCTTTTTGACACTAATTTTAGGTCCAGCACCTCTCTTTTTACTCTTAGAAGGGTCATATTGTTCTTCTTGTGCTTCATCAGGTAATCCTTTAGATAATTCCCAGAATTCTTTTGAACCAAGACGGAAATCATTATGGTTATCAGCTTTATACCAGAAGACTTGGTCTTGAAGTTTATTGGATTTTGAGTTATTGTTAATAACAAGACACTCATAATTTTCTGTACATTGATCCATTACTTGGCAAAAGGACTCAAATGTTGGAAACATACCAGCATAATTGTCATATATTCGTTTTCTATTTGCAATGTAATTTTCTCTCAAAATAAAAACATAATCTATGTTGGTTCTCAGTGTGGGAGGAATGCCTAAAGGATATTGCATTGTGATGACCAACATGATCTTCCAATGTCTCCCGTTCATGAAGAGAAGACGCATTAATTTATCGCGAGCCCATGTATTGTCATATAAACAATCATCTAATATAACAAATGCTCTAGGATCAATTGATGAACGTTTATAAGTTTCCATTTCTTTTTTAACTTGATTTAATACAGTTCTCTGACGCTTTAAAATGTTTTCAATAATAGCGGAATTATATTCATTATGTATAAATAATTTTGGCACCATTTTACCATAAAAGCCATTACCTTCTTCTGTTCCTGATATAACAGTTCCAATAGGAATTTCTTGTTGATAATATAATAAATCTCTTACTAAAAATGATTTACCGGTATCACGTTTACCAATTAGTACCACAACAGGTCCTTTATTTTCAGTTGCTTTAAATTGAATACTTTTCATATCAAATTTTTTTAGCTCTAAACTCATTTCTATAATATTTTAAAAAGAAAATAAATACAAATTAAACGCTATTATATTTTTCCTAAATCAAACGAATAAATTTAATATTAGAAAGCTTTTAGAAATATCATTAAAGATATTGTTCAAATAATTAGTTAAAAACACATTTAATTTATATTTTAATTGACTAAAGATGATAAAAATCAATTATCAGAAAAGGAAAAATACTGAGCTTTTTAAGCATTTTGAGGAACCAACTTCACTTTTTCTCTCAAATACACAAAACTATATACCTATTTATACCAGATTTTTTAGTTTGAATGATAATAATTATAATAGTATTAATCTAAACAATAAATGGTATATTTCAAATATAAATACAGAAGGGAATGTTGAAGATAATGATAATCTTTTTATATGTAGAATAAAAAATATAGATACAAATAAGGTTAAGGATAAAGAAGTATTCTTTAAAATGGCACCTTTATTAGATCCATATAAGTATATGATTGGTAAATATGATATTTCAAATCCAAAATTATTTAATCTGCCTAAATTAAATTCAAACGAAGAAGATTGTAATTTAAAATTTATAGATCTAAATAACTCAGCTTATGTTGATGGATTATTTTTATTTTTATCAAGTCAATTAAGACATACATATAAGTTTATACATGGGGTCGAATATTATGGTTCTTTCTTAGGTATTAAAAATGAGTTTAGAATAAATGTTTTTGATGATATTGATTATTTAAATAATTCTGATTTTTTTAATAAAAATAAGAATATATTGTTTAAAATAGACGATTATGAATATTTATTTCAACAAGAGAATACAAAATTAAAACCACTAATAATTGGTAATAATATTAGTTTAAATTCTTTAAAATCTGTTGATGGTGAAATGTTTGATGATGTTTTTGATGAAGAAAATAATTCAATTGACTTAAATGAATTAAAAGATTTATCATTAGATTTAGTTGATATTACAAGTCATCCTTTAATAACAGAACATAATGTAACTTTAAAATCAAATTCAAGTTGTTCATCACGTTCTTCCTATACAAATGATGGTGATTTAGCTGATGATGAATGCGAAGAATGTGATCAAAATGGTGAAGTATTTGACTCTGGTTCTGAAAAAGATAGTGATGGTTCAAAAGATTCAAAAAATGAATTAAAACAAGATGATGAATGGGATGAAGAGGAGAGAATAAATGTATTTATACCAAAATTTCCAGTTCAAATTATTGGAATGGAATATTGTGAAAATACTTTTGATGATTTAATTTTAACAAATGAATTAACAAATGAAGAATGGTATTCAGTATTTATGCAAATAATAATGATACTTATTACATATCAGAAAGCTTTTAATTTTACTCATAATGATTTACATACAAATAATGTTATGTATAATCAAACTGACAAAAAATTTTTATATTATTATTATAAGAAAAAATACTACAAAGTTCCAACATTTGGAAGAATATTTAAAATAATAGACTT
>Ga0247841_10012546_pt1 | contig 11029 bp, 10 predicted proteins | sample LaCruzMarch2015__2_FD_192410 | JGI IMG/M metagenome (GOLD analysis project Ga0247841, IMG submission 192410) | Freshwater microbial communities from meromictic Lake La Cruz, Castile-La Mancha, Spain - LaCruzMarch2015_18m | ecosystem: Environmental > Aquatic > Freshwater > Lake | place: Spain...
AAGCCTCTTCCCCGCCTTCTATCCAAAAAGGAGATCGCGCTGCAGCAAAAGAAAGAAGCAGCATGCCGTCAGCAAATGATAGACGCGTACAACAGCGATAAGCGGCGTCGACAAAGGGACGAATACCGCGAGTTTGAGAGCTTGTGGGTAGATTCCTCCCTGGATGAGAACGACTTTAAATTGCCGGCACCGCTGTACGATCTGCCAGCAAGAGCCGCGTACGTCCTGACAGACTTCACGTTGTCAGATGCATCGCGCCCTTGTGAGAAATACGATGGGCCCGTTCACGAGTTTTGCAGGCTGGATGCTGTTCCTCCACCGCCTAAGGAGCTGTTCGTGCAGTCTATTGACGCATAACGATGTATAAAAGTGTAATTTTGTGTGGAAACTAAGTGTTCGGACGCATGCTTGAGTTTTTGTGTGTGTTCACACTGTTGTTGCTGGGCGAGCGCGTGGTGTTTGCTGTTATTTGTCTGATATGTTATTTTCTTGGATGCGGCTCCGACAAGCGGTCGGTGTGGTTCGTAAGCACCGTGATTCAGAGCACGATGAACCTAGTTACCGGCATTCTGGCTGCGTTGTCGCGGCTCGTGACGTTTAGCCTGCGAGGGTTAGTGTGGTGCGTGTTGATGATGATACTGTGGGGGTCCTTGTACGTTGTCGCGCATCACGCCTCGACGGCGATGGCATCGTTTCAGCGAACCTATAACTCGGATATGGCGGGGCTCGTTCGCTTCGTGATGGTGGTCCCGATGAAGGTTCTCTTGTTATTATGGGACGCGCTGATTCCAATATGGAACCTACTCGTTTATTGTGTGAAGACCATTCCAGTCAGGGTGTTGCTCGAGAACATTCTGCAGGACGTCAGCGACTTCGAATCCAGTATCTTGGAGCTGGCATACGCAGCAGAGGCGCTCATGTCGTCGGTGTTTTCCTATGTCACCACGTGGATGTTTCCTCCCGACTCCTTTGATGCAGGGCTCCGTATTCTCGACTTGATGACACCCCTCGGGCACATGCGGCTCTGCGTGTCGTACGTTCTCGCTTGGTTCGGAAAGATGTGCGTCATCAGCTTGCCTCTGGTGGATTGGATCATGTATCCGTTTTTGGACATCAACTTTGGTGAGGCCGTGCACTACCTGACAAACACACTTTTGTTCCTGGTCGTGCAGGTTCCTGCGATCACGATCGATCGCTGCAGCGCCGGCGGGGCTGAGCTGATTTACTGCCTTCCAGATTTTGAGCCCGTATTCGATTTGGCTGTACGGGGCGTGCGCAGCGTGGGGCTTGGGATTGACAATTGGATGGACGTGACGCTGCTGATTGTGCAGGCCGCGCTGGTGGGGACGAATCCATCGTGCAGCGGATGGGCGGTGGTTGATTTCCACACAGGGAACGGGCAGGACACGCTCATGGGTATTAACGAAACACGCGTACTCGGCATTAGCGCATACGAATTCGTTAAAACGGACGGCAGGAACATGGAACTGTACACGCGAACCACCGTCCAGCAGTTTCCAAATGCATTCCCGTTTGACGTCCGGCTGGACTTTGGGCTGGCCCTGGTCACTGCTTCGCAGGATTCGAAGGGGGTGATGGGGTGTAAATGCGTGGACGAGTCGTTCGGCATGCAGATCGTGTGTGCGGTTGCGTCGCTCCATGGCGGGGATGACAATTTCTTGGTACCCGTGGAGTTTCGAATACCCACGACGTCGTTTTATATGGGGTGCAGCCGGTCCAAAATCAAGGTGGAGTCCATACGATGGCCGGTCACCAGGTACACCGCGCCGGGCGTAAAGTCGTCGGCCTCGCCTGTTGCGGAAGCAGCGATATGGGTGCGGCCGTTCTGCAGCAGCGAGTCGATCGACATTGTGTGTATCGAGGCGTTCTCGTTGGCCGGGTGTTTTCCATATTGCATGGGACTCTGGACCAGAGGATACACCGGGTCCATCGTGCTTCGCGACGCGGACGAGTGGGCTTCCTCGGTGTCCATGATGAATCGAGACTGCGGACTGCGGACGTGGGACGTGAAGTCGGGCGCGCTGGCGGAGACCACTGCGAAGTTAAGAAGCAACTCGGGCGTCACCAACGCGTGGATGGGCAGCAGTGAGGTGCAGATGAACAGCTCGCATTGCATTTATTCGGGGGCCACCTTGTCCCGCATGATGAAGACATCGGTGCCTGGATACGGCGTGTACCGCTCCGTGGACCTGTCGAACCAGCCGTTCGCCTTTGCCGGCGACTTGGTGTTCACCGCGGTGCAAACATCCAGCGCAAACACCTGGGGCGTCAAGGTCTCCAGACTCTGGGGAAATCAGGTGTGTGCGGCGATGGCGCGCTTAAAATGCAGCACCTCGTCGTCCGTCAGGGGGGCGCATTGGGACGCGAGCTCGATGCATTTTCGAATCTGTTCCAACGGTAGCTGTGCGCGCTGGCGTTCAAGATCGATGGCCGCCCTCTCCATCGCGAGTTTGCGCTCCATGCTGGCGACATCGTCTGTGGTGGGCTTGACGGCGGGCGTCTCGCGTGGGGTTGGCCCGTTGACGTCTTTCTCAAAGTAGTTGACAAGCACCTGCGCGATCGCGCGACGGGTGGGGAGGGACGCGGTGCGTCTGGGCAGGGTCAGAAGAAGGTGGATGGCGTTTCCAAAGCTGACCAGCTTCCGCGGATTTTTCTTGTGGGCCGAGGTTCTGAGCGTTAGCAGCGACGCGGTCTCCGACTTGGACCCGATGCGCGCGAGCGTTTGCGATGCCTTCTTGCGGTCCCGCCCCGTTAGCACGGTGAACAGGTCCAGCGCGAACATGAGGCCGTCGTCCGTGACTCGGACCGGGGTGGATTGCGGGGCGACCGACTCGAACGATATGGTGGTTAGCATGGTGGGAACACTGATTTTTGTGCCGTGTGTGTATAGGGTGTGGGCAGGTGTTTTTTATGCTGACGCGTTTCTTTCTTTTGGGAACACTGATTTTTGTGCCGTGTGTGTATAGGGTGTGGGCAGGTGTTTTTTATGCTGACGCGTTTCTTTCTTTCAGGCCAACGAGTTTACTATGGTGGACATCAACAAATTCATCCCCGCGCAGGCGCCGTGTGTGACCCCAAGAGACTGCAAGTCCGTGGATAGGTCCTGCATGGCTGGCTCCTGCAAGGTGGCGGTTCCGTACGCGTTCGACGCCACGCCGTGGGCCCACATCCCTGCGCTGACCACCGACCGATACGCGTTCTGGATCACCAACCCGTCCATGGCCATGTTTTCGGCCGTGAATCTGTACTGCAGAAAGGGACGGGGGGTTACGGCGTACGTCATCGAGAGCTCCTACGCAAGCATTCAGATCTGGCGCTTCGATCCGTACGAGTACTGCCCCATGGTGAACGGCGTTCGCACGTGCCCGCCAGACACGACCGCAACGTACAGGACGCTCCCCGGGTTCATTGTGGGGGACTTTGACGCCAATCAGGTGTGCACGCAGCGGTTCAACGTGATGGCGCCGGGGATGACCTACATCAACGAGTACAACATCGCCATCACAATACTGGAGACGACCTTCGTCAACATGGACGTGGACCGGCTGCGCCCGCTGAACGCCTCGCAGGCTAGGTGCGTTGGCTGGCAATGGGTGGTGGCGCTTGTGGTTTGGGTGTGGCGGGGGCGTCGTCGATGTCGGTGAGCAGCAGCTCGATCTCTTCGTCGGTGGGAGGTTGGTGCGATGGCGTCAGGGGGCTCTCTCTGGAGGACGCGAAGTAGACCAGTCGCAGGGTGTCAACCGTGATCAGCAGGGCCATTGCGTAGACGAATACGGCGGTGCCTCGGGACGGGTCGGTTTTTAGCGTGTCGTAGCATCGGAACTGTGTGAGCTGCATGGAGCTGACCATCACCTCTATGCACAGCAGGATTGTAATCACGTATATGTCCAGGATCAGTGCAAACTGGGACAGGTGCTTGAATAGCAGGCACATCAGCACGATGCAGGGCACCGAGAACAGCCGCAGGAACACGAGCGTCATCACGACGTGGTAGAGCGCGCCGCACTCCAGCTGCACCCGCGTGGGGTCCGCGGCCGCTCGTAATGTGCCGAAGGTGATGCTGCAAAGGAGAAAATTAAGCAGGGCGCACACGAACAAATGCTTGCTTAAGGGTCCTTGAAAGATTGCCATACCTTGCGCACGTCCGTTTTCTGTTTTAATAGTCCTGGGACGAACTGTTGGAGGCAGGACGCACAGAGGCAGAGCGTGCGCGTTTGGTGAAATGATCCGTGTCCTCTTCGTCCGCGGGTTTGAATGCCTTGCGTTTGAGCTCGCCGGTCGCGAAGTGCGTGTAGAAGTTGAGAAGCTTGAAGATCTCGTTGATTTCGCTCATCATCTTGAATTCCTCCAGAATGCGGCGGTACACCTTGTTGAGGAGGTACATCCCGATGTCACCGCCGCGCGCGAACGCCTGCATCTCCAGGAGCGCGTTGGTGAAGGCCGCCTGGTTGCGGGTGTGGCCGGTGAGCACCGTGAGCAGCTCGTCGCCGTACGCTTTCACCTTGTCGTGCTGTAGGTACTTGGAAAGAGCGGGTTCGTCCTTTGGGAGGTAGCGAATAAGGTCGTTGGTCTCCTCGGGCGTAATGAGCAGCGGGGCGCCGAGCTTCTTGCGCTTCAGGCTCTTCTGGAAATCCTGCAGCTTGCTTATGAGGGAGAACGACATTGTGTGGTTTCCTGTTGAGTTGAAGTTTTTTTATATTTTAAAATTTATTCAGAATCGCAAACAATGCGTGCGAGAGAACGTAGGCCCCGTCGTACACGCACGTGACCCCGTTGATGTATGCAAGCATGGGGTGGCCCGATGGTTTGGATAGGGCCTGCACGCACTCGGGCGAGTTGAGGCTCTGCGACGTCCCAATGCACTCCACCACGAAAAATAAGGTGTACATTAGGATGTTGAGGCAGTGAAGGCTGCGCTGGTAGGTCATGAGCAGCTTGAAGACAAGCGGGCACAGCGTGAGACGGATGCACTTGATGCACAGAAACGTGAGCATGCTCTCCCACAGACCGGGGCAGTGGTCCAGCACCACCGATGCCTCCGTGCGGTGCAGCTCGATGCCAGTCACCACAAACAGGATGACGCGCAGCAGAAATATGAAGATGTGCAGGCGGATGTCGTTCTGGGACATGGGCAGACGATGCCGGAACTCGAGTTTTATAGCAGGTTCCGAAAGTCAATGGGAACGCGTCTGGCGGTAAATTTGGCCTTGGCGCCTGTGTGTGTTCCGCTAACTATCGATCGGAATCGGGGGGAACTCCCCTTTGCAAATACGGCATAATAATACCCCAATGCCAGTATCGTTCCAGCGGATCCGCCTATGATTCTGTAGAGTTCCTCGTCATTCGCCAACGGAGAGGTCTTGAGAGACGCCAAATACATGGTAACATGCAGGGATTGGTGCGCTGAGGGGAATGCCACGCTTAAGCACGAAACAAGCACGCACGCTGTGGCAATAAGATTTCCAGCAATAGCATTTGGTGCCACAGGGTTGTTTAGGGTTGGAGTATCCACGCTTTCGTTAGGCGTGATAGGCGTCAAAACTGGGACGTCACAACCGTCTGCCACTGGTGTGTATTCGACTGCGAATGATGTGTTTGATGCTGTTGGCGTACTAGTGGACGGCTTGCTCCAGTGCACATTGACCAATATGACGTCACAGTAGCATTGAATGAGATGTGTGAGCCCTATTAGAAGAAACGCCACACAGAACATCTCGTCGATGGCATATTTTGTGTGCATATCTGCAAGGGCCGTTGTAAAATTGGACGAGGAATGAGAAGGAGGAGTGTATTCGCTGTCGTATACCTCGTCAAGCCTGTTTCGTATCATTGCAGCAGTGTACGCGCCGAATAACTGACCAATTAGCATTATTGCAATTTGGAATGCATATCTAACAAATGTGTTGGACACGCTGACTTCTGGTACACCCTTTGGGGTTTCGACGGTGTCCCACTTGGCCCAGGGACCGAGTCGCAGGAAGATGAAGAGATACGGATTTAGGAACGGGAAAGAAAACACCACCAGAATTACATACAAGCACATGCCAGAGTACACATGATCTGCAAGTCCAATGCGCGAGAAACATAGCAGTGCTGCAATTACTGCAAGGTATTCCTTTAGCGTGTTTCCTGCTACGCTTTTCCCCCATGCACCAAGGTCGTGTCCTGCTTCTTTCATGTGTACGGGCGTTTTAACCACCCTTTCCATCTTGTACACGCTGCTCGCCATATGTTTATATATCGCTTTCGGGCATGAACTGACGCTTTGTTCTTTTTCTGCAGGTGGCTGACCAAGTTTATGCACCCCGACACCATGGAGTTCAGCGACCATATGTTCCTGCCCACGTCGACGCTTGCCGCGGGAAAGCTGTGCCCGGACCAGCGACGCGTGCCGCAGCTTGGGTCCTTGCTGGCCGAGTCCTTGGTGTCGGCGGTGCTGCTTGTGAAGCTGGTGGTTATCGTTGGCGTGTCCGCGCCCAAGTTGATAGACCTGATTGCGGGACCCTGCTACCAGGACAGCAAGAGCCACAGCCTGCTGATGAACTGCGGGGCCGAGATCTTCAGCCTCGAGGAGTTCTTCGGCGCGGTGTACGCTGCAAATGGCCACTATTGGCGCTCGTTTGCCATTTTGGGTAACTTTCTGAGCCCGGGCCGAGAGCAGTCGTTCCTGAACGGAATCACGATGGTGGGCGAGAACAGCGGCGCGTCGGCGTATATTCCGAGCGCAGGAAAGGTGGCGTCGAAAATGGGCGAGACGGATCCCACCACCGCCGCGACCCAGCTGCAGGATATGTTTTCTGGGCCCGGCGGTCGGTTTGGCGCCATGTCGTCGATGATGTCGGTCTACATGAAGACGATGATCAATCCCATTGCAGAAGCGCACTGGATCTACCGCATCGCCTCTCGCATAGTCGTGCAGAGCATTGAGGCGTCACGGGGCAAGCGAACTGTTGGCACTGTGTTCTGGAATGTTGTCACCGAGGGGAAGGTCGATTTCGAAGAGCTGGTGACCAAGCGCATGTACAATACCTGTGGCGGGTTCTCTCTCCTCGCGGGCTATTCCTCGCCGCTGGGGAAGGCGATTCTTCACTTTTGCTTTGCCAGCGTCAAGGCCACGGTCGCCACGCACGATCTGGTGTCGCTGTTCATGGTCGATATTCCCGTCATGGCGTGCGTGTGCAAGCAGAGCGTGGGCCAGCCGGCGGACTATGCCTTGCATCACTGCGAGGTGCCAGATCGCACGAAGGTGGTGCTGAGGCGGTTGCTGGACTCCTCCAGTCAGTGCGATCAGATCGTGACCGACATGACTACAAACCTAAAGGGGCTGTACGACGACGTGTTTGGTGAGATGTATGCCGGGACCACGTACGTTGCGTCGATACTGGATTCGTTCGTCTCCATACTCGATACGTCCGGCGGCAGCGGGAACTGCGACAACTACGAGACGAACCCGTATGTGCAGGTCATCATCCCGCAGCCGGTGGACTACTGGCGCGTGTGCACGAAGACGGACGTGTGTCGCGTTCGCTGTCAGCAGCAGGTTGAGGCGTTCGAGCGGGTTCGGTCCTCCGACGTGAAGACCACCGCTGCGACCCAGGTCGTCGAAAGCATGTTCTTTCCGATGATAAGCGACGACGTCTACACGCCCTTTCCAGACACTGGCGTCCTGGCGCTGATGGAGCTGGACGATTGCTCGATGTGCCCCGACGGCGGGGTCGAGGACCGTTGCTTCATGGCGGGGGGGTTTGGCGGAATCAACGCGCAGTTTCAGGTGCTGCGGTACTGCGTGCCGTCGTCGCTCGGCCAGGGCGTGAGCAGCGCGGGGAGCTGGGAGACGATGGGCATCAGCGGCAAGAGTGTCAGCATCCAGTTTGTGCGCACTGGTCTCTCGGGCTGGACCAGCATGTATTCGATTGTGAGTATGCAGGACCAGTTGGTGCAGGTGTGCTCGCGGGTGGGGTGTGTGGAATTCACTCCGGGGGACATCGACTCCGAGGCGCTGGGGTTCGACGCCATGCAGGTGCTGGACGACGTCGGCGTGTTTCACCTGCGAACGGTGAACGGATTGACGAGCTACTGCCTCAGGGCTGTTGGCGACTGGCAGTTCGACGTGTGTCCCGAAACGAACATTTGGAACCAGGGCCTGTACCACGTCGTGATCGATTCGCAGAAGGGCGTCTTGCTGCTGCCGTTTGACGACCTGGACATGCAGGTGTGCCGATTGAGCGGCGTGGCCATTATCGGATGCGTCAAGCACACCGGCTTCGATTACAAGTCCGTGCCCGTCAAGACTCGGGGAAAGCAGAGCCGCGTCTCGCAGTATGTGGCCCGGGGCTACGGGGTGTTTGTGACCACGGACGCGTCCTCGCACTGGCTGCGGATGCTCAGCGTCAACGTGGTCGGGACTACGGCGTCGGTGGCCATGAAAAACAGCATGGGTGCCAGCGTGGGCTACGAAATTCAGCAGGTGTGCGCGATCGATTCCTGCATCGGATGCAAGGGGCTCGCGGTGCAGAGGCTGTGTTACGCCGCGCAGCAGTGCCTGATCGGCCGGTGCATAGGGACCATGGTCAACACGATCAGGCCGCTGTGTGCCATTGGCTCTGCGGTGCAATCCAGCTACAACGTGTACATATCCTATGCGGAGGGCGCGTGGCTTGTGATATCGGACTCGCTCGTGTCCATACTGCAGTTGTCCACCGGCGGCATCCAGAAGCCCATCGCCATCACGTGGCCGGACAAGGCCTTTTTCGGGACGGTCTGCAGCATGAAGGACACGCTCGCCTCGCAGGTCAGCATATTGACCTCGGCCGTCAACGGGATCGTGCAGGCGAGCGTGCCGATGGCCCAGATGCGCATGGGGCAGGCGGTGGACAACCGGTTTCTGGCGGTGTTCAGCATGACCATGACGTCCATGACGAGCTTCATTTTCCACCTGACGCTCTGCCCGCTCTACGCGCTCATGGCCATGCAGAAGACCATCGTGTGCGAGACGTCGAGCTTGGTCGGCATTTTGACGGGGAACAACTTCCTCACGATCGGCGACCCGTCCATCCAGTCCATCGCGAACAGCGGAACCGGCAGGTGCCTCACGGCCGTGCATGCCGAGAACAGCAACGGCGCGAACTCGGGGATGGACAATGCCGCGGGATTTATTTCGGTGGCGGCCCAGATGATCACGAATATGGCGACGTTCGTCGAGTCCATGCCGCTGGAGAACATGAAGCACTCGGTGGACGCGACGTTCACGTGGGTGCTGGGCGTCGTGGGCTCGCTGCAGGACGTGCTGGCAACGATCGACGTGAAAAAGTAAGAGTGGTAGCAGAGGGTTAAGCGACGTGTGTTTCGCTGCGTGCGTTTTTTCGTATTATCTTTTACATCCACATCGTCACCCGACCGGACGCATCTGTTTTATTATTATGGCGAGAGGCCGCAGCTGTTGATTAAAACCGCCACCGGTGTAAAGGTTCAAATAAAACGCCTCCCACGTGATGACAAGATTTTTTCAGATGGCACTCTTCAGATGGCGCTCAGAGATATTAAAGTTGTGATGTGTCAATGGAAATGCACAGCCATTTGGTGCCCAAAGTTCTCTGTGTCATTATGTTCATTCCATATATTCTTTTCATTTTGGCTTTATGTCTTGGGGTCATTATCGCAGCGATCTTCTACGGGATTTCTGGTTATTGGATATCCAATCTTGAACCTGTACAAACCAGCTAAACAGACGGACACGGCGGTCAACGAAGCCGCAGAGCCGCTCCTGGATGGCGTGGTGAACCTGGTGGATGTGCACGTGATAGCGACGCTTGTAGTGGCACTAGTCCTTTGGCGGCATCATACGCGTCTTCGCACTTTATTATCTCCACGCACACAGGAGTGACAGGGGCCGTAGTCCAGTTAAGCTGCAGGTAGTCCTTGTGGTCGATGGCGTGGTGCACCTGGTCGCGCTCGCCGCGGGGGTCCCATAAAACCTCGTGGTGAAGCGCCAGCGGGTACACACACTTGTAGCCCTCAGGGCAGAAACTGCGCACCTGCCGGACCATGTGGTCGAATGAATAGTGCTCGAACATCGTCGTCTTGTACTCGTAGTCTCGGAGGGTGTGCATGCTGGTGTTGGGGCACTTGGTGACGTCCTTAAGGTGCAGGTACTTGATCTTCACGCGGCGGGTCGCCATGGCGTGGGTGTTGATGCAGTGCACATATACACGAATCATCTCATTGTTGCTTGCGTTTCAACTGCAGCATCACCAACCGAAACGCAAACGCCAGCGCTGAAATCGTGAGTGGATTTTTGCGGTCGAGGGTTTGGTGGTGGTATGCAATAAAGGTTGTCCACATAGAGGTCCAGGTGACGCATAGACATGGTTGGCTGTGGGTTTCGTAGACGATGAGCACTGCGTTTGCCGATGTTACCAAAATGTTTGCGACTTCAAGTGCACGCGTTGCTTCTATGACTTCCCAGTAAAGAAAGGCGCCGATTGTGAGCATGACGAGTAAGATTTTCATCCAATATGGCACGCCTGCAAGTTGGTGTTAATTTGCTTTGAATGATGATTTATTTGCAAAGTACTTGACATAGATGGCTGCAATATGGTTTTCAAGCCATTGGGTGGTACCTTCGTCAACCAATGCCTTTACGTCGGTTTGAATCTTTTTGACGTCCTTTCGGATGGTTGTCAGTTCACGCTTCATGTCGGATTTTGCAACCATGTTATTTATTATCCACTGAATAGCTGGGTCGGAAGACTGTGGCGGAGGGTCGTCAATGTCGTCCTCCTCGTCGCTCTCAATATCGATCCTGTCAATGATCACCATTTGCTGTGGGTGTTGTTCTTTTTTATATTTTATAGACGCGTTTTTTTTAATTCGCGAACAGGAAACCATTTGCGTTTCAAGCGCCTTTAATCTTTCACGCTCTCAAGCCGCGCCATAATGGCCTCGACCACCGCCGCGCTGCGCTTGAGATCGAGGGCGTAGTTCAGCGCGTTCTGCCCGCACGTCGTCT
>Ga0247841_10012553_pt1 | contig 11025 bp, 9 predicted proteins | sample LaCruzMarch2015__2_FD_192410 | JGI IMG/M metagenome (GOLD analysis project Ga0247841, IMG submission 192410) | Freshwater microbial communities from meromictic Lake La Cruz, Castile-La Mancha, Spain - LaCruzMarch2015_18m | ecosystem: Environmental > Aquatic > Freshwater > Lake | place: Spain...
CGTGGCCGTGACGGTAGCCCTCGGCCTCGCGCACCAGGAAATCGTGCTGAAGAAGCTCGATGCGGTGAGCGCGGTCACGGACGCCATGATCTACGGAACGGCTGTGCGCCTGCGTCAACAGGGCGTGGCCATCCACAAGCGCGCCGCCGGTGCCATGCTGAGCATGGAAACCCTGAAGAAGGCCTTCGTCGAGATCAACGGAGCCATGGAGGACATCGCCTCCTTCCGTCGCGAAGCTCTTCCGCAGATGGAGACCGTCATCGGCGAGCTGGACGTCCTGTCCGGCGACGCCGAGAAGAACGTGCTCAAGATGGAACGCGGCAACCGGGCGAAGGTCGAGATCGACCTGCCCATCGATGCCGTCGCCGCCTGACCTGAACAGTTCTAGTGCTCAGTGTGCCGGCGGTGGGTCGCAGTGACTCACCGCCGGCATTTCTCAAGCCCCGCAACGAAAGAAGAAGGAGACCGAGAGATGAAGAAGCTCACGCAGTTCCTGATGGCCGTGGTGTTCGCGCTCGTCGCGACCACGCTGACCGTGCCCGACTCGAGCGCCCAGGCGCAGACCCAGACGCCGGTGAAGAACGAGTTCACCGTGGCCTGGTCCACCTACGTGACCTGGAACCTCACCCCCTTCCTGCGGGACTCGGGCCTGCTGAAGAAGTGGGGTGACAAGTACGGCATCGTCATCAACATCACGCCGATGATGGCCTACCTCGAGAGCTACACCCAGTTCACGAACAACAAGGTCGACGCCGTCATGGTCACCAACATGGACGCCATGATGGGACCGTCGTTCGGTGGTGTCGACTCCGAGTTCATCACGATCCAGGACTACAGCGACGGCAACGACTCGGCGTTGACGCGTACCGGGACGACCATGGCCGACCTCATCGGTCGAAAGATCTTCCTGCTCATGGGCTCCGTGTCGCAGTTCCTCGTGGGCCGTTGCGTCGAGATGGCCGGCATGAAGATGTCCGACATCACGCTCGTGAACGCGAACGACGAGAACGAGCTTCAGAACATGTTCAGCTTCACGGACGACCCGAACCTGACGGTGTGCACCTGGAACCCCATCGTCCAGCGCCTACGTGGGATGAAGAACTCGCGCTCCCTGTGCAACTCGTCGCAGATTCCGGGCGAGATCATGGACGGGCCTCTCGTCCGCAAGGATGCGGACGAGCGATTCAAGATGGCGCTGACCGGAGCCTACTACGAGGGCATCGCGATGCTCGCCAAGAAGGGCGCCTCGCACAACAAGGTGGTCGCCTCGGCCGCCAAGGTCTCCGAGTGCACGGTTCCCGAGTACGAAGGGCAGCTGAAGACCACCGCCCTGTTCATGAACCCGCAGGCGGCTTTCGACTTCCTCACGGCGCCGGGCTTTAGGATCCTGATGCAGACGGTTCAGCGCGTGACCTACGAGCTGAAGATGTACGAGCCGAAGACGCAGGGCGCGGTGGGCATCGAGCTCCCCGACGGCACCATCCTCGGCGACAAGAGCAACGTCCGGCTACACTTCACGACCAAGTACGTGAAGATGGCCATCGACGGCAAGCTCTAGCCGTCTCCTCGAGGCCTGTTCTAACTGATCCCTCGTGATCGGTTTCCCCCAGCAGACATCATGTTTGCTGGGGGCTTTTTTTTGTCACGCGAAGCGTCATTGCGAGACCGTGAAACAGGTCGAAGCAATCTCCGATATCTCAACTGTTATGTTCTGCTATTAGGTCTAAAACTAACAATAGCTAGCGATCATTAAGATTTCGGGGATTGCTTCGGGCTGCCCAGAGCGCCCTCGCAATGACAATAGGACAAAACTTGACAAATCCATAAAAACTTTGTAAACTAACAGGCCATCTATTTGGCAAAATGACGCAAAAAAGGCGTTTTGAACAAACCGAAATAGGGGACTGTACCATGGACGAGCTCAAGAAGGCTCCTGGCGCTATCGAAGAAGAGAAGAAGAAGGACAAGCGCTCCAAGACGGTAAGGTTCATCGGCTACTTCTCGACTGGCGCCCTCATCGCGATCTTCGGCGTCTTTGCGCTGATCGCGGCAGCGTCAAGCTGGGACCTGGCCTACAACTACCTGAAAGAGGTGTTGGCCAATCCGATCGAAAGCTGGAAGGCTTTCCTGTGCGTATTCGTGCTTCTGCCGGCTATCGTCAGCTTCACGATCTACGTCAAAAGGAAGGACATCAAGGAAACGTTCTGTACGTTCAAGGTGCCGAGTTTGGAAAAGCTGATGGGTTGGGGTTTTGCCCTGGTTCTGATCGGTTACATCGGCTACTTCTTGGGCGACCAGATCTTGGCCTATGCCTCAAAGCTCTACCACGAGCCGAAGGAGCACCTCTGGTTCATCGGAACCGCGTTCGTACTCATCGTCTTTGTCATGGCAGCAATGCCGTACCTGCGGCGCCGGTTTCTGTTCTTCTTCAGCGTGCACTACAAGCCGTCGAAGAAAGCAACGTTGGCATTGGGAATGATCTTGTTCTTGGGGGTTGGTTTCGCATATTGGAATTCGATGACAGCGCGTCGCAAGATCAATCCTGACGATCGTCTTACTCCGACGCTTACGCAAATGGTAGAGGCGACGAAAAAGTACGTCTTTCCTCTAAAGGCTGACGAAATTTGGCAACAGGGTAATAACGAGTTGGTTGGTGCTGCCTTCAACGGCTTGCATCCGAGCAACTGGGAATCCTTGAGCCAGGAATCGTTCTTAGCGAATTGGCAAGTGTTCGTCGAAGCCATTAATGGTCCGAAGAACGAACAAGAGGATTGGCAACTGCAACGCAACACGCAGATGAATGAAGTTTGGTTGGCTCTCTATCCCAGTAACTGGGAAGGAGTAAGCTTGGCTTCGTTCTATAAGGTGTTGAAGAACTACAAAGTGTCTTACGAAAATCCGCCCAGGCACGTCAAAGACGAACCAAACAAGTTCCTGCGGGACACGTTTGCCAGTCTGAGACGTCTTCTCTTGGGAATGATGATTTCTTCGGCATTAGCCTTGTTCTTTGGACTCTTCATGGGGACTCTCGGAGTGTTTCGTGGGTTCTTCCTGCCCTTTATCGTGTTCTTGTCGATAATCCCACCCATTGCCATGATGCCAGCGATTCTTGTTCTCTTTGGAGTCGAGGAGCTGGCCAAGGTGGTGATTATCGTTCTTGGAACCTTCCTACTCATGGCGCGAGACTTGAAACAACGCACCGTGGAACTACCGGACGAGCAAACTGTCAAGGCCATGACACTGGGTGCGAATTCCTTCCAGATCATCCGGAAGATCTTCCTGCCACAGCTCATGCCAAAGTTCGTGGAAACGTTCATCATCTACCTGAGTCCTGGTTGGATCTTCCTTATCGTGAGCGAAATGATTGCGTCGGAAGAAGGTCTGGGCTTCCAAATCTTCCTCGCACGGCGGAATCTCAACATGGCCCTCATCATTCCGTTGGTCATGTGGATAGCTACCTTAGCAATCAGCATGACGGGTTCCGGAAAACTGTACAATCTTATCCGTTACCCCTGGTACGGCAAGGAAGAAAACCGTGCCTGGGTCGAGAAGCTCAAAAAGCCGTTCCGTCCGACGATGAAGTACTTCTCGCGGAACCGGGACAACTTCCTCAACTGGTTGCCTGGTCGGTTGGAATTTCTGGGACGTTTGATCTACCGCGGAATCTCCGCGGTTGCAAAGACGTTCTACCGTATTCCGACCTTGCTGCTCGAAGTGATCGTCTTCACGTTCTACGGGTCTCATCTCCTGCAAGTGGAGGGAACCCTGGCTCGTTGGTTCATCGTTCTCGTGTGTTACGTCATAATACACGACGCACTGGCCGAGGCGATCAGGGTAGAAGCCCCAGAGTACAAGGGGCGGCGCTATAGCTTCCTCCTGCATGTTGCTTGGATCGTCATCGCTTGGCCGTTCAATGGTCTGCGTAAAGTCGACCACCACATGGAAAAGCGCACGATCGATGCCAAGCTGGCGACCATGAAGACCACGCACTTCGTTCCGGGTAAGCACATGATCTACCTGGAAGACGTTAGTGTGGTATACGGTGAAAAAAAGGTTCTAGCCGATATCGACTTGGCCATCAGTGCGGGTGAACTCGTGACCTTGGTTGGTCCGTCGGGATGTGGCAAGTCCACTCTTCTGCGGCTCCTCCTCGGCCAAGAGCAACCCACCTCTGGCACCATCTTGGTGAATGGCCAGCCGATCGACCACCCCGACAGCCGACGTGGTATCGTTTACCAGCAGTACGGGACCTTCCCGCATCTGACGGTAATTGAGAACGTCATGTTGGGTCTGCAGTTCAAGGCAGGATTCTTCGGACGGTTCATGCATCGAGCAGAAATCCGCAAACAGGCGGAAGAAATGCTCGCTGACGTGCTCATGTCCGATCACTTGGACAAGTACCCGAGCCAGCTTTCCGGCGGTCAGCGACAGCGGGTGGCCATTGCCACAACGCTCGTCATGCGGCCGGAAGTGATCTTCATGGACGAGCCGCATTCCGGACTCGACCACTTCACTCGTTCCGCCTTGCAAGAGATGATCAAGAACCTGTGCCAGAAGTACGGGGTCACGATCATCTTCATCACGCACAGTTTCGAAGAGGCTGTGTATCTGGGCAGTCGTGTCATCGGGCTGTCGCAGTACTTCAAGGACGGCGAGTCGATCAAGGTTCATGGCGCGCGCATCGTGGTTGACCTTAACCTCGGTCGTACGCCCAAGACCATCGAGCAGAAGGCAACTGCCGAGTTCGGCGAAACGCAGCTTCTGTTGGCACGTGAGTGCTTCACGGAAGGCGTGTCGCACTGGGTGACGGAGTTGCCGCTGAAGCATAGCGACAGCTTCATTACCTTGGCGGACGGCGTACAACGCGTCCTCAAGGCGCCGGAAGTGACGTCGTAGCACAATCAACCAGGGCCCCTGATCGCATGATTAGGGGCCCTTAAATTTGTCTTTAAATAAACCTATTGACACAGAAAAGGAACTGTGCTATACTATAGTCGCGTTGAAAACATGAAGAATGTTAGACGTTCTAACTAAGCAAACTAAATCTAATCACATGATGACAGGAACAATCAAGACCCTTACAGACAAAGGATATGGTTTCATTGCTCGCGAAGGCGAAGCAAAAGACCTTTTCTTCCACTCTAAGGAACTTGTAGACGTAACTTTCGAAGAACTTAAGATCGGCGATGTTGTATCTTTCGAGCTTGTACAAAGCGAAAAAGGTCCAGCAGCTACTCAAGTTTCAAGAGCTTAATTGCTTCAGAAAAATCCCTAAGTTCGCCACTCGGCAATTTAGGGATTTTTTATCCGGTTCTGCCATCCTTTGGTAGACTCAGGATGATAAGGCTGAGGTACTTGCATTTTTTATAAAATTGTGTTATTCTTATCTAAATTACAATTTAAGTAATTAACAAAACATACATGGGAAATTTTACTCGAGACAACAAACGCTCAGGTGGAGGGTTTGGAAGTAAGTTCGGTGGTGGTAAATCTTACGGTGGAGGCAGCAAGTTCGGTGATAGAGATGGTGGTAGACCGCCAATGCACCCAGCTGTTTGCGATGAGTGCGGAGCTAATTGCGAAGTTCCATTCAGACCAACTGGCGACAGACCTATTTATTGCAGCTCTTGTTTTGAAAAACAAAATGGTGGCAGCAGCCGTCCATCTTTTGGCGGAAATGACCGAGGCGACAGACGTGAACGTCCTAGCTTTAGCGACAGATCTCGCGAAGACCGACCAATGTACGACGCAGTTTGCGGCGTTTGCGGTAAGGCTTGCCAAGTTCCATTTAGACCAACTGCTGGTAAACCAGTTTCATGTAGCGATTGCTTCAAGAAACCAGGTGCTGGTGGTGGACGCGATACTAAGGAAATCATGGAACAACTTATGGCTTTAAATTCTAAGTTCGATAAGTTGATGAAGATCTTAGCTCCAAATGCTCCAGTTGAAAAAGCTGAGAAGCCAAAAGCTAAGCCAGAAGTTAAGAAAGAAATTGCTGTCAAAGAAGTTGTTGCAGAAAAGAAAGCTAAAGCTCCAGCGAAAGCTAAGGCTGTAGCTAAAAAAGCTCCTGCAAAAAAGAAAAAGTAAATTTTCTTCATAGCTGTAAAGTAATTTACGGCACGAAAAATCGCCTATTTCGGCGATTTTTCGTTTCTGTCAATATCGACAAATCTTTGCTATAATTAAACAATATATTGTTTTCAACTCGAGAAAATATCTAGATGACAAAGGATAAAATTTCCATCATAACAGCCAATTACAATGGTCTAAAATACTTAGAGCCACTTTTTGATAGTCTCAAAAATCAAACTTATAAAAATCTTGAAATGATCTTGGTCGATAATAATTCCAGTGACGACTCAATCGCTTTTGTTGAAAAAAAATATCCTGAGGTCAAAATAGTAAAGAATAAAAAAAATCTTGGATTTGCAGGTGGCAATAACAGCGCCTTGCCTTATTGTGATGGGGAATATGTGGCTCTTATCAATAACGATATGGTGGCTGATCCTCATTGGCTTGATGAAATGCACAGCGCTCTGATAAGAGAGAAGGCTGATGTTGTCGGTGCTAAAATATTGTTTTATAAACCCTTTGTTTCTTTAAGGATAGAAACTAATGTTTTTAATCCGCAAAAAAGTAATTTGGGCGAAGACACTAGAAATTTGGGTTGTAAAATTAGTTCAGACCTAGCTTTTGATGATGTTTCATATAATAAGACTTTATTTTGCGAAAATACTTTTAATGAAGAAACTGAAAACTCTGTTAAATATCATTGGGTAGGGAATAATGCTGTCGTTAAGATTCCGATTGATTTAAGTCTGGAGAAGTTTGTTTTGAAATTTAAGGCTGCTAAATCACAATACCAGTTGAAAGAAAAAGTAAGTATATTTATTGGGAATGAAAAAGTATTTGAAGATTTTGTGGCTGAAAAGTTTACGGAATTTGCCGTTGAAATTGATAAGAATTTAGTTTTGAACTCAGTTAAACATGTCATCAATAATGCTGGGTCAGTGTTCGACGTCAAAACCGGACGAGGTCGCGATATCGGCATGAATGAAGATGATGATGGTCAGTACGATAAACCAAAGGAAGCATTTTCGCTCTGCGGCGGAAGTATGCTTATCAAAAAAGAGTTGATTGACGCTTATGATTTGTTCGATGATTATTTCTTTGCTTATTATGAAGACACTGATTTTTGTTGGAGAATAAAAAATAAAAAGAAAAAAATGTTTTTCGAACCTAGAGCAATTGTCTACCATATTCACACAGGCACAAGCAAAGAGTGGTCACCGCTTTTTAGATATTATGTCGCACGAAACAGATTGGCCATGATGTTAAAAAATGGAACTTGCGGCGATGCTGCTCGCGAATGGTTATTCTTTTTTGCTAAAACTATTTTTGATGCGCTGCTTATGATTAAAAATAAGAGAAGAGAATCAAGAAAAATAATCTGGATAAACTTCCGGGTGATTGGAGACCTCTTTATCCACTTACCGGCTTTGATATATAAACGAATCAAGAATATGACCAGCTAACCGGTTGAATATCGAAATATGAAAATTGGAATTTACAATGAACATCTGGGTACTATGGGCGGTGGTGAAAAACACATGGGCTCTATTATTGAATACTTTTTGAATAAAAATAATGAAGTTGATTTGCTTACAAGTAAGCCAGTTGATCTTGATTTGATGTCCGTGAAATTAAAACTAAATATAAAAGCTTGCAGGTTAATCGTTTTAGACTCAACGTCAATGGAACTTGAAAAGTTAAGTAAAAATTATGATGTCTTCATCAACTCTTCATACTTAAGCACTCTAAAGCCAAGAGCCAAAAAGAATTTAATGATACTGTTTTTCCCAAACATTTCAATCTGCAATTTATTGTCTCATTCAACTTTGTTTAGAAAGTTAATAAAGTATATTAACACATTTGATAATGTTGAATACGGCCAGGGTTTTTACGGTCAAGAAAAACACAACAAATACTTTAAACGTAAATTCGGACGCTGGACAAATAAGGATTTTGAATTTAGTTTTGTGGCCGATAAGGCGCAGACACAAAAGATTCAAATTAATGTTTTAAAATTGGGTCAGCTTTCTATCCAAAATGATATTGAGGGTGTTTACCAAGGCAATGAAGAAATTGCTTATAAAATTAAAAAGAATAAGATAATCTTTGAAGTCGCATCAAACGTCGGCAAAAATATTATTGCAGTTCGATTAAAGGATTCTTTTCAGAAAGAGAATGATAAGCGTGACCTGGGAATTTTTGTTAAAAGTATCTATGTTAAGAGCGGATTATTGTCTTGGTTTAAAACAATGTTTTTAATCGTATTTAAGGATTTTAGAATTTTTGATTTTTTAGATTATTACGACCTTGTCTTAGCTAACTCAGAGTATACTCAAAAATGGCTTTACAAAATTTGGCAGAAAAAAGCAACTATACTTTATCCTCTGGTGGAAGTGGTGGATTTTTTAAATGATGAGCCTAAACAAAAGAAAATAATAAGCGTCGGTAGGTTTTTTGTGGGCAGTCACAATAAGAAACATCTAATTATGATCAAAGCCTTTAAGCAAATGTATGATAAAGGTTTGTTGAAAGGCTGGGAATACAATGTTTGTGGTGGTACTCATCCAGAGAAGGCGCATCAACAATATCTTGAGGAAATTAAGAACGCGGCCAAGGGCTACCCAATTAATATTTGTCCTGATATTCCGTTTACTGAATTAAAAAAAATGTATTCTGAGTCATCAATCTTTTGGCATGCTGCTGGATACGACGAGAATGAGAATAGGCACCCAGACAAGTTTGAACATTTTGGTATTACTACTGTCGAGGCCATGGCTTCGGGGTGTATTCCAGTCGTCATTGGTAAAGCTGGTCAGTTGGAAATTGTAACTGATGGCATTAGTGGGTTTTTGTGGAATGACTTGGTTGATTTGGAAGAAAAAATGAAACAAGCTTTGCGAATGCCAGACGAGTCAATTAATAAAATTAGAGTAAACGCTATAAATAGAGCTAAAGATTTTTCGCGAGAAGCTTTTTTTGTTCGAGCAGAATCAATATTTAAAGATTTAGAAAATTAAAGAGATGATTCAAGTTTCAATTATTATACCGTTTAAAGATAAAGTCGATTTACTACGACTATGTGTTTCTAGTATTTTAGAAAAAACAACTTTTCTGGATTACGAAATTTTGCTAGTAGACAATCTAAGCACTGAACTTAAAACGAAAACATTTTTAAATGAGATTAGAGTAAATCCCAAAATAAAAATTATTGAATACAATCAAGCTTTTAATTTTTCAGCGATAAATAACTGCGCGGTTAAAGAAGCGTGCGGAGTATATGTTATTTTCTTGAATAATGATACAGAAGTTATCACTCCAAATTGGTTAGACGAAATAGTAAAATGCTTTGAGGATGAAAACGTCGGAGTAGTTGGCGTTAAATTGCTTTATCCGGACAAGACAATACAACATTGCGGAGTAATGTTGCAAAAAAAGAAGATTGCTGTTCATGCTTTTAAACATCGACCTGAATCTGAAACCCATCTTGAAGAAAAAAAACAATGGAGCGCTGTCACTGGTGCCTGTTTGGCTACGAAGAAAGAATTGTTTTTACGGTTGGGTGGTTTAGACGAGAAGAATCTACCAATTGCTTATAATGATGTTGATTATTGTTTAAGAGTAGGCGAACTGGATCTAAAGATTATTTGTTTATCAAATATAAAACTTTATCATTACGAGTCGGCCAGTCGCAAATCCGATAAACTAGCACTTTTATTCCAGCCAAAAAGATTTTTCAAATTTCTAAAAGAGCGTAAATACATGAAACAAAAATGGGGCCAAAAAATATCCTGTGATCGATTTTTTAAACAAGATCAGATCTAATTTATTTGGCTATGCTGAAAGTAAGTATTGTGGTATAATATAATTGTTTAAACTAAATAATATTTATATGAATCAAAAACCAACAGTTTTGCTTGTGGAAGATGATCTCATACTAGTAGAAGCGCTACAGGATAAATTGAGTAGCAGTGGTTTTAAAGTTTTAATAGCTAAAAATGGATTAGAAGGTCTAAAAAAAGCCATGATTGAGGAAGTTGATCTTATTTTATTAGATTTAATCATGCCGCGTATGGATGGCATGACCATGTTGAGACATTTACGCCAAGACGAACACATCGACACTCCAGTAATCGTTTTAACAAACCTAGGTTCAGATGAAGACGCCAAAGGAGCCATGGAACTTGGAGCCAAAGATTTTTTAATTAAAGCAGATCATGGTTTAGATGAGGTCGTGGATAGAATAAAAAAGATCTTGCAATAATTATACGGACTTAATGTTGATATGAAAAAACAATCTTCAACGATTATTTTAACTATTTTTCTAGTTGTCGTAATTATAATTTGTTTTGCTTTTGTGATAGCAGATCAGTTGGGTTGGTTAACAACAAAAACTCCAAACCAATTGAATTCATCAATCCGTAATGCTAAGTGTGACGAAAGCTATGCTGGTGTTTGGCTCCCTGAATTTAAAGAATGCGAAGGCATAGCTAAAGAAATTTGTTTAGCAAATGGTGGCTATTTTAATGAATGTGCTTCGGCCTGCCGCCATAATCCATCAGCCACAGTCTGTACTATGCAATGCATACCTGTTTGCGAGTATGCAGTTATAAACGAAAAAGCTGATTTGATTCGAGTCACTTTTCCACGCGCTAATCAAATTATTGAGGGTTCATATTTAGAGGTTATAGGCGAAGCACGAGGCAATTGGTTTTTTGAAGCTAGTTTCCCAGTTCAAATAAAGAGTCTTGATGGAAAAGGTTTACAAGAAGGATTTGCCTCGGCTGAAGGCGAGTGGATGACTGAAGAATTTGTTGGATTCAGAACTGAATTGAAATTAAAATCAAACATTAAAGGTAAAATAAATTTAGTGTTAAAAAAAGATAATCCTTCTGGTTTGTCTGCAAATGATGATGAGTTAATAATTCCAATTGAAATAAAATAATTTGTAGATAA
>Ga0247841_10012554_pt1 | contig 11025 bp, 17 predicted proteins | sample LaCruzMarch2015__2_FD_192410 | JGI IMG/M metagenome (GOLD analysis project Ga0247841, IMG submission 192410) | Freshwater microbial communities from meromictic Lake La Cruz, Castile-La Mancha, Spain - LaCruzMarch2015_18m | ecosystem: Environmental > Aquatic > Freshwater > Lake | place: Spain...
GCTAGCAGGATAAACTAGATTTTTTATTTTGAAAATTCTCCAATTTTCGATTTTGTTTAGCCTCCTATTTGGCTGATTGCCACTGTTATCTTAATGATTCAGAAAATTTTTAATTTTCTGTATAGAAAACAAATTAATGTTTTCAATTTATTTTGAACTTAAATTTATAGTTTTAATTATCGAGAAAAACCACTTAATGACGACTCAATACATCATACCTTAATTCCGCTTTCGCTAGATTTTGCTAAGGTACTCATTAAGCTTAACATTTTATAAGTATTCTTTATAAATTAGGTATTTAAACCTTTCTGCGAAATGCAGTTTTCCGTCCATGAGAGGAGTAAAAATTCTGGAGAATTTTTTTGAAGAAAAATCATCTACTTTTAAAATATTTTGGCATTTCTCTTGCAGTTTTTTTCAATTTTAAAAGTTCCCAATAATGCAAGTCTAAATTATTGCAAAAAAAGTTTCTGCAGGATTCTGGTCTTTCACCCTCGTGAACAGAGCAGGATGTTTGTCTAGTTTTTCTGTCATAGGTAAGAAATTTGCAGACTTCGTCCATATCTTTAAAATAATCTCCATGAGATTTTTTCTCCCCGATAATTCTAAAATAGACACAGCATGCTCCGCATCTTACACATTCAGAATTATTATGTATTCCTAAAACCATGTTGAAAATTATTTAATGCAATGATAATTTATTCTGACTCCGGGTTTCATCCTTATAACAGAATTGTTTATTATAAAACCCATTTCAGGAACTTCTCTTTCTAAGCCTGTTTTATATTCGTTGATGTTAATGAAACAAAATTTTCCGCCTGTATTAAGCTGATTAAATATTTGTTCTTGATTGCCCTCAAACATCCACGGGACAAAGATTCCAGTATGCTGAAGAACAGGAATATTATCTTTTCTTTCTGCCCAAAAACTAACAATTTCAGAGTTATCTGGTTTTGTTTCTGTGCAATATTCTCTTAAAAAATTCGCCATTATCAAACCATCAATCCAACCCAATCCATTTTGCAAAAATTTTGGAGTTCTATAACCTTCGGTATTCATTAAATTAATAATCCCTTCTTTTTGCAAAGAAAAAATTACTGTTCCATGGCAATTCGGATGATAACTTTTTCTGCCATCGTTTCTTTCACGTTTTCCTAAATCTGCAGTTGCCAAATCAGAATTATTCAATAAATATTCAATTCTGTCTCTAACATTTTGTTTATTTATCATTTTATTTCTATTCAAACTTTTTTCGATTGACAAAAATATCTGGAAGTTTGAAAATATCGGATTGGACCAATGTTCATTCCGCCGATTTGTGCTATGAATACATCCGACATCGAAATATTTTCCAACTTTGATTCAAGCTGTTTAAATTCTTGTGGAAAAACTTGAGGCATATCTCGCACAGTTAAATTTTTTTGTTTAAGCTTATAACCTAACTGATATATTTCTCTTCCAAGTTTTACTGCTTCTGTAAATCGCATGTTATTTTTCTCAGAATTCGGTCCGAGATCCTAATCACCTCAAAAATATAAATTATACGCCGTACCCAACTTTTACTTCTGAATTTTCTATTAATTTTCCAGTAAAATCTTCAAGATTAAGCGCTTTTGCTTCTTTTTCTTTTCCTGTTAATTTCAAATATTCTCTTGCTAAAATAAATAAAATGAGCCCGATAGATTTTGTTGATTTGTTATTGCTGGCGATTATCTGGCTTACTCCCTGCGTATAATTATTAGTGTCGCATATTGACATTACAGGAAGTTTTAATCTAACTCCATCCTGAAGCGCATTCTTGTCCACCCAAGGATCACAAACAATTATTAATCTTGCTTCAAAAAATGTATCAAGCCTTAGATTAGTTATAATTCCTGCAGGATATTTTTTTGTGAACGCCCTTATTCCGGTTACTTCAGAAAACTTTTCTGTCGGTTTCCATCCTGCTTCTCTTTTGCAGGCAATAAAAACATCTTCTGGTGCAAATTGTGCAAGAAATTTTGACGCTTCTCTTATTTTGTCATCTATTATTGCAGTGTTCATTACAGCAAGCCCGTCTGCTCTTCTTTTGTAAACAAATTTTCTCATATGCGGGGTTATAACTTTTGTTCCAAGATGAACTCCGCATTTTATGTAGTCTGTAAGAGGCACAAGTGTTTCTTTTGTGTCAGTCATTACTTTTCTTAATTCTGTTTCAGAAAGCTTTCTTTTTTCTTTCTTCTTTCTAGGTTCTTCACCATCTAAAGATTCTTCAACTTTTTTTTCTTCAACAATTTCTACTTTTGGTGTCTCAACAGCTTCGACTACCTCTTTCTTAACTTCTTCTGTAATTTCTGTTGTTTCAATTTTCTTTTTTCTTGCCATTTTGTTTTTTATATTCCTATTTATTTTAAAATTTGTTTATGCAAATTTTGTCTTAATAATAAATTCACGGGTTGGTCCGGGTTTGTTTCAGCCGGTACGTGATAATATTAGTTTTAGATGCCGTTCGGGGTTTTTAAGTGTTTGGTTTTTATGGCTAGGCATAAAAAGTTTTATCTCTTAGAATGATAAACTTGTCGATCGTATTTCAGTTTTCTTTTAAATTTAGTATTAGTATAACGGGTAGGATACATTTGTTTTAACCTAGTAATAATCCCTTGAAATTCTGCTTCAGATAATTCAGTATAATCTTTGTATGTGTTTTCAGATTTTCCAGAGTATAAAACTGTTCCGATAATATCTCTTGCAGTGAAGCTCCAATTTGGAAAAATTCTACTTAATGATCCTTCAATCGCCCTAGGTAAACCTGATTTTTTTTCTTTAAGATTTTGTTTTAAATATGATTCCCAAGTATAAAGCGCTTCATGCTTAGGTGAGAAAATTGAAACTTGTCTGAAAACTGAATAATCCTGTTCACGACCAGTTTTAACAATTAATCCATCTAAAGAGTTACATTTTGCGGTAGTAGGTATTCTTTCATGCTCTCGAACTTTTGCAGCATTTTCTTCACCAAGTGCAGAATATCCACATTTTTCGCATACATAGGCTGGAACTTGTTTCATATTAAATAATAAAATGCTAAGATATTTTTAAGGTTATGTATTATCAAGAAGAGATAATCAATTTATCTTAAACTCTTTTCAATTTCCGAAGCTTTACCTCTTAAAGCGAGGATTAGAAAATTATTTCAAAGAATTTTCTATTTCTACCAACCTATCCACCTTAACAACTCTTTCTTTGCCCATTACCGGTATCTTAATAAAATCACATCCCCATGCAAAAGCTAAATCAGAAATCGTGTTATCTAATGTCTCGCCACTTCTATGAGACATAATTGTAAAAATATTATTCTTTTTGCATAGCTCAATAACTTCTTTTACCTCGATAAGAGAGCCCGTTTGATTTGGCTTTATTATCATACCACCTATAGATTTATTTTTTATTGCTTTCTTCAATCTTTCAAGATTTGTAACAGTTAAATCGTCTCCGACAATCATGCATTTTGCTTTTTTCTTTAATTCTGCAAAACCTTCAAAATCTTCTTCATCCAAAGGATCTTCAATATATGCAAGATTAAACTTATTAGCAAGTTCAGCAGCATAGTCTATCTGTTCTTGTTTTGAAAGTGTCTTCTTTTCATTCAAATAAACATATTTTCCATTTTTGAAAAGTTGAGATGCTGCAATGTCTAATCCTATGTCAATATGAACTGCTGTTTCTTCAAAAATATCTTCCTGCACATCCTTCATAACTTCAAGTGCTTTCTCATTTGAGAGTGAAGTCTGCCATGCATTCTCGTCGTTCTTTCCTTCTTTTTTCCCGAGATTTTCTAAAATTTCTCCTGCTTCATAATAAGATTTAAGATTTTGTTCTTTTCCTTCTTCAGGATTTTTATCACACACAACTAAAAATTCCTGGAAATCCGGCTTTATTCCCGAGCTATGCGCCCCTCCGCCAATAGTATTGCTTAATATTCTTGGAAATTTTTGTGCTTTTGGATTAAGCAGTTGCCATAACTCAACTTTATTTTCTTTTGCAAGTGCCTTTAATATTGATGCTTCAAGAGCAAACAATGTGTTTGCTCCGATTTTATTTTTAATAATCTTTTCAATCTTAGATAAATTTTCAAACTTTTCTATTTCTGCATCAACTTTTAATTTATTAATAAAAAGAAAATCGTTTTCTATGCCTGTTTTGTAACTAGGGGCTTCATATTTTCCTTTGCTCTTTCCACTGGGGGCAGAAGTCTTGCAGTTATTAACACTTACTTCTATTGTTTTTTCTTTTCGTGAATCAAGCACGATTCGTGCTTTTACCTCTTTGATTTGCATGGCTATAAAACACAAGAAGGATATATAAAATTAATGTTTAATCGTTAGGGCTAAGAAAATTAAATATTCTCAATAAAATTGTTTATCTCTCTCAGAATAAGAGGTTTAGGCATAAACCTTCTGTTCTTTTTAGTTTCTAAAGAAGCAAATGCCGAGAGAAGACAGCAGGGAATATTTGGTCTTTCAAGTTTAAACATATCATAAAGTTGTGTACCTTCAAACCTAAAATTTTCTTCCTTGCCATAACGGCGTTCTAATTCTTTTGTTCCGTCCATTGATAAAACTTGGTCAAAAAAAGCAGCATCAACAACGACGGCTCTGTCATAAATAATCTTAGAAGCTTCATCATAATTTCTGCAGCCTAAGACAGAATAACCTCTCCTTTCGAGAATCCCTTTTAAAACTTCGCGTGTTGCCTCGTCATCATCAACTAAAAGGATGTTTTTCATAAAAACAAGCAGAAAACTTAGTTTTTAAAAGTTAAGGAGATAGGTATGAATTCATATCAGCAGATTTTTAAACTCCTCTGCCTATTCTCAAGGATATAGCCGGGAAAAAGAGTTCTGTGATGATATTTAATATGCAAAACCAAAAGAAAGAATTAGAATGCCTTATTAAAGTAAAGGGAATAGACGAGAGTATATCTGAATTTGGGAAGATGGGCATGTTAGATTCTGACAATCCTGATTGTTTTGGCTGTTGTTATCTAAGTCCATTTGGTTTTGGAAACGGGGCACCAAATAATTACTGCACAAATCCAGAAATTATTAGATTATATCAGGAGATCCATAGTATACCTTGTCAGAATATAAACCTGGACAGTTTAATAGAATCAGATAAAACGAGAATAAGGTTATTATTTGATAAGATGGCATTAGAAGAACCAATGGGGGAAGAATACAAAAAAATAAAGCGGGAATTTTTAGATTTTTCTTTAGAACTACTTAGAAAAGGAATTAAACCCGAGAGTATACGGAGCATTATTCATACCTATAACAATATTCGGCTTGTAAAAGAGATAGAGCTGCCAAAAGAGAATTAAGTAAACGTATGTCTATTCGGCCCCAAAAAATCTTCACATCTCATAGCCATTCTGATTTTTGATGGTCCTGAAAAAGCTCTATATCCATGACTTCCGCAAGATAAACTTAAACAATATGCATCATGATGAACCGAAGCATAGATTCTGAAGAGGTTAACTAAATCATGTGTTGGGCTGCCCCCATTGTCAAAATCTATCATCAATTTAAATCCATGATTTTTCTGGTCTTGGACATGTTCGGGTCTTTTATCAAACTCTTCTTTTAAATATTTCAACATGGCATGATAATTCTGAACGGTTAAACCATTTGGTGAATCTTCAGGCGAAAATGCTCTTACTTCTACTCTGGAAACAGGATCTGAGTGTATTTGAGTAAAAGCATAAGGAATTTTTTTGGAATCTTCGGTAATATCAAGGGCTAGAGGAAGTAATTCTGTTAATGCAGCATCCAAAGTAAAGCTTTTATTTTCAATTATTTTTTCTTTTAAGCTTTTTTCTGTCCACATGATATTCAAAATTTTTATCGCTTAATAAGTATTATTGTAATGAAAAACATCAATATAGAATTATTCTTCTTCTGCCACAGCAGTTTCTTCCTCTACTTCATCGTCCGGATTTGCAAGCTCCATGATTTCTCCTTCTTCGGCAACTTTCTTCTCTTCAACAGCCTCTATTTTTTCTATCTTTTTATCTTCGATTTTTACAGCTTGATCTTCAACTTTTGGTTCTTCTTTTTTCTTAATCTTGTCCAATTCTTCTTTTGTAAGCTTTTTTATCTTTGCTTCTTTCTTTTTTGGCATTGGTCTTTTTACAGTAATAGGCAAAACTTCTGCAAGAAGCTCTTTTTTTGCTATTTCAAGTGGATTAAAGTTTATCTCTTCAAGTTCTTTTTCATCAATTTTTAAAAGCATTGGCGCATCCATGGCAATTTGCAATGCTCTTGCTCCGAGAATTCTTGCAACTTCATATTTAGTGAATTTATCCTCTAATTGTTCAATCATGTTATTTTTCCTTTGCCTCTTTTTTTTCTTTCTTTAATTCTTCTGTAACAAGAGAATTAAGTTTTTTAAACATTTTTGTTGATTCTTCCACCATGCTTTCAACTTCTTCTAAACTAAATACTGCTTCTCCACCTTTCTGCATAGCATTTATCATTTCTTCTTTTTCTGGTTTTGAAACTTCTATTGTTAACCTTCCTTCTGTAACTTCTTCCTCTTCTCTTGTTGGATCAATAAATATTTTGTCTCCAAGCTTGAAGAATGTTGTTGTAAGAGGCATCTTGTCCTCATTCAATGGAAGTTTTTTATCTGTAAACTCTCCGAACTTTATTTTTTCTGTTTTTTCGTCATATTCTGGGAATCTTGCCATCATCAGTGCAAGTATTGCAGCTAATGCTCCTGCGTCTATCAAATTCCCGTCATCGTTTATTATAGCTAAATCAATAAAAATACTCCAGACTTTTTCTCCATCCTTTATGGAAAGTTTTTCAAATTCTATAAACCCACTTTCTCTTATCCCTCTGTCAATTATTCTTGCCATCTCAACAGCTTCTATTGTTGGCTGGCCATATTCAAAGTTAGGGCTTGATAATGGAAGAAGCTCCATACTTGTAGTCATTGTTCCTTCGTTTTCATGATCAGTATATGGCTCTTGGACGCCCATTTTTATTCCGCATACAACTTCTGTTTTGCCAATTTTAACACTTACACTGCCTTCTGCTTTGTTTGAAATTCCAAACTTAATCTCAAAAGGTCTGTGCTCAAGCAACCCTCTGCCATCTAGTCTTTTCTCTTTATTTACTGCTTCAAGAACATTTTTTCGTGTTATTTTGTATACCATATTAGTCTGATGTGCCTCCACCCCATGTTGATTGTGAATATTTCTGTTTTTCTTGTTGAGAATATAAGGCTTCCCTTTTATTAACATCTTCAGTTGTCAGAATAGTCATTCCGAGTCTCTTATGCGGAGCAAGATCTATTGTAAGGTCACCCAAACTTTTTCTTTCAGGACTTAAGTCAATATCTGCTAATGTCATATTATTTAATCTCCTTTAATGCTTTTTTTTGTATCTCAAAAATCTTTTTGCATGCTTCTTTTCCTGCTGCCAATGCTTCTTTCATTCTTTTTGCCTGTATTCTTCCGTCAAGCTGAAGCAAAGTCAATTTTCCCGAATTAGAAAGAAATGCAACAGGAATATCTGTAGCTCCTTCTCCTTCTTCATAATCTTCTTCTTCTTTTGTTACATCTGTGACAATCTTATCGTCTATTTTTCCTACTGCAATTGCTGAAATCATCTCTGTCATAGGAACTCCTGCTGCTGCAAGAGCCATTGCTGCGGCGTTTATTCCTGCGCATCTTGTTCCTGCATTTGCCTGTAAGATATTTATATGAACATCAATGACTGTTCCAGGAAGCTCGTCTAACAGCACTACTGGAGCAAGAGCCCATTCTGTTACTTTTGAAATTTCCTGGCTTCTTCTGCTTAATCCTGGCCTTATTCTTTCTCCTACTGAGAATGAAAGCATATTATAATGCACTCTTAAAACGCCTTTTTCAGGATTCTGGCAGTGCTTGGGGTTTAAAATTTTAGGGCCATAAACTGATGCGATTGCGATTGTGTCTCCCTGTTGGAAAAGAGCGCTTCCGTCTGCATTCGGCACTACGCCGATTTTTGCAGATATTTCTCTAAGGTCATCTAATTTTCTTCCGTCTATTCTTTTTGTGTATGTCATTTGATTATTCCTTGACCTCTATTGTTTCTTCTGATTTTTCTTCTTTTGCGACTGTTTTTATAGATGCAGGCTTGTTCTCTGCAATCCATTTTTCAACTTTTTCGGTCAATCCTTCTGTTGTTGTATTATCAACAATATACTCAACTATTCTCTTTGCAAATGCCTGTTTTTCAATATCATCGCCGTTAATCCAGATTAATCCATTCTGTCCGACAGTTATGTAGCAGTTGCTTGCATCTTTTATCATTTTTATCATGCTTCCCTCTTTTCCTATTACTCTTGGAACTCTATGGGGATTTACTCTTACAACAATTCCGCTTTTGATTGTTCCTAACCCTCTTTCTCTTGACTTCATTGTCAAATCAACGCTTGTTCTTCTTACATCAAATATTCTTGTTACAATCAAGTCACCGATGCCATAAACATTTTCCATCTCGCTTTCCTCGATAAATCCAGGGCATTCTCTTAAAGGCAGGAAAGCAGAATAAGGCCCGCCAATATTAACCATCCAGCCATTCATAGTTATATCTTTTATCTCGCCTATAACAACATTTCCTCCCCGGGGGATATATACTCCGGAGATAGGTATTATTTTTATAAGTTTGTCATATTTTTCAACAATTCCTATTCTTGTTGCAATAATATTCTCCCCTTGCTTCATTGTCCAGTCTCCTGGAAGAAAATCGTTTCCTTTTGAAATAATCTCGCCAGGAATTACTATTTCTTTTTTTGTTTTTGTTGTCATCTGAAGATTTACCTCTTAAAGCGAAGAGCCAGAAAAATTATATTTTTCTGGATGTTCAAGTAGCAGAGCACTTGAACCATTTAATTTATTTGTGATTATCATGTTTTTATTGTTTTATTTCTTCTGTCAATGCAGCGCCATGAGTTACTGAGTTTAGTTTGTCATAAAACTCTGACTGAAGACCGACAGGAATGTTAACAATGACTTTTAAATCGCCGTTAGCCAGCCAATCTTCTTTTTCCTTGTACTCATTTATTACGCCGTAAGCTTTTCCCGTGTAAACAACAGGAATAGTTATCGCTAATTTTTTTGTCTCAATTTTAAGAGGAATAACTCTTTTTAAAGCTTCTGTTATAGCAGGAATCTGCTGTTCGATTGGTTTGTTATCAATATTAACCCCTATTTGCTCAATAGCAGATTCAATTATTTGAGGCGCAAAGGGTCTTCCTGTCTTGGCATCAACAGCATTTCTTGAATAAAAGTCAATAATTTTCTTCTTTTTATTGTCCTGCTGTTCGTCCCTGTAATCCTTTGGAAGCTGTATGTCTCCTTTTTTTATTATTCTGTCTGCTATTGCAAAAACATCTGTTGTTTTGAAGCATTCCAGGAGGTCAGCAGAAGATGGTTTTGCCCCTGTTTTCGGGTTAGTATAAACTTCGTTTGCAAGAAGAACATTCTGCACATTTACCGCCATGCCTTTTCTTAATTTGAGGGCTAATTCTAAATCAACAATAATCTCAAAAGGTTTATTGTTGATTTTTATTCTGGCTATGGTGTCTTTTGTTGGCATTTTATTTGATATACCTCTTCAATTTTTCTCCATTTATTCTCTGAAATTTATTCTCTGATTTTAATATGTATGCCGCATCAAAGCTATCAATGTTGAAATTTTTTCCTTTAATTTCCTGAAAAATTTGCAGACAAACTTTTATTGCTTCTTCAACTTTCATTTCTTTTTTGTATACTTTTCTTAACTTTTCCTTTATTTTCTCGTCGTCTTCGCCTATTGCAGATGCAAAGTATTCAAAATAATTTCCAGTAATATCGCTTACATAAAGCCTGTTCTTATTATCCACTCCTGCAATCATTATTGCCACGCCAAAAGGCCTTACTCCCGGATGCTGTGTAAACTGTTGTTTTACATCAGAAATATCTTTTATTATTGTAACAACGTCGACAGGAGAATCATATGTAACTCTATGTTGTTGTGCTATTAATTGCCCTCTTTCAATAAGAACACGAGCATCACTCATTATTCCTGCTGCTGTTCCGATTATATGACTATCGATTTCAAACACTTTGTTTGCAGACTCTGGAACAATTAAATTATCATTCATTCTTTTATCTGCAATTATAATGACTCCATCTGCACAAACAAGGCCTATGCTTGAGCTTCCTAATCTTACTGTTTTCTCTGCATATTCTACCTGCAGGATATGCCCATCCGGGGAAAACATTGTTGCAGCTCTGTCATAGCCCATTACCTGATGCTGTGCTTCTGGTGATTCCATTTTTTTGTATTTCTTTTGATTTTCGTTTTTATTTTGTTTATATTAAGTCATATGTATAAGAAGACATCTTTGTTATACATATTATTTTTGTTTTCTGTTCAAAAAATATAGTCTTACTGGATTTTTAAAGCTTTCTAAATGTAAGTTTAGATAAGCAACTGAAAATATCTGATTTTCTAAGCTTTCTAAATCATCAGATTTAGAATAGCAACTCAAAATTTAGAATTTTCTAAGGTTTCTAATTGTGAATTTAGATAAGCCACTAGAAATTTAAAATTTCTTAAGGTTTCTAAAACATCGGTGTTAGAATAAATTAAATATTTAACAAGAATAATACCTGTTCAAGGCGATTATAACATTATGCCCCATGTTTTTTTTATGAGAAATAATACCTGAATATTGAATGCCTACATAACCATTACTATCTCTTCTAATAAAACATTGTTCAGATCCAACTGTGAATTCATAGGTTCTTGTTTCATCTGGGAAGATTAAATTTGACGAGCCTTTTGTCCTTTTTCTTCCTTCTTTAGGTTCAACTTGCTCCAAAAGCCGTTCGATAGATCCTAAAGAAGAAAATATTTTTCCTAACTTTTTTTCTACTTGCTTTGTTGCTTTATTCTGCTTTTGTGTAGGCATAATTCTATTTCCATCTAGGAGTATAAAAGATTAATTATTCTCA
>Ga0247841_10012555_pt1 | contig 11025 bp, 7 predicted proteins | sample LaCruzMarch2015__2_FD_192410 | JGI IMG/M metagenome (GOLD analysis project Ga0247841, IMG submission 192410) | Freshwater microbial communities from meromictic Lake La Cruz, Castile-La Mancha, Spain - LaCruzMarch2015_18m | ecosystem: Environmental > Aquatic > Freshwater > Lake | place: Spain...
CAAGCAATGTCTTACCTGTCCCGGCTTTCCCCGTCAGACCAACAAGTTGAACCTCTGTACGGGTCAAAGCGTCAAGAGCAAAAGTCTGCTCTGCATTCCTGGGCTTGATCCCATAAGCAACCTGTTTTTCAACCCTGTTCATAGTTTTATTAACCGGATTATAATGAACCAGGGCACTGTTACCGGGACTTTTGAAAATATAATACTGCTGTCCCTTTCCGTTAAGTTTTATATCAAGTTCTTCAGCGGGAATCCCGGCCTGTTCTTCATACAGACGGTTTATAAACTGATCTGGAATATTTTCATATGTGATTACACTTCTATATAAAATATCAAGGTTTTCAACTTTACCTGTCTTGTAATCTTCAGCAATAAGTCCGATAGCATTTGCTTTTAGCCTGAGATTAATATCTTTGGTGACCAGAATAACTTTCCGGTTAGGGTTCTTATGGCTAATAAAATCAGCAATTGCTAAAATACGATGGTCGGAAGTTTTTTCAGGGAAGGTCTCTTTCAATGATTCAGAAAACTCCTTTCCGGTTTCAATAAACATTTTCCCAAGACCATCACCAAGCGGTACCCCTTCGGAAAAAAACTTGTTGCCGGCCAAAACATCCAGGTCACGCGTAAATTCACGAGCATTAAAGTTTATTATATCGTTCCCTTTTTTAAATTTATCGAGTTCCTCAAGAACAACTATTGGTATTACTATATCGTTATCCTGAAAATTGTAAATACACTTATAATCATGTAAAAAGACATTTGTATCAAGAACAAAAATCTTATTGACTTTTTTCATACTTTTAATATAAATATTGCGCTAAAATACTTAATTGAGTTCACTCCTGAAAGTAAATAATAAATATTACGTATATAAACAAAAACCCGGATCTCTCCGGGCTTTTGATAACCATTCAGGTCAATTTTAATTAAATGCCCTGATGGCCAATGTTCTTTTGCCGTTATCAGCTAAGCAACTGAAACTTAAGGCGCACAAGGTAATTTTTGTTGAAATCTTCATTTCTCAACCTGGAAGTATCAATCTGCAATCTTGCAAGCTGATCAGCCACATATGACTTTAGTTCCGGGTCATTTGAATTCATTGTATCAACCAGCAGGTTACCTTTGTTGTCAATTGTGAATGATACAAAAACACAACCTGTCTTTTTTGCCTCAAGTAAACGTTCCGGATATTTCAGATGATCCGAAAGGTACCTGGCAACTTCTGATTGTGGTTTCTGTGCTTTGTTGTTTCCGGCATAGGTCAAATTAAAACTGATAAGTGATACAAGGCAAAACAAAAGTGTTGTTTTCATAATTTCTATTTTGTATATTATTCCCATTATTTATTCCCATGCAAATGTAATACCTCAATGTCCTGCGAATGAATTAAATTCTATGAACCACTTACAACTATTGCTGAACGCCTGTTTTACTGCCTTAAATGCTTTTAAAGATTGCATTTGCCATTCCAGGTTTCCCTTCCTGCACTTACGGATTAATTATTAATATTCAGCCGATATCCCCTGTATTAAATTTATTAATAATTTTGTTCATTTGCATAAATTTGCATACTTTGAAGAAACCGGCACTTATAGTTGTATTATGTTTTGTGAGCCTGACAAGCTTTACTCAGAATAAACTTAATTTTAACTACCTTGGAATTGAAAACGGACTGTCGCAGGGTTTCGTCACATCAATTGTTCAAGACAGTATCGGATTTATGTGGTTCGGCACTTTTGATGGACTCAATAAATTCGACGGTTATAAATTCACTGCCTACTATAATGATTTCAAAGATACAAATACTATAAGCAACAACTACATTACTGCCATGGCAACCGATAACAACCGTCAGGTATGGATAGGGACAAATAATGGTCTGAATTATTATGACTGTAAACATGACAGGTTCCTGCATTATAATTTTAAAACTCCTGCAAATAATTCAAACAGTATCTATGCTTTATTAATTGATAAAGAAGGATTAGTCTGGTTTTCATATTCCAACGACAGTTACCTGAACTGTTACGACCCTGTCACAAAAAAAATTGCAAATTATTCAATTATTGGAGATACGAACCTATCAGATTTATATGAAGGGGAATTTCTGAAATTTGAGAAAGTAATTTATACCACTGAAATTTTTGAAAGTAGTGAACATGAGATATGGATTGGTACAAATGCAGGGACAATCCACATTTTCAGCAAAGAAAAATCTATATTTGTTAAAACATTCAATCTTAACGAGTTTGGGAGTATAACATCTTTTGTGGAAGATTTCGATCATACTATCTGGGCTTCTACGATTAATAACGGTTTTTGTCATATAAACCGAAATAAAGGACTTATCAGCAACATGATATTAACCGATCTTAATCTGCCACACACAGGAGAGATATTTGAAATGATTAAGAATATAGATGGTACTATCTGGATTGGATTACAGGGGAATGGATTATGTATTTTTAACAAAAGCAGGAACCGGATTGAGCAATACCAGATAGGGAGTAATTTTACCGGTCCTTATAACCCAAGAGGTATTCGCAGTTTTTTTATCGAAAGATCAGGAATATTGTGGTGTGGTACTAACGGTTATGGTATTTATTCCATATCTGCATATTCAAAGAAATTCAATACTTTAAAAAAGGGAAATCATGATATAAAGAAGTTATATAAAACATATGGTATTGATTATTCCGCGGTTGTTACAAGTCCTGAAAACAGGATAAATACATTAAGCTTTTATAGTACAAGAGCTATTTATGCTGATGATGAAAACATATATGCAGGAGGTTACAACGGATTTGACAAGGTAAACCGCAAAACAGGCATTATTACAAATATTATTATGGATATAATTCCATATTCAATCTGTCCCGACCCTGTTGATCCTGACATTCTTTGGATTGGTGTGGAAGGAGTTGGGAAATCACTTAATAAATATTATAAATCAACAAACAAGATAATAAAGGTTGATGATATTGAATGTGGATTCATATTTGATTTGATTTTCGATAAGGATAAATATTTATGGATAGGTCATAATAACGGACTTATTCGTTATCATCCGCAAACACATACTGTACAGAAGTTCTCTGGTAATAATGGTAAAAACACAGACTTACGTATCGGAGCTGTTAAATCCCTTCTGCAGGACAAAGATGGTTATTTATGGATAGGTTCAGATTTTGGATGGATTGGCAAACTTGATATTAATAATAACAAAATTGAATATATTACTGATCAGGAATATATACAAAACATTCTGGGAAACAATTCTATTCTTAACTTTTTCGAAGATGACGACGGGTCATTGTGGATTGGTACAGGTGGAAGCGGTCTTTGCCACTATGATAATAATACAGGAAAACTATTACAGTACAGCACGCATGATGGATTGCCCAATAATTATATTTACGCTATAATTAAGGATAATGCAGGATATTTATGGCTGAGTACAAATAAAGGAATTTCACGGTTTGATCATAAAAAAATTGTTGCTGTAAATTACACAAAATCTGATGGTCTTCAGGAAAATGAATTTAATACCGGTTCATATTTTAAATCAAAATCAGGTGAGATATTCTTCGGTGGTGTTGATGGGATTACATTTTTCTCACCCGATGCAATTAAAAAAAACTTTTACAAACCACAAATTGTTCTTACTTCCGTGAGGGTTAACAACGATTTATTACAATTCGACAAGGCGATATATTTCATTAATGATTTTACCTTTTCAAGGAATGATGTTTTTACGTTTGAATTTGCGGCACTGAGCTATTATATGGTTAGTAATAACCGTTATGAGTGCCTGCTGCAGGGTTTGAACAATAAATGGATCCTCCTGGGAACAGAAAATAAAGTTTCTTTTACAGGCATGAAAGCTGGAAACTACCAACTTAAAATAAGGGCATCAAATAACGATGGAATTTCGGGTGACATTCCTTTAGTCATTACATTCAGAATCCCGTTACCATTTTATCATGAATGGTGGTTTATTGCGATTTCAGGCATTATACTTGCCCTTGGGATATATCTTGCCCTTTATTACTGGATCAGATCAATAAAGAACCGCAGCCTTAACCTGGAAAAACTGATCGTACAAAGGACCAAAGAAATATCCGACAAAAAAGAAGAACTCAATGAACAAAAACTGATTCTGGAAAAAACAAACCATGAACTTAAAAAACTTAACGACACAAAAGATAGATTCTTCTCAATCATCGGACATGACTTAAGGAGCCCTTTTAATGCAATACTTGGATTTTCCGAATTGCTCGAGGAAGAATACGAAAGATTCAGCGAAACGGAAAAAAAACAATTTATTTCAAATATCAGGAACGCATCAAAAAATACATATAAGCTTCTGCATAATTTACTTGAATGGGCAAGTTCGCAAGCAGGCATTAAAGAATACAGACCCGTTATTTTTGACTTGTCAACATTGGTTAATGACAACCTGATAATGATCCATTCGCAATTACAACAAAAAAAGATCGCGATCATATCAAAAGTTCCGAAAAATACCATGACTTATGCCGATCAGGAAATGATTAACACAGTGTTGAGAAATCTTATTTCAAATGCTGTAAAATTCACTTACGAGGGAGGAGCAATAATAATTGAATCAAAAGATTTATTACCAGGGCAACCACCCCAGGCTGAAGAACAAATTTTAGTCTCCGTTAAAGACAATGGAACAGGCATACAGCCTGAAGACATCGAAAAATTATTCAACATTGAAAAAAAGACTAAAAAAGAGGGAACCGCTAAAGAAATTGGTACAGGCCTGGGACTCATTATATGTAAAGATTTTGTTGAGCGAAACAGGGGTAAAATCTGGGCCGAAAATAATGATGGCAATGGTTCTACATTTTATTTTACTGTTAATAAAGGATATTGAGTATTTTGTCTAAAACGGTAAAAGGAAACATTGACCAGCATCCGGAAAATAAATTACCAGCATACTTAAACCCTGAAACATTGTAGATTGAGACTTTAAACCTGAAATAAAAATATAATGAAAATAATTTACTTGCTGGCCATTTTATTCTTTTACAATATTTGTTTTTCACAGGATACCATAATTGATTTCTGGAAAAATGGCAATAAGAAAAGTGAAGGGATTTTAAAACTCGGGCAGGAGGAAGGAAAATGGATTTTCTGCGATGAGAATGGAATAAAAACTCACGAGATAAATTATCGTAAAGGCAGGGCTGACGGTTGGGTAAAATACTTTTACAGCGACGGAAAAATACAGAATGAGGGTGAATTTAAAAACGGTGAGCAGGAAGGGAAATACCGTTCATGGCTTCCTGATGGCAAAGCTGAAAATGACGGATATTTTAATAATGGCAAACGTGACAGCATTTGGACCTATTATTATCCATCAGGAATAAAAAAGAAAGAAGTGGTTTTTAAGAACGACATCCTGGTAAAGATCATCAATTGCTGGAATTCATCAGGTGAACATATTGTAAAAAACGGCAATGGCAATTATACTTCGTACTACACAGAACAGCAAAAGGAGGAAGAAGGCACATACCTTAATTTTGCTGAGAACGGCAAATGGACAACCTGGTATATAAACGGTTTAAAAATGTCTGAAGGATATTTTAATAATGGAGCAAGAACCGGTAAGTGGGAATTCTGGTACGAAAACGGAACAAAAAAGAGTGAGTATAATTACGAAAACGGCCATAACACAACCTGGTACAGCAATGGTAACAAAGAAATGGAAGGAATGTTGTCAAACGGGAAAAAGGATGGTGAATGGAAATACTGGTTCGAGGACGGGAAAATGATGCTTTCAATAAATTTCAAAAACGACATCAGGCATGGTCTTGAAACACGATGGTACCCTTCCGGACAGATAGAATCGCAAATGAATTTTTCTGACGGGAAAAAGGATGGTACAGCAAAATGGTGGCTCGAAGATGGTAAAACTGATATTGAAGGGAGCTTCAGCAATGATATTCAGGATGGACTATGGACATACTGGCGTACCGATGGTTCAAAAGGAAACGAAGGTAATTTCAGGAATGGCGGGATGGATGGAAAATGGACCTATTGGTACGCTGATAGCCGGATATGGAAAGAAGGTAACTTTATTGCCGGTAAAAAAACAGGTAAATGGACTACCTGGTATGAAAACGGGCAGAAATTCCAGGAAGGTAATTATATTGACGGGAAAGAATCCGGACTTTGGCAGCAATGGCACCTGAGCGGTAACCTTAAAAGTGAAGGCAATTATACTGACGGAAACATGGATGGATTATGGAAGGAGTGGTTTGAAAACGGTAAAATGCAGTACCAGATTTATTATTCAAACGGATTTCAGAATGGAAATGCTCTTTACTGGCACGAGAATGGCAAAAAGCGCCTTGAAGAAAATTATATAAACGGAGTAAATGATAATATTTATATTCTCTGGAATACTGAAGAAAGGATAATTAATAAAGGACAGTTTAATAACGGAAAGAAAGAGGGTAAATGGATATATTATAATAATGCAGGAGTAGCAGTCAGGGAAGAAAGTTATGAGAAAGACCGTCCTGCAGGTTGCTGGATAACACGCAACGACGACGGTTCAACAGCAGGAATAATTAATTATAAAAACGGGGTAAAACACGGAAGGGTTAAATTCTTCAGTCCGGATGGGAAAATAATTTATAAAGCAGAATTTAAAAACGGTACACCTGAAAAAGTAATCATTGATAATAGAACAAATAAAAATAAATTATAGTAATGCCTGCTTTTACACATATTGACGAGAAAGGAAATGTGAACATGGTAGATGTTGGCCAAAAGCCCAACCAGCTTAGAATTGCAAGGGCACTTGGAAAAATAATACTGGCCACGGAAACAATTGAACTGATTCGTGAAGACCAGATGAAAAAAGGTGATGTTCTCACTGTGGCCGAAATTGCCGGTATACAGGCTGCGAAAAGAACCAGCGAACTTATTCCGCTTTGCCATCCTTTACAAATTACACATATAGAAGTCAGGATAAAACTTAAAACCGATGGTGTTGAGGTTGAGTCAGAAGTCAGATGTCTGGGAAAAACCGGCGTTGAAATGGAAGCGCTTACCTCAGTTTCTGTTGCTTTATTAACAGTTTATGATATGTGTAAAGCTGTAGATAAAAATATGTCAATAGAAAAAATTGTACTTCTCAGGAAAACAAAAACTGCAGTTGAAAAAGATGACTGAAAATAATTATCAAATATTCACTGTGCTTTCTGTAAATGTTTCTGAGAAAAAAGGAACAATAAAAGTTCCTGTTAATGAAATAACAGTCACCAAAAATGGGATTGCTGGTGATGCGCATTCAGGAGACTGGAACAGGCAGGTAAGTATACTTGGCCTCAACAGTATAGAAAAGTTCATCCGGGCAACAAACAGAAAAACATCATATGGTGAATTTGCAGAAAATATCACTGTAAGCGGAATAAACCTTGACAATTGCATGCCCTTGAACAGTTTTAAGATAGGCGATACACTGCTTGAAATAACTCAGATTGGAAAAGAATGTCATGGTTCTTCATGTGCTATTTATAAGGAAGTTGGCAATTGTATCATGCCCAAAGAAGGAATATTCACCAGGGTAATAAATCCCGGTATTATCAGGCCGGGTGATACCGGTCTTTACCTGCCTAAAATTTTCAGGATTTACATATTAACATTAAGCGACAGGGCAAGTAAAGGAATTTATGAAGATAAAAGCGGACCAGGAATTAAAAGCCATATCAGCGACTTCTTTGCAGCAAAAAATTTACGATGCAATATTGAAACTGAAATTATTCCGGATGATGCGCCTACGCTTCGTGAAATTATGATTAAAAGATCGGTTGTAAGTGATATAATTTTCACCACCGGTGGAACAGGTATAGGACCAAAAGACATAACGCCTGATGTTATAAGGCCAATGCTTAATAAAGAAATCCCGGGAATAATGGATCTCATCAGGTTGAAATACTCGGCTGATAAACCCCAGGCATTATTAAGCCGGAGCTTTGCAGGAATAATTGATAACTGTCTGGTATATTCCATTCCCGGCAGTTTAAAGGCTGTTGAAGAATACATGGAGGAAATACTGAAAACCCTCTTACATACCGTTTACATGCTACATGAACTTGATATCCATTAATTAATATATTTATCAATTATGAAAACTTTTTATATTTTAATTTTTCTATTTTGCGGTTTAGTTTTAAACGCTCAGTTCATTAATAACAGTGCGAATGTCTGGTATTTCGGCGACAGGGCTGGAATTGATTTCAACTCGGGAGTACCTGTCGCTTTAACAGACGGGCAGATAAGCACTCAGGAAGGTGTTGCCACAATATGTGATACCACGGGAAATTTCTTATTTTATACCGATGGAACAACTGTTTGGGACAGAAATCATGATCCTATGCCAAACGGTAACGGTACCCTTCACGGACACTGGTCTTCCACGCAATCGGCAATTATTGTTCCCAACCTTGGTAACCTGAATCTGTACTATATTTTTACAGTGGATGAATTAGGCGGATCAAACGGCCTGCAGTATTCACTTGTAAACATGTTACTTCCAGGCAACGGAACAACAGGAAACCCGCTTGGTGATATTGTAAGTACAGAAATGAATATTCCACTGGTAACACCGGTCGCGGAAAAAATAACAGCAGTATTAAAAGCAAATTCGGTTAATTACTGGGTAATTGCTCATGGCTGGGGTAATAACAATTTTTATATTTTCGAAGTTACTCCCTTAGGTGTTAATGCCACGCCTGTTATACAATCAATAGGGAATATCCATTCAGGAGGCATTGATAATATTAACAGTGTCGGATATATGAAAACTTCCCCTATGCAGAACAAACTTGCATTGGTTAACCGAAACAATACCAGCATTGATGTTTACGATTTTAATAATACGACAGGAATAATTTCCAATGAAATTTCAATTCCAATGCTGAATACTGTTTTGTGTGGCATTGAGTTTTCTATGTCAGGAAGTTATCTCTATATTGAAAACAAAGATACGCTGTTCCGGTTTACTTTGTCGAGTTCAACATTAGCAGGGGTAACTATTGACGATATGAGTGTTTTCAGTAATTCCAGCATTGCTATAAGAGCCATGCAACTGGGGCCAGACGGGAAAATTTATGTTACTATCAGGAATCATAATTACCTTAGCGTGATATCAGAACCCGACGCCCCTGTTCCCCAGCTTACTGTAGACGGCATTTTCCTCGATACCGATGGGCAGGGCAGAAAGTGCGCCTTCGGACTTCCAACCCTTTTTTATTATAAAGGATGGTGCAATCTGGCTGCTCCGACAGTTTTCCCCGCTGATACAACCACTATCTGTGCAGGAGAAAACATCACCCTTACATCAAGCACAGCATTTTCCTATTTGTGGTCCGATGGATCAACTGACCAGTCAATTATAGTCGCAGACCAGGGAAACTATATTGTGACTATTTCTGATGCACTCGGTTGCATTGCTTTTTCCCAGCCTGTTACAGTTGATGTTTTATATCCGGTAATCCCGGTTATAACAAGTTCGGGAGGCCAACTCCAGTCCACAACTGCTGCAACATACCAATGGTACTGTAACGGAACGGAAATTAACGGAGCTACACAACAGGAGTGCACACCTTTTCAATATGGATACTATACTGTGTTAACAACTGATATTAACGGTTGTACAGCAACATCCCCTCCTTTTGGATATTTGGGCAATACCTGTGAACTGTACTTAAAAGAGAAATTTACTATTTTACATGAAAATGAATATGGTGGTTTTATTGCCTTACTTCCAGTTAATACACACAATATCAGAATTTATGACATTACCGGGAAGCTATTATTGTCACAAAATGCAGACGGAAAAAAACAAATTGAATTCTGCCTTCCGAATCATGGAATATATTTTATACAAATAGAATCAGACGATTTTTCATTTATGAGGAAATTCATAGTCAATTGATTATATTACCATGATAGTTTGAAAATGTAACAATTTGAAAATGCTTAATACAATGAAATCAACAATATACAATTATTTATCAGCAGTTTAAATTAAATTGTTACGATTTTTGACTACTGATTTTTTCGATAGAATTATAAAGCTGATTTAATCAGGATTTGCACATAAACTGACGAAAATTTCATGAGGTTCATTGATACACATTCACACATCTATCTTGATGCTTTTAATTCAGACAGACCTGAAACAATTTTGCGTGCGGCAGATGCAGGGGTGAAAAAAATTTATCTTCCCAATATTGACAGTAGATCTGTTGACAAAATGAATTCCCTTGCAGATGAATACCCGGAATTATGTTATCCCATGATGGGACTGCACCCCACATCTGTAAAAAATGATTTTCGGAAAGAACTTCTGATTATCGACCAGCAACTTGAAAAGGGCATATATCATGGCGTTGGTGAAACAGGAATTGACCTTTACTGGGATGAAACCTACAAGGAACAACAGGCAATATCATTTCGTCATCATCTTGAATTAGCTTTAAAATTCGACCTTCCTGTGGTAATTCATTGCCGTGAATCATACAGCGAAGTCATAACAATTGTTAATGAATATGCAGGCAGAGAGCTAAGGGGTATTTTTCATGCATTTTCAGGAAATACAGAACAGGCTTCAGAAGTGATTGCTTTAGGCTTTAAGATCGGGATTGGAGGAGTTGTAACTTATAAAAAATCAGGTCTTGCAGAAGTTGTAAAAAAAATCGGACCTGATAATATTGTACTTGAAACTGATGCACCCTTTCTTCCACCTGTACCAAAAAGGGGAATGCGCAATGAGCCGTCATATCTTCATTATATTGCGCAAAAGGTGGCATTGATACTTGATGTAAGTACAGAGGAAATAGCTGAAATTACCACTAAAAATGCAGAATTACTTTTTTCTGCAAAATGATTCAGGGAATCCTTTCGATGAATTTTCTGGTAAGAATAAAATTGTTGTCAATTTTTTTATCAAGCCCTTCAAATGCTGCAAATCCGGTT
>Ga0247841_10012556_pt1 | contig 11025 bp, 12 predicted proteins | sample LaCruzMarch2015__2_FD_192410 | JGI IMG/M metagenome (GOLD analysis project Ga0247841, IMG submission 192410) | Freshwater microbial communities from meromictic Lake La Cruz, Castile-La Mancha, Spain - LaCruzMarch2015_18m | ecosystem: Environmental > Aquatic > Freshwater > Lake | place: Spain...
TATTACCTCCGGGCAGAAAGTCTTGATAGCGAGGCTGCTGGCTATCTCCCCTGCGCTATGCCCTCCCATGCCGTCGGCTACGGCAAATAGCCCGGCGGAAACCTTCTCGAGCTGGGTGCTGATATTGAAGGTGCCGCAGAAGATGCTGTCCTCGTTCAGCTTTCTTGCCAGCCCGGTATCCCAGCTATAACCTGCTTCCAATTTCTATTTCTCCGCGCACTTTATCAGGCTAATTTGAACGTGAGTGTGGCGTCCGGTTGCCGGGAAAGCTCGATTTGATCGCTGTCATTGAGCGCCTGCCTTCCTTTATGGTGTATATCGACCCGGTTGAGCCTGGTGTGGTTGGTGCTGCCCGTGCCGTCGCGCCCGTAGTCTTGCAGGTAATAGGTGCCGCTATCATAGGTTATCAGCATGTGCTGCCGGGAGATGCTCATCAATACGTCCTGGGGCACCTTGCCGTTGAAATCGCTGCGCTCGACAAATGTGGGAGAGCCCATCAGCAATATCTCGGAACCACCCGGCATCAGCAGCCTGGCACGGGGAGCGGGCTGCGCTTGTGCCGCGCCCGGCTCAAGCTGGCTGTTTCCGTTTGATACGGGGACATCATCGCCATTGGCAAAATACCTTCCGCAGTTATAGCAGAAAAAGCTGGCGGCATTATTCAGGCTGCCGCATTTCGGGCAGTTGGTGCCGCTATCAGCCCTGTCGGCCTGCTGTGAGGCCAGCATAGCGCCGCATTTCCAGCATATTTTCTCAGCTGCGGCGTTCTCCTGGCCGCATACCTGGCATTTCAATTAAGTCTTTTCTCCTTTGGTCTTGAAACTTTACTTCATTATAGGTTAAAACGCTTGACAGGTTACTGACGAATACCTAATATAAACCTGACAGATGCTAAACTCCATGACGAATGTCTTGCTATATTATACTGCAATACAGCCCATCTGGTGGAGGCGATAAATAATGAACCAGGCTTTTATTACGGTTAAGAAAGGTGATGCCGGGGATGCCGGGAAGATATTCACTATCAGCAAAGCTAATACCGTTATAGGACGGCGCACACCTCAGTACGTGCCCGATATCGAACTGAACGACGAAGTCGTCTCCAGGCGTCACCTCGAGATAGTTGTCAGGGACGGGAAATACCTGCTGCAGGACCTGGGCAGCACCAACGGTACAATGCTGGACGGTGACCGTATTAGTGCTGGTAAGCTGTACCCGCTCAAGCATAACAGCCGCATCGGGTTGGGAGTTGATAATGATGAAGGCCATGTTGTCATAGTATTCAAAGAATCGGAGAGCACCAACGTACTGACCGGCGACAAAAAGAAGGCCGGCAGCAAAGGCAAGGTTGCGGCGGTGGCCTGGCTGAAGATCGACGAAAAGAAAAAAGAGGCCAGCGTAGATGGGAAGCAGGTAAAACTTTCCCGCAAAGAATACGACCTGCTGGTTTACCTTCGTGGCAACGCCGGGCAGGTATGCTCGCGCGACGAGATAATCAGGGCCGTTTGGCCGGAAAGTCAGGATTCCGCCGCCATCTCCGATGCCACCATCGATCAGCTCATCCACCGCCTGCGCGAAAAGGTAGAACCGGAGCCGTCGCAGCCGTCGCGTATAGTCAGCCGGAAGGCTTTCGGCTATATGCTGGTATAGGGGGGTTAAATCCCGCTTTCGATGCAGTATTCCCGCAGCGTGTTGAGGGAGGCGAAGAACTCCTTCATCATGGCGCCCACCGGGTACATGCCCGGTCTATTAATTGAGATCAGGCCGTCTTTTTCTTTGATAATGCCCGCGGCCTTGAAGAAGAGCAGCTCTGCCCACAGCCTGGCGTGTATATCGGCGCCGAAGCGCCGCTTGAACTGCGTCGGATTCAAGCCCATGCCAAAGAACCGGGTCAGCATGTAGTAGCGGTAATGCTCGGCGTCTGAGAGGCGGCGCATGCGCACGATAGGCAGCCGGTCTTCCGATACAAGCCTGTGGTAGCCATCCAGCGAGAAGGAGTTGACCAGGAAATCGCCCCCCAGGAAGCTTACCGAACCCGCACCAATGCCTATATAGTCGTCGTAATCAATGATATATTCGTCTATCATCAGGTCTCCTCGCGAAAAGCACCAGGCAGTGGAGGCCTTGTAGCCGGTATCGAGCAGTTCACGCAGGATGATATCGTAAAAATGCCTTTCCCTCGAGGCATCCACACGGTTGAACTTCCGGGTCAGGGCATCCAGTTTATGCGGCGAGGGCATGAGCGGGTAGAAGGTAGCCTGGTCGGTGCCCAGGTCCTTGAATATCCTAACGTCGGCATGGAACTGTTCCAGCGTCTGCGTGGGGAAGTTGAACATCAGGTCAACGTTGACGGTGTCGAATTTGCCCTGCGCCAATTTTAGCTTCTCTATAGAGTCCTCTCCCTTGAACAGTGTCCTGCCCATGGCCTTGAGCAGCCTGTTGTCGAAGCTCTGCACACCGACCGACAGGCGGTTGATGCCCATTTCCTGAAGCAGGGTGATGGTTTCCCGGGTCAGTTCGCGCGGCGTGGTCTCGAGCGAGATACGCTTTACCTCGAATTTCGACCGCAGGTAACCAATAAAACCGGCGAGTTCGTCCATTAGCACTGTGGGTGTGCCGCCGCCGAAGTAGAAGTCGTTGAACTTGAAGCCCAGCGCGGCATACATATCGACCTCTTTGCGAAGGTCGGCGAAATAGCTGCGGGCAAGGTCCTCCCTGAAAAGGTAGCGGTTGAAGCAGCAGAAGGGGCAGAGCGTGCGGCAGAAGGGTATGTGGATGTAGAGGGAGACGCGGTCGCCGCGCGCTAACCCTTCAGCGGCTATGCGTGAAAGGTCCACGTTACCTGTGAAACGAAGGAATTTCTGGCCTTCATAACGTACGACCGAGCCGACGAACCAGGGGATCATAACAAAGAATTATACATCAGGGGACAGAGATTGCCACAGCCATTGCGCGGCTTCGCCAAGACGTCTTTAAACGACGGCCCCTTTCCCAGCCAGGGAAAGGGGCCTATTCTATTCGTTTCAGTGCCGTTAAATCAGGGTCTCCACGATCTCTGCGGCGTCCTAAACGAGTTTGGGGCAGATTTTCTGCGGGATGCCCTGCTTCATAGCTTCGCGGAACGCGTTACGATCACTGATGTCGAAGCCCAGCAGGTCGCGGCAGACGATCGAGCCATGCCGCGATTTGAATTGTTCTACGAAGTCCCGCACCGCGCTGAAAGCTTCCCGGTGTGACTGGGAGCCGTCGGCTACCGTCAAGCCGTATTTCAGCCCGATGACCATGAAAGCGCCCGTTACCGCGCCGCAGGTTTCGCCCAGGTGCCCCATGCCGCCGCCGAAGGCCGCGGCTACTTTGTAGGCCATTATGGGATCCAGGCCGAACTCGTTCCCGAAGGATGATAAAACGGCCTGAGAGCAATTGAACCCCTGTTTGAAGGTAGAGCCGGCATTTTCAGCTTTGCTCATGATACACACTCCGCTTGTTCATTCCATTTTACTGCGCTTACCTTTATGCTCCTGACGGCTTTTAGGACCTTGCCGAAGTCACTCTTTGAAATCTTCTCGTTTTCCATTACTGCCTTTAAAGTCGGGTCGTCAGATATGAATTCGGTCCCGAAGCTGGTCTCATCGACAACCCTGACCTCTGCGAAGCCGGCATTCTTTATGGCATCCAGGTATTTCTCCTTTCTGGATGCGCCTGCCAGGCAACTGATATACGCAGCAACGGATTTCTGGACTGCCGCCGGCAACTCCTCTAAAAGGACGATATCGGATACCATTAGCCTGCCACCCGGCTTTAGCACGCGGAATGCTTCCTGGAAAACCCTCTCTTTATCCGGTGAAAGGTTGATAACACAGTTGGAGATGACAGTATCGATACATCTGTCAGCCACCGGAAGGTTCTCGATCTCACCCAGCCGGAACTCAACGTTTTTATAGCCGCTGTTACCGGCATTTTCCCTGGCCTTTTCCAGCATCTCAGGGGTCATATCCACACCTATAACCTTGCCCTTTTCCCCTACACGCCGGGCGGCCAGGAAGCAGTCAAAGCCTGCGCCCGACCCCAGGTCAAGCACCACCTCTCCTTCTCTTAGCGAGGCCAATGCCACCGGATTACCGCAGCCCAATCCGAGGTTGGACCCTTCCGGGACGGAGTTAACGTCCTCGTCTGAATAACCAACCTTTTTACTTATGTCTCTGGCAGTATCTGCCGTTCCGCAGCAACTGGTGGTTTGAGGAGTGCAGCAGGGACTGGCTGCTTTGGCTACCGCGGCATAGCCTTCCCTGACGCTTTTCCTGATCTCTTCTTTTTTCATTACTTACCTGCCTGTAATTACTATTTTTGCTTTTCTGTCTGGCAGCAATCCATCCACTTTTTGCGCGTCTCCTGCGCGATGGGCATGCCGGCGCAGCGGTCCTTCATCATTTTGCGCATGTCCTCCATTTTAGTCTTGTCACCGCAGCAGCTTTTCATCATCTTGCCCATCTCCTCCATTTTGGCCTTGTCGCCGCAGCAGCTCATGCACATCTCCATCAGGGAACCCTCCTTCTTGCCGGTTTTGGCCTCACCCTGTGCGCCTGTTGTTTTTGTTGACTCTGTTTCCATGTGAACCCTCCTAAATTTAATATTACTAAAATTCGAAATAAATCGAATAATTAGGCGAAAAAAATATCATGCACATGCGGTACGGTTAAAAAAGTGCGAAAGGGAATTAAGCACCTCGGGGTCGACCCAGCATTCGATGCGCTGACCCTGCCGCCTCGTCTTAATCAGGCCTGCGTTGTGGAGTTCCTTGAGGTGGTGGGAAACCGTTGATGGGGCTATAGCGAGGTTACTACCGAGATCTCCCACGCACTCGCAGGCTTGCTCAGTTTTACAGGCGATGCCTCCTGTTCCGCAGGCGGCCAGGCGCAGAAATATTTTAAGGCGGTGAGGATTGGACAACGCCTTGAACATATCTGCGTATCTATCAATGTTTATAGTATCTTTCGACATAGTTAGAATTATAGAAGTATTTATCCGGGTTTGTCAAGTCCAGCTACAAAATGCGCGTGATTACCGGGGCCGCCTGATGGCCCGGCCATGTTATTCTATAGGAATTGACTAACAGGAATTGTCGTAGCATAATGTTGGACGTCGGATTTCTGATTTCCGATGCAGGAGATTTGCCATGAGTAAAGATGCCGATAAAAAAATCGTCCTTCGTGATAAGAGGCAGCTCACGCTGCCCCGGGAGATATGCGAGCAGCTCGGCATCGAGCCGGGGGATAAGCTGACGGTATATGTGGAAGATGGGGCGCTGGTAGCCAAGCCGAATAAAACCATTGCGCTGGAAGCATTGCACGAATTGCAGAGGATGTTTAAAGAATCGGACATCACTTTAAAGGAGTTACTGGAAAATGGCCGCCGCATAAGGCGGGAGTTGGTCAAAGAATATTATGGGGATAAGCTCTGAATTGCGCATCTTCCTTGATAGCAATGTATTAATCTCGGGTATTTATTCTCCGGTCGGCGCTCCCTATAAGATATTGCGGCTTCATTTAACAGAAAGGTTGCGCATAGTTGTATGCCAATTGGTTATTAATGAAGTCATAAGAAATCTGAAAGCCAAAAAACCGGAAGGCTTGCCCGTTTTATACCGGCTGTTATCTAATTCACCCCCTGAGATAGCTGCAAATCCGCGTGCAGAGGATATCAATATCTGGAAAAAATATTTGGATAATGAAGACGCAATAATCCTGGCCGCTGCCATTCACGCAAGGGTGGACTGTTTTATAACTGGCGACAAGCATTTCCATTCGGCCGCGCTGCAAGCCCAGAAAATGAACTTAAAAAACCTGACTCCAGCCGAATTTGTAGCCGCCTATAAGTAACCTGGCAAGGCGGTCCCCAATAGTTTGACAACAACGAGCTAATGCTCACTGGCGATGACCGCCGCGCCCAGCGCGGCCATGAGGCGGGGGTTTCCTGGGACAAGGGATTTCACGCCGAGCTTTTCATCGATAGCCTGTACCAGGCCTATATCGAGCGCGCCGCCGCCGATGGTTGCGAAATCTTTTTCAAGGGTTACGCCGCGCGACATGCCGCTTATCTTGTCAGCGATCGAGCGGTGGATGCCGGCCAAGATATCCTCGGGACTGTCGCCCTGCGAGATGCGCGTGATAACCTCGGTCTCAAGGAACACGGTGCAGGAGGTGGAGAAGCTGGAAGGTTTGGTAGCCCTCAGGGAGAGCGGGCCGATCTCGTCAATGCTTATCTGCAGGATGCGGGCTACTACATGCAGCAGCCGGGCGCTGCCGGTGGCGCAGATCTCGGAGACGTTGAAGTTGATGACGCGCCCGTTTTCGTCCATGGTGATGACCTGGCTGCCCTGGCCTCCTATATCTATGATGGTGCGCGCGCCGGGGAAGGTGAGGTTTACGCCGCGCGCGTCGCAGATTATCACGCCGTGATAGCTATCAGCGCCGGCGTTGCGCCCGCCGATGCCGGTAGCAGCGCTGAACGTAATATCAGCAGGTTGAAGGCCGGCCTGCTCGAGCGCCTCGGCCTTGACCGCCGCGGCGGTGGTAACGTAGTTGGTGCCCGAGGGTATCACCCCCCCACCTATAATTCTCTTTTGGCTGTCAATGACTACAGCCTTGCTGGCCGCCGCGCCGATATCAATGCCGAGGTAGCAGGCGCTCATTTGCTGTGCCTCAGATATATGTAGGGACGGGTCTTCAGACCCGTCCAAAGAGCGGGCGTACCTTTAGGTGCGCCCCTACATTTTCCTTTCATTTTTCTCCGTGAATTCTATATAGGCTTCGCTGAGCTGTTTTTTCTCCGACTTATAATGGCCATCCTGCACCAGCTTAAAGGCCTCATCGCGCGCCAGTATGGCGGCGCCTAACGCGCCGGTGATGAGAGGCTCCTGCGGGATCAGGACGGGTATGCCCAGTACCACCTCCATGGCTTTGACCATGCCCGAGTTCTTGGCCACGCCGCCGGTGAAGACCACGGGAGGCTCCACCTTGATCTGCCGGGCAAGCTTGACTACACGAGTGGTCACGGCTATGTATACGCCGGCCAGTATATCGGTCAGCGGCTGCCCTTCGGATAGGCGGGAGATTATCTCCTGCTGGGCAAAGATAGTGCAGAGGCTGTTTATCTTGACGGGCGTATCGCTCTGCAGGGATATCCTGCCCATCTCGTTAAGCCCCAGACCCAGCGTCTCGGCTGCCACCTCCAGGAACCTGCCCGTACCGGCGGCGCACTTGTCGTTGGTGAGGAAGTCGGTCAGCCGTCCGTTCTTTATCTTGAGCACCTTGGCATCCTGGCCGCCGATGTCGATGGCGGTTCTCACTTCAGGGAAAAGGGAGGCTACACCTTTAGCGTGGCAGGTAAGCTCGGTGACCTGTTTATCGGCGAAGGGGACGTTGACGCGGCCGTAGCCTGTAGAGATGATATAGGCGACCTGATCGAGGGTGATCCCTGCCGTGCGCAGCACATCTTCCATGACCTTATTGGCGCGGCGGCGGTGTTCAGCGCCGGTAGGGCCGACCACGTAGCCGCGCATCGTTCCTTGAGCGTCCACCACCACGGCCTTGGACATGGTGGAGCCTATATCTATGCCGGCGAAGAAAAGAGCAGGAGTTGCGTTTTCCATGCGGGGCTTGCTGCTTTACCTCAGCCCAGGGTCTCCACGAATGCCTCCACCCTCGTTTTAATCGGGGCCAGCGACCTTTCGCTATAGTCGTGCTCTATATATATGCTGGGTATGCCCAGCGTGTCGAGGTAATGCCTCAGGTTGGGCACCTCGTAGCCGTGCGTGTCGCAGTATTTAACGCTCTGCAGGATGACGCCATTAACGTGCCAGTCGGTCACGGCTTTTTTAATATAGCTGAACCTGCTATCCAGGTCCTTGTCGTAATCCCGCTCGGTCTCCTGATGCTGCGTATCGCGGTAGGTGCGCGGGCACTTGATATCCACCAGGTAGCGCTGCGCCAGCGCATGCAGGTCGTAAGGGGCCTTAACATCCGCCCAGAAGGCCCTGGTGCCCACGCAGGTGTCATCCACTACAACGTCGGCGCCGGAGCTCTCTATGAGCTCGTAGAGCGAGGTGTTGTCGAAAACAGGACCCCACACCATCAGGCGCGCCTTCTTTTGGGACGACTTGATGCTGCGCTCTTTGACGTCTTTGATGACCTCTTCCAGCAGTTCGTTGCCCTCCTCGACCGGCAGGCTGAAAAGTGACACCATGACCTCGAGGTTCTCCATCGAGGTAAGCTTCGGCGGGTCGGATTTGCGCAGGTCGTAAAGCTCCCTGACCAGCTTGCGCTGTTTATTGTGCAACTGGCAGGCCTGCTTGAGCTTGTCCTGGTCAAGCTTTTCTCCCGCTAATTCCTCGATGTGCTTCTTAAAGAAATTTATCTGTCCCTCGAAGTAATCGACGGCCGGCGCGTGGTCAGTATGGGGCACGTCGATAAGGTGCGTGAAAGGAGCATCTTTAATATAGTCGCGCCAGGCGATGATGGTGGTCATGCCGATATCGCAGGTGTGCGCGCCCACTGCGCCGTCCAGGAAATCGAATTTGCCCTTGATACCAAGGTCGATAATGCTGCGCAGGAAGGGACAGACCACCGTAGTCGAAACCCGGTCAGCGGCTGTTATAGGCTCGCTCATATCGCCGAAAATGCGGAAGGGCACCATGCCCATCGCGGTTATTATCTCAACCGGGGGGTAGAGGCAGATGTAGCCGATTATCTTCTTGCCGGACTTGCGCAGCTCGCGCATGCGCCTGCCCCTGTTTGCATAGATCTCATGTGCCCGGGAAAGCCCTTTAGTAGTAGCTGTTACCATTTCAATCTCCCTGTATAATTATTGGCTACCAGTCCAGCCCCTTGGATTTCCTGACCTTCCTGTAGTGGTCCATGGTCTGCTCAAAAGCCTCGGCCCTGGCCAGCACCTCCTGCGGATTGAAGACACGCTTATCGATGATATCGCCTTCCACCCACAGGCTGGGGATATCCAGTTTCTCCTGCTCCCAGTGCTGCACCGTGCGCAGGCTGCAACTGGCGGCGCGGCAGGAGATGAGCGGGTGCATGAAAAAGCCATCCGCTTTGAAGCCGCGGGCGATCTTGAGGTAGGTCTCGACGATGGGATTCTGGATGCCTTCCGCCTTGGCCTCGGGGAATACGTTGAACATGAAGTTGCGCGACAGGCGCGCCAGCTTCTCGCAGGGGTCGCTGTACTTGCTGAGGTCGGGCGGCTTGGGGTTATGATAGCCAAAACTCTCAAATACGAAGTTCCAGCCCATCTCGGCCAGCTTGTCGAAGAATTTGAGGCTGTGCCAGGGCGGCAGTTCGGCAAAGATAAGACGGTAACGCTCAGGGTAGTTGATGCCCGACTCTTTATTTTTTACCCGTTCCTGCACCTCGGCCAGCATGTCCTGGTAGCACTTGAGCGCCACCTTCATGTCACCGGCGAAGAAGAGGGAGGGAGGCATGCTGCTCCAAAAGTCAGTGGCGTGCATGGGACCCGGTATGGCCTTGCGCGCCTCGCTTATATTGGAGGTAGTCTCGTGTATTTTAACGGCCAGGTCGATAAGCTCTTCGAGTTTAGCCCAGTCCATTTTTTGCTTGAACAGTTTTTCCAGGAAAGAGATGAAATCCTTCAGTTCCTTTACCAGGAACTTCACCTGGTAGTCCTCCAGCTCAGGTTCAGATCCCTCGTAAGTGGCCATCATCGGCATCTCGAGGCACCATTCCGGCGCGTCGAAGTAGCGGGCCAGTGACTGGAACCACTTGAAGCGCGCGTCGCAGATAATGCCGGAACCCAGCAGCAGGGCCGGCTTGGCCATACCGCCCAGCGGCGCATCGGGCGGTATCTTGCCGCCGTGCTCTTTCATCATGCGGTAGGAATAGCCGATGGTGCTCCTGCCGTAGCCGCACATGTGGGTGGGGAAGCCGTCCGAGTCGGAGGCGTCAAGGAACGGTTCGGCGGCGCCGGAAGCTGCCAGCAGGGTGGCATAATTTTCAGGATAGACGATATTCAACCCCATGGCTTTGAGGGGAAGGTCCCCTTCCCAGTAGTTGAGCATTGACCAGACAGTTGGCTTGCCCTCGCTGCTGGCCTTGAGTGTATCGATGTAATCCTGCTGCACGATGTTGCGCAGCGGATACATGCTCTTGAGCCGGTTGATGGCCCTTTTCTGGTCGGTCTTGGCGGGAGTCGCGGTTTCGCTCATCTTGCACCCCTTTTCGCGGATTTATTACTGACTGTGGGAAAACACTGATTTAAAATGGTAAAACATTAAGCGGCTAATTGCAAAGCAGGGTTAAACCTCGCGCTGGGCGCCGCCTAAAGAAGTCCTGCCGCCTTTAAGTCCGTTACAAATTTTTCACCGGCGGCGGACCCGGCACGGTAGAAGACCGCGGGTTTGCCCAGGGGGGCATCAACCTCTATGTACATGCCTTTATTTATATCGCCGTAGCGCTGGCCCGACCACAGGTGCACCCATTCCCCTGCGGGCAGGTATAGACGCGCTTTGGTCTGTCCTTCGTCCAATACCGGGGCAACCATGAACTCGGAACCTACCATGAACTGCTGGTAATTGATGCCGTAGACGTTGGTGTCGGCGGGGTAGTGAATAAAGGGATGGCGCACCACCGGCAGGCCGCTGGCGGACGCTTCCTGCACAAGCCGGCTGCGGTAGGGTTGCCAGGCCGCATAGACTTTGGCGAAGCGGCTGAACTGCTTGAGCGTATCGTTATCCGCGTAAAACTGCACGTTGGCCTCCGGCAGGTTGCCCTCGTGGGTGCGGTAAATGGAGGTGAAGGCGTTGAGTTCCATCCAGCGCAGCAGCAGCTCCTTGCTGCGGTGGTAGTTCATAACGGGGTTATTGATAGTGGTATAGCCGCCGATGTCGCTGTGGTTAAAGCTGAAGCCGGACAGGCCCGAACTGAGCAGGCCGGTCACAGCGCTCTTGATGCCGTCATTGCGGTCCCAGCTCACCATCTGGTCGCCCTGCCAGAAGAGGGTCGA
>Ga0247841_10012557_pt1 | contig 11023 bp, 8 predicted proteins | sample LaCruzMarch2015__2_FD_192410 | JGI IMG/M metagenome (GOLD analysis project Ga0247841, IMG submission 192410) | Freshwater microbial communities from meromictic Lake La Cruz, Castile-La Mancha, Spain - LaCruzMarch2015_18m | ecosystem: Environmental > Aquatic > Freshwater > Lake | place: Spain...
GCCTCCTATGCGGTGGAGAGTTACCAAAGCCTTTATCTCAAGGCGCACTACCCGCTGGAATTTATCACGGGAGTGATCAACAACTTCGGCGGATTTTATTCATCGTGGGTCTATTTCAACGAAGCCAAAATCTCCGGAGCCAACCTGCATGCGCCCTGTGTCAACCAGAGTGAATACAAGACCTGCATCAGGGGAAAGGATATTTTTCTGGGATTTATCCATGTGGCAGGACTGGAAGCAGGGGTGGGGAAATTGATTTACGATTTACGATTTACGAATGACGAATTACAAGTGACAAGTGACAAAGGACAAGTGACAAGTGACAAGTGCCGAAAAGCTAATTACTGTCCACCCCCTCATCAACCTGCCAACTCACCAGCTTACCAGCTTACCAACTTACCAGCTTACCAACCTGCCAACTCACCAGCTTACCAGCTTACCAACTTACCAGCTTACCAACCTGCCAGCTCACCAGCTTACCAGCTTACCAACTTACCAGCTTACCAACTTTCATATTCCAGCCTGGAAGATTTTATCCAGCGGGTTCCGGTTACACTTGATCAACTTATTATCCTGATCCGGGTCGGAGCATTCCGTTTCACCGGCAAGCCCAAGGCTTCACTGCTATGGGAGGCGCATATGCTGCTGGGGAAAAAAATGGCACCAGCCACTGGTAATCAGTCACCGGGCAACCGGCAACAGGCAACAGGAAAAAAATCGCTGTCAGGCGAAAATTTCGCTACCCCGCTACCCCGCTACCTCGCTTCCTCACCAAACAGAGAAACTGATCAACAGTCAATCGAAAATCGTCCCGTGTCCCGTGTCCCGTGTCCCGTAACTCATGAGAATCCACTGCTCTTCCCCACTGCAGTTAAAAAATTCGAACTTCCTGCCCTCGAACAGAACCTGCTTGCCGATGTGTACGATGAGATCGAGTTGCTGGGATTTCCTATTACCCATACCTATTTTGATCTGCTGGAAACCAAGTTCCGTGGCGATATCCTTGCGCACGAAATGGCAACCCATGTTGGTAAAACCATACGCATGATGGGATTGCTTGTTACCATTAAATATGTGCGCACGATAAAAAGGGAGTGGATGCATTTTGGAACCTTCATCGATGTAAACGGGCGTTTCTTCGACACCGTTCATTTCCCCAGAGCCGTCACCCAGTACCCTTTTCGCGGTGATGGGATCTATCTCGTAAGGGGGAAGATCGTTGAGGAGTTCGGGTTTCCCAGCATGAATGTGGAAAAGATGGCGAAGATGCCGCTGAAGGGGGATCCGAGGGGGTGATCACAAAAAGATCGCCGGAATATCTTCACTTCAGAAATAATGATTCAAAAATCTAATTTTCTTATTATATTTACATATTAAAAAATCCAGGATGGCCGTCATTGCCTTAATAAGCATAACGTTCATGCAAACTGTGAATTTTATTGAAGGATATCCCATTTGGCTGTTTATAAACGAATAATTGATATATGAAGAAAATTAAAGAAAAACCGGTGACGAACGTTCTTGAAAAATCACCCACAGGTATCCAGGGATTGGATGAAATAACAGGTGGCGGGTTGCCTAAAGGCAGACCAACACTGGTTTGCGGAAATGCCGGGTGCGGGAAAACCCTCCTTGCCATGGAATTTCTTGTTCGCGGAGCAACCCAGTACAATGAACCCGGGGTTTTTATGGCATTTGAGGAAACAGAAAAAGAACTCACAACAAATGTCGAATCATTGGGGTTTGATCTGGATATGCTTATATCGCAAAATAAGCTTAAAATCGATCATGTATTTGTTGAACGCAGCGAAATTGAAGTTACGGGTGAATATGACCTTGAGGGATTATTTATCCGGCTAAATTACGCGATCGATAGTATAGGAGCAAAGCGCGTTGTTTTGGATACCGTTGAATCGCTATTTTCAGGACTGCCCAACCACATGATTCTTCGCGCCGAGTTGCGGAGGCTCTTTCGCTGGCTGAAAGACAAAGGGGTCACTGCAATCATTACAGGTGAAAGAGGAGATGAAACACTCACACGGCAGGGACTGGAAGAATATGTATCTGATTGTGTCATCTTACTCGATCACCGCGTTTCAGAGCAAACTTCTACTCGCAGGTTGAGGATTGTTAAGTATCGCGGTTCGTCACATGGTACCAATGAGTATCCATTTTTGATTGATGACACCGGATTTTCAGTACTTCCGATCACATCGGTTGGACTTAAGCACAGTGTAACTTCGGAACGTATTTCGACAGGCGTTCCCCGACTTGACACCATGCTTGGAGGTAAAGGATATTACAGGGGCAGTAGCGTGCTGGTGTCGGGGACGGCAGGAACCGGAAAAAGCAGTTTGGCGGCCCATTTTTCAGATGCTGCCTGCCGGCGTGGTGAACACGTGCTCTACTTTGCCCTTGAAGAATCGCCTGCGCAGATTATCCGGAACATGCTTTCGATCGGGATCAACCTCGATCAATGGGTGAAAAAGGGATTACTGAGATTTCATTCGAACCGCCCTACCTTTTCAGGACTGGAATCCTATTTGACTGTCATGCACAAAGAGGTGAATATTTTTAAACCCCGGGTGGTCATCATTGATCCGATCAGCAGTTTTATTATCGGAATCAATGAACTGGAAGCCAAATCAATGATCATGCGGCTGGTTGATTTTTTAAAAATGAATCAGCTAACCAGTTTCATGACCAATCTTTCTTCAGGGGGCACTGCCCTTGAACATACCCGGATCGATATTTCGTCACTGATCGACACCTGGCTGCTTTTGCGGGATATCGAAATTGGCGGGGAACGAAATCGTGGCATTTACATTCTTAAATCGCGTGGGATGAAACATTCCAATCAGATACGTGAATTCCTGCTAACAGACCAGGGAGTCGATCTGCTTGATGTTTATGTCGGCCCCGAAGGTGTGCTTACCGGTTCTGCAAGGCTGGCCCAGGAAGCAAAGGAAATTGCCATACAGACCATGCACCATCAGGAGATTCAGCGAAAACAACTCGAAATTTATCGCAGGAAAAAAGCCATGGAAGCCCAAATCGCAGTATTAAAAGCCGAATTCGAAACCGCTGAAGCAGAAGCGCTGAAAATAATTGCTTTTGAAGAACAGGCTGCAAAGCAACTGGCAAAAGACCGGGAAGATATGGCAAAGACCAGAAAGGCCGATGCCTCCCCCGAAATGGTCGACAGTAAAAAGATATAACAGCTACCCTCAACTAACGGAGCCATGACGACTAAAAAAACTGAAAAAAAATCAATAACCCCACCTAAAGGGTCTAAAAAAAAACCGGAAAATGATAAATGGATTCTCCGTTTATATGTTGCCGGGCCAACGCCAAAAGCGTTGGCAGCTCTTAAAAATCTGAAAAAAATCTGCGATGATAAACTTCAGGGTAAATTTGAGATCGAGGTGATCGATCTTGTGAAAAATCCTCAGCTTGGTCATGACGATCAGATCCTTGCACTCCCAACATTGGTGAGGAAGTTGCCTTCACCGGTCAGGAAAATCATAGGAGACCTTTCCGACACTGAACGCGTTTTGGTCGGCCTGGATATAAAGCAACAACATGTTTAATATTTAACGACCAACAGTTCGTATGATTTTTTAAAATAAATGATAAACAGATGAAGAAGATAGAAAGTAAAAGGGCAAGTAAGAACAAAGTTTTCGATGTATCGTCATCTGCCCCAACAGACAACATGTATCTCCTCAGGTTATACGTTACCGGATCAACCCCCGCTTCGGTGCGTGCCATCATGAATATCAAGAAACTTTGCGAAGAACATCTTCAGGGCAGATACGACCTTGAAGTCGTAGACCTTTATCAGAAACCACATTTAGCCCAAGGGGAGCAGATAATTGCCGCCCCCACACTGATTAAGAAACTGCCGCTTCCGTTACGTCGTGTGATTGGTGATATGTCGAATTTTGAACGTGTGCTGGTTGGGCTTGATCTAAGGCAATTAAAGAACACCTAGGTGAAACTTAACGTCAGGGAGCAGGAAATCCAATGGAAAATAGCAGTACAAATTTGACGGCAGAACAACTCCTGAATGAAAATGCCGGGTTGAGAATGCGCATAAATGAAGCGGAAGATACCCTTAATGCCATCCGCAATGGAGAAGTGGATGCAGTGTTGGTTTCAGGACCTTTTGGTGAGCGGATATTCTCATTGACCTCGGCAGAAACCTCGTATCGTATCATCATCGAACAGATGAACGAGGGCGCTGCAACACTGATGGGCGACGGAACGATTTTATATTGCAATAATCGTTTCTCGGAACTCATTTCTGTTCCGTTGGAACAAACAATCGGTGCTAATTTCACTCAATTTGTGCTGGAACAGGACAAGGATAAATTTTTAATGTTGTTAAGTTCAGGTATTGAAAAGAAGGTAAAAGGCGAAATTTCCTTTTTAGCCTCCGGTGGAACAGTTTGTCATTTTCAGTGTTCGTTGAGTCCGCTTCCCCCGGCTGTTTTAGGGGATGTATGTCTGATTGCTTCTGACATTACAGCGTTGAAGAACAAGGAGGCTGAATTACAAATAGTCAATGATACTTTGGAGCAACGTGTTGCTGCAAGATCGGCAGAATTGATTGAAAAAATAACTGAATTAAAGTCAGCAGAAGTTACAATCAAGGAGAGCAGGGAACGCTACAGAAAGGCCCAGGAAGTGGGGCACATAGGTAGTTGGGAATCTGATTTGCTGAACAGTACCTTCTGGGGTTCAGATGAAGGAAAGAAACTTTTTGGTTTAAATCCTGAGGCAGATGTATTTACAGAAAAAATAGTAATGGATTGTGTGGTGCAAAAAGACAGGGTCAACCAGGCCATGATAGATTTAATCGAAAAAAATATCCCATATAATATTGTATTTGATATAATTCCACTCAATTCTACTGAAAAAATCACAATCAACTCCATTGCTGAATTAATAAGAGATCAAAATGGCCATCCTGTAAAAATTACTGGTGTCTTGCATGATATCACGGAACATAAAAAAGCTGAAGCTGAAATTGAACGGAAAAATAAAGAACTTGTCAGGACTAATGCAGAAAAGGATAAGTTATTTTCTGTTATTGCCCATGATTTAAGGAACCCATTCAATTCCTTCCTGGGATTTACACAAATTATGGCCGAAGAATTACCATCGCTGACTTTAAACCAGATCCAGGAAATGGCAGTGAAAATGAGAAAATCTGCTTCAAAACTTTACGCCTTGCTCGAGAACTTGCTCGAGTGGTCTCTTCTGCAACGTAAATTGACCACATTTGAGCCTTCAAAAATGCTGTTGTTGCCCAAAATCTCAGAATGTGTTCAGTTGGTATTGGAACCAACCATTCAAAAGAACATTAAAGTAAGAGTTGATATACCGGAAACATTTGAAGTTTTTGCTGATAAAAACATGATTGGAGGCATTCTGCGAAATTTGATCTCCAATGCTGTCAAATTTACAGCGTACGGTGGAGAAATTACAATTAAAGCCCAATTGCTGATTGAAAATAAAATTCAAATCTCAGTTCAGGACACTGGTATTGGTATGAGCAAAAAAATGATGAAGAATCTTTTTCATCTCGATGGGAACAGCAACCGTAAAGGAACCGAAAATGAACCCAGCACCGGACTGGGACTGGTCATTTGTAAGGATTTTGTTGAGAAACACGGTGGAAATTTATGGGTTGAAAGTGAGGCAGGGAGAGGCAGTACCTTTCATTTCACATTACCTGGTGAAAAACTACGCAAAGAACACAAAAACAGTTAAAAACGAATTATTTTCGAAAAATTGAAAAAATAAGTTCACTCCGAAAAGGCAATTTGACGGGAAACCGGACACTGAGCGAAGTCGAAGTGTCCTTATTGACAGGTATTTGCATCCTTCGACTCCATCAGGATCCAATTGATCGGACTTTTAGGAGTAGACGCAAAAATGGAATTGTCAGCTGATCATGGCGCTGCGGGGAGTTCGATGCAGACTTTAGTGCCATCCTTCTCATTACTCACCACGGTAATCTTTCCGTTCATAAGTCCGACATACTCTTTACATAGTATCAATCCCAAACCGGTTCCAGGTTCCTGGTCTGTTCCACGACGTTTTACCTTCCCGTCAAGCCTGAATAAATCATTCAGGTAATTGGCAGGAATACCGATCCCGTTATCTGTACAGCAAACCAAGATGTGTTTTGCTTTTCTGACAGACGAGATGATGATCGTTCCTCCTCCTGGTGTGAACTTAATCGCGTTATTGGTAATGTTCAGCATAGTGTTGTCAAACAGCATTGGATCTGCATAAGTCGCCAGGTAAGCAGCTATATCGATCCGTAGTTCAACCCCTTTTTTATCAGCCCTTGTTTTTAATAGGTCTACCGTTTTTTCAACATGCTGTCTCACCTCAATCAGTTTGGGGTTTGAAGTAAGTTTACCCTGCTGGGAATTTGTCCATTCCAGCAGGTTTTCGAGCAAATTGTAAGTATTTTGGCTTGATGTTTCCAGCATGGAAAGAATCTGTTTGCGTTCCTTATCGGTAAACTCATCATACCCTTTGTGAAGCTCAGTTAAAAGCCCCAACAGCGAGCTGAAAGGCGACCGAAGGTCATGAGAGATAATGGACAGAAATTTGTCTTTGGTTTGGTTGAGATGCTGAAGTTTTTTTCGGTTTTGTGCTATATAAAGCAACATCCCGGCAATCATAAGGATGATAAAAACAGCAAAAAACAGGATGAGTCTTTGATTTTTGATAACGCCTGCTTTAAGCGTGTTTTCACGCTTCAGGTAGTCGTTTTCCGAATTACTCAGATCGAGTTCATAAGCATATTCTTTTTCGGCCACCTTCATAAGGATGTCCTTATTGTGTAAAGAGGTGGTCAGTGCCCTGCCTTGTTGCAGATACCGGATGGCCGAAACATATTTACCCCGTGTTGAGTCTACCTGAAAAAGCAATTCGTACCCGGTTACCTTCAGGTTGCCAGCTACACCATCGGTTAACAGGTCCATTCCCCTATCAATGAAATACCTTGCTGAATCGATTTTCCCTTCATCCAGCAAGGCTGATCCGTAGTTGATGAAGATACCGGCAATATGTGTTTTACGAGTGAATTTATTGATCAAAGTACGGGAAGAACGTAAATAAAAGGTGGCCGAATCTGACTGCTGAAGCCCGATAAAGGTAATACCCATGTTCATATAGATCAATCCAAGTTTATCAGACAATTGATGGTTCAACGCGAGCGATAAAGCGGTTCTGAATATTGTTAATGCTGAATCAAAATTTTTCCCGATATCTAAATATGCAGTGCCGAGATTGTTGTAGGCATCGGTCCAGAACCGTCCGTTTAGATATGATTCGGGTGTGATTGCCAGTGTTTGTTCATAATAATACTTTGCCTTTTCGAAATTGCGGAGATTGGTATACATTACCCCCAGACTGTTGTAAACACTGCGGAGATTCGTGGTATCTCCCGCCTTTCGCATGGAGATCATGGCTGGCACCAGAAACTGAAGGCTATGTTTGTAATCGTCTCTCGCCGAATACCAGGAGCCGAAATCAAGCTGGAGTTTCGCGTGCCGGGCCAGGCCGATCTCGGGCGTCCAGATAGCCATTGCCTTTGTGAGCCAGTATATAGCGCTGTCCTGAACTCCTCCATTCAGGTATAGGGTGCCGATATTATGGGTCGACATAAAATAGCCCAGGTTATAACCTTGTTCCTTGCTGTACTGACGTGCCAATCGTAAATAAAATATAGCAGTATCCGGATTCCCCCAATAAAAAGCGCCGGTCATCATGATTCCCCGTGCCACGCCAGGTACATAGCCGATTTTACGGCTGACCTCAACCAGTGAATCAAGCTGATACCTGGCCTGCACACTCCGGTCGCCCGACTGCAATACAGCAAATAAGGCCGGCATGATCACAGCGGTATCAGACGATGTTATCGTTGATGAAGATTTTAAATTTCCTGGTTCGGGGCGCTTGCAGGCTGGTGTTGAAAAGACAAGAAGTAAACAAAATGTAATCAATGCAAACAAACCAGACTTCATACCTGAATTTTTCGCTAATTTACAAACATCAACCGGAATATTTAACCATACTTATATTTATCTTGCGACTCAACAGCTAATCAGTCAATCCGTCAATCAGTCAATCTGTCAATCTGTCAATCAGTCAATCTGTCAATCCGTCAATCAGTCAATCTGTCAATCAGTCAATCACTCATTCCATGAATAAATATTTCTAAAATCGGCCTGTGAAGACTGGATATTTCAAAAAAAAAGTCCAAATTTGTTGAGATTTCTTTTGTGAATTGATCCAATCGGACTTCAGGTTCTTTACAAACATTAAAACACAACGCTATGCAGCTTAACGAATCAATTAAAATGACTTTTCCCAACAAACTGGAATATTCCTTCATTGTTCAGTCGTTTGTTAGGGAGATTGCAAAAATGATCGGCTTTACCGGCGATGAGCTCGAACAAATAGATATTGCTATCGAGGAATCGGTGTCAAATGTCATGGTTCATGCCAGTGATGAAGAAAATCCCACATTCGATATAATTTGTGAGAAAATTTCGAGCGGTATAAAGATCACCATCAAAGAAATGGGCATTCCTTTTGATCCTGAACATATTAAGAAATATGAGCTGTCGAAGGTGCTCGATGATCTGTCAACAAGTGGATTGGGGATATACCTCATTCAAAAGGTTATGGATGAACTTTCGTTTCATAACCTTGGCCCCCAGGGCAAGGAAACAATTATGATCAAATACCTTCCCGATGCCGATAAAAGGACAAATCAGCCCGAAATCGCAACGGATATTAAAACACCAGGTATTATCGCCGAAAAGATCGAATATGATGTGAGAGGGTTAGATGAGCATGAAGCCATTGAAGTTTCACGTTGTGCCTATAAAACACACGGCTATACCTTTTTCGACGATCATATATATTATCCCGAGCGACTGGTTAAAATGAACCGTACCTCCGAGATGATCTCCGCCGTTGCCGTTACAAAGGATGATGTTTTCATGGGACATGCAGCACTTTTGTATCAATATCATGAGGATACCATCGCAGAATTGACATTCGTGTTTGTCAATGTTGAATACCGCGGGCAGGGGGCATTAAACAGGTTGGTTGACTACCTGTTCCAGGTGCCGAAAAAGAGGGAACTCCGCGGAATCTATGCCTATGCGGTTACCAACCACATTTTTACCCAAAAGTCAATGATCAAATTCCAGATCAACGATTGCGGAATCCTGCTGGCTACCAGCCCTGCCTCCTGGAAATTCAAAGGGATTTCGGGCGAAGGTTCCCAGCGGATCAGTGTTGCACTGGGCTTTAAATACATGATGCCACCGGTATCGTACAACCTGTTTGTACCGGAGCATCATAAGGAAATGGTTTCGAAACTTTACCAGAATCTTGGAGCTACGCATTCATATATAGTACCCTCACGGGATTCTCTGGAATTCGACAGTGAGGTTGCAGTTATTAATTCCGGTGTGAACGAACTGGAGGGTTGTGCCGAAATATTCATTGCATCTTACGGAGCCGACGTCAGACAGCAACTCCGTAAGATACTCCAGGGATTTTGCGTGCAACATACCGCAGCGATTAACCTGTTTTTGAAACTTAAGGATCCCTTGACTTTTTGGTTAACTGCCGAGTTTGAGAAAATGGGATTTTTCTTTGCCGGAATACTCCCCGAATCAAGCATAGGGGATGCCCTGGTGCTGCAATATCTTAATAATGTCAGCCTTGATTACGACAAAATTCTTTTGGTGAGTGATGTAGCCAAAGAATTATTGACCTATATCAAAGCCCATGACCCGAATATCATCGACTAAATTTGTCGAATATTATGATAGTCGTCCATTCTCCCCATCATATCGGGCATAATCCTCCCAAGGAATTTATCTCAAACCATGTTGAAGCGTACGGGGAGTCGCCCGAAAGGGCCGAACTCATCCTTGAAGCGCTAATGGATATTCCAGACGCGGAAATAACGAGGGCCGAACAATTCGATTTGAAGCATTTCTATAAGATCCATGCGCCATCCTATCTCGAATATCTGCAAACAGCCTATGAGGAGTGGATTGCAGCCGGATTGTGGCCTGAAGGTATCATGCCTGAGTTTTTTGCCCTTGGTCACATGCGCGACCGCCCTCCCTCCAGAAGTCCCGAAGGGAAAGCTGGATTTTACATGACTGATAGCTGCACCATGATTGTAAAAGGTACATGGGAAGCAATCAGGTTCTCCGGGTTTACCGCGCTTACCGGAGCAAAGTATCTGCTTCGCGGCGAACGTTCTGTATTTTCCATATGCAGGCCGCCTGGTCATCATGCCGGATATGATTATGCAGGCGGTTATTGTTTTGTGAACAATGCCGGACTGGCGGCCAAATTCCTTCAGGACCAGGGAGAATTGGATGACACGGGCAGCATAAAAGTGGCTATTCTCGACCTTGATTTTCATCATGGCAACGGCACGCAGGATGTTGTTCAGCGCCAGGAGAACATCCTGCTTGTTTCAATTCACGGCGACCCTGATTTTGCTTATCCTTATCTGACCGGTTTTGCATCGGAAAACACTCCGAAAAACATCAATTTCCCGCTTCCACCGGGGATAACTGATGATACCTATTTCCAGGTATTCAAAGAAGCAATTTCCCTGATAAAACAATATGAAGCCAAATATTTAGTCATCTCTTTGGGTGTCGATACTTTTGAGAAGGACCAGCTTGGAAACTTCAGATTATCATCCGAAATATATACCCTGCTTGCAGGGCATATAATTGGCGAGCTGGATGTTCCTGTGTTGATCGTGATGGAGGGAGGCTATAACATTGAGTATTTAGCCAAGAATGTCGTGTCATTTCTGACTCCTTTTTTAATATAACCTTGAAATCCACCACCTTTGGTGGTGGTTATGTATAAATGGGCTATGCCTGAAAAATTGTTAATTTCGTGGCATGAGCGAATATAAAAAATTAAGTCATGTAATTTATCGATG
>Ga0247841_10012558_pt1 | contig 11023 bp, 7 predicted proteins | sample LaCruzMarch2015__2_FD_192410 | JGI IMG/M metagenome (GOLD analysis project Ga0247841, IMG submission 192410) | Freshwater microbial communities from meromictic Lake La Cruz, Castile-La Mancha, Spain - LaCruzMarch2015_18m | ecosystem: Environmental > Aquatic > Freshwater > Lake | place: Spain...
AATATATTTTTTAAAAATATTCTGTGAGAGATCAACTTTATTTGTGAATATATACCGTTGTACCAAGCTCGGTCCAATCATAAACCGTCTTGGCGGCACCGACTCCAAGCCGGACACAGCCGTGTGAGACGGGAGTGCCAAGATGGGCTTCACCTTCTTTGTAGCCGTTTGGCCATTCAGGCAATTCATGTATTCCATAATCGCCAGAGATTTGTTCCCAGTACGGCATCCAGAGCCCATATTTTTTTGACCACTGTCGATCGTTTTTAAATTGAATATTGAAGGTTCCTGTTGGTGTTGGCATGGAGGCTTTGCCAGAAGATATCTGGTAGCAATCAAGAAGTTGAGTTGATTCTACCCGGCATAATTTTTGTTCCTTCAGATCTATATCAATGTATTTGCCTTCAAACCTGCCCAAGACAAGACCTTCACTTGGAAAGACCCTTATATCTTTAACCGGTATGGTCACCATTTCCAGCAATATCTCTTGCGAGTTTGGAGCTGTTAGATTGGTCTTGATATCACTCATCGCTTTATCATAGTTAAGTGATTTCCCCTCCTTACCTTCCTCGAGGACTGCATTATCAGGGGCATTTATTTTTCTGTCCACTGAAGCAATCTCAATATTTTTGGCAACGCCCGTTAGATAATTTTTAATCTGTGAATCGGAAAGTGAAACATAGGACTGTCCGTTATTGTCGAGGAAGATGATCCATTTCCCAACTTCGTTTCTTGTCGGTTGAAAAACTTTGTCCTCATATTTCAGAGTGAGTTGACGTGCTAAAATATTTTCAGCGTCTTTCTTCGCCAATACAAAGTTTGCGCTACCAATCTCGGCTCTGACTAGACTGACCGTCGGCTTTATCATTGGCAAAACTCCCGGCTGGCTTATCAGGATATTTTCGATCTGATTTCTGAGATCATCTATGTTGATCGTTCTGCCATTTTTCTCTTCGTTTACAACGACAGTGCCATTGTCGATCGAGAGAGAAGCGTTTACGGGATCGAGATTTAGCTGGCCCGCAGTTATGGCTGTGAAATTTTCAAACTTTGCCCTGTTGACCCTAAAGGCGGGCGTGACCAAATTTTTAGAAACCAACGTCTTTGATGACTCAAATAGATCATTCAGAAAATTTCCCGATCGTCCTATTTTAAATAGCTGATCCACAATATCATTAGCATCAATATTTATACCTGTTTCAGATAGTGTCACTTTTGTTTCTTTTTCCTCATTTTTTATCACAATCTCTTTGGCCAAGAGTGAGTCTTGATAAGTGGAGAGAATTTCCTTGGCTTCACTCACAGTTTTTCCGGAGAAGTCTAAATCTAATGAATAAACATCTCGGTAAATTTTACCAGCATAAGCCTTTTGGTAGTAAAACAAAAAAGAGATCAATCCGAAAATTAGGATCAATAATATTAGAAGAAGAAGGAGAGATATTCTTTTGAAGCTTATCGATACCTTTACTATTAAAAGATTATATAAATTGTACTCCTTTTACTAATCGATTATCAATATAGTTATCAAAAAGATCGCTCAGGAAGTATTTGAAAGAAAATCGCAAATTGAAGTGTTTAAGAAGGGATAATTTTCACTGTTCCACGAAGATTATGAAGTTCCAGAATGTCGCCATCCTTGATAAACTTGGTGGCGTTATTGGTTCCAACTATGCAAGGCTTGCCAAATTCTCGGCTGACTATTGCAGCGTGGCAGGTCACGCCACCGACATCAGTGATAATGGCACCTGCTTTTTTCATTAATACAACAAAATCCGGTGTGGTCATTGTTGTGACCAGAATTTCACCCTCTTTCAATTTATCGCCTTCTTTTGGACTCGATATGATTCTAGCGGTACCTCGAAAATAACGGTTGTTGCTGGTTGACGCAACCGTACCTTGAAGATTGACGCTTTTATCAAATTCAGATTCTTCAAACACACCTTTCTTCTTACTGGCTTTTTCACGAACATCGATCTCAGTTTTACCATTTGAACATAGGATGACCGCCAAATATTTTCTTTGTTCAATTAATTTTTCAAAATCATTATTCTTCAATATTTTTTCGATTTCGCTTGGCAAAAGCCATTTTAGATCACGGACAGAGATGTTGGTTCTTTTTGCGATTTCAACCAAGAATTTTTCCAAGAAGCTAGCGGCGATCAAATTGTACTTTTTCCTCTCATCCTGAAAGATGACTGAGTCGTTCATCGAATCAACGATTGTTTTTTCTTCAGTTGAAAAATCCAATTTGCTAGCTAATTTTTTCTTTTGCTGGTTAATCTTTGACTCGTATTCGCTAAATTCTTTCAAGAATTCATCCGCATCAGTGACCTGGGTATGTTTAATCTGATCAGAAAAATATTTATTATCCAATTCTTTGGTATTAAGATAATTGTTGTAAATCCAAGAGTATTTCTTTTGGTGTAATTTTAATCGTTCGTCTCTAGCCGTGCCTTTCAGAAGGGCAATTTCCATAAGATCCATCTCTTCCTCCTTATAAAAACTCAGTTTGGATGGAGTCGAGAGTAGAGCGAATGCTTCGTTTATATCACGTTCATCAGTCAGTTTGTTTTTGATTGAAGCCTTTAGCCTGAATTCAAGGCTATAGTTGATCAGTTCTGCCGTCATGCCGACAGCCCAAAAATTCAAGTAGATTTGACTCCAAGCTTTTAGCAGTCTGTCTAATTCATCGTTATTAAAGATGGTAAAATTAATATCAGTTATCTTTTCCTGGATATTGTTCAAATCTAAGACTTTCGATTTCCAAAGCTCGTAGAATGCTTTATCTTTTCCGCTCAAAATAACTTTCTCGGTAAAGTCATGGCTTGTTTTAGCGACGCTTTCACTTTCAAGAATCCACAAAGCCTGGTCATGGTCAAAGATGATGAAGCTTTCCGGCCAGCAAATTCCGAAGAGGTCCTTCATCAGGTCAAAAGAGGCTTCTATCGAGTAGCCGAGAGGGAGAACGGCCGCATCCAGAGGTCCCCAACGAAAGAGTTTTTTATCCGGATCAATCATGGAATTAATATACCAAGTCTCAAATAGGTTGTCATCTAAGCATTATCTGTATGCAAACACTCAAGGGGCAAACAGTATAATTCCGAGCGCTCGTTCCTCCTCTCTAAACCCTAAAGTTCTGAGCCTGCCAATTGGGTAGACAGGAATTCTCTCGAATGATTCCCGAACTCCAGTTCGAATCTCGGGGGAGATTTATAAAAAAATAACCAACTGAAAAGTTGATTATTTTTTGGTGGGCCTGGCAGGATTCGAACCTGCGACCAACCGGTTATGAGCCGGCTGCTCTAACCGCTGAGCTACAAGCCCCCAATACTGAATAATAATATCATCTGAGGGTAAAATTTACAACACGGCAGGGAGTATAAGACTATATCTATTGACAAATATTGTATAATTTGATACAATAATATAATTTCAAATTCGTTATGAAAAAATCATACAATAAAATTTATCACAGTTTAGTTGACAAAAAGTTGTTTAATATCATATTACTCAGTTCTTTAACTGTCGGAACATTGGTACCTGTGCCAAGAGTAAAAGCCTCAGAGATAAATACAAGCAATGTATTGAGAGAGGTTAACGTTCAGCGAACACGGTATGATTTAAAGCCTTTGTACCTGGACGGCGATCTTTATTTAGCTGCGACGCTCAAATCCAAGGATATGCTGAACAGAAATTATTTTGAGCACTACGCTTTTGGCCTATCGCCGTGGGATTTCATTAATATTCAAGGCTATGATTTTGCAGTTGCAGGAGAAAATTTAGCTATGGACTTTGCCACAAGCGAAGGCATGGTCAGGGCGTGGATGGATTCACCTGCTCATCGAGATAACATTTTAAATCCTCAATTCGAGGATATCGGGATAGGTGTAATCAAAGGAACGTACAATGACGGTAATAATATGCATGAGACAGTGATGGTCACGAATCTTTTCGCGAAGAAAAAATCAAAAATCGCCATCTATTTCGATACTCTATTGAAGAAACTTATTCGTTGGTAATTGTGGATAACTAAACTTTTGTTCTCTGGCAGATGAAAAAAATGTCAATTGACATACAAGCCTATTCTGGATAGGCTTGTACTTATGTAATGCGATTGACCTATGGTTTGCGCAAAGTATGAAAAAGTATGAAAAAAGCGTAAGTCGTGAATCATGGGGAGCATCTGGCGCTATCTCATATTCTTAAGCCGCAAGGTTTGAGAATCAAAAAACAAATATTTAGAAATACCAAAAACGTTGTAAAGTTTCTTGCCAGAGGGGCAGCAAGATTTTTCGTGATCTATACCAAAACGTTCTTCTTGCTCATTGGAGAGAAATTTTACGTATTTAAAATTTATAATTTTTGAAGGAGTGGTATGAAATTATTATTAAAAAAGGCTTTAGTCTATACTCTTGCAGCCACACTGGGTTTTTCGACATGGATCGGAACCGGTATATTGCAAGTTGAAAAAGCAAAAGCTGATGCTCCCGTCCTTATTGCCGCATGGACATTTCCAGATGGGAATATCGGCACGGCTGACGAGGGTACGGTAACAAATCTTGGCAAAGAGATCTCCTGGGAGGGGATTAATCCGCCAACATACATCACAAGCAGTGGTAATCCCATTTTCGCAGCGAGAGCAACGGGTTGGGATAACACCGATGGCGATAATTCCTGGCAGGTAAATTTTTCCACTGCTGGTTACCAATCTATTAGTTTGTCTTCAAAACAGAAAAGTACTGACACTAGACCGAAGAATTTTGTAGTTCAGGTCAGTTCTGATGGAATCAACTGGAGTGCCGATCTGACAAATGTTGTTTTGGCCAATGACGAATATTCAAGTGGAACTTTATTTGATCTTGACTTAACAGGAGTATCAACCAATTCCGATTTTGTTGCTGTAAGATGGCTAATGAAGGACACTACGCCTGTCGTTGTTGATGAGACCCATACAACCGTGAAGTCGACCGGCGCTAGCTTTATCGATGATATCTCTGTCACTGGCCTTCCGATCGTCAGCGGGGAAAATGACGCCCTAATTCAAGCGAAAGACGAGACAAAATTATCAACCGATAAATTTGCCATTGCCGATTCATCTTCTTTGACCGATAACACGGCAAAATTCGCTCTAGGCGTTAGCTATCCTGAATTTCAGCCTACACTCAACCCTGATCTTTCGACCGATATCCTCATGACCTCAGATGTTGAAATTCCAGTCGACACCGAAATCGTCCTAAAATACAGCGAGGATGATGGAATGACATTCAACACTATCTCTCCAGATGGTTTTGCGCTTGGCAGCTCAGTCTCCTCTATTTGGCTGAGTCAAATAATGGATCCGGCCCTGCCATATCTTCGCCCGGTTCTTGCTGATGAAGGGGGAAAAAGCGTTATCTACTCCTTTGAGATTAGCGGAATCTCACAGCCAGCAACTTATAATCTCTCATTCAAATCTGTTGCTGCTGAAGGAAAAGTCGATGTAGATTTTGAGAGCACCCCCCACCAACTTGGAGAAACAGTAAATACAGAGTTGATTTTTGCAGATATTGCAGCGAATTATGGGACTGCCGCAACTCTTTTATCTGAAGTGGGGATCAATAATAATCTAGATCAAGTTACGGCTGGCAATATTGTTAATTTCATGCCAACTTTCGAAATGGAATTTTTGGGGAGAATTCAATTTGATGAAATGAATTTGCTTGACCCTTCAACGATTGATTATCTAAGCGCCCTTGTCTCGAAACTAAAAATGGAGAATGGCAAGATCTCGCTTGACACAACTGGCTCAGTTTTTGAAAATTTGCCAGCTACAGTCGAAATGTACGGAATGGACAAGATTGGAATTATTTCTGGAGTCACTAATGAACAAATATTGTCATATCTCCGAGCAACTGACAAAACAGGCAACCTGATCCCGAATCTAGTTTCTGATGTTAACCTGGATCGAAGCAAAAATGTTTTATCATTTAGAGCCGTCCATTTTACGACTTTTGAAATTGATAAGATGACTCCGACCGTAAAGACAACAACAGTAAATTTAAGTTCAAGCGAGCAATCTGGAAGCAATATTGTAAATCCTGAAGATTCGATTCTGATCGTTGCGACCTTCGACAAGAGCATCTCCAAATTGCCGACAATTTCAATTGGCACTGATGTGACAAATGTGTTGATGGCCGCTTCTGACAACCCAATGGCTTTCACCTTTACATGGAATGTTAAGTCCGATGAGCAACCAGGAGTCTTGCCTCTGTCTATAATCGGGGTTGATATCTTCGGCAATGAATTTACTGTCGCGCCTCAATCATTTGTAGTCAAGGCGAGTAATCAAGCAGAGCTTGCGATCGCACAGAATGTTCCTTCAAATACTGTCAACGAGCTGCTTGTACCGAGTGTTTTTGAGCCAAATCACACTTATACAATTAATGTGCCAAAAGACGTAACAAATCCAATCCTGAATGTCTCCGGCATCTTGAGCGGAACTGATTCTAAGGAAGCGACTCTCCCGGCTCTAAAAATAACGGCGGCAACGGTAAGCGGTGATATTGTTCTAGAGATTCCAGCTGGTACTACTATCAGTGGTCCTGCCGATTGGGATGGTAAAATTAATATTCCTAGAATAATTGATCAAAATATCGCCTCTCTGCTTGATCCGGCTTTAGCTGGTAGCGATACTTTGGCGATAGAAATAGGAAGCAATGATGTACCTTTAAACTTGAGCGAAGTTGCAAAAATAACATTGCCTGGCCAGGCTGGAAAGAGCGTAGCCTATCTTAAAAAAGTTAACGGCAAAGATATATTGGTTGCAATCAGCGACACCTGCACTTTTGATGAAGTCAAAAATGTTGTTTTGGCAGAGGGCAAGGAATGCAAGTATAACGCTGACAATAAAACGGATTTGGTCATCGCGACTCGCCATTTCACAAAGTTTTTAAGCTTTAAAGAGGAAGCGGTTGCACCAAATTTCACACTGGCTGGTCAGGACAAATTCATCAAAATCCAGTGGCAGGGGACTGGTGCCGACAGCTACGATATCACCATAAACGGTACATGGAAGGAAAATATCAAAGCATTTCCTTCTGACTTAGGAAAAGGCTATCTGAAGGAATACTCAGTAGCAGAATATGGCACTTATTCTATCTTGGTCACGGCAATTAAAAATGGGATATATTCGAATAATACGGCTGTTAAAAAAATTACCTTTGATAAGCCTGTGGAAATCACAGTAGCAGAAGCACCGACTCAGATTGCGCCTCAAAGGACACGAGCTGCTTCAAGCGAAACCGCCGTAACTGTTCCGAGCGATAGTAATGGTCAGATCAAAGGAAGTGAAGAAGAAAGTTCGGATTCCGATGATGTCAATTGGACCCCTTGGATTATCCTCTTCATCTTGATTGCCTTAGCTGGTGCGGCAACCGGTGGCTATCTTTACTGGTCATCGAAAGAGGAGATCTCGGAAAAACAAAGTCCACAAAAGAAACCTGTGGCTAAAAAGAAAAAACTTCCTGAAACCACTAAAACCAAGAATAAAAAAATAAAACGCTGGTAGTCAAAAAGAAAAATGCCTCTTAATTAAGAGGCATTTTTCTTGTATTATGAAATAATGAAGGCATTTTTTATCAAAATTCAGAACTATCTAGAGAAAATTTTACCGATGAAAGTCGGAAGTCTGCTTCTCTTTGCTTTCGTTTTGTATCTGATATTCATCGTCGGCAGGGTAATCTTTATCAACTATAATTCCAACAAGAGCATAGGTGAAGAGGAAAAAAAGGTTGTTGTGCTGACAGATGAGATACAGTATCTTAAATTTCAAATTAACTATTTTCAGACATACTCTTACAAAGAGAAAGAAGCAAGGGAAAAACTTGGCTATATAGCTCCGGGTGAGAGTGTCGTCAGCCTTCCCATAGACAGTCAGATCGACAAAATCGCTGATAGCGGTAACATAGAAGCTTCCATCAGGGTACCAAATTACCAATTATGGTTCCGTTACTTCTTTCAAAAGAAAGAACAATAATATACAATATGATTGTATTAATTAAAAAAGGAGAGGGGAGATGAAATTCTCAAAAATAACTGGTCTATTTTGCCTAATCTTGTTGCTTTCCCTTATTTTCGTTGGCGGTACAAAGGCTCAAAACGCTGATGCAAAATTCACCGATATAAAAAATGATCAGATCAGGGGGATTCTACAGGGCAACGATTCAAAATTGGCCGATCTTGAAAAATACTCAACTACAGTCTCTGGCAAGGGTTTGGCTCTGAAGATCGCCATCCTGGCAGATGGTCAAAAGCGGAATAATTCTGATCTTGCCGACGTATCCAAAAAGGCTTTTGAAAGGAACGGTTTCGAAAAGGTTTTTATCGGTCCAAATTATAAGGCCCTGAAGGATTTTAAAGATCAGGGACAATTTTATTCTGGTAGGATCGAACAGATGAGACAGCTGGCCAGTGAGGTTAAGAGCACAGAGAGTGCCAGTATTAGCCAAGAGTTTGACAATTTTCTGAAGTATTTTGAAGACAATAATTCAAATCTTTTAAAGACCACTACGAAAGAAGAGAAAAGTTTTTCATTCTTTGGTTGGCTCATCAAACTATTTTAATCTCTCACTAGCTCGTTCATGCTTGAAATAACTTATCATTCGTGATAATATTGTTAGGTATTGCGGGGTAGAGCAGTCCGGTAGCTCGCGTGGCTCATAACCACGAGGTCGTTGGTTCAAATCCAACCCCCGCTACCAAAAGCTTTTAATTTTTTAAAAGCTTTTGGTAGCAAGCGTTCCAATAATCAAGAGAATCCAATCTTTCAGTTGGTTATTGCATCTTGTTCTTGGAATTTTTTTAATTATGGCAGGGTAGCTCAGATGGTTAGAGCGCGGGACTCATAAGCCTGAGGTCGTGGGTTCAATTCCCACCCCTGCTACCATATTATTTGAAAAATAAGATCGGTTAGAGCCGACTGTTTTTATATATTGGGGTATTCATGGATATTTCTCAAAGATCTTTAGTCACTAAGGTCAAGAACTATATCGTTCAGAATGATCTTATTAGAAAGGGCGACAAAGTAATCATCGCCTTGAGCGGCGGACCAGATTCGGTTTGTCTGTTTCATATTCTATTGGTGCTGAAAGACAAAATTGGTTTTATGCTCTATGCCTGTCATTTCAATCATCTCCTCAGAGGAAGAGAGAGCGATCTTGATGGCAATTTTGTTAAAGAATTGTGCGAAAGCTATGGAGTAGAATTATTTAGTGGCGAAGCACCGAAACCAAAATTATATAGAAATGAAGAACAGGCTAGAGTAGCGAGATATAATTTTTTCAGAGCTGTTCTAGAAGAGAATCAATGTGATAAGATTGCAACCGCACACCATTCCAATGATTCAGCTGAGACTTATCTCATGCGGCTTGTTCGAGGAAGCGGTCTCCGGGGGCTTCGATCAATTCAAAACCGAAGGGATATTTATATTCGGCCTCTTCTGGGCATAAAACGGTCAGAAATAGACGATTTTTTGGCTAAAAACAAGCTGAGTTTTAGAGTGGATCAAACTAATAAAAATATTGCTTATTTACGCAATTGGGTAAGACTAAAGCTCATTCCAGAATTAATGGGGGTTAATCCGAATATTATTGATTCCCTTGTATCACAATCAAGGCTGATCGGGTTGGATTATGATTACTTGATGAGTCGTGCTGAAGAAGAGTATGAGAGGACGTTAGTAGAAGAAAAAAATAACAAAATCACTCTGGATGCTAAAAAGTTTCTTCAATTACATCCTTCGATGCAAAATATGGTGCTTAGAAAGATTATTGCCGATATCTATAGACTCGATGATATTTCTTTGCCTCAAATAGATGAGGTTATCAATATGATTAAAAAGGGAGAGGGGAATAAGCTCAAAATTCTTTCTTCTGCCTTGATTATGGCTCTTGCGAATGGTAAAATCATAATATATAGAAAATAATAGGGAGCCGCGCTTCGAAGCGGAAAGCTAATGAAAAAAGATTATAACAAATCAATTATATATATCATTATTATAGTTCTCTCACTTCTCGTTATATCAAACTTCTTCTTCTCTAAGAAACAGGAGATAAAGGATGTTCCTATTTCTGAGGTCGTTAAAAACGTAGAGAACGGCCAAGTCGAGGAGATTGTCGTCAAAGACAACCAGATTACGGCGACTCTGAAAGACGGCCAAAAAGTTAAATCCATCACCGAGTCCGGATCAAATTTAAATGATTACGGGATTACCTCGGAAAAAACAAAAATCAATGTTGAGAGTAACAGCTCCTCAGTTATCTGGTATTCCTTGCTGCAATATTTACTGCCGATCTTACTGATTGGAGGATTCTTATTCTTCATGCTCAGGTCGGCTCAGGGCGCAAATGCCAAGGCGATGAGTTTTGGCAAGTCAAATGCCAAACTTTTTCTTGGCAATACCAAGGTAACTTTTTCTGATGTTGCCGGAGCAAAGGAGGCGAAACAAGAACTATTTGAAATAGTTGATTTCTTGAAGAACCCTAAAAAATACCGAGAATTAGGAGCAGAGATACCGCGCGGCGTTCTCTTGGTTGGTTCGCCTGGAACCGGCAAAACATTGATGGCAAAAGCTGTAGCTGGTGAAGCGGGTGTGCCATTCTTCTCAATCTCAGCTTCGGAGTTTGTTGAAATGTTTGTTGGTGTTGGCGCCTCTCGAGTTCGGGATCTTTTTGTCAAGGCAAAAAGAAGTGCACCAGCCATTATTTTTATCGATGAGCTAGATGCCGTTGGCAGACAACGTGGCGCCGGTCTAGGGGGTTCTCATGATGAAAGAGAGCAGACATTAAATCAGATCTTAGTAGAGATGGATGGATTTGAATCTACTGACAATGTAATCGTTGTGGCTGCTACCAACCGGCCGGATGTGCTTGACCCTGCCTTGCTTCGACCAGGAAGATTTGACCGTCAAGTTGTGATCGACCTGCCGGATCGAAAAGAACGCATTGAGATCTTAAAAGTGCATATCAAAAATAAGCCGGTGGAAACG
>Ga0247841_10012563_pt1 | contig 11016 bp, 6 predicted proteins | sample LaCruzMarch2015__2_FD_192410 | JGI IMG/M metagenome (GOLD analysis project Ga0247841, IMG submission 192410) | Freshwater microbial communities from meromictic Lake La Cruz, Castile-La Mancha, Spain - LaCruzMarch2015_18m | ecosystem: Environmental > Aquatic > Freshwater > Lake | place: Spain...
TATCATGCCCAAGGCACATCCGGATGTCGGCAAAGGGGCAGCCTGTATTTCCTGCCATGCTTCCGATCCCGCCAAAACAGAGGCGACAAAGTTTTCGGCGGAAGTCCACAAGATACACAACAACGGTAAGGCAAAGTTGGAGTGTTCGGCCTGTCACGCCCTTTAGGTAAAGGCCGTTCAATATCCTTTATTATAAAGGATAGGCACGCTTATTCGGATGAAATATGCCCGGAAAACAGTATCCTCGTGAACCAACGGGACGCCGCCGGCTGCAGATCAAGACGGGCGACAAGGTAAGGATCTTCTCTTACGATACCATGGTAAGGCTAAACAAAATCTGACCGGATTTGATGAGAAAAAGCCTACCCATCCCGGGCTGTCTGGGATAGTTCTAAAAAGGTGAAGATATGGATACTTATTGTCCAGATGGATACCATAAATGGATAACATGTATGCATATCTTATCTGCCGCTTACATTACATGCAATCAGGAGGTTTATCGAAACAAGGTTAAATACTTGTAATCAGCTCTATAATAACAATATTCCCCTTATGGCATAACCAATGCTATAGACAAAATCAAAACATAAACATAAAGACAGGTTTCACCTGAAAATGCACCATTAAACTACAGAATTCATTGATCAAAATATTCCCTCCCTTCAAGGGGAGGGGCAGGGTTGGTGGCATTTGTTGTCGTGAGAGGTGAAAGAAATGAGTCTGGTTGCTGCAGAAAACATTACCAAAGATTATCAGGTGGGAGAGGTGGTTGTGCCGGCCCTGCGGGGGATCAGTTTTGCCATCGAGCCGGCTTCATTTATCTCCTTTATCGGGCCCTCGGGTAGCGGCAAGACGACCATGCTGAATTTGATCGGTTGTCTGGATGCCCCTACGTCCGGCCGGATGACCGTGGCAGGGGTGGATGTGGGCGCCCTGGACCGTAAAGCGGGCGCCGCATTTCGAGGAACCAATATCGGTTTCATCTTCCAGGATTTTAACCTTTTGCCAGTCCTGACGGCCTATGAAAACATCGAATATCCCCTCCTCATGGTCCAGAACGTCCCGCCGGAAGAGAGGCGCCGGCGTGTCACGGGGCTGCTGGAAGCGGTGGGTATGGCCGACCAGGCGGGTAAACGTCCGGACCAGCTCTCGGGAGGCCAGAAACAGCGGGTGGCCATCGCCCGGGCTTTAGTCACAAGCCCCAAGGTGGTTCTCGCCGATGAACCGACGGCCAATCTTGATTCCAGGACCGCCCATACGGTTGTCGAGTTGATGAAAAAGATGCGGGATGAACTCCAGACCACCTTTATCTTTTCCACCCACGACCAGAAGCTCGTCAGTGAAGTGGAGATCCTCTTCCATCTGGAAGACGGCCTGCTTGCCGGCCGCAAAAACGGAGAAGGATAAGCCATGACGAATCTCTATAAAATTGCCCTGCGGAACCTCCTGCGCTACAAGCGCCGCACCTTGCTGACGGCCTCCCTGATCACGGTCGGCGTCGTCTTTGTCCTTGTTTTTGTAGCCGTTTCCGGGTCCTTCAAGGCCATGATGATCGGCCAGATCACCGATGCCATGCTGGGCCACATCCAGATTCATAAAAATGGCTATGTTGCCTCCATCGACAATCTCCCGCTGAACCTGAACCTGAACACCCAAACTGCCACCCGGATCGACGAGATCCTCGGAAAGCAAAAGAATGTTGAGGCCTCTTCGCCCCGTCTGAAGTTCGGCGGCCTCTTCAGCAACTTTGTCGAATCGACGAACATCCGTCTCAACGGCATCTATCCGGACCGGGAATTCAAGACGGTACCCCTTCTGACCTCACGAATTTCCGAGGGCAGGAAAACCATCGCCAAGGGAGAGATCCTCATCCCGGCCTTGCTGGCCAAGGGGATGAAGGTTAAGGTGGGGGATTCGGTGGTGATCGTGGCGACAAACAAGGACGGCTCCGTCAACGGCAAGCAGTTTGTCGTGGCGGGCATCATGGAAGGCGTGACCGGGCCCGGGGGGCGGGACGGTTACGTCCATATCGAAGATGCCGCCGAGGTCCTGCGCATGCCGGAGCTGGAAATCAGCGAGGTGGCAGTAAGGTTGAAGGATTTCGACCGCCTGCAACCGGCAGCCCGGGAAATCCAGAAGCAATTGACCGGGGAATTCGGGAAAGACGGCAAATTTCCCCTGGAGATCCATACCTGGGAAGGATTGTCGCCGTTTGCCAACGTTGCCCGGATGCTCGACATCATGACCTTCTTCATCAAGCTGATGCTCGTGGCCCTGGTGTTGATCAGCGTCCTCAATGTGATGATCATGGCCGTTTACGAGCGGATCAGGGAGATCGGGACGATGGCTGCCATCGGCACTCCTCCCGGCAAGATTCTCGCGTTGTTCATGATGGAGGGGCTGTCCCTGGGGATACTGGGAACCATCATCGGCGGCGGGGTGGGCTTGCTCATCCTGTTTATCCTGAATGTCGCCCATATTACCTTCAACTTCGGTCAGCAGCAGGGCCTGCTCCTGCAAGCTTACGTGAATCCGATGGATTTTGCTACCATTGCCGTGATCGTCATCCTGGTATCCGTCATCGCGAGCTTGCAGCCGGCCTTCAAGGCCTCGCGGATGGAACCGATTGTCGCCCTGCGGCACGTGTGAAGGCTTTGCGAAAAGTCATTTTATCCCTCCCCTGCAAGGTGAGAGGTAACCTGGGGATGGCAATAAGAGCTTGCTTTCTCTTTAGCTCCCTCCCCTTTGAGGGTAAGCGTGGGGATGGGCAATATGGGCCTCATTACCCTTTAGTTCCCTCCCCTTCAAGGGGAGGGCAAGGGTGGGGATGGGGTTTATTTAAAGGAGGTACAGAAATGTTTAAAATAATTATCTTTTTAGTGACCATGCTGATGGCCTTTCCCGTTTACGCCCTGGACGGGACGGTGCTGCTCAAGCAGGTGGACCGGAACCTCAACCCAGAATCATACGAGATGTACCGGAAACTGATCAACGTGGAGCCGGATGGAAAAAAGAAGGAATTTACTCTCTTTTCAGTCAAGAAGGGCCAGGACAAGGTGGCGGCCCTGTTTCTTGCCCCGGCCAGTGAAAAGGGCCGTAGCACGCTGCGTCTCGGCGACAACATGTGGCTCTACATACCGAACGTAGGGAAGCCCATCCGGATCACCAGCCTCCAGTCGGTCGTGGGGGGGGTATTCAACAACGCCGACATCCTCAATCTGGATTATGCCGTAGAATACGACGTTGCCAGGGTCGAAGAAACAGGGAAAGAGCATCTCCTGCATTTGAAAGCCAAAAACAAAAATGTCGCCTATGATCAGCTCAAGATGTGGGCGGATAAAGTGAAGAAACTGCCGACAAAGATCGAGTGCCTCACCGCGGCAAACATGCTTATCAAGACCCTGTATTTCAAGGATCAGAAGGATTTCGGGGGCGGGATCGTCCGGCCTGCCGTTATTGAGACGGACAGCCCCCTCTATAAGGGATACAAGTCCGTCATGATCTTTGCGAAGATCAAGAAGCGCTCCTTCAAGGACGAGGTGTTTACCCTGACCTACATGCCCAATCTGGAATCTCTCCGGTGATACAGATTGCCATCCTGTTCCTTCTCCTGTTTTTCCCTGCCGCGGGCTTTGCCGAGGAGTCCTACACCTTCGATGCCGCCGAGATCGAGAAAAATCCCTATCATTTCGGCGGTTATGTGGAGTTGCGACCAGTTATGTACGTCCTGGACAAGGACGCCGCCCTCTACCAGCTCCAGTATTATCAGGACCCGCGCTCGACCCTGATGGAATGGAACGGCCGTTTCCAGTTGGAGGGAAGCTATGAAAAGGGAATCGGCCGCGTCTTTGTAAAAACCAATACGGACTTGCGCTACTCGACTTTTGCCAACGGGAACGAGCGAACGGCGATCTTTGACGGCTATGGAACCCTCAAGCCGTCGCCGTCCTGGAAGTTTGAGGCCGGCAAGAAGACCTTGAAATGGGGGAAGGGCTATGCCTGGAATCCGGTTAATTTCATTGACCGTCCCAAGGATCCCTATGATCCGGACCTGCCGATCGAAGGCTACATCATGGCGACGATGGATTACATCCGGAGCTTCGACGGTCCCCTGAAAACTTTCTCTTTTACCCCCGTTCTCATTCCCGTCTATGATCATATCAACGATGACTATGGTGTGAACAACCGCCTCAATGTTGCCGGGAAGGTTTATCTCCTCCTCTACGATACGGACCTGGATTTTATCTATTGCGCCGACGGCAGCCGCACCGCCCGTATGGGTATGGATTTTTCCCGGAATATCACGACGAGCTTCGAGATCCACGGCGAGCTGGCCTATATCAAGGATTACCAGCAGCCGTTCCTGGATAGCGCCGGCGTCCTGCAATCAAGGACACAGGACGTGGTCAGCGGCCTTATGGGAATCCGCCACCTGACCACATTTGATCTGACGACGATCCTGGAATATTACCACAACGGCACGGGGTTCAGTGCCGACGACATGAAATATTATTACAACTACATCCGCCAAGGCTATAACCGTTACAACAGCACGGGAAATGCCCAGATGCTCAATGCTGCCCAGAACCTGGCCACGGGCGGGTACGGACGGCTCAGCCCGATGGATGATTATCTGCAACTGCGTATGAGTCAGAAGGAACCTTTTGATATTCTCTATTTTACTCCGGCCGTGACGGTTATGTTCAATCTCGATGACAAGAGTTACAACATCACGCCGGAACTTCTCTATACGGGCATTACCAATCTGGAACTCCGCCTTAGGGCAGGTTTTATCCGGGGAAGCCGCGACACGGAATTTGGAGAAAAAACAAATGATTACCGCTTTGAATTCCGGGCGGGATACTACTTTTAATGCCCTCCCTCCCGGCGGCCCGTACTGCGTTTATGAGCAATAACCTCGCCCCTTTGTTGATTTACCCGCCACTCAGGCCATGTTTAGCGATATCGTAGAGTTCTGTCTGTAACGGCCGGATGTTTTCCTATGGGCGATCCAACTCTTTTCGTATAGCCAGACCGATTTGCTCGATGATGTAGGGTTTACGGACATAGGCCCCGGCGCCTAACTCCTGCGTCCGCCGGACCCGTTCCGTTTCCGAAAACCCGCTCACCACTATGGCCCGCTGTTGCGGATTGATCTCCAGAACGTGCTGATAGGTAGCGAGTCCGTCCATGCCAGGTTCCATGATCATATCCAGCACCAGCAGCTTAACCGAGTGACTTTCCAGAAATGTCACTGCCTCTTCTCCACTGGCGACGGTTTGTACGTTATAGCCCAGGTCGGTCAGGATACTTGCGGCTACTTCCCGCTGCTCCTGAACATCATCCACCACGAGAATCGTTTCTCCGGCACCGGCATAAGCAGCAAGCGGCGTTGCGGGTTTTTCTTTTGGCACGTCTTCGCGGGTCATGGGAAAGTAGAGGGTAAATTGCGTCCCCTTTCCTTCCTCGCTTTGCACATCAATGAAACCGTTATGATCCTTTACGGCGCCCCAGACCACGGCTAATCCTAATCCTGTCCCGCTCCGGCCCATAACCTTTCTCGTGTAAAAAGGTTCAAAAATCTTTCCCAGATTCGCTGCGGGTATCCCCTGGCCATTGTCGGATACGGTGAGGACCGTGTAATCTCCTTCCTTGGCAACCTCGTAGCCCTGGACGGGCTTGTCAAGATGCCGATTTTCCGTACGGATCATCACGGCACCCTCGTCGGTAATGGCTTCGGCGGCATTGGTCACCAGATTCATCAGTGTTTTGCCCAGATGGACCGGGGAGCCCTTGATGTTCAACAGCCTCGGATCTAGATCCAGCCTGAAATCGATACGGGGATGCAAGGAGGCCAGCTTCTCAAAATCAGGCGTCTTCAAATACTCGGCAATCATGGTATTGAGATTGACCACTTCCGAAACCGCGACCCCTCGCCGGGCTAGCGTCAGGAGATCCTGAATGATGGCAGCGCCCCGCTCGCTGGACTTCATGATATTGGCGACATACTTGTGCAAGGGATTTTCCGCGGTAATTTTTGTCAACATCAGTTCCGAATAGCCCATCAGGGCCCCCAGCACATTATTCAGGTCGTGAGCCACACCACCGGCCAGGGTTCCCAGGGCTTCCATTTTTTCCGCCCGCCGCAGCCGCACTTCCAATCCCTGGCGTTCCTCCTCGCTACGTTTGCGCTCGGTGATATCGCGGACAGTTGTTACAAAGCTGGCAATAGCTGGATTATGCAAGAGATTCTTGCCGAAACCTTCCATGATAAGTTCCGTACCGTCTTTATGTCTGATACGGAAACTGTTTGGAATAGCAACATCTTTTGTGAGCAGCGCCTTCTTAAAATCACTGAATGCTCTGGGAAGGTCTTCAGGTATAAACAGATCGAAAGTGCTTGTTCCGATCACCTCGCTTGGACTGAAGCCGACTATTCGTTCAACGGAGGGACTCACATAGGTTATTATACCCCGTTCATCCACAGTAAAGATAATGTCTGATGCATTCTGTATGATTTCCCGGAAATATTCCTCGCTTGCCTTTATTTTATGATAAGCAAGCGCATTATTGATGCTGATGCCGACCTGCGGGGCGATGCCCATCAAAAGACTCATCTCCGTCTGGCTGAGAGGCTTCTTTGACTGCACATTATCCACAATCAGGACCCCCATGGATTCCCCTTTATAAACAATAGGAACGCAGATGAAAGACTGGGAGCCCATGGCGCGCACGAAATCGAGACTTTTCGGTGAAAGATCATTCTCAATGTCAGAGACGTCATTGACTAAAACTGGTTTCTGTTTCCTGAATGCCTCTACCGCCATGCCCTTTGACAGAGGGTTATCAAGATGAAATTTTATATTTTTCAGGTAATCTTCATCTTTCGGATTATATCCATAGCTGACTGCATAAACGAGACAGTCTTTCTGCTTGTTGGTTAACATGATCATGCCCCGGTCGAAATCCAGTCTTTTTTCCATGGATTCCATTATGGATACGAGCAACTTGTCAACATCCAGGATCATGGAGGCGGCCTGGCCGATTTCCTGGATCAGGAGGGCCTCATTATATCGTTTATTGATCTGGTCCAGGAGGCGGTCCGCCGCATCCCCCTGGTTCTGGATGTTGACAAGCAACTCCTTCTTTTCCAGATATTCGACATACAGCGTGACACCCATGGCCATGACCATATACAACAAGACCAGCGTATCCCAGTAAACGGGGCTGAGGATACCCAAGGAGATAAAACAGATCACAAAACCTGGTAGCAAAGAATAACTGCGAATCTTCTTCCAGAAAAAGGCGCGTGTTTTTTCCCAGGTGATGATATAGAGGCAACAACCCCCACCCTCATGAATACAGACAGGATGCTCTATAGTGGCAAATTTATTGGTGGAAAGTTTAGCCAGGGCCTCCAGTCCGCCCAGCCGGTTAAGACACTGATAGGGCTTTTCGACTACCCCCGGCTGCAATACGGCCTTCGCCTCGATTTTATCAGCCCCGATGGCTTTGGTCTTCAAGACGGCTCCCCGGCTGAGGCGGGCGTTAATCTTTTCCAGAACGCCATAAGCCGTGGCCGGATTAATGAAACCCATCATATACTGTCCCAAAGCCCCGGAGGCGCGGGAGGCGACGGAAAAGCGCCCTACTTTCCTTGAAATATCCGGATCTTGGGTCGTCTTCTCAAGCATTGTGTGAAAACGATCAACCTGACTTTGAGTCAGCCAATGCCCTTCGTCATCAAGCTGATAAGTCTCGATATCCGCATATTTTAAAAGGGAGGCGATATCGATATCGGGAAGGTACCGTTTCAGATACTCCACGTAGCTCTTGAGGATACGGCTGTTATACAGGGGGGTGTCATCCATCATGTTTTCAGATATTTTTTCATAAGGGCCCGGATGAGAAAGCTGAGTCGCAGTTTCGCATTTTCCATCATGTATTCACTATATTCCCGTGCATGATGACCGTTAATGATCCATAGGTTGTATCGTTTTTCAAAAGGAACGCCCTTCGCTTCCAAGTAACTGGATGGATAAACGAGAAGCGGTATTTTGTCAATCTCATAAAGGCCGGTTAATTGGGAGATGGCAGACAATAGCGCTTCCCAGGGCAATCCGGCTGTATCATTGACCAGAATTTTGATCCCATTCAGAAAGTCCGACAGGCTAAGGCCCGGATCCGATTGGTTTGCAATGAGCGTAGCCTTTAACATCCCGTTTTTCTTTAGCGAAAAGCTTTGATAGCTTCTTTTGAAGCCGTGCCGGGCATACAGGTGCGATAGAGATTCACCGTCTTCCTGCTCTTTGCCCAGACGTAACACGTCCAAAAGGAGGCCGCCGGAGGCATTCCGGTAAAAACGGTCTAAATCGACGATATCGGAAGCTATAAAAGGTTCAAGCGACCACCCCTCCAGGAGCGGTTGACGGATACCCGATGTCGGACAATTAAGGTAAGAAAAGAGATCGAGGGAACAGGCGCGCGGATTATTGAAATGCCTGGCAAAGCCGCCAAAAAAATGATCGGGAAAACGGTTTTCCGGACGGAAATAGAACATCATATAGTCCATCTCGACGGCAGGGAGACGATAGAGACCATTGAAGTAATGCATGATCTGTTTCAGGACTTGAAGTCCGGTTCTCTTATTGTTTAGCGGTCTTGCGGCAAGGTGATGAACCATCCAGGTCCGCTTGTAGGATCGGACCATGGAGGCGTGTCCGTAGATCCGACCGTTTCGCTGGTAGGTTATCTGGGTGATGATTTCCGGGTTATCTCGATAAAGCTTCCGATAGGTTTCTTTCATGGGTTGCCGGTAAGCTTGAACCAGATCATATTTTTTGGGGTAAATGAACCCGCTTTCAAAAAGGAATTCCCATAATTGATCCACATCGACTTCATCGGCAACATGGGTGCCGGGATCAATGATATTCATTACGATATGACTCAGGCGATTATAGTTGACAACATCCATATCCAGAATGACAAAACCATAGCGGATACTTTTCTTTTTATTTTCAAGACGGTAAAGAACCTGGGCCTTGCATTGTATTTTCAAGGCCCAGGCATAGTTAATGGTCAGATCAGGAATGATCATCCCCGCCATGAGGACATCCTCATCGGCCGACAGATAAACGGCGAAGCCCGAGGTTGAAAGATCATGCATATCCAGTTGACATTTCTTTTTTGTTGCCGGGTGATCAAAAGTAATAATCGGCAGGGGTTTGATCCGGACGCGGGGATCGCGCCACTTTTTCTTCGGAAAACGGCTCATATGGCTGCTTACAGGGGTAAAAACAATCTCCCGCGACGCTTGGCCCGCTGTCTGTCGGACACAGCGACAGGATGCCGCAAAGATCATCTGTTCATCACGATAGAGATGTACGGTCGCTGGACATTCAGGATTCAGCCAGCGAAAAGAACCGGTTGTTTCAGGGGCAGCCTTAACAAGAAATGCCCGGGCACTGAAATCCATCAGTTGACCCTGTGCGCGGAAAGCATTCTGCACAATTTCGACGCCGATTCCTTGGCAAAGATAGCGTCTGGCCCGACGCTGACCCAGGATATAACCCTTATCGGGTAGGTGAATGGTGAAATGATCTTTTTGCACGTCCTGGAGCCGGGTCGGTAAGAGAAACACCGAGAGTCCGTCCGTGAGGATGATATTCAAAATGCTGGCGTTTTCCGTAAAGCGTCGGCTTTCCTCCGGCCAGCGGCAGGTCATCGCGCCATTACAGCAAGGTTCCGGATGGGCCGGGACGAGAATATCCTCCTTATAATGAGGGTGATGGAGATGCACGTATACCATGCCATCCGTGAAGTGATAACGGTTCCACAGATTAATCAGTTTTTTCTGTTTGATGGTCTTGCCGGAGTCGGGATTTCGGATAAGATCCTGGTTGTGGAAACACCAAGAGATAGTCATCTCATCGTGTTCAGTCACGTCTTTATCCAGTCTGAACATTTTGATCCATCCTGAAGCACTCCGTTATTGATAAGGTTTCCCAATTTATCGAAAGCTATCTTACAAGAACAGGAAATCGACAAAGCCGCTGCCTCTGATGGGTCTTAATTTTTCATCGGTTTCTCCGAATAAAGGTTAAAATTTCGGTTGCGACTTCTTCAGGCCTTTCAAGCTGCATGGCATGGCCGCTTGCCAATGAAACCATCCGGTTCCTGTTTTCACCTGAAAACAAATGACCGATGAATTGCAGCACTTTATTGTTATCAACAATTCGATCATGTTCCGCCATAATCGCCAGCACGGGAAGACGGTTCTGCAGCATGACGAACCGGGAAAGTTCCTGAATCTCGTCCATGATGCTTACGGATTTTATCGTTATCAGGGTTGTTTTAAGATCATCGTTTTCAATGAAATCAAGCCATTCATCGACTAACGTGAAATCGGCCGCTTCCATGGGAATGGGGATGCACGCATGGTTACGTTCCGGTTTCAGTTTAAATTCGGAAATCATGCCCATCATGATTTTCTCGGCAATATTTAAGGCAGACCTGAACCGTTCATTCCAGAAAAAACCCGGAGCCAGCAGGATAAGGTTGGAGAGTGAATCTTCCAGTCTGGGCGCAACAATGGCGGCGTATTGCGATCCCTGGCACCAGCCCGCGAGATGAACCCGCCGGAAAGATCCTTTCAGAAATTCAACCTGTTTTACTACATCATCAATGACAGAGGGAACTGAACCCAGGTCTCCGCGCTGCTCGTTTAAACCGCACCCCCGCCGGTCGGGTGCGACCACGGTTATGTCCGGCGACATGGACCGTAATTGATTCGCCAGTGGCGCCTGCCAGCCGGAATGACTCATGCCTCCGTGTAAAATCATTACCACATCTTCCCCTTCGGTTTTACCCCAGACGCGGTAATTAATTTTATACCCGTCGGGCGTTTCGAGAAAATGGACGCCCGGTGCGCCGTCATCCGTAATGAGGGGCATACGACACTGCATTCCAAATCCGACGTTCCAGTTTTCGGCCGGGATGATCTGAAGTCCCTGAACC
>Ga0247841_10012564_pt1 | contig 11016 bp, 9 predicted proteins | sample LaCruzMarch2015__2_FD_192410 | JGI IMG/M metagenome (GOLD analysis project Ga0247841, IMG submission 192410) | Freshwater microbial communities from meromictic Lake La Cruz, Castile-La Mancha, Spain - LaCruzMarch2015_18m | ecosystem: Environmental > Aquatic > Freshwater > Lake | place: Spain...
AAAAACAGAATAAGGAGATAGCTCATGATTCAACTATTTGATTTTTTCATTTCAGATAGATTTTCTCATGAGGCAACGGTAAAGGTTTCAAGTAGATTTTTTGATGAGGCAACACGACAGACAGAAGAAAAGCTTAAAGAGAGCGAAGAAAGATATAAATTTATCAACAATGCCTCTCAAGATTTTATCTATAGTTATGATCTAAAGAGTCGGTTTGTCTATGCTAATCCATCTCTTTGCAAAGAGATCCAACTTCCTCTCGAAGAAATAGTAGGTAAAACTCATGCTGAAATTGGATTTCCTCAAGATAAGTGTCAGGATTGGGACATTTTGCATCAGGAAGTATTGTCAAAAAATGAAACAGTTCATACATTTTCAGAGACACTTATGCCAGACGGCTTAGTTCGAAATTTTGAGGTTACCTTAAATCCTCTCCATAACAAGGAGGGTCAAATTATTGGTATATCGGGTCTAACCAGAGATATTACTGAGAGAGTAAAAGCAGAAAAAGCTTTGATAGAGAGCGAAGAGAAGTATCGCATATTAGTAGAAAACAGTCATGATATTATTTATACAATATCTGCTGATGGAACATTTCTTTTTGTTTCCCCTGCTTGGACCATTCTAATTGGACATGAAGTAAAAGATGTAATTGGTAGATCATTTGCTCAATTTATACATCCAGATGATGTTCCTATGTGCAAGGAATGGCTTCAAAAAGTGATCGAAACAGGCAAACGACAACATGGTATTGAGTACCGGGTTAAACTCACGAATGGCTTGTGGCGCTGGCATACATCGAGTGCTGTTCCTTTCAAAAATGAAACAGGAACAATTATTGGTTTTCATGGTATTGCCAGAGACATCACTGAGCGTAAGCTTACAGAGAAACTGGCAGAAAAAGAGAAGTACCTTAATCATACGATTATTGACAGTGTTCCCGGTGCATTCTACATGCTCGATGAACAGGGCAAGTATGTTCGTTGGAATGCATACCAACGGGACGAAATCGTTGGAAAACCAGAAAACAGGATGGCTGATACCTACGCCATCAACACGATTCATCCAGAGGATCGTGACCTGATCGGTTCAAAAATATCGAATGTACTAACACACGGAATTAACGAAACAGTGGAGGGTAGGGTACTTTTATGTGGAGGACCGGCGAATCGATGGTTGCTCATGACCGGTCAACGAGTCGTTATTGAGGATAAGCCCTATCTTCTGGGCATTGGCACCGATATTACCGACCGTAAGCAAGCAGAAGAAGAAATCAAACAGCTAAACGAAACACTCGAACAAAAAGTCCAACAAAGGACTAGGGAGCTAGAACAATCCAACCAAGCACTGGAAGCTTTTTCTCATTCTGTCTCCCACGATCTACGGGCGCCCCTTCGAGCGATCAATGGATTTTCACAGATTTTAGTAGAGCAATATCAAGATATTTTGGGAACTGAGCCTACTCGCCTAATAAAAATTGTCGTAGACAATACAAATCGGATGAATGAAATCATTAATGGAATGCTTTCAATTTCTAAAATTAGCAGCATAGAAATAAAAAAGACAACCATCGATATGACTGAAATGGTACATTCTGTCTATCAAGAGATAGTTGACCAAACAGACCAAGATAGAACATCTTTTACCGTTCCCATGCTAGAGAAAGGATATGGGGACCGAACGCTAATCCGTCAAGTGTGGGTAAACCTTATCGAAAATGCTGTTAAATTCTCTATAAAGAAAGAAAAACCATCAATTCAGATCCATAGTTATGTAGAAAATAATCAAACCGTCTATAGGATCAAAGACAATGGTACAGGCTTTAATCCTGAGTATCACCACAAACTATTTCAAATGTTTCAGAGACTCCATTCGATAGAAGATTATCAAGGGACCGGGATTGGTTTAGCACTCATCCATCGAATCATCCAACGTCACGGCGGTAAAGTCTGGGCAGAAGGGGAGGAAGGTGTAGGAGCTACATTTTACTTCTCCTTACCTAAGGATTGGAGCACTAAATGACTAGTAATAAAAAAGTAAAAGTAGAGAGTTTTGCCCATTTCCCAATCGTTGGGATAGGGGCATCCGCTGGCGGTCTGGCAGCCTTTGAAGCGTTTTTTTCTGGCATGCCTCTTGACAAGGATCCCAACATGGCCTTTGTTATTGTGCAACATTTAGCCCCGGATCATAAAAGTATCCTGACGGACCTGATTCGTCGGTATACCCGGATGCAAGTGTTCGAAGTGACAGATGGGACTTTGGTAAAACCAAACTGCGTCTATATTATTCCACCGAACTGTGATATGGCATTTATTCATGGCACCCTGCAACTGATAGAGCCAGTTTGTCCCCATGGTCAGAGGCTCTCCATCGATTTCTTTTTTCGGTCTCTAGCTTCCGACCAGCAAGAAAGGGCTATCTGTATTATCCTATCGGGTACCGGCAGCGACGGCACTCTCGGTCTTCGGGCAATCAAAGGGGAAGGTGGGGTGGTGATGGTACAGAATCCTGCCTCCGCTGAATTCGATGGGATGCCCAACAGTGCACTTTCTACGGGTTTAGTGGACTACGAGCTGCCACCAGCCGAGATGCCTGCCCAACTGATTGCCTATGCCACCCATGCTCAAGCAAAGCTACGCATTCGATTGACAAAACCCGAACCGAGAGAAGAAAATATTCTTCAAAAAATCTTCATTCTTCTCCGTTCCCACACCGGCCATGATTTCTCCCTCTATAAATCAAGTACCGTCAATCGCCGTATTGAGCGGAGAATGGCTGTCCATCAAATCGACACCTTGAGCAATTATCTTAAATTTATCCAACAAACTCCGGTTGAAGCGGAGGCTCTCTTTCGCGACTTACTCATTGGAGTGACCACCTTCTTTCGCGACCCGGAGGTTTTCCGGGTACTAGAGGAGAAAATAATTCCTCAGCTGTTTGCCAGTAACTCTACCAGTAATTTGATCCGAATATGGGTACCCAGTTGCTCCACGGGGGAGGAAGCTTACTCACTTGCTATCCTCCTGGAGGAATACATGGCAAAAGCTCAAAAAGAGTTTCATGTCCAGATCTTTGCAACCGATATAGACCCCACTGCCATCGTTACAGCTAGGGCTGGCGTATACCCGGATAGCATTTTTGCTGATATTTCGGAGGATCGGTTGCATCGGTTTTTTTCTACCCTACCTTCCCAAGCAAAGGATAAATCCAATGTATACCGAGTTCACAAGAATATCCGCGATAGGATTGTATTTTCCGAGCATAACCTGATCAAAGATCCCCCCTTTTCCAAAGTGGACCTGATTAGTTGCCGTAACCTACTGATTTACCTGGGGAGTGATCTACAACAAAAGGTTATTTCGCTGTTTCATTATGCACTCAATCCCAAGGGGACACTTATGCTGGGAACCTCAGAAACAGTCGGGGATTTTACAAATCAATTTTCTACCTTCGATCGGAAAGCGAAAATATACTTACGAAAAGAGCATTTACATGGAGATCAAAAACTCCACCCCCCAAGTTTCATCCCCCCCCATATAGTCACCAACACCCCTCTTCCCCGAACCTCTCCAGAGAAGATGTCCCCATCAAAACTATCGCTCCGGGAAGTAACCGAACAAGCCCTTCTTTCGAAAATCGCTCCCGCTGGCGCTCTCATCAACGAGCAAGGTGATATTCTCTATCTTCATGGTAGAAGCGGAATGTATCTGGAGCCAACACAGGGGGAACAGACGGTCAGTAATATTCTTACCATGGCACGGGAAGGATTGCGTCGGGATTTGACGGTTGGCTTACGCAGGGCTTCTCGAACCAAAGAAATTCAACGCCATATGGGCCTACAGGTCAAAACCAATGGAGATTTTACCTCGGTGAATCTAACCATTATACCCTTAGAGCAGTGTTTGATAGGCACTACCGATATTCCTCTCTATTTGGTTGTTTTAGAGGAAGCTTTACCACTGAAGGTAAGTGGTAGTGAAACTTCAACTGATGAAAGTGATACTATTTTGTCCCTAAAAAAAGAGTTAAAAGCTCAAGAAGAATATCTACAATCGGCTAATGAGGAGTTGGAAAGCTCTAATGAAGAGCTCAAATCCTCCAACGAAGAGATGCAGTCAGTCAATGAGGAGCTTCAATCCACCAATGAGGAGATGGAAACCTCCAAGGAAGAATTGCAATCAGTTAATGAAGAGCTGGCTACGGTGAATGCCGAACTGCAATCCAAGGTGGCGGATCTGTCCCGATTGAATAACGATATGAACAATCTATTGGCAGGAACGGGAATTGGCACTATCTTTGTGGATAATATTCTTTTAATCCTGCGCTTCACGCCCAATATCTCTAAAATAGTCAATTTAATTTTGAGTGATTTAGGAAGACCGCTGGGGCATATTATGTCAAATCTGGTGGGTTACGACCGCATGACAGCAGACGTACAGAAAGTGTTGGATACTCTGATCCCCGTTGAGGTAGAAGTACAAACCACGGATGGCAAGTATTACACCATGCGCATTCAACCGTATCGGACACTGGAGAATGTGATCGAAGGTGCGGTGGTTACGTTTGTGGATATTACCGAAATGAAGGAAACGAGAGAACAACTCAAAAAAGCCAATGATATGCTTCGTTTAGCAGTTGTTGTCAGGGATTCCAATGATGCGATTACTGTTCAGGATCTAAGTGGTCGAATCATTGCCTGGAATCCGGGTGCTGTCCGGATGTACGGCTGGAGTGAAGCTGAAGCCCTCCAAATGAATGATCAAGATAGGATACCGGAAGAGCTTCAAAAAGATGCATTGTTAAAAATTGTTAAACTTAGCCAGACCGAAATATTGGAACCATATTTAACGAAACGAATTACCAAAGAGGGTAAGATTTTAGATGTTTCGATTATTTCCACGGCTCTCGTGAATGAGATGAGAGTTATGTACGCGGTAGCTACCACCGAAAGGATGAAGTCATGAATAGACAAGAGACCCAGCTGACGGAGCCGACAGAGCTACGAAAAAAAGCAGAAACCCAAGAAAAAATCTCCAGTCAAACCAAAGAAAAAACACTCCTTTCCCCCGAAGAAATTCAGGATACGCTCCACGAACTACGGGTTCATCAGATCGAACTAGAGATGCAAAATGAGGAGCTTCGAAGGATTCAGTATGAGCTTGACATCGCAAAGGAGCGCTATTTTGATTTATATGATTACATTACGTTAAATGAGAAGGGGTGCATACTGGAAGCGAATCTTTCCTTGTCAACGCTTTTGGGAAGTACCCGACAAAATCTGCTCAAAAAACCATTTTCTCAGTTTATCCTGAGTGAGGATCAACCTCTTTACTACCAGTTTCGAACTCTAATAAAGGAATCGAAAGAGTCAAAAGAATGTGAGCTCAGAATGATACGAGCCGATAAAAGTATTTTCTGGGTTCAATTGTCAGTAACACAAGCTTCCCCGTCATCGGAAAGAAAAAACGATGTTTATTATCGAATGGTGGTAGTTGATATCACGGACCGTAAGCTGGCTCAACTGGCTATCAAACAATTAAACGAAGAGTTGGAAACCAGGGTCAAAATACGTACCAGTGATCTGGAAAACTCCACCAATGCAATGAAATCTTTTTCCTATACCGTGTCACACGACCTCCGGGCACCCTTGCGAGCGATTGATGGGTTTACTGCTTTATTGGAGGAAAAATGCCAGGAGAAATTAGATGCAGAGGGAAAAAGACTTCTGAAAGTGATCCGGGATAATGCCAAACAGATGAACCAGCTGATTGTGGATCTACTTAATCTTGCCAAAGTGACCAATTCTGAGCTTACACAAAGTCCTATCGATATGAATCAACTGGTCAAGGATGTTTATCAAGAAGTAATCAGTTTAGAGGACCAAGAAAGAATTACGTTTACAGTGGAGAAATTGATGGAAGCCTATGGAGACCCCCATTTGATCCATCAGGTCTTGACCAACCTCCTGTCCAATGCAGTCAAGTTCTCCCGGAATAAAGAGAATCCCACCATAGAGGTTCAAAGCTACCTAAATCAAAATCAAATGGTATATCTCATCAAAGATAATGGTTGTGGTTTTAATCCTGACTATAAAAACAAACTCTTTCAAGCATTCCAGAGGCTTCATTCCACTGAGTATGAAGGAACCGGCATTGGGCTGGTTATTGTCGACCGAATTATCCTTAGGCATGGCGGGACCGTCTGGGCTGAAGGGGAAGAGGGGGTTGGAGCGACGTTTTATTTTTCCTTGCCGAATGAGAGTGATTGATGAGATGGATAACAAAAATCAGAATATAGGTAGTTTATGGCAAATCTACTCTGAGACAGCTTTGGCTATCAATGAAAGTGAGACAGAAGAACAGATTACTCTCTTATTGGAAAATATAGTTCATAAATTGATAAAAAATGCCATGATAGTAATCAGTCTCCGCAATGAAGCAACAAATGCTATGCGGATTGTCCGGTATTATGGGCTTCCCATGCAAACTTTGACGAAAGCTTTTCAAAAATTTTTCGGATTAGATCCATATCAGATGGAAATCAAGATGGCAGAAATGGATACCAAGGATCTTGATTTGTTTACCACTGGCAAGCTTGAAAAAATAAAGGATTTGGAAACATTTACAGGACATACCGTATCGAAAAAAATATGCATATTATTGGAACGATTACTTTCGATCAAAGCTATTTACAGTATTGGATTCATACGGAATAAAAAGTATGAAGGAGCCCAAACGGGAGATTTTGGCGGATTAACTTTATTTTTAAAAAAACAAGAAACAATGGACCATCCTGAATTTTTTGAAGCCATTGTTCAGCAAGTTTCAGTTGCTATCCAGAGAAGAAGAGCAGAAGTAGCTCTTCTTAAAAGCCAGGAAGAAATTAAAAATCTAAACAAAGAACTGGAACAAAAAGTAATCAACAGAACTCAGCAACTCGAGAGTGTTAACATAGAACTGGAAGCTTTTTCCCACTCCGTATCCCATGATCTGCGGGCTCCTTTGCGTGCTATCAATGGTTTTTCAAAAATATTGGAAAACGATTTTCAGGATAAATTGGGGAGTGATGGATCTCGATTAATCAAAGTGATTGTCGACAACACCATAAAGATGGATGAACTCATTGTTGGCTTGCTCAAGATATCAAAAGTGGCTGGTACAGAAGTAAAGAAAAAATCTATCGACATGAATCTGATGGTTAACTCTATTTATCAAGAATTTGCTACTCAATCGGACAAAGAGAGAATAACATTCACGGTCAAACCTCTTGAAGATGGGTATGGGGATCCTGTCTTAATTCATCAAGTATGGATTAACTTTATTGAGAATGCTGTCAAATTTTCCAAGAAAAAAGAGAATCCGACAATACAGATTTCCAGTTACATCGAAAATAACCAAACTGTATATGTGATCAAGGATAATGGAGCAGGTTTTAACCAAGAATATCAAGATAAGCTATTTACTATTTTTCAGAGACTTCACTCTACGGAAGAATTTGAAGGAACAGGCGTAGGTCTAGCTCTTATACATCGTATTATTAAGAAACATGGAGGATCGGTTTGGGCGGAGGGTGAAGAAGGGGCAGGTGCTACGTTTTATTTCTCTCTGCCTATTTCTGCTTAGTAATGATGGAAACCAAAAGATCTGAAGCAAAATATGACTGACGTTTTAAATGTTCAAACATATAAACCTCCAAAAGATTTAATGTACAAATCCCACTCTTCGTTTGTTTTAATGGAATAATTAACTATTATTGTTCATTTGTGCTAAAATCGTTGACCGCACAAAAAGATGCAATACACTTAACTATTATGAATGAAGAAAAAATAGGAATATTGATTAAATATTGGCTAGAAGGATCTGAAGAAGATTTTGATACGATGAAGATCTTGTTTTTAAACAAAAAGTACGTTTATGCTCTTTTCTTTCTTCATCTTACTTTTGAAAAATTACTAAAAGCATTATTTGTTAAAACTTTTAAGACTCAAGCTCCAATAACACACAATCTTATTAACCTTTTAGAAAAATTAGATCCAGAGATTTTATTGCTTCATGAAAAGTTTTTGAGCACTTTAATGCCTTATTGTATAGAAGCCAGATATCCTGAATCCAAAGTACTTTTATATAAAAATACTACAAGAGATCTAGTGACTTCATTGTTAAATCAATCAGAGGAGCTTAAAGCATGGATTACAACGAAGTTATTGTAATTATCAAACAATTTGTTCGTAGTTTAGTGCAAGATGGTATTGTTGTCGATAAAGTAATTCTTTTTGGTTCCTATGCTAAACATAAAGCAAGAAAAGACAGCGATATTGATCTATGTATTATTTCCAAAAACTTTGGTACTGACAAAATGAAAGAAATGGCGTATTTATTTCGAAAAGCGATGAGAGTTAATACCCTTATAGAGCCAATACCATATCATCCGGTACAATTCGAACAGAATGATTATTTACCAATTATTGATGAAATTAAAACCACTGGGATTGAGATTGCGATCAACTAAGATTACTCGTGCTGGGGCATAATCTATCACCACGGGGGAAAGGTTTGGGCAGAAGGGGAGATTGGGGTAGGAGCTACCTTTTATTTCTCTTTGCCTATTTCTGGATCGTAAGACAAGAGACCGCCACAGTCGCAAAGCCTCCTTCGCGGTGACGGAAGAACGTCATAGCGAGAAGTCAGACGACGTGGCTATCTCTGGTTTTTCCGAGACTGCCACGACTAACAGTCTCGCAGTGACAGGTCCCGTCATAGCGAGGAGTCAGACGACGTGGCTATCTCAGGTTCAAATGTTCTGAGACTGCTTCCACAGGGTGTCGCAGTGACGAGGGCTGTCATGGCGAATCCTCCTAGGATGTGGTGATCTTTGGTTTGTTCTGTTATACTTTCGTCCATGAAAATCCCTTGTATCTACATTCTAACAAACGCTACAAACACTGTCCTCTATACTGGCGCTACTTCCAACCTTGCAAAACGTCTATGGGAACATAGAAATCATTTAGTTGCTGGTTTTACAAAAACTTACAAAGTTACCAGACTTGTTTATTTTGAAACCTTCGAGACAATGTTACAGGCAATTAGCAGGGAAAAGCAAATCAAAGCAGGATCTCGAAAAAAGAAGATAACGTTAATCAACACTTTTAATCCTGATTGGACAGATTTAATTGATACAATCGAAACAAACTAGAAACGAGAGACCGCCACAGTCGCATAGCCTCCTTCGCGGTGACGGAGGTGGACAAAGTGTCTCCTGGTGACAGGTCCCGTCATAGCGAGGAGTCAGACGACGTGGCTATCTCAGGTTCAAGTGTTCCGAGACCGCCACACCCCAAGGGGGTTCGTGGTGACGATTATTTTTGATCCAGCAATACTTTTAACAGGAACAAAGTTTCGATTTTTAGATTCGCTTTAACCCATTTTTTCTGATTTGAATCCATCAGTTCTCCCATTCCTGACAAAATGTTTTTTTCAGACACTTTTTCTAATTTACTGATACAGATTTTGATACATTCTTCAAACGTTAGTCCCAGCCGATCTTCCAACAATTTTTGATGAATCGTCCATCTGTTTTGAAGAAAAAACCAAACATCATAAATATCTCGATTCGCTCTTTCAGCCCTTTCATAAAATGCACACAATTTGTTGGCAAACATGTCTTCTTTGGTAATAACAAGCATGGTAATCCCAAAGTAATTTTGAATTTGATAGGCAGATCCAAAGTTTCTACGGTTTATCTCTACCTTGATGTTTCTGTCTAGATCACCGTAGGATAATTCAAAAAAAAGAGTATAGTGTTTTTTCATTTTGCTCTTGATCAATCCATATCGTGAGACGATCTGTTCGATCTTTTCAAACACAAGATCTTCTACTTTGGTTTCTAGTAGATCAAAATCCAAATCGACAGAGAAACGGTCTAATCCATAAAACAAAAGAGCAGCTGTACCGCCTTTGAAACCAAGCATTGGTCCAAGACTTTTATCGGTGTAAATATCTTTCAGGATTCGAATGAGAATATCTTTGTGTGTCCCAAAATCAAACCTGCTTTTCATTCTAATCCCCTATTCTTTCTCGAGAGTGTTTATTTACCCATAGAGCCATACCCTTGTTCTCTCCATAAATAGGCAGTATTTCCAGCACCTTATCCCAATGAACCGAGGATAAGTTGTCGAAATAGTACTCTTTGTTTAGATAAAGCACATCTAACAAAGCTCTTTCCGGAGAGGCAATAAAATAATTATCTCTTATGTCGATACCAGTTGTATTGATTAGTAGGTTGTATTTTAATTTCCGATATTCATAAATCTGTGAATCAACGCCAATCGCACGGCTAAGATAAGAGGCAACAAATATCTGACTGTAATACTGGAAAGTAATCCCATGGATAGCCAACACCGTCTCAAAACTTAAATAGGCGGGAGTATAAATCCGGCTAGCCAGCTCAAATTTGTCGTAATTTGCATCTAAGGCATAGATGCCCCTTCGAAGAGGATAAAGTTTTCCAGATTTGACATAACGGTAGGTCTTTTTTTTAATATAGTCACTCTCGGTGGCCGTCCATAGTAGAGCAAGATCATTTGTGGTAAACACTGTCTTTTTTGAACGTATTATTTCTAAATAACTATCCATTCTTATCACTCACCTATAAAAACTATTGGTACCCATAATTGGGTACTTATAGTTCTTATCATATTGCAAATTTATTTTCTGTCAAGGGTTTTTGATTCTGTAATTTTATTTCAATAGAGACCGCCACAGTCGCAAAGCCTCCTTCGCGACGGAGGAGTAGAGACCGCCACGACCAAAGCGTCTCGCGGTGACAGGCCCGTCATAGCGAGAAGTTTTACGACGTGGATCGTCATTGCGAACGAAGTGAAGCAATCTCTGGTTCGAGTGTTCCGAGACTACCACGCATCAAAGATGCTCGTAGTGACGGAAAAGGCAAAGGGTGTCGCAGTGACGAGGATCTGAGACTACCACGCTAATAACAAATAAATTGCACTTTAACAAGCAT
>Ga0247841_10012567_pt1 | contig 11015 bp, 11 predicted proteins | sample LaCruzMarch2015__2_FD_192410 | JGI IMG/M metagenome (GOLD analysis project Ga0247841, IMG submission 192410) | Freshwater microbial communities from meromictic Lake La Cruz, Castile-La Mancha, Spain - LaCruzMarch2015_18m | ecosystem: Environmental > Aquatic > Freshwater > Lake | place: Spain...
CATCGGTGGTACTCAGGATAATCAGCAAATCCGCACGGATCATGCGAACCACCAGCGACGCCAGAAAGTCGTTGTCACCCAACTTGATATCCGCCCTGATTTCCTCATCGGCCACCACGTCATTCTCGTTCACAATGGGAATAACCTTGTGCCGCAACATGTTCTCAATGGTGCGGCTGGCGTTGGTCAGCCGGATCTTATGGTTGAAGTCATCATGAGTCAGCAAAACCTGCCCCACCTTGCAGTGGTTGGCCGAAAACAGCTTGTCATAGGTAGCCATCAACCGGCTTTGCCCCACGGCGGCCGCCATTTGCAGATCCGGAAGCCCGGTTGGACGTGATTCCATTCCCAGAGCCTCCATGCCGGCGCCAATGGCCCCAGAGGTCACCAACAGCACCTCAACGCCATTTTGTCTGAGTTTTGCCATTTCCCTGACCAGTGCCTTGATCCGCCGGTGTTCAGGCCGGCCGGTCTTCTGGACCAGGACGCGACTCCCGATTTTGACCACCACCCGGCGCACATCCGAGATGCTCTGCCTAAATTTTATGGATTCGCTCATGACTGATTGCATTCTGATGACTCCAAATTGCGCAAAGAATTAAACTTATACCACAAACCCGCTATTTCTGTCGAGCCGCAGCCCATTTGAAGAAATTCCGCAGAATAACGAACCCGTCTGGATAAGCCTTCGTTGCCTCTTCAGGGTGAAACTGAACACCGTAGAACGGACGGATCCGATGGCGGAATACCTGCACCCGACAAGCAGGACTGCTTGCAAGGACCGCTAAGTCAGGCCCCAGCCTCTTGATTTCGCTCCGGTGAAATTGTTGAACCCGAAGGACCTTCTTCAGCCCCGAAAATAACGGATCCTTCTGGAGAATCGTCACCGGATATACCCCCCATTCCTTGAATTGGCCGGGATGATACTTGGGATTGTGATCGGCCTCATCCAGACGGGTTCGTCGCATGATTCCCAACGTACACCCGAAAAACTCAGCCGCCAGCTGATGCCCCCCGCAAATCCCAAGCTGGGGAATATCCGAAGTCAGCACGACCTGCTTGTAGGCACGGGTTCGCCGGACATCATAATCCTCAAAGGGAGTCGAGGCTCCGCTGTACACAATCGCCCACGGCTTGATTTTCGCCAGAAGCTTCCGGCTCAACTGCTTATAATGAATCGTCAGGCAGAAATCCCCTGACGCCTTCTCAAGAACCAGCCGCTGCCGGTGCCAGTTTCCCTCCGCGTACTTTTCCGCCGTCTCCATCACAACGTACAGGATCATATTTGATGATCTCCCCATTGACACCGCAATTCGAACAATAGATCATGCAGGCTATGCCAATAATTGACCATACATTAACGGTAAACCGCCCAGGAGGCAACTCACGAGCGGGCACTTTCCTTGGTGCCCTTTTGACGGCTTTCCTTCTTGTCACCCCGGTTATCGCCACCCCCACCGTGTCGGCCCACTTCTCGGCGGACCGCACCAATATCTGGGCAGGTGAGGCCTTTCAGCTTACCTTGGAATTTCGAATCTCCAACGCGACACTCGACAAGCAGATCAACATAACCGACTTCCCGCCCACCGGCCTCCAGCTCCGCTCATTTGAAGAAGTATCCGGCGAAACCATCCAGCAGAATGACAATACCGTTGAAATCCGAAGGTTCAGGACCTGGGCCCTCGCCCCGCAGGCGGGATTCCTGACGATCACCCCGCGCCTGGATGGAATGCTTATCCAGACCAGCCGGACACTTTTCTCCACTCAACAAACCATGCACCGGGTTCAAATTCCCTGTAAGCCGTTTTCTGTTGCCATCAAAATGACGCCCAAAAACGGTCAGCCACCCGGATTTTCGGGACTGGTCGGAAACTTCACCTTCCAGACCACTGCCGCGCCGCTCGATATTGCGATAGGCGACCTGATCACCGTGACAACCAGTATTGCAGGCGACTGGCTTCCTGAGAATTTCATGATGCCTTCCGTCAACGCCATACCGGGACTGAAGGTGTATGAATCCAAACTGGTACCGGAAGAAAGCAGTCCGACCCGACGGGTCTTCCGTCAAACGGTGATCCCGGAAACACCCCTTATCAAAGCGATCCCGGCACTCAGGCTCATCACCTTCGACACCAGAAAAGCCCGTTTCACGACTCAGACAGCAGGACCATTTCCCCTCGTCTACCACGCCGAAAGACCCATCGCAGAACCCCTCTATATGCCAACCAATCCCGTTTCAGGCTCCGTCACAACCGCCCTGATCTCCGCCTCCACACACGCACCCTCCCCAACGGAATCCTTGTGGTCAAAGTTGGCAAGGAAATTGAAAAATCACACGGAATTTGTCGTGCAGGGGGATTCGGATGTCACCGTGCGGGTTGCCCCCTCTGATTCCGCCCGGGACCTTTTCATCCTGAAACCCGGTGCCACGGTGACGGTGGACTCAACGGATGACAACTGGACCCGGATCTCCTGCGAGCAGGGCATTGGGTGGATACCGACAAACCGCATCCGGTCGGCATCCGTGAGGTAGACCAAAAGGGAGTATTTCAAGCACCCGCAATCTCATTCAACCCTTGCGCCGCCGCCACCACATCCGCCTCAGTGGTTTCAATTCCGACGCTTACCCGTACGGCACCCATCGGGGATGTCCCCAGATGCCGGTGCGCTCCGGGCGCACAGTGGAGCCCCGCCCTGACGGCAATATCAAATTGCGAATCCAGAATCGCCGCCAGTTCAGCCGGGGCATAGCCCGGAAGATTGAAGCAGACCAGCCCGACGCGCCCTTCCCCTCCGCATTCGGCAATCACCCGATCTGCCCCGTACCAATGAAAATTCCCGCTATTTTTCAAAGCTCCCAGAAACTCGGATAAAAGCTTACGCTCATGCGAAAGGACCGTCTCCACGCCCCGCTCCAAAAGAATCCGAACCCCTTCGCGTAAACCGGCAATCCCGAATACATTGGGCGTTCCTCCTTCCAGGACATGAGGATAACAGGACGGCTGCACCAGGGATTCTGAATCCCCGCCCGTACCCCCTTCGCGCCACGGCGACAATTCCACGCGTTCCCCCACCAGCAGTCCGCCGGTTCCCGTTGGCCCCAGTAATGACTTGTGTCCGGCAAATGCCAGCAGGTCAATGGAATCAGCCTGCATATCAAGGGGGACCACTCCGGCGCCCTGCGCGGCATCCACCAGGAACACCGCATTCCGGGCACGGACAATCTTCCCGACCTCACCCACGGGCTGAATGGTGCCTGTCACATTCGACACCTGCGTGAGGGCTACCAGACGGGTTTCCGGAGTAAACGCCCGCATCACATCAACGGGATCAATCCGGTGATCCGAACCCGCACCGATCCGGGTGACCGTGATGACTCCTTCACGCTCAAGCCGGTTCAAAGGGCGCAGCACCGAATTATGCTCCAGAACCGAGGTAATGACATGGTCACCCGGCTTCAAGAGGCCCTTGATGGCCATATTGAGGGCATCCGTCGCATTAAGGGTGAAGATTACCCGCTCCGGCCGTGAAAACCTGAACAAGCGGGCGAGCAGCCCTCGTGTCTCGTCAATCATCCCTTCGGCTTCCAGTGCCCGGCGATGTCCGCCACGGCCGGGATTGACTCCTGAGGCTCGCGCAAAGGCCTCCATAGCACGAAGCACACGCTCCGGTTTCGGGAAAGAGGTTGCCGCATGATCAAGGTATACCATTACGCCCCCACATATCGCGCATAGATCGATTTGGCGATTCCGGCATCGTTCGTGCCGCCGATAATGGCACGCCCGTCCGCAAACACCGTCAAAAGGTACCCGTCAATGGAAGCCCGCAGAAGAAACCGGTTCCCGTCCAGCGTGGCCAGGGGCGCCAACCGGGAAGCCAGCGCCTGAAGGTCGATCGGACCGCCTTCCCGGCGGCTGACTTGCACCGAATTCCGCCCGCAAAGGGTCGACGTGTCCGCCCCCATCGTTCCTTCAAGATACATGAAGTCCCGCTTCCCGCAGCACGGACAGGACGCCTCACGCTCGGGCAGGTCAATCCCGTTGTACTGGTTCTCCCAGAGATCCAGCCGGGTAATCCGGCGGTTCACACGCTCACGGTGTCCCGACAGGATTTTCAGGGCCTCCGCCACCTGCAATGACGCCACGATTCCGACCGCCGGACCAATGACACCGGTTGTGTCGCAGGTCGGCGACATTCCTGCGGGCGGGGCGCTCTCGAACACACAACGGAGACAGGCGGTTTCGCCCGGCAAAACAGGAAACATCAGCCCCTCGGATCCCACGCAGGCACCATAGATCCAGGGGATCCGGTTTTTCACCGCATAGTCGTTCACCAGGAATCGCACATCGAAATTATCGGTGGCATCCATGATCAGATCGAAGCCGTTCAGCAGACGGCACACCGAGGACCGGTTCACGTCCTCCACAAGGCCCTCGATGGTCACCAGCGAGTTGACAGCGCGTAGTTTTTTCTCGGCCGCCACCGCCTTGGGCAACAGTTCCTTCACGTCGGATTCGTCATACAGGATCTGGCGCTGGAGGTTGCTTTCCTCGACGAAATCACGGTCAATCAGGCGAACGGTTCCCACTCCGGCGCGAACGAGCAATGAGGCCTGCACCGTGCCAAGGGCACCGCAGCCAACAAGGACCACCCGTGAGGCGCAAATCCGGGCCTGGCCCTCTTCCCCGATTCCCTCAAAAAGAACCTGACGGGAATATCGGGAGGGCACCTTACCCGCACTAGGATTGTCATTGGACAGCGACACCATCACCTCCATTGGAGCGACACGGTAGCATACAAAACGGAGAATAAGCCATCCAACAGGGAAGCGACTAGAAGCTGACCGGAACAACCCGCTTGACCTTGAGCTCTTCCAGCTTTTGTTCCGCATCCGCGAAATCGGTTGCGGAAATAGCAAGATCGGCCAGAATCACCGTCTCATCAGGAGTCACTTCCGCCACTCCTCCGTCAATGACGAACAGTTTGGTCACACCAGTCGACTCAACCTTTGCGATCCCCGTTCCAATCGCGGCCACCATGCGTGCATGCTTCGCCAATACCCCGAAATACCCTCCTAGACCGGGCACGACAAGACTGTCGACCGGCCCATTGAAATAGGTCTTATCCGGTGTAGAGAGCAAAAGCTGGAACGTCATGTAGCCCCTCCGCTCAATTTAAGAGCCTTCTTCTGAACATCTTCAATATGCCCGACCATATAGAAGGCCTGCTCGGGAATGAGGTCATGCTTGCCTTCCAGGATTTCCTTGAAGGAACGGACGGTATCCGCAAGCTGCACATACGCCCCGCCCATCCCGGTAAACTGTTCGGCCACGAAGAAGGGCTGCGACAGGAATTTTTGAACCTTGCGGGCGCGTTCCACTGTCAACCGGTCTTCTTCGGACAATTCATCCATCCCCAGGATGGCAATGATGTCCTGAAGCTCCTTGTAGCGCTGCAGGATCTCCTGAACACCGCGGGCCACCTGATAGTGCTCCTCGCCGACAATGTCAGGCGAGAGGATCGTGGACGTTGACGCCAGGGGATCCACCGCGGGATAGATTCCCAACTCGGAAATGGCGCGCGACAACTCCGTGGTGGCGTCCAGATGCGCGAACGTGGTTGCGGGAGCCGGATCGGAATAATCATCCGCAGGCACATACACCGCCTGGATCGACGTGATCGATCCGTTCTTGGTCGAGGTGATGCGTTCCTGCAGTTCCCCCATATCCGTTCCAAGCGTAGGCTGGTATCCCACGGCCGAGGGAATACGACCCAGCAAGGCGGACACTTCCGAGCCGGCCTGCGTGAAACGGAAAATGTTGTCAATAAAGAGCAACACGTCCTGGCGCAGTTCGTCACGGAAGAACTCCGCAACCGTCAGGGCTGAGAGGGCGACACGGGCACGGGCACCCGGCGGCTCGTTCATCTGGCCAAAAACCATGGACGTTTTCTTGATCACGCCCGACTCGCGCATTTCGCGGTAAAGCTGGGTCCCCTCACGGGTGCGTTCGCCAACACCGGCAAACACCGAGTAGCCGCCATGCTCCGTGGCAATGTTGCGGATCAGCTCCTGAATCAAGACCGTCTTGCCGACGCCGGCGCCGCCGAACAAACCGATTTTGCCGCCCTTCTTGTAGGGGGCCAGCAGATCGATGACCTTGATACCGGTAACCAGAACCGTATCCTTGGTATCCTGATCCTGAAACAAGGGCGCCGCACGATGAATGGGCATCCGCTTCTCCGTCTCTATCGGCCCGGCGTTGTCGATCGGATTGCCAAGCAGGTTCATGACTCGGCCGAGCGTGCCGGGACCAACGGGAACCGTGATTTCCTCGCCGCAGTTCTTGACTTCAGCGCCGCGCACCAGACCATCGGTCGAATCCATGGCGATGGTCCGGGCCAGATTATTCCCGAGATGCTGCGACACTTCCAGGGTTAGATTCCACGGGTCGCCGTTAATGGAGGGATTCGTGACCTGAAGGGCCGTCATGATCGGTGGCAGCTGGTTCTCAGGAAACTCCACATCCACCACCGGGCCCAGAACTTGCTGAACCTTACCCATAACCAATGTTTTGACACTGCTCATAACTGCTCACCTTTCACGATTCACATGTCGCGCCTCACGCATCACGCTTCACGTCTCATCCTTGACATCTCACTTGAGCGCTTCGGCGCCCGCCACTATTTCCGTTAATTCCGTCGTGATCGCCGCCTGCCGGGCACGGTTGCGCTGCAGCGTAATCTGCCGGATCAGGCTGTCGGCATTCGAGCTGGCCTGCTCCATGGCTTTCATACGGGCACTGTGCTCCCCCACCGAACTGTTTAAGAGGGCCAGATAAACCTTTAAATTGACAATGCGTGGAAGCAAGGCTCCCAGAAGTTCCTCGGTGCTGGGCTCCAGCATCCAGTTCCCTCCCTGGTTGTCGCCGGAAACAGCCGCCAGAACCGTCGGATCCAGCGGGAGAAGCCGTTCCACCAGCGGCTTCTGCGACATCGACCCCTGCGCCGCATTGTAAGCCAGATACACCTCATCAACGCGCCGCCCCGTGAAAGCCGCCTGCAGCGCACGGCTGACCTTGTGGGCACGCGCGAAGTCGGGCTTCGCCATGATCTCCTCATAGTGGCGCTCGACCGTTGCCCGGTTCTTGAAAAATGCATAGCCACGCCGGCCGCAGAAGCTCATCAATACAGACTTGCTTTCAGCTTCCTGCCCGCGAGCCCACACCGCGACCGCCTTGTTCAGGTTGTTGTTGAACCCGCCGCATAATCCCCGGTCGGAGGTAATGACCAGCACCATCACGGTCTTGACGGCTTTCCGGGACGTCAGGAGCGGGTGCTCGCCGGCCGAAACGGTTGAACCCATCTTCCCCAGTATACCCGACAGCCGGGTGGCCACCAGATCCACCCGCTTTTCAGCATCCTGCGCCCGGCGGAGCTTGGTGACCGAGACCAGCTTCATGGTCTTGGTAAGCTTCCGCGTGCTCTTCAGGCGGGCCAGTTTGACATTGAACTCTTTAAGGGTCGGCATGCGTTGAAATCCCCGGTCAAGCGCTCTTGACTGACAAGCGTTTCAACACGGCAGTCAACGCCGCCTTGACCTCGGCCGTCATGGCTTTTTCCTTGGCAAATAGCTTGAGGTATTCACAGGGCTCGCGATCCAAAGCGTCATAAAGCTCAACTTCGAACTCCCGCACCTTGTTAACCGGAATCGCATCCAGATAGCCCTGGGTACCGGCAAAGATCACCGCCACCTGCTTGGCTACCGGGATCGTGGCATGCACGCCCTGCTTCATGAGCTCCATGAGCCGGCGACCGCGGTCCAACTGCTTGCGGGTTGCGGCATCCAGGTCTGAGGCAAACTGGGAGAATCCCGCGAGTTCGCGGTACTGCGCCAGCTCCAGGCGGAGCGAACCGGCGGTCTGCTTCATCGCCTTCAACTGCGCATCACCACCTACCCGGGATACTGAAATACCCGGATTGACGGCCGGACGCTGCCCGGCGTTGAACGCATCGGTCTCGAGGAATATCTGCCCGTCCGTGATCGAGATCACGTTGGTCGGGATATAGGCAGAGACATCGCTTCCCTGCGTCTCCACAATCGGCAACGCAGTAAGGCTTCCCCCACCCTTCTCAGGGCTGAGCTTGGCCGCCCGTTCCAGAAGCCGGCTGTGCAAATAGAAGACATCGCCGGGAAACGCCTCGCGTCCCGGAGGACGACGAAGGAGCAACGACAGCTGCCGGTACGCCTGGGCCTGCTTCGTCAGATCGTCAAAGATGATCAACGCATGCCCGCCGTTGTCACGGAAATATTCAGCCATGGCACACCCGGTATAGGGCGCCAGATACTGCATCGGGGCAGGATCGGACGCGGTCGCCGCAATAATGGTGGTGTATTCCATCGCCCCGTGTTTCTTAAGCTTCTCAGCCACCTGGACTACGGTTGAGCGCTTCTGGCCGATGGCCACATAGAAGCACATCACGTTCTCACCGCGCTGGTTGATGATCGTATCGATGGCAAGCGAGGTTTTCCCGGTCTTGCGGTCGCCGATGATCAACTCGCGCTGGCCCCGTCCAATGGGCGTCAGGGCGTCAATAACCTTGATGCCGGTCTGAAGGGGTTCACGGACATCGGCCCGGTCAATGATGCCGGGCGCCTTGATCTCGATCGCCCTGCGTTCCGCCGCGACAATCGCCGGACCGCCGTCAATGGGACGACCGAGCGCATCCACCACGCGTCCTGACATCCCCTTCCCGACGGGAACCTGGGCGATCAGGCCCGTACGACGGACACTGTCCCCTTCGCGAATCGCATAATCTTCGCCGAAGACAGCCACACCGACGTTGTCGGCCTCCAGGTTGAGGGCCAGGCCGATGAGTCCTTCCTTGAACTCCACAAGCTCCCCAGCCATGACGCCGGCCATCCCGTGGACACGGGCGATACCATCGCCCACGCTCAGGACGGTGCCCACTTCCGAGACTTCCACCTTGCGGCCGAAATCCGAAAGTTGCTTTCTCAGGATTGACGTAATCTCTTCAAGTCTTAAATCAACAGCCATACAACCGCCTTGCCGTTATCCGGCCATCATCGTCTGCCTGATCATGCGCAACTGCGCCGCCAGGCTGAAATCATACACAGTGTCACCCACCTGAAGCCGGCATCCGCCCAGCAACTCAGGCCGCTCTTCCGTCTCCAACAACAACCGTTTTCCAAGTCGGGCGCCCACCGTTGCCGCAATCACGCCGGAATCTTCCCGCGTCACCGCAAAGGCAGACTCCAACTGACCGCGGACAAGCCCCTGCCGCGCCTCCTCCTGCTCCCGGAAATCAGCGGCGACCTCGGCCAGAAGGCCAAGCCGGCGCCGGCTCTCCAGAAACCGTACAAACTGCCAGACAAGGGGATGCAGGCGATTCGAAAAAAGCGCTTCCAGAATCCCGGACCGCTGCCCCGTGGGAATTTGATAATCCGAAATGAACCCCCTGACCTCGGCGGATTCCGCAAGGATCGCCTGCAGACTGACCATATCAGCGGCCACAGGCTCCAGCATTGATTCCGCTAACGCCAGGTCATGCAATGCACGCGCATAGCGACCCGAGGCTCTGGACCGGAGCTTCATGGGCGCTTCAGTTCCTTCTCAAGGTCATTCACCAACGCGCGGTTCCGGGCGGAATCCATATTGGCCGAAATCACCTTACCCGCCAGGGAAATGGCCAGGTCTGTGGTTTCCTGGCGTAACGCAATCCGTGCCTGCTCGGTGGCCGCCTCGATATCGCGACGCGCCTCCTGGAGCAAAAGCCGCGCATTCTGTTCCGCCTGGCTACGAACCAAGGCCGCCGTTTCCTGGGCCGAAAGCTTTGCATCTGCCACCAGCTTGCGGGACTCCTGTTCGGCGGCCTGGATCAACTGGCGGTTTCGAATCTCAGCCGCCCCCGCCTCCACGCGCGCCTTTTCGGCCTGATCCAGGGCATCCCGGATCGACTTCTCCCGCTGATCCAAGACCTTGAGGATGGGCTTCCATGCAACCTTGTAGAGCACCAGCGCCAAGAAAAGGAAGGTGGTCCAGGTGAGCCCCACCATGAACCCATCCACATGCATGACACCCGGCTGGGCACCCGGCTGCTCATGCCCCCCGGCAGCCGCAACTTCCGTCACGGCTTGAGTTTGAACGGCGGCTTCCATGCCGGCTTACTTTCCAAGCCCGAGATAACAAATCACGGCACAGAACAGCGCTGTTCCCTCGACCAAGGCCGCCACGATCAACATGGTGGTTGTGATCTTCGCCGCCATCTCCGGCTGGCGGGCAATCGCCCCTACCGATGATGAACCGACCAAGCCGATTCCAAGCCCTGCGCCAATGGCAACCAAACCCGCTCCAATACCCGCTACTGATCCCGTTATCATTCCATTATTCCTTTCTTAATAACCAACCCCACTCACCCCGCACTTAATGCGCCGGATGATACCGCTCCCCGATAAATATTGCGGAAAGCAGCGTGAAAATATAGGCCTGCAAAAATGACACGAAGACCTCAAGGAGATAGATCCCCAACGCCCCCAGAAGGGCGGGCAAGGCATAGAACCCGAAGATCACGACCATCCCCAGCAGGGAGTAAATCACCAGATGCCCTGACAGCATGTTCGCAAAAAGACGAATGGCGAGCGCCATAATCCGGATGAACATGCTGATCACCTCAATCGGCACAATCATCAACAACATCGGCTTCGGAATCCCCGGGGGCGCAAACCCCTTGCAAAAGGCAATAAACCCGGTCTTGCGAATCGCACCGAAAACCATAAAGAACAACGTCACCGTCGCCAAGGCGGCTGTTACGCTCAGGTTGGCGGTAGCCGTGTTGAAGCAGGGAATCAACCCGGCAAGGTTCATCACGAGGATGAAGAAGAAAAAGGTGCAGAACATCGGCGCCATCTTCTGGCCGTCCTTCTCGCCCAGGAACGGAATCACCATCTCGTTTCGGATATACTTGGCGAAAAACTCCAGAACATTGCGCAATCCCGT
>Ga0247841_10012568_pt1 | contig 11013 bp, 9 predicted proteins | sample LaCruzMarch2015__2_FD_192410 | JGI IMG/M metagenome (GOLD analysis project Ga0247841, IMG submission 192410) | Freshwater microbial communities from meromictic Lake La Cruz, Castile-La Mancha, Spain - LaCruzMarch2015_18m | ecosystem: Environmental > Aquatic > Freshwater > Lake | place: Spain...
CACTTATACCTCGCGATGCTTTTCTTCTTACCTCCCAGTGAAATGATTCATCTTTCATTCATATTCCCAGAGACATAATTCAAGCCGTGCATTGCAGCTCCACGGTGATCTTAATATGCAACCGATCATTGTTAATGTCAAGAGGTTCATCAATAATTTTTTAATCGTTCAGGGGTGGATAATCGCCGTTATCACAACCTCAATACTTCACTAAGGGTCGGATGAGGCATGATCCAGGATTTCAAGGTCTTCAGGTTGGCGCCGGTGGTCAGGGCGAGGGCCAGGGAGGCGATAAGGTCGGGGGCGCCGGCGCCGACTATGGTTGTCCCAACGAGGTTACTTTTATGGAAGATCAGCTTGGCAAAACCTTGGCCAGCCAGTTCCGTACGAGCCATGATGTTGGCTCCGTAATCGTTGCGTACTATCTCCACGGACCATCCCTTTTCTCTGGCCTGTAACTCAGTTAGGCCGACCCGGGCGATAGGGGGGTGAGAATAGGTGACTGAGGGGACAATGTCTGCCCGGAACGCAACGGAACCGTCGCCGAAAAGACGGCTGGCCAGAGCACGGCCCTGCTGTATAGCCCGGTGGGCCAACATGATTCCCCCGGTGACATCCCCCACGGCATAGATCCCGGCGATATTGGTTTCCTGCTTTTCATCGACGGCGATGCCCCGGCGGTCAAAGCGGATGCCCGTATTTATAAGCGATTCCTCATCCAGGCGTGGCCGCCGTCCCGTGCAAAGGAGGGCGTATTCCGCTTTTAATTCAAGTGTCTGCCCGTCTTTCCCGGCGATTATGGAGATCCCCTCCGGGGTTTCCCGGATATCATCAACCTTTGTCGCGGTCAGGACCTTCACGCCGATGCGGTTTAGCTCTTTCAAGAGCAGGGTCGCGGCCTCTTCTTCCTCATAGGGGAGGATGGTGGGAAAAATTTCCACTATCTGGACCGGCACGCCCAATTCAGCTAAAAACGTCGCAAATTCAACCCCGATGACGCCGCCGCCAATGATCACCATGCTTTTGGGTAGCGTAGTAAGCTGTAGGAAGGTGTCGGAGGTCAGTATTCGCGAAGAGGCGAGCTGAGGAGCGGTGAGTGCGGAGGATTGCGTGCTGGGAGAAGAGGACGGAGAGGCAGCGGTAGAGGTTTGGATGAGTGGGGTTGATGATCGGGGACTTAAGGACAAATGCGGCGTGATTGAGAAAGGAGGTAGGGCTGGTTCGGACCCCCAAGCGATAACTATATGGCGAGCAGTCAGAACCTCCCTTTGTCCTGCGGGGTTCGCCCACGCCACTTCCCGGGGCGAAACGATTTCCCCTTCTCCAGTTTTCATCTCCACGCCTGCCTCTTTCAGAGACTTTTCCACCCCCAGGGCGGAGATCCGGACCATCTGGTCGCGGTGACGCCGGATAGCAGTAAAATCATATCCTGTTTCACCGACAGTGATACCCAGGCGGTTGAGCTTTTTCAGCTCGGCGAAATGTCTGCTGCAGGCCAGCAGGGCCTTGGTGGGGACACAGCCCCGGTGGGTGCATGTTCCTCCCCATTGCGCCTTTTCCACGATGCAGACACGGGCTCCGTAGCGGGCCGATTCTTCCGCCGCTGCGTGGCCGCCGGGCCCGCCGCCGATGACAATCATGTCGAATATTTTTTCTGGCATTTGCTTACCTCATTAGGACCATTTAGTTTTTATTGTTTTAACAAGGAGCATTCCACCGTCTGGCGGATACTGCGTGAATGCTAATTAATCTTGGACGGTTTCTCGATGAAGCCGTCACGATGTCTTGCCAGAACAGCTGCTGCCTCCCGATCCTGATAATGCGGCGTGATAGGAGCTTCGCACGAGCGGACCGGCCTCGACATGCCGGAAACCCATCGCCATGGCCGTCTCCCTGATGGTGGCAAATTCATCGGGATGGTAGTATTTTCGGACCGGCCAGTGGTCTATAGTGGGCTGGAGGTACTGGCCTATCGTAACGGCCTGGCAGCCTGCTGCTGTCAGATCCTCCAGCAGGTGGTGTATATCCTCACTGTTTTCGCCAAAGCCGATCATGAATCCCGACTTGGAGATTGCGGATGGCTCCTTGCCGATCCTTCTCAGTATTTTCAGGGATGTTTCATAGTTTCCCTGAGGGCGTAATTGGGCATAGAGGGATGGCGCCACCTCAATGTTGTGATTGATGACAGAAGGCTTAGCGGCAATGACTTCCTCAATCGCCGCAACTTGCCCCTGAAAATCGGGAATGAGGACCTCAATTCTAATATCCGGCAGCGACTCCCGCAGGGCGCCGATGCAGCGGGCGAACGCTGAGGCCCCGCCGTCAGGGAGATCATCCCGGGTTACGGACGTGATGACCACATATTTCAGGGACAGGGACTTTACGGCAAAGACGAGGCGTGCTGCTTCCTCTTCGTCGATGGGAGCGGGGATGCCGTGGGCGACATGGCAATAGCGGCAGTTGCGCGTACAGATGCTTCCCAGAATGAGAAAGGTCGCCGTACCATCCTGGAAGCACTCGCTCATGTTGGGGCAGCGGGCCTCCTGGCAAATGGAATGGAGTCCGTGCCGGGACAAGACGCCCCGGACGCGGTTGAAATCGGGCGTATTGGGAAGCCTTACCTTCAACCATTCAGGTTTTCTCAAGAAATCCCTGGTTGAGTTTTCCTTGATTTTAGAACTATGATGGATTCGCAAAAATTCTCAGACACCCTTTTTCTGTCATTCCGGGCTTGACCCGGAATACGGTATTTTTTATATGAAACGTTCATGACGGCTTGCCGTCAAGCCTTCGGGCGCTTGGGAATCACTAGCCACATGCCCAGATAGGCGATCAAGCCAAACCCGAAGGAAAACAGGATCAACAGGATAAAAAGGATGCGGAACAAAGTGGAATCCTTGTTGAAGAATTCTCCCAATCCGCCGCAAACGCCGCCGATCTTTTTGTCCACTTCAGACAAATAAAGTTTATCTTCCATGATGAGCACCCCTCAGAAGTAATACCAGATTGTACTATAATCAGCCACATTTTCCCCGTCATCATCGAGACGCTTGAGGTAATCGTAGATGGGGATGTCTGTATAGAGGTAATCCAGGGCGGTCACCAAGCGGACTTCCCAGGAATAGAACCGGTAAACCCGCCGTCCGTCCGGGTGGATCATGATAACTTCATGGTCCTGCCAGGCCTTCAACTGGGACTTTCCCAGGCGGGGGAGATTGAATACCGGCTCATCCGTCCGGACCAGGCCCGGTAAAAGCCTTGCTTCTTCCGCCCGTTCCTGTTCTATCCGGGCGATGGGGACCCGAAAATCGGCGGTTTCGTCCTTGCCCTTGGTGCTGAAGGAGTAATAGGGGTCTACGCCGGAGACCTTCAAGACCTTGCGGAGGAGACAGGTCTCGAATTTCCGGCTGTTATAGTAGGTGAAGACCTGCTGGTTATAGACATTCATCCCCAATTTCTTGATTTTCTTGATGGCATCCAGGGCGTCCGCCGTCATCTCCGTGGGATGCTCGAAGTGGGTGACGATGGCGATTTCCCGTTTCCCCCACTCATGATACTTTTCGAGAACCTGCAACAACCCGTCATTGATCCGGAAGGGCAGGGTAACGGGGATCCTGGTGCCGATGCGAATCCTCTCGACATGCTTGATCTTGGCAATCTCTCCCAGGAGGGCGTCCAGGTAATCGTTTTTCAGGGTCAGGGGATCGCCGCCGGTGACCAGGACCTCGGTGATGCTGTCGTGTTCAGCGATCCAGGCAATGGCCTCCTGGATCTTCTCGCGGCTCATCTGCACTTCGTCATCGATGCTCTTGATCTCCCAGTTCCGCTGGCAATAGACACAGATCTGCGGACAGGCGTTGTAGGGTTTAAGGATGACGATTTCCGGATAGCGCCGCGTAATGCCGTCGATAGGACTGGTTGACTTTTCGCCCATGAAATCCATGTCGAATCCCTTGGCCCGGCTTTCCGAGACCGACCGGCAGTAGGTGGTGCTGGGAATCACCTGCGCCCGGATCTGGCGGTCGTAGTCCGTCTTTCCGTCCTTATTGAAGAGGGACAGGTAATAGGGGGTGATCTCAACGGGGATGCCGTATTCCTTCGCCGCCTTGAGGCCGGCGACTTCGTCTTTATCAAGAGAGACAATGGCGGAAAGGGTCTCCAAGTTTTTGATGATGTGCTTCAGGTGCCAGAAGTAATCGTGCCAGTCTTCCTCGGTGGCCTGTAAATGGGCAAGAATGTCTTTTTTTAAACTCTTCCGGCGTTTAACGACGCTGCGATCGGAACCGGTCCGATAGCGACGGAAATACCGGCGGATCATGGCGGCGTATTCGTCAAGTTGGGAGGAGCGGATGAGGGCCGCCTCCCGGCCGTCTCTCATTTTAAAAAGGTCTTGGCTCTTGGAGTGCTTTCCCGATTTTCCCGTAATACCACGGAAAAAAGACAGATATTCGCAGAGAAATGCCTCGCCGGTTCTTTCCAGGGCTTGATCGGGATCGTGGGCCAGGTCGTAAAGGAGCTGCAGGGGCGATGCATGGGTAAGGTGTTCATTCTCCGTGCGCATGGTATTGGAAAAAACCCGGATACATTCCCGGGCGTTGCGCTTTTCGAGGATGTTCATGTCCGAATAATAGGTGTCGGGCTTCATGTTGAACATGGAACGATTCAGGTGGTTGAAATAATCGAAGAGGAGATGCCGCGCCTCTTCGATATGATTGGAATCTCTGAGGATCTTCTTGATCTGCGGGTCCGCCTGCCAGAGCCGCTCCAGCAGTTCTTCCTTCGATAAAAAGATGGCGTTTTTCATCATAAGCTTAGCCTTTCCAGCAGACGTCTGGTTCCCGGGCTGCCTTTACGTCATCGAGGCGTTTTACGGGGGTGGTCAGGGGGGCCGCCTTGACCAGCTCGGGATTGTCCTTTGCTTCCCCGGCGATCCGGATCATGGTTTCGCAGAAAGCATCGAGGGTTTCAATGCTTTCCGTTTCATTGGGCTCAATCATGATCGCCTCGGGGGCGATGAGGGGGAAATAGATGGTCGGGGGATGGTAGCCGTAATCGAGAAGGCGCTTGGCGATATCCGAAGTATGGACGCTGTTCTCCCGGACCTGGCGGTTTCCCGAAAAAACACACTCGTGCATACAGGGGCGGTCATAGGGAAGGTCGAAATAGGGTGTTAATTTTGCCTTGATATAGTTGGCGTTTAGCACGGCGATTTCACTTGCCCTTCTCAGTCCTTCCGGCCCCAGGGTGCGGATATAGGCGTAAGCCTTGACCATGACATTGAAGTTGCCGAAGAAGGTCCGGACCCGCCCGATGGTGTCGGGATGTTCATAAGACCAGTCAAAACCATCGTCTCTCTTGATAACCCGGGGAATGGGCAGGTAATCCAAGAGTTTTTTCCCGACGCCCACGGGGCCGCTGCCGGGGCCGCCGCATCCGTGTGGGGTGGAGAAGGTTTTGTGGAGATTCAATTGGATGACGTCGAACCCGAGCTCGCCGGGTCGAGCTTTCCCCATGAAGGCATTGGAATTGGCCCCATCAGCGTAAAGGAGACCGCCTTTGCCGTGAATAATCTCCGCCACTTTTTCGATGCGCCGTTCAAAAAGCCCCAGGGTGTTGGGATTGGTCAGCATGAGCCCCGCCACATCCTCCGCCATCAGCGACTCGAGATGTTCTATATCCACTCCTCCTTCGCTGTTGGAGCGGACGGTGACGGTCTGGTAGCCGCACAGGGCTCCGGAGGCAGGATTGGTGCCGTGGGCTGCGTCGGGGATGAGGAGGCGGGTCCGTTTTTCGCCTTTCTTTTCAAAATGTTTCTTGAAGATCATGATGCCCGTCAGTTCCCCGTGGGCGCCGGCTGCCGGTTGGAGGGTAAAATCAGCCATGCCGAATATTTCGCTCAAATATTGGCGCAATTCATACATCAGTTGCAGATTCCCCTGGGAGAATTCCACCGGGGCATAGGGATGGAGACCGGTGAAACCGGGGAGTTTCGCTATGTCTTCGTTGATTTTGGGGTTGTATTTCATCGTACAGGAGCCGAGAGGATAGAAGCCCACATCGACACCGAAGTTCCGTCTTGACAAGGCGGTGTAATGACGGATCAGGTCCACTTCCGCCACTTCCGGAAGATCGAGTTCTTCCCGGAGCAGCTCCCGGGGAATGACCTGTTCAATGGGCGCGGCGGGGACATCGCTGCCGGGAATGCTGCCTGACAAGCGGCCCGGCCTGCTCTTTTCGAATATCAATTCCATAAGTCAGTTCTCCTGTTCAGTTTTCTGCATTAACCCCATCCCCACTATGCCCTGTATCAATTCCTACCGTGGCCTTCCCTTTTGAGCGCGAGGGAATCAATGATTTTTTACGAAGCTGTCAGCGGTAGTCCTCCCGGATCGGATAAAAGACATCCAGGATATAGCAGTCCGTCACGGCTCGGCCGCTATGCTTGGCATCGGAGGGGATAACGGCGACCATTCCCGGCTCAATTACTTTCGTTTCTCCCGCAACGGTCATCTCGAACTTCCCGGCGATCATATTGGCGACCTGTTCGTGGGGGTGGCTGTGCTCCGGCAAAACCGCCCCTTCTTTCACCTGCCAGTAGGAAAAGGTCATGTTTTCGGAATGGACGAACCGGGCGGTGAACCCGGGAACTATTTCTCTTCCGGCGATATTATCAAGATTGATGAATCCCATTACATTTACCTCCCTGCTCGCTAAAATCTCTTCGGATGATATCCTTTGCTGCCTGCTTTAGAGGACTTCAATACCCCCGTTGGCCCCGTGAAAGCGATTTGACAAGTTCTTGCCGGCACATCTCTAAATGCGGCAATTTTACGACTTTTGAAAGCTTGACGCCAAGTTTGTCCACAATGGGTTTGAGGATGTCGAAGGCCCGTCCGTTCCGCACCTGGATCTGCTCCGGGAATGACTTGGTCCGTTCGACGAGAGAGATGATTCTGTCCCTCGCCTTTTTTACATAACCGGCGAGAGAGATTATTTCCATATCCAGCGCTAAGCCTGATTTATGATCCATAACCAGGTAGGTATAGGGGAAACAGGGACGCTCCTCACCGTCCCGTATGGGCTCGGGATAATGGAAGAGATCGAATTCCCATGTCCCGCTTCTCTTTTTGATATTCTTCAGGAGGCGCTGCAGGCCGACTTCATCGAAGTGCCCGTCGTCAGGGATGGCGATGCTGAAGTGGGCGGGTTGTTGATAGGAGTCTCGCCAGACAACGGTATTGTTTTCTATCTCCGGCATTCTGACGAAAAAAAGATCATCCCGATCCGTTGTGATCAGGGACTTGTCGTCCCGGCACCGCAGGACCACTTCAAGGGCCTGTTCAAGGGCTGTGGTGAGAAACGGAATGTCGTCATTCGTCAGAAACCAGGGAAAATAGCCGGGTTGATAGTTCTGAAACATGGGCCAGGCATTCTTTCCCCGGAATTTAAAACCCAGGGCCTTGATGATATCGAGGTCTTCCTTCACTAACCGCCCGCGATCTTCAAAGGAAGCCATCAGGCATTTCTGCACTAGCACCAGGTCATCTTTGGGATCCCCATCCCGGTAACACTGCATGATGCGGTGGCCGAAAAGGCCTTCCGCTCCCAGGTAAACATTCAGGGCAAATACCTCTTCCAGATTCCCCAATATGCAGCAGTATCCGATCTCACCGGATACAGGATCCTGGACGCCGAACAATTCATCATCGTACATCCATTTCCAGGGCTCGATTTTCTTAAAATTTAGGGCCGCATCATAAAGGGCCATCCAGGACGCCAATAGCGTTGCGTCTTTAATCATAACGCTTTTCCTCGTTTAAAATACTTTCTTTTACAAAAAACACTCATTTGTTTATGCTCACTAACGGAATATTTCCGGGATCGAGTCCTGTTTTAAGTAAAAAATGTGTGGTTCAAAGTGGTCCCGTAAAAAATTATTATGTTCCTTATATTGTTTAAACGTTCGATATACTTAAGTAATCAAACGAGTGGCCAAAAAAATCACCATTTGCCTTGTCCGCTATTATGTCATTTGCGCTATTGTTTGCCGCCCTCTGTTACCTTCAAGCTGCGACGAAAATATTTTACTTGTCCTGTCCCTGTTTCCGCATCTGGTCCCCGAGAAATTGCTGCAAATTGGCGAGGGACTTGGCGTCTGACGCCCCTTCCACGGTTTTTACGGCAATATCCTGGACCTTTTGGTAGGCCGCCTCCAGTTGCTGGGATACCTTGGCGATGTATTCGTTCTGCTCCTTGACGGCTTTGTCTAATGCTTCGACGCGGGTCTTGAGGACGTTTCTGTCCCCCTCGAATTCTTTCTTCAATAATTCTTCCCGGCTTTTCGCTTCCGCTGTGATCCGATCCGATGTTTCCTTGACAGTCTTGGTCACGGAGGTTTCCAGTTCCTTGGGGAAGGCGGCGGCCCGTTTTCTCAGCTCGGCAAGTTCTTCCTCCCTTTCGGCAATTGCCTGCTCTCTCACTTTCAACTCCCGGTCGGCCTGTTCCCGTTTAGTCTTGATATCCTTGTCGAGTTTGGCGTTTTCATACTCGAAACGATCCTTTGCTAATTGCTGTTCCCGTTTGAAGGCGTAATCGAATTCCTCCTTCTCCCGGGCCTGGCGTTTCTTTTCGGTGCTGTCCCGCTCTTTCACGGTGGCCTCGTGTTCATCCTTTTCCTTGAGCCACTCGGACCTCGTCTCTTCGATCTCCTCTTTCAGATCGTCCTTCTTTCTCGTCATTTCTGCATCGAATTCGGTCCGTCTCGCATTCTGCGCCTCGATGAGGGCAGCCAGAGTAGCGGCGGCTTTCTCGATTTCGTAGAGCTCCTGAATCTCCTTTTCTTTCGATGCGATGGCCTGCTGGACAGCCAGAAACTTGTTGACCTCGCCGTCGAGGCGGTCGGCGATTTGGGTCAGCATCTTGCCCACATCGATCTTGAGGTTGTTGATTTCCCGGGAAACACCTTCCGATGTCAGCGATTCGGCTATTTGCACGGTTTCCTTCGTTTTCTTTTCCTCGATCTTTTTCTCCGGCTTGAGTTCCCCAGACTGTTTTTCCTGAAGCTGCTTCAGGAGGGAATTGTAGGAGTCGAGCATTTCCTGTTTAGTACTGGTCATGGACAGCTTTTTTGAGTCTTTCTTCTCTTCCATGTGTTGTCTCCTTGATGTTGCAGAATATTATTATCTGTGATTGCCGTGTCCGGATGAACTCTTATCCACGAATAATCTTTATGACCTTGTCTATGTCATCCCTTGAGAGCATCTCCGTAGCGCAGAAGAGCAGACAATCCTGAAATTCCGGGTAATCGCGACCGAGTTCGTAGCCGCCGATGATGCCTGCTTCCTTTAGTTTTTGATTTATGGCGGCCGGATTGGGGCAGCGGATGGCAAATTCATTGTAAACAGGACCGGAAAACGCCGGTGAGAAGCCATGCATCGCCAGTAACTGAGTTCGGAAATATTGGGCCTTATGAATGTTTAATTCGGCAAGTTTCTTGAGGTTTTTCCCCAGGCTGACCAAATAAACGGCGGCTGCGAGGGCGCATAATGCCTCATTGGTGCAGATATTGGAGGTAGCCCGTTCCCGCCGAATATGCTGTTCCCGGGTCTGGAGGGTCAGGACGAAGCCCCGGTTTCCTTCCTTGTCCACCGTCGCCCCGGCGAGGCGGCCGGGGATTTTTCTGAGGAATTTGTCGGAGCTCGCAAAGACGCCCAGATAGGGACCGCCGTAATTCAGGGGATTGCCGAAGGCCTGACCTTCACCGACGACAAAGTCGGCTCCCAATGCCCCGGCGGGCTTCAGGATTCCCAGGGAGGTTGCCTCCGTAAAGCCGGAAACGAGAAAGGCCCCTTGCTCATGGGTCGCTGCCGCCACGGGGGCAATATCTTCTATGATGCCGAAAAAGTTGGGGCTTTGGATCAGGACGGCAGCAGTATTTTTATCAACGGCTTGGCTCAGTTTGTCCATGTCCAACTGCCCTGTCACTGCGAAAGGGGTCTCGACGACATCATACCCGTTGGCCCAGGCGTAGGTCCGGACGACTTGGCGGTACTCGGGATGAGCTGAGTTTGCCATCACCAGCTTCTTGCGGTTCAGGGTCTTGGCGGCCAGCACTGCCGCTTCCGCCATCGCCGTGGCCCCATCGTACATGGAGGCGTTGGCGACCTGCATACCCGTCAGACGGGCAATCATGGTCTGGTATTCATAGATGGCCTGAAGGATGCCCTGGCTGATCTCGGCCTGATAGGGGGTGTAGGCGGTGTAAAACTCCGACCGGGAGATGATGTGTCCGACCACGGCGGGAATCCAGTGCCGGTAGGCGCCGGCGCCCATGAGCGTCATTGTCGGGAGCTTGTTCTTATCGGTGAGATCTTCCATGAGATCGGCTAGTTCCATTTCCGAGACGCCGGGGGGCAGTGCCAATGCCCCTTTGAGGAGGAAACGGGAAGGTATGTCAGCAAAGAGGTCATCGAGGGAGGCAATCCCGACGGCCTGCATCATCCGCTGCTCGTCTGCCGGGGTATGGGGTACATAGTCCATGGTCTTATCCCTTAAGCAATTGAATCGTCAGATATTCAGCAGACTGGAAAGCCTGCCCTGTCACAATTGATATTTAGAGAGCTGCGAAAATGTCTTTATTTTGTCATTCCGGACCCCGTATCAGGCACGGGGCAGGCCCGATCCGGAATTCAGGCAGTGCTGAAAACACTGGATTCCGGTTTTCACCGGAATGACAACATGGATCATTTACGGCGAAATTCAAATCTCTCATTTAGTGTTGCTCGGCGGCGATAAAGACTTCGTATCCCGTAGCATCCAGCAGGGCTTGAAGCTCTTCTGGCTGTTCCATCCTGAGCTTGGCGATCCACCCTTTCCCGTAGGGATCCTGATTGATCAGCTCGGGGTTCTGTTCCAACTTCTGGTTAGCTTCGATGACTTCCCCGGTCACGGGAGAATAGACGTCGGAGACGGACTTGACGGACTCCACAACGGCCACCGCCTCCAGTTGCTTTA
>Ga0247841_10012569_pt1 | contig 11013 bp, 13 predicted proteins | sample LaCruzMarch2015__2_FD_192410 | JGI IMG/M metagenome (GOLD analysis project Ga0247841, IMG submission 192410) | Freshwater microbial communities from meromictic Lake La Cruz, Castile-La Mancha, Spain - LaCruzMarch2015_18m | ecosystem: Environmental > Aquatic > Freshwater > Lake | place: Spain...
GAAGGTGGTGCTGTTGTTAGATTTAAGTCAGATATAAATGACAGTAATCCTGCGATGAGGGATTTTCCACTTGCAAGAATTGATTTACATACACATCCTATTCAAAAAAATAAATACAGAGTTTGGCCTTTGATGAATCTTAGTGTTGCTGTTGATGACATGGAACTTAAGATGACGCATATTATAAGAGGAAAGGATCATATGGATAATTCTAAAAGGCAAAAGATGATTTTTGATGTTTTTAAGAAACCTTTTCCAAAAACTTATTTTATTGGAAGAATAAAATTTACTGACCTTGTTCTTTCAAAGAGAAAAATAAATAAATTAATCAGTGAAGGAGTTTATTCTGGTGATGAGGATGAAAGCCTTCCTTCTGTTGCTTCTTTGAGAAAAAGAGGATATAAAAGAGAAGCATTTGTGAAGTTTGTTGAGCAAAGAGGAATAACAGAAGTTGATAAGGTTATTTCTGGAAAAGATTTTTTTGACGTTATTGACAGGTTTAATAGGGAAGAATAATTAATTTTGGTAATATTAAAGATATTTTAAAGTTTACATGTTTGCTTTTAGGCTTTTAGTAAAATGGGTTTATTTTTTAGGTTATTAATCTGGATAATCTGACCTTTATATTAATTATCAAAAAAGATAGTGGTGAAAGTCAAATTAGTAAATTGATGATATAATTAGATATAGCACAGCTTAACAAAAATCTTTATAAACAGCATTATCATCTAATATTTAATAATCTTTTAATTAAATTAAAAGAGGAATGAAAGGAGGTTATTAAAAATGAAATTTAAAAAAGCACAGGGTGAAATTATAACAACTGTGTTGATAATACTTTTGGTTCTTGCTGCAGTTGTCATTGTATGGCAAGTTGTTCAAGGAACTGTAAATAAGGGTGCTGAACAGGTGGCTTCACAATCTAACTGTATGGGATTAAATGTTGTTGTTCTTAGTGCAAATTCAACTGATAATAAAATTGTTATTAGAAGAGAAGTTGGAGCAACAAGTGCTGGAGCTGTAACCCCTACTTTGTATATTAATGGAATTAAGAATTTAACAGTAAGTAATTCTCTTAATGAACTTGAATCGAATATTTCTTATCCTGCAAATATTATTGCAGGGGATAAAATTCAAGTTTCTGGAAAACTTACAACAGGTACTATTTGTCCTTTAAGTCCAGAAGTAGTTGCTGTAGCTTAATTTTTTATTCTTATTTTTTATCTTTTTCTTTTTCTTTTTTATTTGGCGGTAGCCTTGTCTCTTATGGAAAGATTTATAAATATGTAAGTACATGTACTTACATAACATGAGCGATAGAAAACATATGAAGAAATTGCGAGAGAAAAGGATAAAATCCATTCAGGGACAGATAGAGAAGCATTCTGAACTGATTGAAAATGAGAAAGGCAGGCTTGACACAACAAAGGACTATTGGCAGAAAGAGATTGATGAAAAGTTTTTAAAACAGATTGAGAAAGATGAGAGATATTTAGATGGCAATGAGGATAAGAATGATAACGGAGATAAAGATAAAAATGGAAATTCAAATAAAAAAAACAGTTAAAGCAGGAAACTCTTCAGCAGTTATACTTCCTAGAGCATGGCTGAATAAGGAAGTTAGAATAGAATTGATAAGAAAGACTTCTGAAACAATCTTATCTGAGACTATTGATATCTTAAAAAAACCTATGGATATTAAGGATGTGATAGGAATTTATCTTGTTGGAAGTTATGCAAGAAAAGAAGAAGATGAAAATAGCGATATAGATATTTTAGTTATAACTTCTGATATTGACAAAGAAATAATTCATGAGGGCATTTATAATATATTAATAATTTCTAAGGAATTATTAAAACAAAAATTAGAACAAGATTTATTTCCTATTGGACAGATGATAAAAGAAGCTGAGCCTCTTCTTAATTCAGATTATATTAAATCAATAAATGTAAATGTAACAAAAAGAAATGTGAAGTGGTATCTAGATACAACAGAAGATAAATTAAAAATAATAAGAAAAATTTTGGATAAATTTCTAGATAATAATGAAAACCCTGTTGATAATAAGGTAGTTTATACTCTGGTTTTAAGGATAAGAACTTTTTATATTATTGATAAATTGATTAAAGGCAAGAATTATTCAAAAAAAGATTTTATTAAATTGATAGAGAAAATTTCTAATGGAAAAAATGCATATAATGGTTATTTGGCTATAAAGAATGATTTAAATAAAAAAAATTTAGCTAGTTTAGAAGAAGTTGAGAGATTATACAATTATTTAAAAGATGAATTAATAAGAATTAAGAAAATAATAGGATAATTTTGTACTGAACTATATAACTTTATTATATGTCCTTTTGATATTATAAAGATTGAAATAATTGCAAGCAATTATTTAATATAATTTTAACCTTATTAGTAATGTTAGATAAAATGAAGGGTGAAGGTTAGTGTTGTCTAGATAATGGTTTTCCTTTATTTTATTCATAGGGTTAGTTTTATTAATCATGTTGATGAGTTATTTATATGAAACGAGCTCTTTTAGAAAGACCTCGGAGAAACCAAGATTCAAAATGAAACCTCCACTTTTTAATGAGATTAGAAAGCCTACTAAGACACTTGCAGGTGTGACTCCTATTGCTGTTATGGCAAAACCTCGCAAATGCAAACATGGAACATGTATTTACTGTCCTTCGCTTAATGTTCCGCAATCCTATACTCCTAAAAGCCCTCCTGTGCTTCGTGCTTTGCGACTTAAATATGATGCCTATGAACAGATTTTAAGCAGATTAAAGGCATTTTCTGCTATGAATCATCCCACTTCAAAAATTGAATTGATTATTATGGGTGGAAATTTTTTAGAGTATCCTCTTGCTTATCAAATAAATTTTGTAAAGAGATGCTATGATGCCTTGAATGAAACGAATATTGGTAATGTTAAGAACAAAAAGTTAATTGAGGGTGATAAAGCAGGAAAAAGTATTGCAAAACTCAAAAAAGAGCTTGAACATGCTAAGAAAAAAAATGAGACTGCAAAACATAGATGTGTTGCACTTTGCATTGAGACTCGTCCTGATTCTATTGATGAAAAATCAATAAAAAAAATTCTTTCTTTTGGATGCACTAGAGTTGAATTAGGTGTTCAGTGTTTGGATGATAGAATTTATAGAAAAATAAACAGGGGGCATAGTGTTTTGGATGTTGTTCAGGCAACTGCAAGGCTTAAAGAATATGGCTTTAAGATTGGTTATCATATGATGCTTGGATTGCCTGGAAGTAATCCTGTTCTTGATTTTTCTATGTTCAAGAAATTATTTTCTGATGAGAGATTTAAACCTGATCAGCTTAAGATTTATCCTTGTCAGGTTATTCGCGGGGCTTTTTTAGAGAAGCTCTTTAAGAGAGGAAAATATAAACCTTACACGCAAAAACAAATTGAGAGTTTGCTTGAGAAAATAATGCTTATTGTTCCAAATTATTGCCGGATAATGAGAATAATGAGGGAAATTCCACCTGATTATTTGACTGCAGGTGTGCTGCGCATTGACCTTAGGCGAGATTTTGAGAGTGCTTTGAAATCTTCTAAACTTAAAAATAAAATAAAAGAAATAAGATTTAGGGAAATAGGATTTGCTTTGCGTGATGGTGTTAAGGTTGATAAAAAAACATTTTTGAAAATTACAAAATATAGGTCCTCTGGTGGAGAGGAATATTTTTTAGAGATTGTGAATAAGCAGAATATATTATTTGGGCTTTTAAGATTGCGAATCAATAGAGATAGAATTGCTATTGTAAGAGAGATTCATGTTTATGGAAAGACACTTGATGTGGGAGAGAAATCAAATATCTTAGGACAGCATTCGGGTTTTGGAAAAATGCTTTTGTCTAGGGCTGAAGAAATTGTAAGAAAAAATGGAATTAATGAATTAAAGATAATTTCTGGAGTTGGAGTTAGAGAATATTATAAAAAGTTAGGATATAAAATTGATGAGAATGGGTATATGGATAAAAAATTGCAATAATGTTTTTAAATGATAGTGATTTCATTATTTTATGAGTTTGTATAATGGAGTGATTGCAGAGTTTGCTGGAATTTTGAGTGATGAACAGATTAGACGGGAAATAGCAGGTTCTAATAGGGGTTCTGACATTTATGGATTAGTTGAAAAAATGGCTTTTTATTTACATTTAAATTATCCAAGTGATTCTCAAGAGGGAGATTGGTATTTTGCTCAAGAGACTCTTCTAGATTGGAGTGACAGTGTTTTTAGACCTGGATTAAGAGATGGTCCAAGTTTTGGAAAACATATTACACGACTGCTTAATCATGTTGCTTATGAAAAATCTCGAACTAGAGAATTTTTTCATGATTCTCCAAATTCTTATGCAGATTGGATTGTTGCTCAAGAAGAACTTGCAAAACAGGTCTTATGGCAGCAAGCTAAAGTATGCACTAAATAATTATATAGGGACTTGAATTCTTTTTCTATCTTCATATCTTACTATTTGATTGTATCCGGCTAATCTTGCATATACTATTGCTTCAGGTAACATATAGGTTAATTCTTTTTCAGGTCTATGGCTATCTGTTCCCATTGTAATTGGAATTCCTAATTGAAATGCAGACTGCAAAATCCAAAAGCTTGGATGAAACTCTTTTGCTCCTTTTCTTACTCCTGATGTGTTTATTTCAATGCAAGTTCCTGATTTTGCTATTGTTTCTAAAGTCCTTTGGACTTCTTCTCGATACCAATCTGAATTTTCATCTAAGCTAAGTTTAACTAGATCTAAATGTGCAATTGAATCTGCTAATCCTGAATTTGCAAGTCTTCTTATTTGATTAAAATATATTTGGGCTAATGCTTTAAATTGTTCAGAAGGTATTTCTGCTGCATAGACCCTTTCAGGAGGTATCGAATGTACTGAACCCAATATAAAATCAAAAGGTTCTTGGGTTTGAGTTTCAAACCATTTTTCATAACCATTGGCCCAATCAATTTCAACACCTTTATGGAGATGTAATCCTGAATTAACTAAAGAACTTACTTTTTCTATTTCTCTTAGGTATTTATTAACATCCAAGGTCCAGGGAGGGTCATCTGGAATATGGTGATCAGTTATATAGAGATGAGAGATTTCCTTTTCTTTTGCTAATCTTGCTGTTTCTAATATTGATTGGGTTCCATCTGAAAATTGTGTGTGACAATGGGAGTTTACAAGTACCATAAAATTCACCTGTTTACTAAGGTTTTTTAATCTATCTGTTTTACTAATTGTTATGACAGAAAACATAAAAATAATAAGCAAGAAAGAATTTTTGAAATTGCATAAAAAAATTCCGAATCAGGAAGAAGTATGGGATGAGATATCTGATTTATGGCAGGAATTTAAGAAAAAACCTTTTTTTAATGTTGAAGATTTTTTGAAGAATAAAAAAGGTTTGATAATTGATTTGGGATGCGGAACTGGAAGAAATATGGTCAAAAATGAAAATGTTGTTTATTATGGGGTTGATTTTTCTGGTGAACAGATTGAAAATGGTAAAAAAATTGTTAAAGAAAAAGGAATAAATGCTAAATTTTTTAAAATGAATGCTTATGATCTTGATAAGAACATTTTCAAAAATGAAATGTTTGACTGTGGTTTATTTATTGCTACTTTGCATTGTATTGATGATAAAAAGAAAAGAGAAAATGCTTTAGAAGAATTTTATAGGGTTTTAAAAAAAGGAAGGGAAGGATTGATTAGTGTTTGGAATTCTTCTGATGCAAGGTTTAATGGACTTATTGGAGATATTTATATGTCCTGGAAAAAAGATGGAAAAGAATACTATAGGTATTATTATTTATACTCCGAGGAAGAGTTGATTAATCTGCTGGAAAAAACAGGGTTTAAAGTATTAGAGATAAAAACTAATTTAGATAAGAAGGATAGTAAAATAATTGCTTCTTCTGAAAAAGACAGATTTTCCAAAAAGAATTTGATTGTGAGAGTTAGGAAATAGATAATATTTTTTAATAATATTTATAAGCCCTGATATTTTTTTATAATGATGAAATTGGCAGAAAGGCAATTCATTTCTGAAAGTGGAGCTGTTTACAGATTTGTTCCTGTTTATGATGGTGAAACACTTGTTCGAACTGATGTTTATAGGGGAGATAAAAAATTAATTTCTCCTATTTATGTTTCTGAAGAAAATACTAGGGGTTTGATTAAAGAATATAAAAAGAAAAAACAAAGTTCAAAAGGTATACCTGTTAAACTTTCTGATTTAGAAGAATGGTTGGGTGATTGGAGAGAACCTCTTAAGGGAATAGGGCATGTGTTTAGACTTGATGTTACTGATGGAAGAGTTTATTTGAGGCCTAGCACAAAGATTGATACATCAAATGATTATGCTGGTGGAAATAATAAACCTGCTGTAGCTGCTACAAAACCAAAGAAAATTCTAAAGGCAAAACCTGAGCCTGAACCTCAAACTCCGCAAGAAATTGTTCAACAAAAACCTGCTGATGGAGAACCTGATTTTTTATCTATTCCTGATGATGCTGTTGAAGATGATTCTGTTGAAGATGATTCTGTTGAAGATGATTCTGTTGATACTTCTAAATTTGGAATTGATCCAAATGCGGCAGCTCATTTGCATAGACCTGGAAAGTAATTAAATTATTTTATTATAATTCTCCAAATGGAAAGAAAGTTTGATTTTGGTATAATTCTGGAATAGGTCCTGCTCTTGCTTGTATTTTTCTTTCTTGTAATCCGGTATTTAATATATAATTAAAATCTATTACTGTTGCACCTAAAATAATGTATTTGCCTAATTGTTTATTTAGTAAATTAGATACAGCATTTAATCTCATTGGTTCGAGTTCATCAAACAAGGCTGTTTTTAGGTGAGCTAATAAAAATGTTTTTTCTGTTTCTGTTAAATCAAGTTCTTCAAGTTTCATTTTATTCTAATTCATCAAATTCACATCTTTTGTAATTTGTGTGAATTCTTCCCCTACCTAATATTATAAATGGATGGATTGGCACTGGTTTTTCTTCATAACCTTGTGGTGTTTTTATAACTTTTTTAGGTCTTTCCATAACAGAATAAACTCCCCTGTTTAATATCATATTTTGATATCTAATCATGAGCTGATTATCTCCTTGAAAACCACTTATTAATTTAAAACCCTCTCCTCTAAAAATTTCTTCTAATCTTCTGATTGCTCTTAATCTCTGATTTTCAACCGAATCAGTAAGTGCGATTCTTGTTAGATCTCTTATTTCTCCTTGTCTTTTATCAAATCCATGATTATCTTCTATATCTGTGATTTCCAATTCCATTTACTTTTTAGAAATAGGGGTTTTTTAAATTTATTGGGTTTTTCTATTAAATCTATGGGGTCTACTTGGACTTCCCAGATAAGTTTTTGGCATATCACATACACAATAAGTTCCTGAAATTAATCGGTTTTTTTCTGGATTTACTGATCCTAATACTACATATAACTGACCATCAGCCATAAAACCTCTTTGGAGACACCCCTTAAAAACACTATTTAGAGTTTTAGCTAGTCTTGCTCTTGTCTTATCGTCTGGATCAAGCATAGCTCCTTTTAATAGCTGTCCTATATTTTGTCTTTGAGATGTTAAATAGGGTCTTAATTCTTCTCTTTGTTCTGGGACCATGGATTCATCAATCTTTCTGAATATTTCTTGAAGGTTTATTATTTCTGCCATTTGTGTATTAAAATGGCTTAAGGATCATTTTTAAATTTTTCTATTATTGATTATTAGTAATGTATAATAAAATTAGCTGGATGAATTAAATCTTGAGCTGAGGATAGTATAGCTAAAAAATTATAATTTAATATATCGGATTGTTACCTATATATCTTTTTTATCTTATCTTTAAATGATTTGAAAGTGCCTTTTTTAATATGATGTTTTGCTTGACTGATTAGGTTTTGAAGAAAGAAAAGATTGTGATAGCTTGCAAGTTCTTTTCCAACAGGTTCGTTTTCTTTTAAAAGAAAACGAATGTATGCCTTTGTGTAATTTTTGCAGACAAAACAATCACATTCTTTATCGATTGGTTCTTTTGATTCTTCGTATTCTTTGTTCAAGATTTTAATTTTTCCTTTTGATGTGAAAAGTTCTCCATGTCTTGCATTCATTGTTGGAAGTCTTGAATCAAAAATATCACAGCCATAACTTATAGCCTCAAGAATTTCATTTGGACTACCTATGCCCATTAAATAAATTGGTTTATTTTCTGGAAAAATAGATTTTTGAAATTTTACTATTTTCATTTCTTCTTCGAAGGTTTCTCCCATTCCAAAACCACCTATTGAATAGCCATCAAAATTTAATTTTAACAAATCCTTTGTTGATTTTTCTCTTAAATCTTTATAGATTCCTCCCTGGGTAATTCCGAATAAAAGCTGTCTTTTGTTTTCTGGAATTTGTTTTTGCAATTTATCATGATGTTTTTTGCATCTTGTTGCCCAGAGTGTTGTGAGTTCAATTGATTTTGCTATTTCTTTTTTTGAGTCTTCATATAATGGCATCCTGTCTAAGCACATTGCAACTTCGCTGTTTATTGCTTTTTGAATTTCCATGTTTTTTTCAGGAGTCATTATTATTTTTTCTCCTGTTACTGGATTTTTGAAGATAACATTATTTTCATTTGATGAAAGATAAATTTCTTTTGAATACATCTGAAAACCTCCTGAGTCTGTAAAATTAATTCCTGAGAAATTCATAAACTTTCCAATTCCTCCAAATTTTTTAATCAGTTTTATTCCTGGTTTTAATGAAAGAAGAAATGCATTTGAAATTGTTACTTTTCCTATTTCTTCTAATTTTTTACTATTGATAAATTTTGGAGTTGCTTTTGTAGAGACTGGCATAAAAAAAGGAGTTTCAATATCGTGTTTTTTTGTTTTGAGAATACCTATTCTTGCATTTGTTTTTTTGTCTTTGTGAGTTATTGTAAATGTTTTGTTTTCCATGATTATAGTTATTTCTAAGAGATTATAAAGCTAATTGCTAATATTGATAATGTATAATAAAACAGTTAGAGAGTGTGATTAAGCGATGAAGAGTATAATTAATAATTAGAATAGTTTTAGGTTAATAATTAAAATAAATTTTCAACACAATGTTTTTATATTCTCTTTATGTAATCTGAATAAGATGTTTACAAGATCTTTGGAAAAAGCAAGAGAGGCGTATAAAAATAAAGATAAAAAAGCTTCAATTTCTGCGCATAGCAAAAATGTTGGATGTAAAGAGAACCATAAAAAAGGGGGAGAGTATCTTAAGAGTGCTGTTTATGGGGGATTAGATGGGATAATAACAACTTTTGCAGTTGTTGCAGGAGTTGCAGGAGCTTCTCTTTCTGTTGGAATTGTTATTATTCTTGGTTTTGCAAATCTTCTTGCAGATGGAATATCTATGGCTATAGGAGATTATCTTTCTACTAAATCTGAGAGAGAGTATCATTCTTCTGAGAGAAAAAGAGAACAGTGGGAAGCTGAAAATTATCCCGAGGGTGAGAAAAGAGAGCTGATTGAAATATATGTCAATAAAGGAGTCCCTTTAAATGATGCAAAAAGTATTGCGAATATAATTTCAAAGCATAAAAAAGCATGGGTTGATATAATGATGGTTGATGAACTTGGGATTTTAGATTCAAATGAGTCTCCTTTAAAAAATGCAATTGTTACATTTTTTTCTTTTTGCTTGTTTGGTTTTATTCCTCTTTTAGCATTTGTAATTACAAGTATGTTCCCATTTATCCAGTCTGTGCAATTTCAAGTAGCAACTATTCTTACAGGTCTAACTCTTTTTACACTGGGTTCTTTAAAGACTAAATTTACTGGAAGAAACTGGATTGTTTCTGGAATTGAAATGCTTTTGATTGGAGGATTGGCTGCAGGTGCTGCCTATGGAATTGGAATTTTGCTTGGTGGGTTTGCTTGATTTTCGATATAATAATTCATATACTTCAAATAGACTTGAAGTCTTGAAACGGTTTAAATAGGCAATTTATTTTGTTTTTTTATGAAAAAAATATTTAAGAAAAAATCTGAGAAGATTTATAAAGTTGGAAATGATTTGTTTAAAATGAAAAAGCAGGTGTTAGTTGTTTTATTAGGATTATTTTTAATTGGGATGATGGGAATGGTTGCTGCTACATGTGTAGATTCTGATAATGGGATAAATAAATATGTTAAAGGCAAAGTATCAGCCTCTCAAAATTCTGAGGAGGATCAATGTCTTGGAGAAAATTTACTTGAATATTACTGTGAAAATGATTCTATACTTAAACAGAGTATAAAATGTAATTGTAATGACGGGGTTTGCTATGATTCTTCTACTTGTTATGATAGTGAAAATCCTAATCCTGTATCTAATTCTTATGGTAATCAATGGTATCAAGATAAATATGTTAAAGGAAAAGTCACTCTAAAATCTGTTAATCCTAATGGTGTAAAGGAATATATTTATGAAGATGAATGTAAAAATGAAAATGGTAAATCTGTGCTTGTTGATTATACTTGTAGTCCTCTTGATGAGAGCGGAGGGAACTTTAGTGTTGGATTTGGTAATTATATTGAATGTCCAAATGGATGTAAAGATGGGGCTTGTTTAAAAGAATCATGTCCAAAAGTTTGTAAAAGTATTGGAACAAGAAGTGAGGGATGGTATAATTCTTGTACTGGAGAATTAATTGAATATGCTAATTGCGGAACTACAACTACTCAATGCAATGTAGATTCTGATTGTCCTCAACCAAATTGTGCTTCTGGAACTAATTGTGTTGGTGTAAGTTATAAATGTGAAAATGGAAAATGCGTGCCTGAAACAACTACAACTCCTGGTGATATGAATACTTGTTTGGATAATTCGAATAATTACTGGGATCAGGAAACTGACAAATGTTATTCTGGTTATAATAAGGATATAATCAAACAGTTATGCAAAGAAAGTGATGGAGGAAAAAATATTTATCA
>Ga0247841_10012573_pt1 | contig 11010 bp, 9 predicted proteins | sample LaCruzMarch2015__2_FD_192410 | JGI IMG/M metagenome (GOLD analysis project Ga0247841, IMG submission 192410) | Freshwater microbial communities from meromictic Lake La Cruz, Castile-La Mancha, Spain - LaCruzMarch2015_18m | ecosystem: Environmental > Aquatic > Freshwater > Lake | place: Spain...
GGTTATGAAATCCTCGATAAAAAATCCGGAGAAACGGAAATAATAAAGAAATAAGAGACAAGAACTTATTGACACAGATTGGCACAGATTAAAGATAAATACTTTTTGAGTATAAAAGATAAAGACGAGAGCATTTAGACACGAATTATCACGAATTAAGTGATAACCCAACTTGCGCACCATAAAATATAACTATATGTTATATAAGATGTTAGAACTACTGCAGAGGTCGTTGGGGTAACACATATTTTCTGGTATGGGTTTGGTGCAATTCTTGATCATTAAAAACTAGTCGTCGTCGTCTTTCACAGTCGAAACAATCATTTTTTGCTTATTCATAATTCGTATAAGGGAACTTTCCATATTATGAAGTTCTTCTTCATAATGTTGTGAGAAAGTTGCTGAATCGCTTAAAGGCAAAGCCATTCGGCTCCTATTTCACGCGATTCCTCTTGAGTAAGTGTGCTTAGCTTTACAAGAATCCTATCGTCTGAAACATCTTCTTCGCAAGGCGCGGCTCCAGAGTTTTACCACGATTATGACTTAGCCCTGTCTGCCTGTCTACGCCAGGTAGACTACAGGCAGAGGGCTCGCAACTACCCGCTTCACCTAATTAGAATTCAATCCGTTATTTGTTTGTACGTACCCGAGTTTAAGCTAAGCTTGGCACTCATTTTGATAAAATCATTTTCTTTGTGTCAGAAAACTTCTCTGTAGAAAGTTTGTAGTAATATACACCGCTCGATAGTGCGCTCCCATTGAATGTAACTTCATAATTACCTGCTGATCTAAATCCGCTGAATAATGTTATTAATTCCCTGCCTAAATAGTCATAAACTATTAAAGTCGTAAACGAATTTATCGGGATTGAATAATTAATGTTAGTAGTAGGGTTAAACGGATTTGGATAATTCTGTGCTAATTTAAAACCCTCGGGAATTTCTTTACCAACATTGCCTATAACAGTTATTGGGTCTATAACGTAACCAATCACGCCGGTTAGTGCGCGAGATGCAAAAAAACTGCCTGTAGGGGTAAACGGAGCAGAGCGGCCGTCACCGGTTATTAATGTGAGGTTCGTATCTGAATATGTGCTGTAAGCCGATGTGCCGGAACCGACGTATCTTGGACCTGCACCAATAAACTTGAGTGCGACTCCGATCGTATCACCTGCAAGAACTGATATTGGGGGAAGTGCAAAAATTAGCGAGACACCCAAAGATGTCGTTCCCTGAATAACAGGAACAATACCAAGCGATGTCCAACCTGCTGTCGAACTACCGGGACCAGAACCTGCCGGACCGCCCAAAGCATTACCGGAGCGAGTAAAAACTTCAACGCTGAAACTTGCCGACGCATTTGCAGTATTTCCGGTACTCATTTGTGTAACAGTAACATTGTGTATTCCTATCAAATTAAAGAACATTGCCCACCCTGATGATCCACCGTTATTACTAGGGCCTGGATTGGCGGGGAGAATGATCGTGTCAACTAAGCTAGGATTAGGAAACACAGAATTATTTATCGTTTCGGAGTTGTAGCTACCACTAAACGAAATAATTGAGATAATTAGAACAAAAGCAAAAAAAACTATATACTGTTTTAAATCTTTAAACATGATACCCTCCTTTTAATGTTGTACTTTCTCAACGTATTAATAAAAAACAATAATTGCAAGTAAAATTAAATTCTCGTTTTTCAAAAAAATAAAAGAAGGTCTTTACTCAAAAAGTAAAAACTTGGAAATATCTTATAATCAGCCAAAAAGGAGGAATCCGTACCCTCGATAGAGTTGCCCCATAACGGTTTTCGAGACCGCCGCTTTCAACCGCTCAGCCACCTCTCCTAAAAATATTGTGCGAATTAATTTTATTTTTATTTTATTCAACGTATAAAGACATTAAAAACTGAATATTTTAACCCCACTTGCTCACTACAGAAAATAACTGTATGTTATATAAAATGTTAGAACTACTGTAGTTGTTTTAGTCAATTCTTAACCGCGTAGCGGTTACCTGTTAATAGCACGATATCATTCACATCCCCCAAACGGCGTCGGGAAGGATTCAGGGGACGGATGACGTTGGCAGCGGAGGCGGAAAATGATGACGGGAGGTTTTTTTATGTCAAATTTCTATTAACAGGAAACCCCTACGGGGTTTAAGAACATAAAACATAAAATTCCTACGGGGTTTAAAAGCATAAATAACAGGAAACCCCTACGGGGTTTAAGAACATAAAACATAAAATTCCTACGGGGTTTAAAAGCATAAATTTATGCTTTTTTATTATTGAAGCGGATAATTCCATTTCAAAATACTCAATTTAATCTGCGAATCTGCGGCGATTTATTAAATATTAATCCTGCTGAGTTTTTTCTCTTTCTTCCTGTTTCGCTTTTATTTCATCCAGCGCTGACTGCGGCATTAATTTCTCAATAAAAGAATAAAGATTCTCCAATCCTTCCTTAAATTCCTGTTCAGGAAACGAAGGTGACTCGTACATCTTCGGCGGCTGGTCAAGATTCGGGTCGGGGTTTACATACATGACCTTTACATTACTGATTGAACCGCCTATCGGATGCATGTTCTCGGGAAGGCTCGTAATCGTTCCGTCAAATATTTTGCTTTCTTTAAGGAGTACGTTAAGCTTCTGAACATCATCCTCCGACAATTTAAAAGAATGATTAAGTGTTTTCACACTTTTATCATATCCGAACTGGTAATCTGATATCGCCGAGCCGTCAGCGTTAATGCTGATATTATAATTAAAATGATACTTCGGAGGCAGAGGACCGGAGTCGTGAGAATAAATCAGAGAAGACCATTCGTTACCCGCATCCTGAGAGCGTGAGCACGATACGAGGGCAAGCGACATTAATACTGCAATAACTAATGTTTTCATATTCTGTGTTTTATTGTAATATAATACATCTGAAGAATTCCTTCAAAGGCAAAAAAAAACTCCCTTAGTGTTTATACCGGGAGTTTTTATAATATGTTCCGAAAAAATTCTGTTCAACAGAACTTTTTGCTGGCTATTCGCCTAAATCGAATACACGGTCAAGACGGGCAATTTTAATAAGCTCAATAACTTTCGGACTTAATCCCTGAAGAATTAGTTTCTTGCCCTTTTCCCTTTCCATACGCTCGGCGAGCAGGAGACACGAGAGTCCCGTACTGTCACAGCGCGTCACGTTTGTCATATCAATCACAAGCTGATTGGAAATTTCCTTCTGCAAAAATATCAGTTCGGTCTTGACTGCGGGAGCAATTTCGGCTCCGAGTATTCTCTCTTTAACCTTAAATACCGTTTTATCTTTTTGTTTGTCTATTTCGTATTTCATATTTATAATTCAAATTATGTTCTTGGATTACGCGGCGGTCCTGAACGGCGGTCGCGGTCATCGCCTCTGCCTCTGTCAGACCTGCCTCCGCCTGAACGTCCGTGAGAATCGCTCCTTCGCGGCGCACTGCTTGTTTCAGACTGAAGTTCTGGATGAGTTACGGCTTTACGGCTCAGACGAAGCTTGCCGGTTTCATCCATTCCGATAAGCTTCACCTGAATCTTATCTCCGACGTTTATAGCATCAGTTACTTTATCAAGGCGTTTAATATCTATTTCGGAAATATGCAGAAGCCCTTCTTTGCCGGGTATTATTTCGACAAATGCTCCGAAATCGCGCGTGCTCTTCACAACGCCGTCGTATATCTTTCCGATTTCAGGGACTTCCGTAATGGCTTCAATCATCTTTCTCGCTATTTCGGCGCCGTCTTTTGATATTGCCGCAATTGTCACCTTACCTTCGTCGTTGATATCAATTTCGGTCTTACTTTCGGCAATAATATGCCTGATAGTTTTTCCGCCTGGTCCGATAACAGCGCCGATCATCTCAATCGGTACCTGAAGCATATAAAGATGAGGCGCATATTGCGAAATACTTTCACGCGCTTCCGATATTGTCTGATTCATAATCCCAAGAATATGAAGGCGTCCTTCGCGCGCCTGATGGAGAGCGGTTTTCATAATATCGAATGATATACCGCGTATCTTAATATCCATTTGTATAGCCGTAATACCGTCTGCCGTTCCCGCAACTTTAAAATCCATATCTCCGAAATGGTCTTCACTTCCGAGTATATCGCTGAGTACTGCGATCTTATCTTCTTCTTTTATAAGTCCCATCGCTATTCCAGCAACGGGTTTTTTCAGTTTAACTCCGCCGTCCATTAATGAAAGCGAGCCGGCGCAAACCGTAGCCATTGAAGAAGAACCGTTTGACTCGAGTATATCAGAGACAATCCTGATTGTATATGGACATTCTTCAATTGAAGGAAGAAGGCTTCTCAGCGAGCGCTCGGCGAGATTACCGTGTCCGATTTCACGTCTTCCCGGACCGGGTCTTCCGCCAACTTCACCCGTACTGAATGCAGGGAAATTGTAATGCAGTATAAAACGTTTGTTCTCTTCTTCTTTCAGTAATCCTTCTATAATCTGCTCGTCGCGTTTTGTGCCGAGTGTCATAGTAGTTAAACTCTGTGTTTCGCCGCGTGTAAAGAGAGCCGAGCCGTGCGTGCGGGGTAGGACAGTTACGTCGCATTCGATATTGCGAATATCGGTAACTTTCCTGCCGTCAAGCCGGATTCCTTCCTGGATAATCATACGGCGCATGTCTTCCGATTGTATATCGTGCATCAATGTTCCAAGCTTCTTTTCGGACTCAGGGTATTTTTCGGCGAGCGATGTCAGCACTTTTTCTTTAAGTTCTTTTGAACTGTTATGCCTGTCTTCTTTCGAAAGTATTGTCCTGTCGAGTTTCTTAATTTCCGATTCATAAATTTCCCGTACGTCTTTCATCATTTCACTCAGGTCTTCAATCGGAGTAAGCGCGCGCTTTTGCTTGCGTACTTCTTTGACAAATTCAATCTGAAATCTGCAAAGGTCGGCGATATGTTTATGAGCGAATTCAACTGCCTGCAGAAGGACCTCTTCGGAAATTTCAAGAGCTTCGCCTTCAACCATGGCGATTGAATCTATGGTACCGGCAACGACTATTTCAAAATCTCCTGCCGCGAACTGTTCGAAAGTCGGGTTGAGAATCAATTCGCCGTTTACGCGCGTAACGCTCACTTCCGAAATCGGGTCGTCGAAAGGTATATCGGATAAAAGAAGCGCCGCCGAAGCGCCCAGACAGCCGAGGACACCGCAGTCGAAAACGCCGTCCGATGAATATACCGAGCATTGAATCTGTGTTTCGCAGAAATAGCCTTCGGGAAACATAGGCCTGATGGGTCTGTCAATCAGGCGGGATGATAAAATTTCGCGTTCTGTAGGTCTGCCTTCCCTCTTGAAAAAGCCGCCGGGAATTTTCCCTCCTGACGCTGACTTCTCGCGGTAATCTACCGAAAGGGGAAAAAAGTCCTGACCTTCGTTCGGTTCGTCTTTTGCAACGACGGTGCAAAGCACCACGTTTTCGTTGTATGAAACAAGCACGGCACCGTTTGCCTGTTTGGCAAGCCGTCCTGTTTCGAGCGTAAGTTTCCTTCCGCCGATTTCAATTGTTTGTTTGTGAAGCATTTGTTGTTTTTTTCCTCGCTTGCGCTTTAGTTTACTTTCTGAGTTCTAATTCTTTTACAATCTTTCTGTAACGTGTGACATCCTTGTTCTCAAGGTATCTGAGAAGTTTTCTTCTCTTACCGACCATCTTAAGGAGTCCCGTGCGTGAATGAGTATCTTTTTTGAATTTACTGAAATGGTTTGCCGAAAGTTCATTAATCCTTTTTGTAAGGATGGCGATTTGTACTTCCGGTTTTCCTGAATCTTTTTCGGTAGTTCCGAATTTTGTCACGATTTCGATTTTTTCTTCTTTTGTTAATCCCATTGTAACTTTTTTTTATTAAATATTTGTTTTGTTTAGAAAATTAATGCAATAATCTTTGTCCTTATTAAGCTGAAGAACAAGCTCCTCCAAAGAGGCAAATTTCTTTTCTTCCCTTATGTAATGTAAAAATCCGATTTTCACTTGCCTGCCGTAAATGTCCCCTGTAAAATCAAAAACATTTACTTCCATACAGACTTCATTGTTATCGGAAATCGTCGGACGCCTGCCGATATTCATCATACCAGAAAAAGTTCTGCTGTATTTTTCTCCGTTGACACTGAAAGTAACGGCATAAACCCCGTTTTTCGGAATCAGCTTAAACGCGTCAGACGGAGCGACATTAGCCGTAGGAAATCCGATGGTACTTCCCCGTCTGTCGCCCGGAACAACCTTACCGGTAAACGAATAATCCGCTCCGAGCAGTTCCGCCGCTTTTCCTGCATCACCGGAAAGCAATAAACCGCGTATGGTTGTGCTGTTAACGCGGTCTTTGCCGAGTTTAAGTTCATCAACTTTATGCAGTTTAAATCCGAGTTCATTTGAAAGAACGCTCAGTGTTTCATAATTCCCTTCACGGTTTTTTCCGAAAGAATGGTCGAAGCCGAGAACTAATTCAGTAAGTCCCGTACCTTCAAGCAGGTATTTCTTCAGAAACTCTTCCGCTGAAGTAGCGGCAAACTCCGTTGAAAACTCGAGTATATAAACTGCATCTACTCCGAGAGCCTCAAAGGTTTCAAGTTTTTCTTCCGTTGTCGAAAGAATCTTAATATCCTTATGTTTATCCCTGAGAATCAACCGCGGATGCGGGTCAAAAGTAACTATAACGCTCCTGTAATTCCCGCTTTCTTTCAGGCTGTTAATTTGCCTGATAATCTCACGGTGACCAATGTGAACCCCGTCAAAAGTACCAACCGTAACAACACTGTTCTTATCGTATCCTGATTTATCTAAGTTCCTGTATATATTCATTTAATCCCGGTCCGCAAATAAAAATAAACGGTTTCTGATTAATATACAGCAGAAGTAATGTACTTTTTTCGGATGCTTTATTAGTTTAATGACTTTAAGACTTCCTTTATTTTATCAAAATCAGGTAATTTCCCCGCATCATCAAGGATTTCAGAATATTTTATTATTCCATCTTTATCAACGACGAAAGCCGAACGCTTCGATACACCGTTCATACCGAGGACAAAACCGCCGTCGGCATAAAGAGTTCCATACCGGGAGCATACTTCCCTGTTAAAATCACTCAGAACGGCTATTGTAATGCCGTTTTGCTTAGCCCAGGCTTCCTGAGAAAAAATTGAGTCAACGCTGATTCCGATTACTTCGGCATTCAGATTTCCGTATTGTTCAAATCCTTCGGAAACTGTGCACATCTCTGTTGTACAAACACCTGTAAATGACAGGGGATAAAATAGAATAACTACGTTTTTGCCCTTATAGTCGGCTAATGATACGTCTTTGATTTCTCCGGTTTGATTCTTTGATTTCAATGTGAATACCGGAGCTGTGTCGCCTGTTTTTAATGCCATAATACTTATGCCCTTATTGTTTAAGTTATTTTTTATTTAACATTGAATATAAATAATTTTTATGCGATTATCAATCCGATATACCTTAAACCAAGTGCAAATTTCACGAAAAACCTCTGTTTTTATCAAATAAACCGTTTTGTATAGTCAATTTATTCGCATCAGGAACACACTTTTCCATTTACAGTAATTAAAAATATAAATATCTTTACTGATAAAAATTTGTAATTAAACTTTTAACAAACTAAAGGAGATAAAAATAGTGAAAAAGACACTTACAATTCTTACTTTCTTACTAACAGTAAGTCTGGGTTATTCTCAGAATCAATGGTCATTCGTCAGTTATTTACCGACGCCTAATCCGCCGATTAATTCAATTGCCGTCGTACAGCCCAATATAATCTGGGTATGCTGTGACGCAGGCGGAGGAGCGGCGCGTGTTTACCGCTCGGTAAACGGCGGAACTAACTGGACTCTCAGAGCCGGCGGACTTCCGGCAGTAGCTCTTTACGGCATGGATGCTCTGGATTCGCTTAATGCATTTGTCGGCACAGTAGCCGGCAGTATATACAAAACTACAAACGGCGGCGCTAACTGGAATTTAGTCCTGACGGTAGCGGGAAGTTTCACAAACGGAATTCACATGTTTAATGCGAACTACGGAATTTACCAGGGCGACCCTACAGCAACCGGTCAGCCTTATCAGTTCAGAGTAACAACCAACGGCGGAAATAACTGGAATCTCGTTCCGGGTGCGCCGATTGCAAGTTCGGAATTCGGCGTTATCAATGCATGGGACTGGACAGATTCGAGTCATGTATGGATTGGTTCGGCAAACACAATTGCAAGCTCCACAAGCGCGAAAGTTTATAAAACCACAGCAGGGTTCTACGGAACCTGGTCGAACGCTGTTGTGTCCGGAGTCGGCGGAGCCAGCGGCTGTTATTATCAGGCAATAGCCTTTGTAAATAACACAAACGGTATGGTCGGTTCAAGCGGCGGCGATATAAAGAAAACAACTGACGGCGGCGTAACATACACGGCTGTAACCGTTCCTTCAGGACTTGGTTCATTTGCCGTTATCAATATGAGCAGTGTAAAAGACCCTAACGGAGTAATCAGAGTATCAACACAGGGCGATACGGCGAGAGTTTTCAGAACAACAAATCTCGGTACTACATGGATTCGCGAACCGCTCCCGACTGAAGCGGCTACAGGCGGACAAGTCCAGCATATCATTTTCGTTAACGCTAATTTAGGTTACGGCGGAATAGGTTCAACAGGCGGTATCGGCGGACTCGTCAAATACGGACCAACATCCGGTATTACTGGTAACAACGGATTAGTACCTGCAGAATTCAAACTTGAACAAAACTATCCGAATCCGTTTAACCCTTCAACAACTATTAATTTCTCCGTTCCGAAATCAGGAATAGTAACAATGAAAGTTTACAACTCACTCGGAAGAGAAGTTGAAACACTCGTAAACGAAAACATGGCGGCAGGCACTTATCAAGTGACCTTTGACGCAAGTAAGCTTACAAGCGGACTTTATTTCTACAGAATATTCGCAAACGGCTTTGCAGATACAAAAAAAATGATGCTCGTTAAATAAAATATTTTCGAATTTCAATCAAACCCCGGCGGAGAAAATTTGCCGGGGTTGTTTTTTAAACAATAAATCAAAATGAATAAATTAAGATTTCTGCTCGCGCTGACACTGCTGATGTCTCTTTCATTTTTCAGCTTTAAGGATGTTTACGTCCCGAAATACAAATTGGTGAATGACAGAGTTATCAAACGAGATGACGGCGCGCTTTACCAGAAAGGTATGATAAACATAAAGTTTAAAAATACTGTTTCCGGTTTCAGTCAAGCGAGTTTCGGTTTACCGAAACTCGATAACAGTTTATCGGCATACAACATCAGAAAATTGGAGCAAAGGCATCCGCTCAGAGCGGACATCGCCAAGAGACTGCCGACAGACGAAAACCTGTCGCGTATATTTGCAGTTTATTACGAGGAAACAATTGACCCGTCCGAATTATCACAGAAAATAATGGATGCCAATAAAGATATACTTGACTGGGCAGAGCCGGACTATGTAATGGAAGCAGACTTCGTTCCTAACGACCCCTCTGCCGGTTCACAGTATCATCTCGGCAAAATTTCGGCTTACACAGCATGGGATTTAAGCCAGGGTGATACAAACGTTGTTATCGGAATCGTGGATTCGGGCAGTGACCTTGACCATCCCGACCTCGCGGCGAACATAAAGTATAACTATCTTGAAAATCCGACAAACGGAATTGACGACGACTTTAACGGTTACATTGACGACTGGCGCGGATGGGATTTCGCGGGACCGGATTATCACGCGCTGTCAGAAGACAACAATCCTAATATAGTATCGTCGTACTGTGAGCACGGCTCGCACGTATCAGGCGATGCCTCTGAAGTAACAAACAACAGTACGGGCGGCGCAGGAATCGGATTCAAGTGTAAACTGCTTATCTCGAAGCACGGCGCTGATAATGACAATACGGGCGGCGGATATTCTTATGTCTATAACACAAACGCGGGTCTCACTTACTGTTATCAGAACGGAGCAAAAGTAATCAACTGCAGTTTCGGCAGTACAACTCCCAGTTCATATACACAGCAGGTAATAAACAATGCGTGGACGGCCGGCGTTGTGGTTTGCGCCTCGGCGGGGAATGACGGTGCGAACGTGCCGAGATATCCCGCTTCTTATACAAACGTAGTTTCGGTTGCTTCGACAACTTCAAGCGATACAAAATCATGGTTCTCTAATTTCCACTCGACGGTTGATGTCTGCGCTCCCGGTTCAGGCATTTACTCGACGCTGTACAATAATTCTTATGCAGTATTCGACGGCACGTCAATGTCATCACCGATATGCGCGGGTACGGTAGCGCTGATTTGGTCAAAATTTCCGTCATTCACTCCCGAACAGGTAGTCGCGAAACTCAAAACAAGCTGTGACAGTATTTACAATCTCAATCCAAGCTATATCGGACTTCTCGGCTCGGGCAGGATTAACGCTTATAAATCGCTTCTCGGCGCAACGGGTATATCAAACCAGCAGGAAAAAGTACCGGCTAAATACACTTTGTCTCAGAATTATCCGAACCCGTTCAATCCGACAACCAATATTAAGTTCGGAATTCCAAGCGGAAGCAACGTCAGGATATCGGTATTCGATATTACGGGCAGGGAGTTAGCCGTTCCGGTGAATGAATTCCTGAAAGCGGGAACATACACATACAGTTTCGACGGCTCAAAGCTTACAAGCGGAATATATTTCTACAGAATAACATCGGGAAATTTTACGGACACACGCAAAATGATGCTTGTGAAATAAGGACATTTGTCGTAACGGAACTTTCTGAGTTCTGACTGAGTTCTGAAACACGACAGATTTTTTAAAAGCCGGCAGAAGATTTTCCCGCCGGCTTTTTGTTTCGAATTATCCTACCGGCAATAATACACGCTGGTTGACATTATTTTTCCCCAAAATGTATAAGTGGTAATAATACTTATATGTTCAGCTTTGTTATAACAGTAGTT
>Ga0247841_10012578_pt1 | contig 11004 bp, 10 predicted proteins | sample LaCruzMarch2015__2_FD_192410 | JGI IMG/M metagenome (GOLD analysis project Ga0247841, IMG submission 192410) | Freshwater microbial communities from meromictic Lake La Cruz, Castile-La Mancha, Spain - LaCruzMarch2015_18m | ecosystem: Environmental > Aquatic > Freshwater > Lake | place: Spain...
ATACGGCGGCTCCTTCAAATAATCTGTATTTAGGGGGTTCTGGAAATATGGAAAATGTTCCCACCTCAGCAATTATGACGTGGGGGTTATCAACGGGCAACGTCGGCATCGGGACGACGGCACCGGGGTCTCCATTGGAAGTAAGGGCAGCATCAGTTTCTCATTTTGACCTTGGTGTTACACAAGAACCAACACACTACTATACTAGGTTTGAATCAAATTACGATGCTAGTAATACATTTAACATATACGCCTATGACGGGACAAATAATATTCTTAAATATTCCGCTGATGGTAATTATTTGTCGTTACAACCAACTTCAGGCAACGTCGGCATTGGGACTACGACACCCGGTAAAAAATTATCAGTCTACGGAGCCGCAGGAACTCTACAAGTTGACCCCACACAAACGGGAAATTATGGAGAAATGACTGATGGCATTGTGTTGGACACTTTGAATGAAGATTTGAATATTGGTGCGGCTATTGGAACTGGACTTGCAGGGGCAAAGACAGCATTGTTGTATTACAACCAATCTAATTATTTCTCTGCTTTGGAATATGCAAACGTGGCAAGTGGTTATGCGACTCTATCTTTAATGAAAGGTGGAGGAAATGTTGGCATCGGGACGACGGCACCAGCGAACAAACTTACAGTTAGAGGTTCAATTGGTGTTCAAGCTGGTTCCTTGATAGGTTCAGGTTTGAGTTATGGTGATGCTGGTTCGGCAGGAAATGGAACTATTGAATTATACAATGCACAGACTGGTGCTATGAATATAACTGGAGCGGGTTTTGATGCGCCTATGAATTTTAGTCAGAATAATGGGATAAGGATGACAATAATGAGTGGCAACATCGGCATAGGGCTAACGTCACCAGGGGAGAAGTTGAGTGTTAGCGGAAATGTGATGATAGGTGATTCAACATGGTCAGCTCTCACGACAACAGGGGATTTAGCAATACAAGGCAACGTCGGCATCGGGACGACAGCTCCGCTTGGGAAACTGGGAGTTTTGGGTAATGTAGCAGTTGGTGCAACATATGGAGCAATAACTCCGCCTACAAGTGGGATGATAATCGAAGGCAACGTCGGAATTGGTACTACCACGCCTTACGCCAAATTATCAGTAACAAATGAAACAGCAAATCCTTCTTTTATAGTTGAAGATTCTGCTTCACCTGATACTACTCCTTTTGTTGTGGACACAAGTGGTAATGTAGGGATTGGGACAGCAGCGCCAGAACAAAAATTAAGCGTTGTTGGAAATGCAAGTATTTCTACTCAATTGTATGTTTCTGGGGGAATTTATAATTATGCTGGGACTATTTATAGCGCAAATGCCGACCAAGTTCTCCAAACTTATGATGGAGCAAATATTGTTGAAAGATTAACAGTAAAAGCAATCACCGGCAACGTCGGCATCGGGACGACGAATCCAAAAGAGAAATTACAAATTACAGATAGTTCCAATGCTACTCTATTTATTACGGATAATGCAGTGGGAGATGGTACTTATGGTGGAATTATTCGAGGCTACGTAAAATCTGGTCTAGGTGGATATTTGGCATTAGGCATAAAAAATACGACAAATTCTGATGTTCTTACAGTAGCTTACAGTGGCAACGTTGGAATTGGGACTGCGACACCAACCACGAAGCTAGAAGTATCAGGCTCAACCAATATTCCAGCTTTAGGAACAGCAGGTGGAACATTTAGTATTCAACGAAGCGACAATGCACTCGGTTTGTTTGCTGGAAGTAATGATGGTGGTGACACGTGGATGCAGGTCCAGCGAACAGATGGAGCTACAGCATATAATCTTTTGTTACAACCAAGAGGTGGTAATGTCGGCATTGGGACTGCGACACCAAGTGCCAAATTAGAAGTATATGCGGCCAGCGGTGATGCGATGATGAGATTCAATCGCGCCACTTCTTATTTTTATGATGTAGGTATTGGCGCGGGGACTCTGCTTCCTACGTCTTATTGGGGCGTGGTTGACACGGCTGGAGGTAATGTGGCGAGGTTAGTAATAGCGCATACTACAGGCTACGTCGGCATAGGGACGACGAATCCATTGGCCACTTTGGATGTAGCAGGTGGTCAGACTTACCTTCATTATAGTCACGCTTCAACTGCGCCATTATATGTATTAGCAGGAGGGGGAGGTCCGTCAGCATATTTTATGAGTGGCAACGTGGGCATCGAGACGACGACGCCTGCGTATAAGTTGGATATAAAAGGTGGAGGAAGTATTGGAGATGAAGTTTATGTGCCAACTGGAGAACCAGCTCTTGATGATCTTGAGTCTGGCGGAACTTATACGGGAGGTAATACCTCAACATATACTGTTACTATTTTTTCTAAAACCAATCTTTTTACATGGACTAAAACTGGTGGATCAAGTGGTGGACCAACATCAATAACAGGTTCAGCGCAAACATTGAGTGATGGAGTAACTATTACATTTGCAGCAGTTACTGGTCATACTGTTAATGATTCATGGACCATTGCAGTCACGCCTACGAATCCATTTGCAATACAGAATCCTGCTGGTACTAGAATTTTCCATATAGGCAATGATGGCAACGTCGGCATTGGCACGACAACACCAACCAAGGCTAAATTGGTAGTCATTGGAGGAGGGGTGGCTTTAGGCGCCGATGCGTTAAATAATGTGTTTGACTCAAGTTCTCATGGAACCGGCACCGTACAAATGTATATAGGCACTTATACTATTGATACGACTGCTCCTTCAGACATTATCACTAAAGAAAATATTGTTAAGACAAAATATGGCATCGATGACTTAATGAAGCTTTCTATTGAAAACTTTATTTATAAAAAACAATATGTTGACGAGGGTGACAAGCAAAAAGTCCATACCGGCATGATCGCCCAAGACGTTGAACAGATTTATCCAGAAGCAATAATTTATCGTTCGGACGATCTAAAGGCAATTAATTATACCAAGTTAATGCCTTTGGTTATCAAATCTATTCAGGACTTAAAACTTCAAATGAGCGGAACTAAGGTTTCTTCAACCGGCGCGCTTGGCGACGGCGAAGTAACGGGAGTAGTTGACCAGTCATTCCTGCAATCTGCAAAAGATTCTCTTTCTACTTTTGGCATGGCCCTTGTTGAAGGCGTGGCTACGTTAAAAGAAGTCATTGTTGATAAACTCACTGCCAAAACCGCAAGAATGGAAAAAATGGAAATGGTTGATAGCGCCACCGGCGATGTTTACTGCACGTGGATTGAAAACGGAGAGTGGGTAAAAACAAAGGGCGAGTGCGCGCCAGTGGTTGTGGTGATAGCGCCAACACCGGGTGTTGACGAAACACCAACCTCAGAAATAACACCAACACCCGGTGTTAACGAAATTCCAACACCGGGTGTTAACGAAACGCCAACACCGGGTGTTGACGAAACGCCGGCACAACAGGCTGCCCAGCAAGCCCAAGAAGCAGTCCAGCAGGCTCAGGAAGCAGCCCAGCAAGCTCAGAGCGCTGCCCAGCAAGCCCAACAAGAAGCAAACCAGGCGCGACAAGAAGCAAATCAGGCCCGTCAAGAAGCCAAGCAAGCTCAAAAAGAATCTCAGAAATCCCCAGAGGAAACTCAGCTGGCTCCGGAGACTCCGCCAGTCCTAAACATTGTTTCAATAGCTCCAACAAGTGACATTAATGTTGAATACGGAACTTCGCTTGCTTTAGCAAACCTGCCGGCAGTGGTGAGCGTTACGTTGTCAGACGGCTCAACTCAAGTTGTAATGGTTGCCTGGGATAGCGGAATACCAACTTATGACTCAAACACAGCAGGCGCCTATGTTTTCTCCGGCGCGCTGACATCCTTAGGAAACATCACCAACACAAACAATGTTAACGCCAGCGTTAATGTGACAGTTGCCCAGCAAGTCGTAGAGGTGATTCCACCGGCAGAAAATCCTATAAGCGAAACAGGTGATTTAATTCAATCTGCAACATCTGCTTTAATTAACGGAATATGGCAGTTTACAAAGTGGATATTTAGTTCTGGGGCAAAGGCAGTGTCGTCTGTGCCCCTTGTACAAAAAGCAAGCACAGGTTTAATGCACGCCCCGGAAACAGTAAAATCATGGTTGTCGTTATCTGAGATTAGGTCTTTTTCAGTAGGGCTTTTAGAGCCAATAAAGAATTTATTTAGCCTGTTTGCCAAATAAAAATTACAGACACCGGGTGTCTGTAAAAATATTAATTTAAACCTTCGGGGTGCTGGGAATTGTGTCCCTGCGGGACATCTCCCGAAGGGAGAAACCCTTTTTTGTCGGGGAAGGGAGAATCGAACTCCTTCTTTTTGTATTTTAGGTTTTTATAATTTTGGAAAGTCGATTTTTTGGAAATAAATCTTTTGGATAGATTTCTATTAATTTAAGTTTATACTTTTTAGATAATATTTGTTTTCTCTTCACAAGTTTATCATACTCTTTCAGTTCGCCGGCTAAACCAAAAAATTCTACCCAATTATTCTTTAGAACAAAATCAGCTGTTAATCTTTTGTCTTCTGGATAGGGTACTTCTCTTTTATGTTTGATCCCTCTTGCATTAAGCCAATCATCAATAATTTTTTCAGCAAACGAATCGCATTTGTGTCCGTCATCGGCAATACATTTTTTTGCGAACAACACTGGATTTGGTTCAAATCCCGCGGTTTTTATGGCGTTGTTCCATGTTCCAAATAATTTTCTGGCCGTTCTGTACATACCATACATTTCTTTTTTAACTGGGATTCTTCCATTTTTCCTATAAAAATTAATTATTTTGTTAATAATTTTTTCTTTATATTCTTCAACTGGAATTTTCCTTTCGGAATTCGCCCTTTTTATATAGCAACCTTTCGAGCAATATTTGTGCCAGCCATTAAAATCCTTATCGCACGCGGGGCAAACTTTGTGTATTTTTCTTGGTTCATTATGAAAAATTGCCGCGCATGAACTAGAACAAAATAAATTTTTAGTGCGAGCGTCATTCGGGGCTCGGCTAAAAACGTTATTGCATTTTGAGTTTGAGCACCTAAATTTTTTTTGTTTTGTTCTGCCCTTAGATCGACAATTGGAGCTACAATAAAACCTCCAGCCAAACTTTTTTGCTTCGTTGATTCTGCCGACAGATTTAAGGAATTTTTCCTTACAGGTGTGGCAATTTACCTCTTTTTGCTGCATAAAATTTGTCGGGGCACCCGGACTTGCACCGAGGAGTCTTGCGTACCCCATACGCAAATGTTACTGTTACACCATGCCCCGTCCCATTATTATATTGTCGCACAAAAATGCAAAAAAATAAACGCCCTTCAGCGCTTATTTTTTTGCATTGGGATTATACTTTAGAAGTCCTTTTTATGCACTTGGCGCAAGCCAAAATTCTCTTGCCGGAACTTAAGCGAACCCATTGGAGATTGGGTTTTTTTCTTACTCTTGAAGTTGGGTTGTATTTACCCCTAAGTTTTACAAGGGTAACGCCCATTGCTGATTTTTTTCCGCAAATTGTACAAATTTTTTCCATGCACCCATTTTACCACCATCTTCCCTTTTTTGCAATATGTGATAAACTTATTAATATATGTTTACAGAAATTGCCATCACAATTTTTTCTTTGGTTGTTTTGCTCTTTTCGGTAATAATCCACGAGTTGGCTCATGGCTGTGTTGCTTATTCTCTGGGAGACCCAACTGCAAAATACGAGGGCAGGTTAACCTTAAATCCTTTAAAACACTTAGACCCCTTTGGCTCAATTATTTTGCCTTTGCTATTGTTTATTGCTCAAAGTCCTTTTTTGTTTGGGTGGGCAAAACCGGTTCCGGTTAATCCCTATAATTTTCGCGACCAAAAATATGGGGAAATAAAAGTTTCTATTGCAGGGCCTGCTTCAAATTTTTTGTTGGCAATTGTTTTTGGGTTTATTCTAAGATTTATTCCCAACGAAATTCTTTTGGGCAACCCGGGAATAGGAATTGCGCTCAGTTATATTGTAGCTATTAATATATGGCTGGCGGTTTTTAACCTTATTCCAGTTCCTCCGCTTGATGGTTCGTGGATTCTATTTAGTTTTCTGCCGGAAAGATTGCAATACATAAAGAATTTTTTAAGGCAGTACGGAATTATAATACTGGCGCTCTTAATTTTATTCGGCGGATCTGTGTGGTTTGACGTAACAAACTTTTTATTTAAATTAATTACCGGATACATATTGACACTGTGAGTATATTTTGCTAAACTATAAACTATTATGCCGACAATACATCAGTTAATCAAAAAAAATAGGAAACCCATTAAAGGGCGAGCAAAAACAGTTGCCCTAGATTTTGGTTTTAATGTTTTAAGAAATAGGCCATCAAATTATCATTCACCCTTTAAAAGAGGAGTGTGCATTAAAGTTTTTACTCAAACTCCAAAAAAACCAAACTCGGCTTTAAGAAAAGTTGCCAGGGTAAAATTATCAAATGGAATGGAGGTTACAGCCTATATTCCGGGTGAAGGCCATAACTTGCAGGAACACTCAATTGTTTTAATAAGAGGCGGAAGGGTTAAAGACTTGCCGGGAGTAAGATATCACATTGTAAGAGGAGTTTTAGACACTGCCGGAGTTGAAAACAGAAAACAAGAAAGAAGCAAGTACGGCACAAAGAAAGCAAAAGCCTAAATTATCGCTCGGCAATAAACTTTTTTCCGTCTGCTGGTAACCCCCTTTGTCCTGCGGGACAAGTGGACCAGGGACTACAAAAAGTTTATTGCCTCGCTTACAAATTTAATTATATATGCGAAGAGCTTACAAAAAACACAAAATAGCGCCGGACGGAATTTATAGCGATGTCTCGGTTGCTCAATTCATAAACAAAGTAATGAAGCAGGGCAAAAAAACAATTGCTCAGAAAATTGTTTATGGAGCTTTCGAAATAATAAAAGAAAAAACAAAGCAAGAACCTTTGGAAATTTTTAAGTTGGCAATTGAAAACGCTTCGCCTCTTTTAGAGGTTAAGCCAAAAAGAGTTGGTGGAGCAACTTATCAGGTTCCTATGGAAGTAAGGGGAGAGAGAAAGCTGGCTTTGGCCACAAAATGGATTTTAGATGCAGCCCGAAGCAAAAAAGGAAAGCCAATGGCTGAAAAATTAGCAGAAGAGTTGGTTTTGGCTTCAAAAAATGAAGGAAACGCAATGAAAAAGAAAGCCGACACCCACCGCATGGCCGAGGCCAACAAAGCCTTCGCCCATTTCGCCCGCTAATTTTGACTAAAAAGGAATTTTTTGATAAGATTAAGTCGCAGTAAACAGTATGACACGAACATTATTAGCAAAAATAAAAGGCAAGAAATTTCCTATAATTGTTGAAAAAGACGAAAGTGGTTTTTATGTTGTTGAATGCCCAGTATTCAGAGGATGTTTTACCCAGGGAAAAACAATTGATGAAGCCTTAAAAAATATAAAAGAAGTTATGGAGTTGTGTCTGGAAGAACAAGGAAATTTAGATATTTTGGAAACATATAATCCCATCGAAGTAGGACTTCATAATATAACATTTTAAAATGCCTAAACTTCCGCCAATTTCAGGGAAAATTGCAGTGAAGGCGCTGGAAAAGATTGGCTATTGTGTTGTGAGGCAAAGAGGGAGTCACATTAGATTGTACCATAAAGACAGATGGCCAATTACAGTGCCAAATCATAAAATTTTAGGAAAGGGATTACTAAGAAAGATATTAAGAGACGCAGAATTAACAACAGAAGAATTTTTAAAATTACTTAAGGGGTAGTTTTTTTGTAAAAAAAGCCATTGCAGGAATGAATCCACTTAAAAAATCATTGTCAATAGTTATATGCCAAGACAACATCCATTAGATACTTTAAGAAACATAGGCATTATTGCGCACATTGATGCCGGCAAAACCACGTTCTCTGAACGCTTGCTTTTTTATACAGGAGTTTCGCACAAAATTGGCGAGGTTCACGAAGGAGACACCGTTATGGATTGGATGGTGCAGGAAAGAGAGAGGGGAATTACCATTACATCTGCGGCAACAACAATGTTTTGGAGAAATCATCAAATAAACCTTATCGACACTCCCGGCCACATTGACTTTACTGCCGAGGTTCAGAGGTCTTTGAGGGTTTTAGACGGAGCAGTTGTTGTGTTTGACGGAGTTGCCGGAGTTGAGCCACAAAGCGAAACAGTATGGCGTCAGGCAGACAAATATAATGTGCCCAGAGTTTGCTTTGTGAATAAATTAGACAGAATGGGAGCCAGTTTTGAAAAAAGCTTTCAGTCAATTTTGAATAAATTAACTCCTAACGCTGTTGCAGTTTCTATCCCCATGGGATTGGAAGAAAAGCTTGCAGGAGTTATTGATTTAATAAGAATGAAAGCGCTTTACTTTGAAGGAGACAAAGGCATGCAGATTATTGAAAAAGATATTCCCGAAGAATGGAAAGCGGAAGCCGAGGTCTGGCACAAAAAAATGTTAGAAAAAATTGCCGGAGAAGACAACACTTTGACAGAAAAGTTTTTAGAAGGGAAAACAATTTCACCTGAAGAATTGAAAAATACATTGAGAAAAGCAGTTTTAGCCTATAAAATAGTTCCTGTTTTCTGCGGTTCTGCTTTAAAAAATAAGGGAGTGCAGACAATTTTAGACGCAGTTGTTGAATTATTGCCCTCTCCTGTAGACATACTTCCGCAAAAGGGCATCGACCCTAAAACAGGGGCCACAATTGAGAAAAAGGCGTCGGACGACGAGCCGTTTTCGGCTTTAGTTTTTAAAATTGCAACAGACCCGTTTGTGGGAACTCTAACTTATTTTAGAGTTTATTCCGGAGTTTTGAAAAAAGGTTCTTATGTTTTAAATGCCAACAATGGCGAGCAAGAAAGAATTTCCCGAATTTTGAGAATGCACGCCGACGAAAGAGCAGAATTAGACGAAATTTATGCCGGAGAAATTGGAGCAACAGTTGGTTTAAAAGCAACCAGCACGGGAAACACATTGTGCGACAAAGACCATCCGGTTGTTTTGGAGAAAATTGTATTCCCAGAGCCGGTTATTGGAATTCGTGTGGAGCCAAAAACAAAAGTTGACCAGGAAAAGCTTATTATGTCTATTCGTAAGCTTACCGAAGAAGACCCAACTTTTAGAATTAAAGAAGACATTGAAACCGGAGAAACAATTATTTCTGGCATGGGAGAATTGCACTTAGACATTATTGCCGACAGATTAAAAAGGGAATTCCACGTTGAGGCAAATTACGGCAGGCCTCAGGTTGCTTATAAAGAAACAATTACAATGGAAGCCGAAGGTGAAGAAAAATATGTCAGGCAGTCTGGAGGAAAAGGACAATATGGACATGTTTTGCTTAGGGTTAAACCAAAAGAAAGGGGTCAGGGTTTTGAATTTATTGACGAAATTAAAGGAGGCTCAATTCCAAAAGAATTTATTAAGCCGGTTGAGAAAGGTGTTGTAGAGGCCTTAGACAAAGGTGTTGTTGCCGGTTATCCCATGGTTGACGTTGAGGTTACTTTATATGACGGAAGCTTCCACGAAGTTGACTCGTCTGAGTTTGCCTTCAAAATTGCCGGATCTATGGCATTGCAACAGGCAGCTAAAAAAGCAAAACCGGTTATCTTAGAGCCGGTAATGAAAATGGAGGTTGTTACTCCCGAAGATTTTTTTGGGCAAGTTATTTCTGACTTAAGTTCTAGAAGAGGACAAATTAAAGAAACATCAGAAAGAGTTGGAATGAAAGTTATAGACGCCTTAGTTCCGTTGTCAGAAACATTTGGGTATGCAACATCTATACGTTCTTTAACAGAAGGCAGGGCAAGTTTTACAATGGAATTTAACAGCTATGAACAAGTGCCCGGAAACATTGCGCAAGAAATAGTTGACGGGAAAAGAAAATAATTTTGCAAAAAAAAGAAGCGCTTTAACTAGCGCTTTTTGCTTGCCATGATTGAGCCGTTGTTTGGTAAACAACAAAATTTTATAATCAAGCGTAGCGCTTCATCGGGCGAGCGTCAAGGCTTTTTCATGACTTTTCCATGATGTCTGTTAATGGTGAGTGTTTTGCCACGTGGCAAAACATTATTTATGCTTATAATAAAATGATATAATAGAAGTATATATAAATAAGAAGTATATATAAAAATAAGGTAAAACAAAAAATTATGAAAATGAGAAAAATTTTGGAGGAAATATTGTGGAATATATACTATGCGAGTGGCGAAAGAATCGGTCGGAGCGGAGACATTAGATTTGTTATTGTAAATCAGATATTTAAGGATATTCACGCTTATACCGGAAAACAATTGACTACGGCCGTAGTTGACTTAAAAAAGCAAAAATTAATAAAGGAAAAGAAAAATTACGAAGGTTCTGTTTTGGTTTCTTTGACAGAAAAAGGAATCTTGAGGGCGATAAACTATAAATTTAGAAGATTAAGCAATAAAAAAGAAAAGTGGGATGGGAAATGGCGAATGGTTGCTTTTGACATACCCAGAGAATGTGAAAAGGGCAGGAAGGCGCTTGTCTATAGACTAAAAACTGGGGGATTTTACGAAATGCAGGAAAGTATATTTTTATATCCCTATGATTGCAAGAATGAAATTGACGCGTTAACGGATTTTTTTAAAATTAAAAAATATGTTAGGTTCGGCTTGTTGGATTTTATTGAAGGACAGGACGGCATCAAATTTAAATTTGGAATAAAAACCTAGTCTTTTATAGTCTTTTATAGAGGCTTCTGTAAATATGTAGTGTTTTGCCACGTGGCAAAACACTCACTAGTTTGTTTTTATGTTTTTTGCTTTTTTTATACTGTTTTTGTTTGTCTGTTACCCAGTTATTATTTTTACAAAAAAAGCGCCGCGTTCCACTTGGAATTTGGCGCATGCGGCGCAAGCCGATGGCTATTCGTTGCCCGGCGGAGAATCGAGCCCTTGAGCGGTCTTACTCGTCGGCTGGGCTTCGGGGACTTTCAGCCCAAGA
>Ga0247841_10012581_pt1 | contig 11001 bp, 7 predicted proteins | sample LaCruzMarch2015__2_FD_192410 | JGI IMG/M metagenome (GOLD analysis project Ga0247841, IMG submission 192410) | Freshwater microbial communities from meromictic Lake La Cruz, Castile-La Mancha, Spain - LaCruzMarch2015_18m | ecosystem: Environmental > Aquatic > Freshwater > Lake | place: Spain...
ATTCCGGAATCCGGTAGTTCAAGGAACAGGGTCGAACCCGCTGGGTCCCAGAGGGCGGCAACGGATCAGACGCCCGAACGCGAGCCGGAGTCCTTTGGCCACACCGTAAGTCAGCACGGCCTGTCTGGCGTATTCCGAGCAGGTGGGGTAAAATCGGCAAGACGAAGGCACGAGAGGTGAAATCAGGACCTGATATGACCGGATCACCCCTGTGAGGGCGTATCTGACCGCGTACAGAATTCTTTCTCGAAAAACCGGTCCAACTCTACGAAAAGTTGGTATGTTGTCAAAGAGGCAGCCCCAGGAGAAGCAATGAACACTATATCCGTTTCGGGAGGAATTTTGTCCCGATTCAGCCGAAAGTATTCTCTGAGCCTCCTCTTTACCCGATTTCGTTCGCAAGCCTTCCCAGCTTTCCTGCCGATCGCGAGCCCCAGCCTCGATGTGCTCGGCCGGTTCCTCAGCATTCGGATAAGGAAATGGGCCGTACGATATCGGACGCCTTCCTTGAGGACTCTCCGAAAGTCGGAGGATCGACGAATTCTGTCCTCTTTGGTCAGTCTGAAACGTCTAGCGTCAGACTGACAGGCGATGGCGTCCCTTTGCCCTTCTCCGCTTGAGGACGATTCGTCCACCTGTGGTCCTCATCCGAATGCGGAATCCGTGAGTTCGTTTTCGAGAGAGATTGCTCGGTTGATATGTTCTTTTCACGGCGGATCCCGGACCTTTCTAATAGACCTCTAAAAGAATTATCTAACCAAATGCGGACGGATAAGTCAAGGGCCTTTTGTCGGGCATCCGGGAACAAGAGAAGCAAGTGGGAAGAATATTCTTTTCTTTAGCGCTGTTAACACGTATGCTTTATACCGGTCCGCGTGGTCATCTGTTTGTGGGAACGGCCTGGTCATTTCTCCGCCCTGGGTTTTCCCGAATGCCGCAACAGCGGACCCCGAGTTCGGATTGTAGCCTGAAAAACCGGAGAGAGGATGGAGTCCATGCTGTTGGCGGTCGACGTAGGTAACACCAATAGCGTCATCGGGGTATTTGACGGCGCCAACTGGCTTGGATCCTGGAGAATACGCACTCTGGAGGACAGCACGGCAGACGAATACTGGATTACGTTGCGTAATCTTCTGGGAACGAATGACCTGAGCGCGTCGAAGATCGATGGCGTCATCATAGCGTGCGTAGTGCCTCCTCTGCTCGGTGCTCTGGAAAAGCTGTGCAGGCAATTTATCAAAGTGCGCCCGCTCTTTGTGGGACCGGGAATTAAGACCGGAATGCCTATCCGATACGACAACCCCAAAGAAGTCGGGGCGGACCGGATCGTGAACGCGGTGGCAGCGTACGAGAAATACGGTTGCGAGTTGATAACAGTTGATTTTGGGACCGCGACTACCTTCGATTACATAAACAAGGCGGGGGAGTATGAAGGCGGAGCCATAGCTCCAGGTGTGAAAATAGCAGCCGAAGCGTTATTCCATCAGGCTTCCAAGCTCTTTCGGGTCGAACTGGTGGCGCCTCCGAGAGTCATCGGGAAGGACACTACAACGGCCATCCAGTCGGGGATCGTCTTCGGTTACGCGTCACTGGTCGACGGATTGCTCTCTCGTATGTTCGATGAATTAGGCTCCCGGCCGAAAGTGGTGGCCACCGGGGGCCTCGCGCACGTCATCGCAGCGTCGGCCAAGCTCGTGGATGAAGTAGACGAGAATCTGACCATGGAGGGACTGCGCATCCTGTATCAGAGGAACCTGCCTGCCAAGTAAGGTTGACCCCGATCTTAACCGTTGCTTCCGAACGGTTCACCGGATTGCCCCTCAGTCCATTGAACGAAGGCAGTTTTCGGCAGACTATTGAATGTGTCTCAGGGGTGACTAATTTATGCACGAGGATTTCCGGTGCTATCCCCCCGGCGCCGGGAAAACTCGTAACCTCCGGGACACGCGATGGAGTCCCGGAGGTTTTGTATTTCCGGGGACTTCAAGCCGTCCTGACGAAAAACCGAGTGCTGTCAGAAAAGCCCCTTGACCCTGCCCGTGTCTACGTCCACGTCGATACGCCGGAACGCGGGATTGGAACCTGTTCCCGGCATAAGGGATATGGCGCCGGCAACAGGCACCACGAAGCCGGCCCCTTTGAAGGTGAGTATGTCCCTTATGGGCAGTATCCAGGCCTTCGGGACCCCCTTGATGTCAGGATCGTGGGACAGACTGAGGTGCGTCTTCACCATACAGGTGCCCAGCCCGGCAAATTCGGGATCCGCTTGCATTCTCTTAACCTTGGCTTCTGCCTCGGCCGTGTAGCTCACGCCGTCCGCGCCGTAAACTTCCTTGGCTATCAGCTCGATCCTTTGCTGCAGAGGGACTTCCAGCTCATAAAGGAACTTGAAATCGTTTTTTTCTTCGCACGCGTCCACCACGGCATCTGCGAATTCCAGCGCGCCTTCGCCACCCTTGAGCCAATGGGATGATACAGCGGCTCGCGCGCCGACAGCCTCGGCCATGCGCTTTACAGTCGCTATCTCGTCCTTTGTGTCGGTGGAGAAGGCGTTGATGCAAACCACCGGATTGATTCCCGCCTTCTTGACTGTCCGGATGTGGTGGATGAGGTTCTTGCAGCCCTCTTCAACCCAACCTACGTTCTCGCCTTCGTATTCTTTGGGCATCGGCAGACCGGGTCTGGGCACTGGCGCGCCGCCATGGCACTTCAGGGCCCGAATGGTGGTTACCACCACCGCGCAGTGTGGTTTAAGCCCGGAAAAACGACACTTGAGGTTCCAAAATTTTTCAAAGCCTACATCTGCGCCGAACCCGGACTCCGTCACGTGATAGTCGCCAAGCTTCAGAGCCACTCTATCAGCTATGATGGACGATTGACCTATCGCAATGTTGGCAAACGGCCCAGCGTGAACGAAAACGGGCTGGCCTTCTATTGTTTGAAGTAGGTTCGGGTTGAGTGCGTCCACCATCCACGCTGTCATAGCGCCGTCAACCTCAAGGTCTTTGGTGGTGATGGGCTGCCCGCTCTTGTTGTAGGCTACCACGATGCGTCCCATGCGCTCCCGCATGTCTTTAAGGTCCGTAGCTACCGCGAGGATGGCCATGATTTCCGACGAGACTGCGATAGCGAACGAGGAACGCATCATGAACCCGTCCATTTTGCCACCGAGACCAATGACGATGTTTCTCAGCGCTTGCGCGCAGAAATCCATTATCCATCCCAGTTCCACATTTCTCGGGTCTATATTCAGCCTGGGTTGCCCTCTCTTCGCCCATTCCTCGTCGTCGTAGTTGAACTCGTGCTGCATTCTGGAAGTCAATGCAACCATGGCCAGGTTGTGCGCGTTCATGATCGCGTTGATGTCTCCGGTGAGACCCAGGGAAAAAGGAGTCAACGGTATACACTGGGCCAGACCTCCGCCCGCTGCCGATCCTTTTATGTTCATAGTAGGACCGCCGGAGGGCTGACGAATGGCCGCTACGACCCTCTTACCGCGTTTTCCGAGGCCTTCCACCAAGCCCATTGTGCTGGTCGACTTGCCCTCCCCCAGCGGAGTGGGAGTAACCGCGGTCACGTCGATGTATTTCCCGTCGGGCCGGTCGGCCAGTCGCTTGAGGACTTTTGCGAAGTCCACCTTTGCAACATAGTGGCCATGTGGTAGAAGTTCCTCCTTGGTCAACCCCAGCTCCTCCCCGAGCTGATAAACCGTCTTCATCGTCTTTTCAGCTTCTTCGGCTATCTCCCAATCCTGCATTTTGGTCGGGTCCAGAGCCATCGATACCTCCAGCAAAACTATTCAACACGCAAGTATATCTGCTAAATTGCTATTAGTCGGATGGAATTGCTTCAGCAGCCCCTAAGGTGAGACCACCCACTATGTGTCCTCACAGGCATGTCACGGCAGGCAATAGGAAACTGTTCCGCCTTTCCGTAATTCAACCCCCGTCACTTGTCGAGCCAGTACCTTATCGACAGTCCTTACGCTGTCCGCAAGAAGGCTGCTGCATTATTGAACACGGCAAGCCCTTGCCCCTCGTCCGGCAGTTCCTCTCTAGTCCAGCGAGGGTGTTGAGTCTTGTGAACATAACATTCCGGATGGGGCATCAACCCGAAGACGCGCCCTGTCGGATCGCAAATCCCGGCTATGGCCTCCTCGGAGCCATTGGGATTGTCAGGGTAATCCATAATGGGCTCGTCACGGTCCGAAGCCGCGTACCTTGCCACAGCCTGATGCGACTCGACAAGAGACCTGGAACCATCTTGCGTGCGGGACACAAACTTGCCTTCTCCGTGGCGAACCGGCAGGTACAGCCGGTGCACACTCCTGGTAAACACACAGGGAGACTCCCGGTCCACCAACAGGTGTACCCAGCGGTCCTCGAAGCGGCCTCGCTCGTTTACCGTGAGGGTAACTTCACGACGGGAATAGTCTCCATTTGTCGCCGGCAACATGCCGAGCTTGACCAACAGTTGAAAACCATTACAGATACCCAACAAGAGACCGCCACGGGCGACAAAGACCGTGAGAATATCTATAAGCCTTTCACCATTAACCATTGAGTGCCGAATTCGGTTGGCACAAGCCTGAGCTGCCCCGAGGTCATCGCCGTCGAGGAAGCCGCCTGGAAAGACGATAAGTTGATACCCTCGCGGATCCACCTCACCGCGCGCAAGGAAATTGAGATGGACCAGGTCAACTCTGTCGAAACGGGCCAGTTCCAGTGCGTGACGAGTTTCCTGTTCGCAGTTGATGCCGTGACCGGTTGGAACCAACGCACTTATCTTCATGACTAGAATCGGCCTCCGACAGTCTTTGGTTTGATACTATTTCGCTTTCGACGAATTGATCCGGGTAGAAGTCTTTGAGAGAAGGTCTCTCTTCCAAGCCCACATCTTTGAAACCGCATTGGTTTGATCAGCGTGTTCCTTGATACCACAGCTTCATCTTCAGGTGAAGTCCGGCCTGTTCGACCAGAGGTTTGGCAAACACAGTTCAAGGGGACCTTTCCTACCTCAGAAAGACTCCCCCTCGGCCTATTAATATCGCACACCTTCTCAAAAGAGCGGTTTCACGGATTCCACGGCCAAGTTCAGGTAAGTCGTCGGAAATATCCCGATGTACAGCACGCCGACCGCCGTGATCCCAAGAGCGAGAACCATTCCGGGAGCGAACTGGATGCGGGCGGATTCGGTCTCGGGGCTTTCCATATACATCTTCATGACGACCCTGAAGTAATAGAAAACCGATACGGCGCTCGTCAGCACACCGATGATAACCAGCCAGATATAGCCTGCATTCACGGCCGCGCCGAAGATGATGAATTTCCCAACAAAGCCTGCCGTTGGCGGGATGCCGGCCAAAGAGAAAAGGAAGATGGACATGACCAGGGCCAGCATCGGATGCACGTTGGCCAGGCCTCTATAGTCATCTATCTTGACATTGGCCTCGCCCTTCCGACCCACGAGTGCGACCACGCTGAACGCGCCAAGATTGGTGAACGCGTACGCCAACAGATAATAGAGCATGCCCGCGGTACCCATCTCTTTGCCGGCCACCATACCTATCAGTATGTACCCCGCGTGGGCAATGCTGGAATAGGCCAGCATCCGTTTTATGTTGTCCTGAACAAGCGCTGCGAGGTTGCCCAGTATCATCGTGAGAATTGCCAGGAACCACAGTATCTGAGACCAATCAATCTGCAATGCCGGCAGGGCCTCGAAAAACACCCGCGCAAACGCTGCAAATGCCGCCGCCTTCACGCCTACGGACATGAAGCCTGTAATGGGAGAAGGCGCTCCTTCGTACACGTCAGGGGTCCAGGCATGAAACGGCACTGCCGCCACTTTGAAACCGAACCCTACTAGGAGCATCCCCATACCCACTGAGGCCATTGCCCCCGATCCGCCCGCCTGAAAGTACTTGGTCAGTGCTGGTAAGCCCAGCGATCCGACAGCCCCGAACAACAAAGCCGCACCGTAAAGGAAGATCCCGCTGGAGAAGGCGCCAAGAAGCAAATACTTCAGTGCAGCCTCACCGGACCGCGCGTTGCCCGGAAGTATCCCGCACAGCACGTATATGGCTATTGACAGCGTCTCCAGGCCCACAAAGATGACAAGAATATGATTCCCGGAGACCATGAACATCATCCCCGCTGCAGCGAACAGCAGCAGCACGAAGTACTCGTAAAGCTCCAGCCCCTCGTCGGCTAGATATCGGACAGAGATGAGAACGGTCAATCCCGTCGAGATCAGGATCACTATGTTAAAGAACCACGAGTAGGGGTCCAGGGCGACCATCCCCGAAAAAGCCTGCTCGTTGAGCAGTCTCAAAGGGGTGTTGACCACGAGTGCTACGAGAACGCCCACGAGACTTATCAGAGCGCCTATGGTCGCCGCGCCTTTTCGTATGAACAAGCCGGCCAGCATGGCGACCAGACCGGCGGCGCACAGGGCCAGCGCAGGTGAAATCCCGCCAAGGTTAATGTCGGGTATTTGGATCATCCCGATTGCTCCTCATCCTGATGACAACTGATCAGCGGTCCCGGACCGGCGCGGAAGAACTGAGCAGTGTCTGCGTCTCTTCCGTGGAGGCCTGTTTCTGCACCTTTTCCATGTCGAGCACTCTGGCCCGTTGCCTATCCACCTGCTGTATGAAGTTCTTTACCGAAGATTCCATCGGAGTCAGAAAGGTGTTCGGGTACACACCAATCCAGACCACAAAAACCAATATGGGTAGAAGGACCCCCACCTCTCTGAGGCTCAGGTCCTTCAACACGCGGTTCTTGGCGTTGGTCACTTCGCCGAACATCACCCGCTGGAACATCCAGAGCATGTAAACAGCCGCGAAGATCACGCCGGATGCCCCCAGGATGGCGTACCAGCGGAACGCATCCACCTTGAAGGCCCCGACCAAAATGAGAAACTCACCGACGAACCCGTTAAGGCCGGGCAACCCGATGGACGAAAGGGTGAACACCATGAAGAACACCGCAAACATGGGCATCACCTTGGAAAGGCCCCCGAATTCCGAGATCATACGGGTGTGCCGCCTCTCGTAGATTATCCCCACGATCAGAAACAGCGCTCCGGTACTCAGTCCGTGATTGACCATTTGCAGCAGGCTACCCTGAAGTCCCTGGACTGTCATGGCAAACATTCCAAGCATCACGAACCCCAGGTGACTGACGCTGGAAAAAGCCACCAGACGCTTCATGTCGGTCTGCACCATGGCCACCCAAGCTCCGTAGATGATCCCGATCACGCTGAGGAGCGCCACCCACCATGCCGCATCCATGGCCGCGTTTGGAAAGAGGGGAATGGCAAACCTGATGAACCCGTACGTTCCCATCTTGAGCAACACAGCGGCAAGCACCACGCTTCCCACGGTGGGCGCTTCCGTGTGAGCGTCAGGAAGCCACGTGTGAAAGGGAAACATGGGTACCTTGATGGCAAAAGCAAGGAAGAAGGCCAGGAACATCCAGAACTGGGCGTACAGCGGCACGGGGAAATCGTAGAGCTTCAAGAGATCAAAGGTATAGACTCCCGTTGCCTGGCCGGCCATGAAATAAAGAACCAGAATGGCGACCAGCATCAACAGGCTGCCGGCTATGGTGTACAGCACGAACTTGATCGCTGCATACAGCTTGCGGGCGGGATTTCCCCATACACCGATGAGCAGATACATGGGAATGAGCATTACTTCCCAGAACACGTAGAACAGGAAGAAGTCCAGCGCCACGAAGACGCCGATCATTCCCGTCTGGAGGAACAGCAGGCAGATAAGGAACTCCTTGACCCTGTATGTTATGTCATTCCAGGATGCGAGGACCACTATGGGGCCCAAGAGCGTGGTGAGCAGCACGAGAAAGAGGCTGATTCCATCGATCCCCAGTTTGTACGAGATACCCCAGTCCCGGACCCAGACATGGCTCTCCATCAACTGCATGGCCGAAGTGGAAGAGTCGAACAGAAAATACAAAAAGAGACTCACGACAAAATCTGCGAGCATGAAGAACATAGTGAGCCCGCGCATGAGTTCCTGCGATTCTCTATTGATAAATAGCAGCAGGATCACGCCCGCGAGGGGCACGAATGTCACGAAGCTGAGAAAGGGGAAGGAAACATTCTCCATGAACGTCGTTCCTCCGTATTCTATCTAAGGATGAGGTAACCGATCACTGCCAACATCCCGACAAGCATCGAAAACGCGTAATCCTTCACCAAACCGGTCTGAAGCAGCCGCAATTCCGACCCCCATCTGCGAACAACCGAAGCCACTCCATTGACAATGCCGTCGATGACCGCATCATCAAAGGCTTTCCACAGCCACTTTGAGAAAGCTACGATGGAGTTGACGAACAGCACGTCGTAGAGTTCGTCTACCCAGTACTTGTTGTAAACCAGGCGGTGAACGCCGGGGATACGTTGTATTACCCTATCCGGCTCAGCGGGATCGGTAATGTACATCCACCGGGCAAATAGCAACCCAATGATGGCTATGGCGAGAGAAACGCCCATAAGGGTCAGCTCGAGCCCCAAGGGATGATGTGCCGCGTGATGGACGCCATGATCCAAGATCGCCTTCGCCGGAGCAAAGACCGGTGCCAGAAAGTCTCCGAACACATTTAGGCCCGGGAAAATCGGTATACCGACGAATCCGCCGACCGAAGCAAGGACAGCCAGCACCACCAACGGCAGAGTCATGATCGGTGGAGACTCGTGGAGATGGTGGGCCGTCTCGTGATCTACGTGGGATTCACCATAGAAGGTCATAAAGACGGACCTGAACATGTAAAAGGAGGTCATTATCGCTGCTGCGGCCCCCACTATCCAGTAGCCCGGGTTCCGCTCGAACGAATAGAACAGGATCTCGTCCTTGCTGAAAAAGCCGGCGAAGGGAAATATCCCGGCGATGGCCAGGGTGCCGACCAAGTAAGTCCAGTGGGTGCGCGGGAGTTTCTTCCGCAGAGCACCCATCTTCCTCATGTCCAGTTCGCCGGACATCGCGTGCATGACGCTTCCTGCGGACATGAAGAGGAGCGCTTTGAAAAAGGCGTGTGTCATCAGGTGGAAGATGCCGGACGCAAAAGCTCCCACGCCGCAGGCCATGAACATGTAACCGAGCTGGCTTATCGTGGAATAGGCGAGCACACGCTTGATGTCGAACTGGGTGATGCCGATGGTGGCCGCATAAAATGCCGTTGCGCCGCCGACGACTGCCACGACCGTCATTGACACGGGTGCGAGAGCAAAAAGGACGCTGCAACGCGCCACCATGTACACTCCTGCTGTGACCATGGTAGCCGCATGAATCAGGGCGCTCACCGGAGTGGGGCCTTCCATGGCGTCAGGCAGCCAAGTATATAGAGGGAGCTGGGCGGACTTACCCGTCGCGCCCACGAACAGCAGCAGCGTTATCGCGGTTACCAGGGCGCCGCCGTAAGGCAGCTTTTCGGCAGCGGCGGTGAATATGTCGGTATAGTTAAAGGTCCCGAAAACAATGAAAATCAGGAACATCCCGAGGAGGAACCCGAAGTCACCCACCCTGTTCACTACGAAGGCCTTCTTGCCCGCGTCCGCGGCGGACTGCTTCTCGTAGTAGTAGCCGATGAGCAAGTACGAACAGAGCCCCACGCCTTCCCAGCCCACGAACATCAATACGAAGTTGCCGGCGGAAACCAGAATGAGCATGTTGAAGACGAAGAGGTTGAGGTAGGCGAAATAACGGCGGAACCCTAACTCTCCATGCATGTAGCCGATGGAGTAGATGTGGATGATGCAGCCCACGCCGCTCACTATCAACATCATCACTATGCTGAGCGGGTCCACCAAAAAACCTATGGGAACGTTCAAGTCGCCCGAAAGCATCCAAGTGTAGACGACCTTCTGGGCCGACCTGGCCTCGGGGGCCATGCCCAGCAGCTCCAGGAAAATCAGCAGGGCCACCACAAATGACGCTCCAACCGATGCGGACCCTATCCAGCCGATTGCCTTTTCTGAGAAACCCTTTGCGATAAGCCCGTTTATCAGAAACCCAATCAGAGGGAAGACGGGTATCAACCAGACCAGATCAGTCATTCCAGGCTCCCCGTTTGAAGGTTAGAGGACATGAATTTAAGCTCCACTTCGACCGTCACGAAACCGAGTCTTCTTCACCACTTCATAAGGTTCACGTCGTTGACGTTCACCGTGCCTCGCTGTCTGAAAACGGCCACCACAATGGCCAGCCCCACTGCCACTTCGGCCGCGGCCACCACCATGATGAACAAAACGAAAATCTGCCCCTCCATGGAATTCAAGTAACGGGCAAATGCGATAAACGTGAGGTTCACGGCGTTCAGCATTAGTTCCAGGGACATCAGGATGACAATGAGGTTGCGTCGGAACATCACCCCGATAACCCCGAGACAGAAAAGCGCCGCGGCCAAGAAAAGATAGTGCTGCAAAGTGACCATTTCCATTTTCCCTAGGCGAATTGAAAGGTTGCGTCCAACCGTCATTCCTCTGAAGTCTTCGACCTCTTGCGGGCCAAGAGGACCGCTCCGATCATGGCCGCCAGAAGCAATACCGATGCGATCTCGAAAGGAAGTAGGTACGTGCTGAAAAGCTCCCTCGCCAGGATCTCCGTGTTGGACAGGCCCGCGAACTTCTCGGCCGTGGCAACGGGCACTCTAGCCGGCGCGACTGAAAATATGGCCGCTATCACCACTAGCAGCACCCCGAAGGCGAACACGATACCCACCCAGAGGCGCAGGGGAAGCGCCGCCGCGGGTAGCCGCACCTGATCGAGGTTCAGCAGCATGATGACGAACAGGAACAACACCATTACGGCTCCCGCGTACACTATGACCTGGACCATTGCGACGAATTCCGCGCGCAGCAGTATAAAGAGGCACGCGAGCCCCAACATGGTCATGATCATGAACAGAACGTTATGGATCGGTCTGCGAAGAAATACCACACAACACGCGGAAATCAGCGTAATGGCGCCCAGAACGT